>Ga0209237_1000060_pt1 | contig 47835 bp, 41 predicted proteins | sample GraSoi013_1_40cm_2_FD_185820 | JGI IMG/M metagenome (GOLD analysis project Ga0209237, IMG submission 185820) | Grasslands soil microbial communities from the Angelo Coastal Reserve, California, USA - Sample 10_02_2013_1_40cm (SPAdes) (version 2) | ecosystem: Environmental > Terrestrial > Soil >...
CTAGCCTCGGTGAGAAAAAGCATGAAAGCGAAAATGTTCGCTCTGCTAGCAATCGCATTAGTCGCTGCAGCATCGCCAGCAATGATAGCGCTAGCGTCAGGCGTAAGCCAAGCAGCAGCACACGCCAACCATTCACCCGGAACCGCGCAATGCACCTTCACACATCCAACCTCGCTTCCAACCCAAGCCTCAGCCAACGCCAGAGACGCACTCGCCGACCGGTCATCTCACTGTCCCCCAACGCACACCACACGGTAATCATCAGCAAACAATCCTCCATGGCTTCACCGATCTCTTCCCCACACTTTTTCTTGGAACCCGACAGCTAGCTGGGGTTCCGAACACGCCTCAACTTTGACAGGACTTTCTCCAAGTCAACCTTGTAGAATACAACGCCCACAATCAAGAAGACGACTGACAAGAGGACGGATGTTTCCAGGCGGGACAGTCCTGTCAGACCCGTGGCAGTGTAGAGCCTTCCGAGACCTGCATACTCTATTCCGATTTCAAGGAAACTCTTCAGAACCTTCGCGAGGAAAGTGATGATGAACATGCTGGTAAGCCGTGAACTGCTCGCCCCTGCTCCTACGTACAGGTAGTCGTCGAGTGGAAGCCCTGGGATCAGTGCAGTCGCAAAAACGACCGCTAGACCCGTCTTTCGTGCGAGCATTCTCCCGAGGACAAGCACGGTCTTGTTATTCTCCAACCTTCCCCTGAAACTCTTTCCGCCGGCGTAGAGTACGAGTTTTCCGAGGGAAGCTCCGGCAGCGGTAACGAAAACGATCAGTACAAAGTTGACGGGGGAAAATCCGTCAGCAAGCAGTGCCGTTGTTGCGATTAGAGTGTACGATGCTCCAAAGAAAGGAGTCGCATTCGACCCAAGAGACACGAGGAAAAGAATGAAGATCGAAGATAAGCCTACAGCCAATTTTGTGCAACTAGACGCTCTAGGCTAGACCCTCTAAGGGTTTGCGGATTGTGTCTCGTTTTTCTTGTCAAACCTGACTCTTCTCAACCGGTTGGGACCCCACCATGCTCTTTGGCCCAGAACCGACATGATCGCCGGAACAAGATATGTTCGAACAACCATCGCATCCAAGACAACTGCCAATGCGATCGCGAAACCAAAACCCTCGAGAAGACGATTAGAGGACAACAGCAGCGACCCGAGTGCTCCCGCTAGGATTAATGCTAGGGCGGTTATGATTCCACCCGTCCGGTCGACAGCATCGATTACTGCCTGTTTTGTCTCCTTCCCTTTCTGCGCTTCTTCTCTAATCCTGGTCAGGATGAAGATGTTGTAGTCCATCCCGATCCCGTAAAGTAGTAGAAAGAGAACTAGGGGTATGATGAAGAGAACCCCTGAGCCTAGGACGTTGTTGAAGAATAGAAGTGTCGCAGCGTAGGCCCAAGTGATGCTTAATCCGATCGACAATATTCCTGTAATTGCGAGCGGATACGATCCAAGCACCACTAGCAAAACAAGGAATATCGCAGAAACAGTCAAGATTCTCATCGTGTTAAACTGGCTCACTGTCTCGTTCGAGAAATCGAGTGTAGATGCGGACGCTCCGCCGACGAGGATCGTGTCTTGAGCCAGTGATGGGTCAGAACTCTTCAGGCTCGCTATTGCATTTCGAATCTGGCTTACCGTGTCGAGAGAGTTCGGTGTGAAAGGCTCCTCGCGAAACAGGACGGTGATTATCGCCGTCCGCCCATCCTTCCCAATATTGGAGAGGGCGGTGGTGTTTACAGGGACCCCGTTGGGCCGAGATGGTCCCGTAACTACTTTCACGTTGGAAGATACGTTAAGATGAGTACTCAGTTTCTCTAGGCTAGCCCGCGCACTATTTGTGAGATTCCCATTGGAGATGATCGTTGAGGGAAATTGCACGACGACTTGTGTTGGGCCTATTTGGCCTGCTCCAAAGCTTTGTGTCAAGATATGTAGGCCGGTGACGCTCTCAGCCTGCGTGAGACCTGCTGTGAAATCGTACGAAGTCGATCCAGTAAACGCGACGTAGATCGCGGGTATGGATATCAATAGTGTGAGTCCGAGAACTAGAGCGGGTCTTTTGGTGCTGAAGGTTGCTGCTCGCCGGAAGTATCCCGGTCTCTTAGCCCTCTTCTTTTGGGCCTTTTCAGCATAATTCTGGAATCTCTTGCCCGATCTGGGCCAGAAGATCCGGTCTCCAGCGAGCAAGATGAACGATGGAATCAGTGTCAAGCTGACCAGTAGCGCGATTAGAACTCCGAAACCCAGGCCAATACCGATGGATTGTAGAAGTGTGAAGCTACTGATCGTCATTGCTCCAAATGCAATGATGACGGTGGACGCGCTGGTCGCGATGCTCTCTCCCGACCACGCGACGGATGTCTTAACGGACTCAGCCTTATCGTGGCCCTCAACCCTTTCTTCTCGGTATCGGGCAATGAGGAAGATCGAATAATCAGTTCCCACACCGAGCATGATGGTGAAGAGGAAGGTCGTCGTCGTGTCCTGGATCGGAATGATGTATTTTCCGATGAGGTAAAGTCCGCCCTCGGTTATCATCAATGCCATTCCGACAATGCTCAAGGGGACAAAGGGAGTGGCGATCGAGAAGAAGAACAGTCCTGCCAAGATGAGTATCGCGCCCACGGTGACAGGCTCGATGAGACTCAGGTCTCGATCGCTCGCAAGAGAAGAATCAGCAGAAGTGGCAAGGTCTCCCGTAACGTATGTTTGAGATGGTCCTCCGTACTTTGCTTTCAGCTCGGAGATGATATTCCGCATCGTGATCACGTTTTTCACAATCGGGTCGTTGGTCGCTGAAGCGAATGAGCCCGGCGATTTCGAAAAGTCGACTAGGACTAACATGACGGTTTTGTCGGGGCTGATGAAATTCTGAAGAATTCCCTGGACTAGCGGAACTGGAATCTGGCAACTTGATAATGTTGCGAGAATCTGGGTGAATGTCTTGGACCATAAGGTCTGGTTCGCCTGAAGGGCGGCGGCCGGGGGAGAGGATCCGCTCCCAATGTAGCATCCTGTAAGAAATGCTCTGAACACGCTGTAGACCGAAGTGACATTCTCTACACTGTTGAGCTGGCCTGGGACGAGGAAACGTTGTTCCAGTCGGAGAGTGAATTCCTTGGTTGCATCATCAGTAACATTCCCTCCTCGGAGGAGAATTATCGCACTCGTATTCGCTTTTGGCTGAGGAAATTCTTGGGCTAAGAGGTTCGCGGCCTTCGCCGACTCTGAAGTGCTGGATTGACCACCGCTAGTGTTGGAGGTAACAACCTTTGAGAGCTGTTGAGAAAGTGGGAGACTTGCAACGAATAGAAGGATCCAGAATATGATTATCAGTTTCCACCTTCTACCGACGAACGACCCGATTCTCCCGAACACGGGAACTCGCGCTCCCACGCTGGGTTTCGTGGATGCCATTCTCAGCGAGACAAGATAGCTGATACCCGCGGCAACTAATAGCAGACCAGCCGTCATCTCGACTGTAAGGGCAAAATTGTCAGAAACGTACTGTCGGAGGAAGAAATTGTTCTGGTAATTTAGAATGAGAGCCCCAAGCTCGCCAAGGGCAAGCACGAGAAGAAAGACAATGATCCCCACCAAGCGCGCATGAGAAGAACGAGGCTCGTTCAAGCTGTGCACTCAAACGTCGAGATACTCGCGCTCGCGAGTTCGGAACTATTTACGGGTGATTGCGTTGGCCAACTACAAGGCGGAAGGAGATTGAGGGCAAGATTCAGAGTCAAACTACTTCAACAGGCCAGGTCATAGTCAACTCAGGCCTCGTCTTGCCTACGGAGACAAAGAGTACCGAAGCTGCCGCTCTGGCTCATACGGCTGTGAGTCAAGTTGAGCCTCGAACCTGGGCAATATACTCTGGGCTCGTTCTCACAATGTTCATCTGGGGACTCGCGTGGCCTGTCGGACGAGCCCTCGAGATAGCAAATCTTCCACCAGTCTCCATCGCCGCTATAAGATACGCGATTGTCGTCCCAATCCTCTTCGCTATTCTCTGGTTGAGAGAAGGGTCCTTCAGAATCGACAGATCATGGATACCAACACTTGTGATAATGGGCGTCCTCAACACGACACTCTATCAGGTCTTCTTTCTCTACGGGGTCAAGTATGCGGCTGCCAGCGACGACTCGTTAGTTATCGGATTCGGTCCCGTACTGATAGCCATCATGGCCAGTTTCGTCCTCAAAGAGCGCCTATCTGGGACCAAGGTTCTAGGATTCGCTTCTGGGCTAGCGGGAATCGTCGCGATTTCCCTGTTCTCACCTAACACCGGCGCCGGGTTTTCCAATCGACTGCTAGGAGTGATCTTGGTTTTTGGGGGCGCCACGGCATATGCTCTGTACACGATAATTCTGAGAAGATTTATTGCTGCCAACCATAGCGAGAACCACGGCTCCCAGCCTTCTTCGTTGTCAATACTCTCGTGGATCAGTCTCTTCGGATGGTTCTTCTTCATACCCTTCTCGCTATTAGAAGCTCCTTGGAATTACACATGGGATGCCGCCTCATGGGCGGGAATAATCTACCTGGCAGTATTGTCCACCGTCGTCGGGTATTTCCTCTACATTGAAGGTGTCTCAAAGATCGGAGCAGGACGGTCGGCAATATTTGGAAATCTTGTCCCAGTATTCGGGGTCCTCACTTCGTATCTTCTGCTCGGGGAGAGCCTTAGCTCTTGGACCGCAGTCAGCTTCATTCTTATCTTCGCTGGGGTACTGTTGGTTAATCGAAAGCCGAAGAGCTCCGGTTCCTGAGCCCATTTCTAATACTCCTGACTTCAAGATAACTCCTGGAGCCTTACACCTATTGGGCCTAGACCTTTCAGCGTCGTCACGGAAAGCTGAGAAGCGTCTCTGGCTCGCCCTCATCATATCCTCAGTCATTGCCATCGTTGAGTTCACCGGAGGCTTTCTAGGCCAGAGTCTTGCATTGGTCAGCGATTCAGGCCACGTACTAACAGATGTGTTGGCGGTCGGGGTGGGCATCCTCACACTGAGATTGGGACGGAAGCCTCATACTGCAAGACGGACCTTCGGTTACCATAGAGCCGAGATATTCGCGGCCCTGATCAACGGCTCAGTCCTGATAGGCGCGGCCTTTCTGATAATTTTCGAGGCCTACCTGAGACTTCGTCAGCCTCCAACTGTCCAGGGACCACTAGTTCTCGCAATAGCATCAATCGGTCTCCTGGGAAACCTCACCAGCGCAGGGCTGTTGTCCCGCTCGAGACGAACCAACCTCAATGTCAAAGGCGTGTTCCTCCACACAGTCGGAGACGTCCTCTCGTCTCTAGCCGTGATCGTCAGCAGCCTCATCGTAATATTCTCCGGCTACCTTGTAATCGACCCACTCGCGGCCGCCGTCATCGGTGTCCTGATCATGCGGAGCGCTTATACACTCGTCAGAGACTCGACAAACATTCTTCTCGAAGCTACTCCCCGACAAATGCAGCTTGAGACAATTGCCAAGACAATTGGTAGCGTTGACGGGGTGAAGGGAGTCCACGACCTCCACGTCTGGACGATTACCTCTGGTCTCTACGCTCTCAGCGGACACATCACCGTAGACACTGACAGCATCAGTCAAGGCTCAACCATCGTGGAGCATATAGAAGCCAAGCTAAAGGAATCCTTCGGGATAGAACACGTTACCCTTCAAGTCGAGAAAGAGACGCTAGAGAATATTCAGGAACACGAATCGTCTACGATTTGAACGATCTCCATTGACCTTCCAGAAATCAATCGGATTGTGGCTTTCGAGGGACAGCTAGCGCGTTCAGCTCATCAAATGTTATCGCACCCTCAACTAGATTCTCGTAGGTTCCTTTCTCAAGCACTTCTTTGGCAGCTCGTTTCAAGAGACCCATCGCGGCATACGATGGGCTGGGACCGAAGCTCACTCGGGCGACGCCGAGTCTCTGTAGCTCACTCACTGGCGGGAGACCCTTTCTGACCATGACATTGATCGGAAAATCCAGTGCCTTTACGAATCTCGCGATGGAAGCCGCATCGATGAGACCCATTGGGTAGACGCAATCAGCCCCGGCGTCCCTATAGGCGGTGGCTCGACGAATCGCCTCTTTGACCCGTGCCTCTTCGTCACCCTCTGCAAATCTCAGCGCGTCCGTTCGAGCATTGATCACAAGCGGAACTCCTGTCGTCTCGCCTAGCTTTCTGATAGCCTTGACATTCTCGATCTGTCTCTCGACCGGGTAGAGCTTCTTCGTCGCATGGATGAAATCTTCGATGTTTACTCCGATGGCTCCAGCTTTGAGAATCGCTTTGACTGTCGCCAATACTTCTTTTGTGGTCTTTCCAAAGCCAGCGACAATGTCGGCAGAAAGTGGAACGGACAAGACCCTTGCGATTCTTCCAACAGCCGAGACAAACTCTTCTCTAGCGATTACCTCGCCATCAGGATAGCCCAAGGATACTATCATGCCCGCGCTGGATGTCGCGACTGCAGGGAACCCCGCATCCTCAAACACCCTTGCGCTCGGGACATCCCATCCGTTCGGAAGGATCAAGATCCGCTTCCCTCGATGAAGCGCACGAAAATCCTCCGCCTTCTCCTTCTGAGGTTTCAAAGGCATCTGCGATCACCCTTGTGCTATGTCTAATTCGTCTCAATAATTCTCTTGCCTAGAGCCAGTTGTTTGGGAACGATGCTCACAGCTTCCGGATGAGGGTTCTCTGGAAACAGCTCCGGATGTATTATGTGAGCTAGGATCTCGAGCCCGTCTACCACCCTGGGACCTGACCTGCTGAAATACGCGGACGCGTTGACCGCATAGATTCTCGAGGACTGGAATGCGGGGATTTTCTCCCATCCTTGGTACGATGACAGCACGTGCGCCTCTTCCATGACCTGGTTTGCATCGAACCCGCAAGGAGACAGGATGATTATCTCTGGCTTGTACTCAACAACTTCGTCCCATCCTAATCTGTAAGAAGGCTTGCCGAGACGGCCAAGCCCGTCAAATCCTCCAGCGTAATCGACCATCTCCGGAATCCAGTGTCCCCCAGTCCAAGGAGGTTCGAGCCATTCCATGAAGAAGACCCGCGGCCTATGTAGTTCAGTCTGCGTTTTGTCCTTCACCATGTTTATTCTTTGAAGCATCTGCTGAGCTAGTTTCTCAGCTTCTCCCAGCTTGCCCGTCATCCTGCCAACCAGCATGATGTTGTCGACAATCTCTTCCAGATTCGTCGGCTCTAACGAGACGATTTTCGTATCTGCATCCAAGACGCTAGCGGCTTCCTTGACCTTTGTATAGGAAACAGCACAAACATGGCAGAGCTCTTGGGTCAGAATAAGATCCGGCTTCAGTTTCTCCAGAAGTTTCTCGTCAATCTCGTAAATGTCGCCTCCCCGTTCCTCAACTTCCAGGTCAACCTCAAGGCTTCTGTGGATCTTCTGGTGGATCGCTGACTTCGTCAAAACAGGCCGGCTAGAAGCCTCAGAAGGATAATCGCATTCATGCGATACTGGGACAACCTGGCCCCCAAGGCCGAGAGCGAATGCAATCTCCGTGGCGCTGGGAAGTAGAGAACAGATTCTCATTTTGTGCCTTGCAGCTCGCCTAGTTGCACTAGAGAAAGGATATATTTAACGGGCGGGTAACTTTGCCCGCTTCTTCGCATGACCAGCACCCCTACTGCGGCTTCCGTCCTCGATAGGCGATCTACCAAAGTCATGATCACAGCCGTCTTCTCCGCTCTGGCACTCGCAACCAACTATGCGCTGATTGGCATCCCAAACGTCAAGATAATGGACACCCTGGTCTTTATCGCCGCTTTCTTCTTCGGTCTTCGACTCGGAATCGGAATCGCCCTGTCTGTCTGGCTAGTTTACGGATTCGTAAACCCCAACGGCGTGGACACTTTCCTCATGTTATCATTCCTGATGGTCGGAGAGTGCTTTTATGCCCTTGCGGGTGTAGCTCTCAAGAAAAGCTTCGTTGCCCGAGATATTGTGAGAGGAACGAAGGAGTATCAACGGGTAAGCATCGTATTCGGACTTGTCGGGCTTCTATCGACGTTTGCTTATGATGCACTTACGAACTTTGGCAGCTGGATTTTCAGAACAGGTTCTCTTTACCAGGATTTTGTCTTCGGCAATATTATTGGCGTGCCTTTTTCCGTTGCACATGAAGCCAGCAACGTCGTTTTCTTCGCAACCGTTGCCCCTGCCATAGTCGTCGCGGCGACGCGCCTCGGTCTTAGAACTCGACCGGATGTGCCCTAGACTGGGGCTCTACATCATCGGGGAACACAAAGCGTTCCTCGCCGTCCTCATTCTGATTGGAGCGGGTATCGTGGCGTTCCAAACAGGCGCGTATTATTACTATCAGAAATCAACCAGCGCCTGCTCAACTCCCTGCCTGGGACCTACTGTCAAAGTCGAGACCCTGATAAACTATGGAAACACGACAAGCCAATGGATCAACAAGACCGATGTACCCTTCGATTGGAATTTCTATCAACTGACAACATCTATCTCGCGAGTCCAGGCCACTTACTACGGCCCTCCAACGTCCGAACACTTGATCACTTCGATAAACGGGGTCCAGAGCAAGGGGCAGTACTTCTGGAGCTTGTGGGCTATATGCGAGAAATCTGACGCATGGATAGCCACCAGCGTTGGTGCCGATGCGCTTCACTTTACAACCTATCATACATTCGCTTGGTACTACCAAGCCGCAAACTCGCAAGACTCGTCCAATTGGAAATCACCAGTCCCTGGGGCCGCTAAAGTAACCATGTGTTAGGATTCAGGCTTTACCGTCAACTCTATCCTGCCCTACCCTTTCGCTCGTTCGGCGGCCTGGTGCTCCATAGCCACCGCCACCTGGCGTTATCACAGTCAGAACGTCACCACCATTTGCACTAAGAGTTGTCTTCGAAGACAAACCGGTGATCCTGTTTCCTCGCACGATTGCGTATGCGCCTGGCGATCCCGATTTTCCTCTAGACAATCCCCAAGGTCGGTGGCGTTGTCGCTCGCCCATTAGTGAGATGGTAGATCTTTCAGCCAACACCTCTGTGTCTCTCCTGATGCCTAGTCCTCCTCGGAACTTTCCTCGTCCACCGGAGCCTCGTACCAGCTCGTACTTCTTGACCCTCAGGGGATATGCTGATTCCAGTGCTTCTATGGGGGTGTTCAATGTATTCGTCATGTGACTATGAATTCCGTCAACACCATCTTTGCTGTAACGCGCACCGAATCCGCCGGCGATGGTCTCATAGTAGGTGAAGTATTTCCCGGTCCGCGGGTCAATTCCTCCGATGGTTACGTTGTTCATTGTTCCTTGACAAGCAGCACATACTCTCTCTGGAATGATACTAGAGAAGGCCTTGAGGGTCACGTCAACAATTCGCGTCGACGTTTCCACGTTTCCACCTGCCACTGGCGCAGGCGGCTCCGCGTTGACAATGGTCCCGGATGGTGCTGTAACCTGTATGGGTTTGAAGCAGCCCGCGTTTGCTGGAATCGAGGGATCCGTCACACATCTTACCACGTAGTAGACGGCTGAGAGAGTGACGCTGTAAACGGCGTTCAAGGGTCCCTGAACCTGTTTCGCAGAACCGGAAAACTCGAACGCTATGGATTGTTGATTAATTGTGACCTTGACCCTGACCGGGATATCGGTCGCACCAAAACCATCGTCGTCGAGATAGTCAACCGCTGATGATGACTTCCTCGGCAGTTCACGAATCTTCTTGAGCATCAGCTCCTCGGAGTAGTCGATCAATTGATCCATCCCACTCTCAACTGTTGAAGCTCTCGATTTCTTCAGTAACTCTCCCAAACGTTTCGCGCCGACAAGATTCGCGGCCCGTTGCGCTCTGAGGTCTCCCAGTCTCTCATCAGGGGTCCGGACATTGGACAGTACAAAGTCCAGGATTTGCCGGTTCGGTTTGCCCCCCGTCCAGATCTTGATAGGAGTAATACGGATTCCTTCCTGATTAACGTCTCTCGATAGCGCGGACATGCTCCCTGGCGCGACGCCTCCGACATCAGAGTGGTGAGCGCGGTTAGCCGCAAACCCAACCAACTTTTCCTTGAAGAACATCGGAGAGACCATGGTAATGTCGGGGAGATGTGTCCCACCCCGGTATGGATCGTTGATGATGATGTCGTCACCTTCAGCTAGATCATCTTTGAACTCTTTCTGAACCGCCTGCACTGAGTGTGGCATAGCGCCGAGATGGACTGGAATGTGCTCTGCTTGAGCGACTAGCTGTCCCGACTTGTTGAAGAGAGCGCAGGAGTAATCTCGCCTCTCCTTGATGTTGGGAGAGAAGCTCGATTTTCGGAGAACCACTCCCATATCTTCCGCAATGGAGATGAGTGAGTTCTTGAGAATCTCGAATGATATTGGGTCAAGATTCTCCATTGCGAGCCCTGATTCCCGGGTTCTGCCTCGTTGAGCTTATATGGAGGCATTGCTTTTTGAGCGGGTAACTTTGCCCGCTCCAAGAACCCTTGCAGTGCTGACCCTATTCATTGTTCTATCATCCCCAGCATTCACGCTTCCTGGCCATCACACTCCGCCTACTAGTCAGCCTACCGTACGATTGGCTCCTTCTTCCCTTTCATCGGCGATAAGTTCAGCGCTTGTATGGTTGGCTCATAACCAGTCTGTCGATGGCTCGTATGGAGCGTTCCAGGAGCACTTGGCCGCGGCCGCAGCTTATGCTCTCTGGCTCAACAGTTCGGACTCTCCAAAAGCAGCTCAATCCTACACATGGTTAGCTCATCAACTGAACAGTTCTCAAACATGGTTCTGGGGACAGTACGGAGAGGCTGATGTTCCGGGATCAGTACTGTTCAGTCTAGCTCTGAGCTCGAACCTGCGTCTCGTCAACACAACGATCGTTGCTAGCAATCTTCTACAGTTACAGAAGGCCGACAGTGGATTTGAGGGATACTACGATGGCTCCCAGACCGTTGCTAGCAGTGTCGACACGGACACAGCTCTCTTGGGACTCATCAATTCGAGAACGATTTCTGTTTCGAGTCAAACCAATGCGATCAACTTTGTTCTCTCGCTTCAGAATCCAAACGGTAGCTTCAATCTGACGAGTAGCAAACCGTTCGATCCATTCTATTCACTTGGGCCGGATTCAATTAGCATTACTGCATTGACGCTTCTCGTCTTGAAGAGCGCAGGGTTTGTGCATGACAGTCCATGTGTTTCGAGCGCTCTGAGCTTTCTGAATGCAGCGGCCTCTTCGGACTTTGGCGGACATGTATACGCTGCAGCCCTCTCCGCGCTAGCACTCAAGGCCTTCAACAAACCTGCTAACGTAGTTACGGCAGTTACATACATCCTTTCTCAACAGAACGGCGATGGAGGGTTTAGCGATAGTAGTCGTTCTTCGCCTTCTAAATCGAATGCGCTTGATACAGGATTGGTTGCCGTGGCTCTCGAAGAAAATCCAGTCCTATCTGTAAACAGTCCTCCGACGGCCGCTCTCGTCTATGATCCTGCTTCACCAAACGTGGGGGTAACGGTTCATTTCGACGCGAGTTCATCGCACGACTCCGATGGTGATCAGCTCTCGTATCTGTGGACCTTTGGTGACGGTTCTTCAGCTACAGGCTCGACCCCAAGTCACACTTATTCTCAGCCAGGCAATTTTAGCATCACCCTAACCGCGACGGATTCAGGCACGAACCCAGCGGCTCTATCTAATACCAAATCGCAAACCGTGACAGTGCAACCTGCGAATGTTCAGAATAACTCCAGGCTACCGTTCAGTGGCGTGGGACGGCTAATCGCCTTGGGGATCGTCGCGCTAGTCCTAGTCGTCGGAGCCGCCGTCTATCTGGTCCTGAAAAGGGCTAGAAGACCGGCGATGCGCTAGATGGCGAAACCGATTCTACCTATTAGAGTATGAAATGGAAAATTCCAAAATCGCCCAATATCAGCCCTGATCTCGATTCTGAGACATGCGCAATATTTCGCCCTAGAATCGTTCGGGAATGGCTGACGATCTCCCGACGATTTGCCCTGCCTTCAACGCCGTATCATGCCCTGAATCGCGAGACTCGCCCATTATCCCTGCCAGACGGGAAATCTCCCTTGGACGAGGGAGGGTCTTAGCGATCGCGTCTCGCGACGCAAGAGTGGTTTCTCCGGGGCTTTCCAAACCCATCGTTTCCTCGCGTAAGAAACGTAAAGACGAGTATTCTGAAAGGTCCCGAAAAATGGGGCTTTGGATTTCCAGAGCCCTGAGGCCCTGGTTTCTTTTCTTTGGCTAGCTCGTACAGTTTAGTTGTTGGTGGCGTGCTTGGTGGCCGGTGAGCCATCGAGCGCGTGAACCAGGTTGACGACAACTCGCAGCGTTGGAAGCAGGGCGATCAAGAGGAATATCAATGGATAAGCCCAAGGCGCGCTGGTAAAGTACTGGCTGGCAATACCGTTGCTTACGCTGTAGAGTATGACGATGGCGATGATCTGGAAGATGTACGCTAGCAACGGAACCCAAGTCTGGTAGTTCTTGTACGCGTCCGAGACCGCCTTCGAGAGCTGCGTTCCGAACTTGAAGACGATGAAAGCAACGACAAGCCCGATCATGAACACTACAATGTTCGCGATCGAAATGGTACTGCCTGTGATATTCTGGCTGATCCCTGGAAAGCCGAGCACAACCGCCTCGATAATCACCAGTACAATAACGCCCGCTATCAACCGTATGAATGCTGGCATGACTGGAGTAAATGCTCCCCACGTGCTGTTCGAGCCGCTTGATGTATTGGTCATATTTTCTTCACTGTTAGAGCAACTTACCAAGTGTAATCCGATATTGCCTTGTTGAAACCAGCACCACCAGACACGAGTAACAGCCCTCTTCATCCGAGCGTCATATCGCAATAGAAACCGATCCATTCCGGTCAACCACATATCGTGCTCGAGGCGGAATCACCAGGGTTGAATCGTAATCCTCAATCACACACGGTCCCTTTCCCTTGGAACCAGGAAAAAGGCTGTTCCGCTGAAAGACTTGACACCCGATACCACGTCCACCCATAAACCACACTCTTCTCCTCATCACAGGACCCTTCTCTCGTGCAAAAATACCGGTTACTCCAGAGACGGTTCCAGCTTTTCCTCTACAGTAGCTGCGAACATTCACAATCTCAACAGACCTGTCCGATTGAGAGTAGCCATATTGCGTTTGATGTCTCTGGTGAAAGTCTCTAACAGCAGATCGAACCACCTTTCCAGTAATAATCCCGTTCCGTAGAGGAACTGATAATTCGTAAGATTGTCCCTGATAACGCATATCCAAGAATCTCTGATAAGTGACATCCTTCTCCTCAACTCCTTCTCTTCCGAGCAGACCTCTCGCTCTCTCCTTCATCCCACGAAAGATCTTCTCAAGCTCTTTGACGCTCGCACTCTCTGCGTCTCTCAGTACGGTCTGGACGGAATCATGCAATGGTTCCGCAAGAAGGAGACCGAGGCTCGACAACAGCCCTGCAGCCGGAGGCACAACAACCCTCTCCATCTCTAGTTGTTCAGCAACCTCACAGGCAAACATCGGTCCCGCCCCACCAAACGCCACCAGAACCATTTCGCGCGGGTCGAGACCCTTTTCCACCGTCGCCGCCCGCAACGCCTCCGCAATCCTCGCGACAGCAATTCTCAAAACACCGATACCTCCGTTGATCACATTCATTCGAAGCGGCTTCGCAACACGCTCAGCAACAGCCCTGTAAGCAAGTCGTGGGCTCAATCGCAGATCCCCGCCAAGAAGAAGGCTAGAGCTCAACCGGCCAAGAACAAGAGACGCATCCGTCAGCGTCGGCAACATCCCACCCTTCCCATAACAAGCCGGACCCGGCAGCGCTCCAGCACTCTGAGGCCCAACATGCAAAACACGAGCATCGTCAACCCAGGCAACGCTCCCACCGCCGATTCCAACCTCGACGAGGTCCAGGACCGGAAACCTGACAGGGTATCCTGATCCTTCAACTCGCCTCGTTCCATGCAAACGTCCCCCAACTTCGTACTCGTTGGTCACCTCGAACCCGTGGCCAGACCAGACTCCTGCCTTCGACGTGGTCCCGCCGACGTCAAGAGAGACGATACTTTGAGATCCGCGAGAATAGAACTTGGACGCCACCGCCCCAGCAACGGGTCCTGATTCTATGAGGCGAGCTGGCTCAAGGGCTGCTTGGCGAGAGAGCACAGTCCCACTATTCGACTGCATTACAAACAGAGGCGCATGGACCCCAAGTTTCTCCAGCCCGTGTTCGAGTTTTTCCAGATAGTCCGAGAATAACGGCTGCAGACACGCATTAACGACTGTAGTGCTAGTCCTCTCGTACTCTCGAAACTCTGGAAGAAGCTCCGAAGACAAAGACAACTTCGCGCTAGGATGCTCTCTCCTGAAAATCTTCCCTAGCTTCTTCTCATGTCTCGGGTTCGCGTAGGAGTGAAGAAGGCAGAGAGCAACCGTTCCGATACCGAGTCTTCGTATCCTTCTCGCAACCTGAGTAGCCTGCGACGTGTCAAGCGGTTCCAGGATCCTTCCGTCATACGTGATTCTCTCACGGACCTCGAACCTGTATCGCCTCGGGACCAGTGGAGGCAGCCGCTCGACCTGAAGATTGTACAGCTCCGGCCTGTTCTGGCGCCCGATCTCAAGAACATCTCGAAAACCCGAGGTCGTGATGAGAGCGGCCCTAGGAATATTTCCCGTCAGAAGGGCGTTTGAGGCGAGCGTAGTCGCATGAATAACAACTCTGACAAGACCAGAATCAACCTCCTCTTTTTCCAACAATCTTCGAACAGCATCAAGCGCTCCTACAGATGGATCTGTCGGCGTGGTCAGGACTTTGATCTTCCAGACCCCACGCTTCTCGTCTGCGGCCACGAGATCCGTAAAGGTCCCACCGATATCGATTCCAATTCTAATCGTATTCGTCGCAACCATTTCCTTTCCGTCTTCATCCGAATCTCACACACTTCCTGCTGTGTTCGAGATCCGACACGTCACGTTCGGCTATCTCCAACTCTTAATATCGTTCCAGTTCATCCGAAGACGCCGATTGACTTCAGTAGCTAGATTACAATGACAATCCACGTTCTCCTGACAGCAGACAACCACCTAGATCCATCCGCAGTCCAGTACGGTCCCAAGCGGTTCGAACGCAAGCGCGACTTCCAGCGTTGCTTCGAAATTCTAGTCAACTTTGCCTTGGAGAATAAGCCCGAAATTCTTCTAATCGGCGGAGATTTCTACGATGGCATTCTGCCCGGCAACCCCACCAGGGCGTTTGTAGCAGAACAATTCAAGCGTCTACACGAGAAGAACATCAAAACCATTCTTGTAAGCGGCCACCACGATACCCCACGCAGCGCAGAGCAAGGCGCATCACCCCTCGCCGTTCACGCAAGGTCCGGACATGTATACTTCATACAAGAACAACATCCAACGAACAAGAAGTTCAATTTCGGAAGCGAAACCGTCAACGTGACAGGGATGAGCCTCAACCCATCCCTACCCGTCGAAGCAGATCCACTCGTCGGTCACGAGATCAAGCAAGACGGAGACGTCAACATTTTCCTGACACATTATCCGATCGAACGCTTCGACGGCTACTTTGGACAAGAAGTCCACATCCAGAAATCATCCATCCCCAGGAACCTCCAACTCTTCGCCTCAGGCCACCTGCACAATCATCAAAGAAAAACCATCAACGGGACACCAGTCATCTATCCCGGAAGCACCGAGCGAGCTTCGTTCAACGAAGAAGGCGAGACGAAAGGGTTCGTATGGCTCGAACTGGACAAGTCCGGAATAGTCCAGCAAGAGTTCCATCCAACGCCCGCTCGGCCCATGGAAACCCTTGAGTTCCGAGTGGCTGGTGAGGGAAGCCTCACACGACAAATAGAGGAAGCCTTGGAGAAGAGAATAGACGACGAGAAGATACTTCGCGTAAAAGTCTCCGGAAAAGTCACACTGAATCAGCTCTCTACCTACAAGCGATCCGCAATCTACACCTACGCAGAGGACAAGTTCTTCCACATTGAATTCGATGAAGAACAGCTCAACGTTCTTACGATGGTCCCGTTGGAGTCGCTTCCGAAGACTACTCCGCTCCAGGAGCTAGACCGGACATTCCAGAACCTGCTAACAAAAGCAGGCGACCAGGATAGACCGCTTGTTCAAGAAGCCTGGAAGCTCACAATTGCAAAGCTTCAGGAGGAGGGAGTCGACTGAAACTACTAAGTCTCTATGCTCACAATTTCAAGAAACTGAAATTCTCCCAACCACTACCCTTCACGGAGGGCATCTCGCTAATCACAGGATTGAACGAGAGCGGAAAATCCACCATCCTCGACGCGATCCTCTTCGCCCTCTTCGGCCGCATGATACGGCCCAGCCAGAAACCTAGCAACGAAGAAATCCTCACCTACGGAACCGGCGAAGCCCAGGTAAAACTCGAATTCGCCATCGGCGACCTCAAGTACCGAATCGTAAGAGAGATTCACAAGACCAGACCAAACCGCGCACAGCTCTATGAGCTTGGGCCGAACGGTCGACAAAAGACAATCGCAACAACCGTAAACGACACAACAAGCGAAGTCGAACGGCTCCTAGGAGGCATTACCTACAACGAAATTGTCGCAAGTAGCGTCGTCGCACAGAAAGATCTGGAACGACTAATCAAACAAAGACTCGACGACCGAAGAAAAGTTGTCAACGTGTTCCTGAACCTGGACAGTTTCAACAGAGTGCAGGACCAGTTTGATACGGAGAGAGCCAGAATCGAAGGCACAACCCGGAATCCGGGACAGCTAACAGTTGAACGCGAGCGGCTCCAATCGCTTCAAGAACAAATGAAAAGGTACAAGGAAGCCGAGACCCAACTCTCAACCCTGGCACAAAAAATCGAGAAGCTCAGGCTCGAACTAGTGGACATGGAGAAAAAGTTCGCGGCCACAGATTCTCTCCACAGGACCCTTAACAAGTACGATGAAGCAGTGAAACTCCAAAAATCTCTTCAGCAAGAGATTCAGGACAAGACGCGTCTTGCAGAGAACCTCCAACGACAACTATCCGGGATTTCATCCCAACGAGAAGAACTGGAGAAAGCCCAATTGGAACTCGAACAGTTCTCTGGACTTTCCGAAATAGAATCCCAACTCGCCCAGGCATCGAATATGCTTGAGGAATTTCAATACGCCGAAATCCGCAGAATCCAGTTGGAGGAATCCAAGAATAATCTATGTGCTAAAATTGCACAGAAGACAAAAGACGTCTCGGGTCTTGGAAATCCGAAACCGTTGGACTCCAAGCCAAGAAGGGTCTGGACATATCTCATTTCAACCTCAGCTCTAGGCGCCGGAGCCATTCTATCCTTCTTCCTCGGTCTCCCACAAGTCGCAGTTGCGTTCGGCTCCCTGGCTATAGTCTCCCTCCTCTTACTGACACGACAGATTGTCTCGCTTTCGCAACAAGCTAGCAGCTCGAGATACGAGCAGGAACAGTTAGCCAGCCTGCAGCTCGTCCGCTCATGGGAGAATGAGCTGGCGGAGAACCAACAAAACCTGACCAAAATCCAGCAGGACCTTGCTGAAAGGTCCGAGAGTCTTCTGGGAACACTGAGTTCAATCACACGATACTCAGCCACGGTCGGAGCGGCAAACGACCCTAAGACTGCTTTCGAGACCATATCTTCATTGTTCGACAACGACAAGCAAACACATCAGTCTCTCGAAGAGAAGGTCAGATTACTAGGCCAACAACTGAGAGAGGAACCCCAAATCAAAGAACGCCTCGACCTTATCCAAGGCGAAATCAAACAGGTCGAAAAGAAATTCAGCACGGCTCAGTCGCCGGATCTCCCAGCAGGTCTATCCTTCTCCGAGACGCTTCTTGAAGAGACCGCCGAAGTCAGAGATACGCTAAAGGAATCCGTTTCGAGAAATAGGGCACAGATCGAAGACTCGATTTCCCGACAGCTCGAACTACGCCAGCTACTAGAGGAGAACAGCAGTCTTGATGATCAAGTTCAGACCCAAATGAAGAAAGTGATGCTCCTAGAGAAGGACTGCGCGGTCGTCAAGCTGTCTGTCAAAGGATTGGAGCAAACATCGGAGTCCTTACGTAATCGTGTCAAGCCCCAGGTCGAACGCTACATGGGGCTCATCCTTCCCGTAATAACTTCCGGAAGATACAAGGCCGTGCAACTCGACGAAGACTACACTGTCAGAGTCTTTGATCCAGAGGCTGGAGAGTTCAAGTCCAAGGAAGTTTTCTCGGGAGGTACAGAAGACCAGGTCTTACTGGCAATGAGGCTGGCCTTCGCTCTTGCCTTGATACCTCAAGCCAAAGGCCATAATCCCGAATTCCTATTCCTCGACGAGCCTCTCGGCAGCTCGGACAGAGTTCGTCGAGAAGGAATTCTCACACTACTCCACCAAGAACTGTCACAGAATTTCAAACAAATCTTCCTCATTAGCCACGTAGGAGATCTTGAAGCGGAGGCGGACACCATAATACAGATGGACAACGGTATGGTTCGCGAGGTCATTGGAAGAAAATCTCAACCACGACAGCCAGTCGAGGTTGCCGCGTGAGACTTTCTCAGGTCGTTTTTGCTAGCAAATATACGCTTGAACTATAGGCGCCTGCAAGGCCTTCAAAGCAAGTAAGAGAGTTTGTTCAGCAGTAGTTCTTACATCGCCGATTTCTGAGAGGAGGGTCGTCCAAAGCATGTAGATGCTACCTTCATTCTCGGTCGCCTGAAAGAATCCCAAACTTTCGAGGGACGATGTTATTTGGTGGAAGCGGTCTGATCTTGACGAAAGACCAACGGTAATCGTCCAGTCGCCTAGCTTGTCAAGGTTGACCCCTACAATTGCATCAGAGAAAGCAATCGAAAGGCTAGAACCGCGCTTCAATGAAGCATCAACCATTGTTGCCACTGATCTTGGATCTACCAAACCGGGATCGAGTCTGGACTGGGGCCTCTGGTTTTCTGTCATAGGCTCAGCCCACCATCGATATCGGGCTTAACAATCGTGTTACTTAGCAGGCTGCCGCAAGGGAAATCGCTTGGGTTTCTCGGGTGTTTATATCGGGCTCTACCCTTTTGGTAGCTTCTCGCCGGCGAATTTGACATGTCCATGTTTGACCTTGACGAGGATAAGCTCCTAGCTGAGATAACGGGGAGAGGTGCACGAAGGATACTGATCCAGCTACCCGATGGTCTCAAGAACGAGGGGACCCGGCTTGCAAGTCTCGTCCGAGGGAAGACGGGCGCGGACGTGTTTGTCTCCGCTGTGCCTGCCTGGGGAGCCTGCGACTTGTCTTTGGATGCCGCTAACCGCCTGAAAGCTGACCTGCTAGTCCATTACGGGCATAACGAATTCCTGCGAGACAGTTCCAATGGAGTCCCGGTCGTATATGTCCCTGCAAAGAGCAATCACGAGGTCATTCCTGTCGTAGAGAAGGCGGTTTCCGCCCTTCAAGGCAGGAACATTGGACTAGCCACCACAGTTCAGCATTTGCACAAGTTTCCTGAGGCGATAAAACTTCTAGAGGCGAGAGGGTTCAGTGTTCTTGTTCCAGGGCGCGGTCCATGGTCACACGAGACAGGTCAGGTCCTTGGTTGTGACTATTTTGGACTCAAGAGGATTCAATCTCAGGTCGACTCATTTCTGATCCTAGGCAGCTACTTCCACGGTCTCGGTGCAGCTCTTTCTGTAGAAAAACCGACAATTCTCGCAGACCCCTACGACGGAACAGTCAAAGTTCTAGATCAGGATAGGGACCGGATTATTAGGCAGAGATATGCAATGGTGGACAAAGCTAAGAGAGCCAGCAATTTCGGAATAATCGTCTCAACTAAGCCAGGACAGAGCAACCCACAAATTGCTCTCTCAATTCTCAAGCAGATCGAGGAAGCAGGCAAGAAAGCGGTCATCCTCTACGCGGATGAGATTGTACCGCAGAAACTGCTCGACTTCACCGACATCGATGTCTTTGTCGATACTGCTTGTCCCCGCCTTGCGCTAGACGATCCGGAAAGATTTCCAAAGCCAATCATCACAAGGGACGAGATCATGGTTGCCATCGGTGCTTGGACCTGGGAGCAGCTTTTGGAGCGCGGACTGGTCCGCCTATAATTGGCAAGAGAACAAACAGTCTCTAAACGCCAACTGGAAATCCAGCTAGGAAAGCTGAAGATCCTCGAGACCCCCAAACTGGGACTCGAACAATACCCAGTCTCTTCCGAAGTAGCGGCTGAACTGCTCTACATGGCCGGTTTTGAGCATCGCGATCTGCATGGTGAAACAATCGACCTCGGAACCGGCACTGGACGTCTAGCGATCGGTGCGGTCATAATGGGGTCTATGAAAGTCGTTGGCGTAGATATCGATGAGAGGTCCATCGCTTTAGCGAGGGAGAATGCGATCGCTGCGGGAGTCCAAGTCGAATGGGTTGTATCTGATGTCGACGAAGTCGTGGGAAAGTATGACACGGTGATCATGAATCCTCCATATGGGACGCGGTCTCCCCATCTTGATGTCCGATTTCTTAAGCGAGCATTCGAACTTGCCCCCATTTCGTATTCTATTCACAAGAGTTCGACTAGAGACTATCTTAGGGGCGTTATTGCAAAGAAAAATCGGAAGGTTGACGACGTGCGTACCATGAGTCTAAACATTCCTCATCTCTTCCCATTTCATCACAAGAAGTGGGAGAATGTAAAGGTCGACCTTTATCGGATAGTATCCTAGCCCCCTTGCTTCTTCTCCTCACTTGAATTGGATGGTGTTGTCGGGGGTTGTTCTTGGTTTCGGACTAGTGGTTTGAGGGGTGTCTCCTTTGTGGCGGGAAGTCCTACTGAGGGCAAACTCGACGGTGGATTGGAAACGGTCGTAATTACCGGTATTTTCGTTCGTCTCGGACGAAGTTTGCCCAACTGCCGGCCCACTTTGCGAAGCAAGGCGGGTTGGTCTGACCCTCCCGGCCTGGGTTTGCCACGGAGAAGTATGTAGGTGGTCAGAAATGATGTCACTCCAAGTATTACTCCAGTCCAGACGTTGATCCCAGCTAGAAGCCTTGAGCTCGTCTGGTTGACGAAGCCCTGAAGATACTGGTTGTTGATGTAGTCGAGATAGAGTACTAGTCCGAGCCCTACGGTCGCAAAGGTTTCGACTGTTACGGCGAGTTTTGTCGTCATTGGAATGGGAGGTATGAGTTTTTCTTCTGGAGTGACTGGAACTCTTCTTATCCGTCCTGGAGCCCACCAGTTGAGACGTTTCATGTGTCTCATTATCGAAGGAACTAGGTAGACTCGGGTGAGGGTCGCGTCGAGAATAACGACTACGAAGAATGCGAGTCCGAGCTGTTGGAGCATAGGTATTTGGGAGAGCATCATGGTTCCGAAGGCACCTGCTGTTACCAGACCGGTGGCTGTGATTATGCCTCCAGTGCGTTCTACCGCGGTTTCGATGGCCTCGTCATCTTTCGCTCCGCCGACCACGTACTCCCTGATCCTAGTTACTAGGAATATGTCATAGTCAAGTCCCAATCCAAGCATTATCACAAGCAGCATGATAGGCAGTATCCAGATCAGTTCCATTCCAATGTATGTGTGGAAGATGTAGATTACCGCGGCCATCGCCCAAGAAATGCTGAGAAGTATCGTGAAGATGAGCCGCAAAGGAGTAAAGATCGAGCCCAAGGCGATCATCAAAACTACGAAGACTCCCACAAGGACGAGCGCTGTCATGTTGAAGTAATCAGCTGCGCTTGAGTTGGCAAGATCTGCAACGGAAGCAGTTTCTCCCCCGACAAGCATGGTAGATGCAGCGAGCAATTTGTCGTTGCCCTGCAGACTATTGATGTTCTGTCTGATTTTCGTGAGGGTGACGATGGCCTGATCTGTGTAGGGCTCGTTGGACAGGTTAGCCCAGACCATTGCCGACTTCCCGTCGCTCCCGAGGAAGGGCTTCATGCTCCTGATCATTGCTTGCTGTTGTGCAGTATTGAGCTGGTTGAACGTTGAGTATGGGATCGGGTCACCTGAAGGATGTGTAAGCCCGTAGACTTTCGATACGCCGGAGATCGACAGTGTCGAGTTCTCAGCGTAGGATAGAGATCGCAACGCGGTGACGTTGATCCAGTTGTCAGTTGCGAGCCGGACTGGTGTCTGCACAATCGTGTAGGTTGGGGTTATGGTGCCAGGTCCGAATCCCTGGACCATGCTATTGTAGCCGGCCCGGCTCTCGAGCGAGTTTGGAACCTGGCTTATGAGGTCGTGGCTTGTCTGTGAGGAAAGGACTGTGCTAGTGGCTGGTAGACTGACGGCCAATGCCACGATAAGGATTAGCTTCGAGTGCTTTGCTGTGAATCTTGCGGCACGTGCATAGTAGCTGCTTCCTTTGGCTTTCTTCTTTCTCCAAAGACCTAGTCCGCCAGGCCAGAATATCTTGTCCCCGAACATGGACAGAATTGCCGGCACTAGCGTAAGGGCGACTAGTAGTGCTATGGATATGCCCATCATCACAGCAATCCCGATAGAACGGAGCATTCCAAAGCCGGCAATGGCCAGGCTTCCGAATGCTATGACGACGGTTGCTCCACTCGTGGCGATGCTCTCGCCTGCCCATGTCACTGCTCGCTCAACCGCATCCTTCTTTCCTCTTCCCATCCGTCTCTCCTCAGCGTATCTGCTAACGAGAAATATGCAATAGTCCGATCCTGCCCCGAACATGGCGACGGGCAAGAGTGTCAGGATCAGGAAGTGTACGCTGGTGAACCAAGTGCCGATTACGTAGACTAGGCCGAAAGCTATGCCCACGGATATTCCGATGGCTGAAACAGGGATTAGTGGAGCTGCAAGTGACGCGAAAAATAGGCCGACGATGACCATTATTAGAATGATGGTGATTGGGTCAATCCGTTCAACATCTCTGATCGATTCTGTTTCAATGTCATAGTTGAACGCTGGAGCGCCTGTAACGTAGACTAGGAGGTTTGTGTTGCTGAAGACGTTCGCGTGTTGAACGTCGGTTCTAATGCTAGCGATGCTGTTTTTCGGGTCAGGTCCGGTTGTCTTGAAGTCGAGTATGACGAGCATGGTGTCGTTGGAGCCTGAGACGAACTGGGTGTAGACGTCCTTGCTCGGCTGGACGGGGTAGCTGTTGATGTTATAGTTTCGAAGGAGCGTCCCTGCGAGGCTTGTAAAATCCCCGAAACTCGCAGAAGCACCCAGGGAATAAATCTCACCGATGATAAACGTCTGGGTCGGAGTTGCGTTGACCGCTCCCGAGAAGGTGTCAACAACGAAGGTCTGAATTGCCGCAGGGTCGTTCCAATAGTTATTGGGACATGTATTAGGGCAGAAATTGAACAGGTTGAAGAATGCAGCGGAATCGACAAAGAGCGCGCGGGTTATGGGGTCTGTTATGCTGGACTGGAAGAACGGTAGAGTGATGTTGTAGTACGCTGGCTGGGCCACCAGTAGCGGGCTTCCTTTGGTCACGTTTTGGGCTCGGGCTAGTGGTGGCGCGACTATCGTGAGCTGTGTTTGGGTGTAGGTGGAGGCGGTGAATGTTTTGTTCCATGACTGGTAGAACAGGTTCTCGTACGCGAGAGCGAGGGTCTGGTTTGCTTGGGGGGTTTGCGAGGATATGATTGGCCATGCGGACTGGTTGGCTTTTTGGTTGTAGGAGGCGACCTGTGACTGGTTTATGTTAAAGGGTCCTGAGTTTACTTGGGTTGTCCACTGGTTTACGTAGATTGCAGGTATGCCGAATTCGAGAGACGTAGCAAGGCTCGTCAGGTTCTTCTCTCGGTAGAGCTGGAGGTGAACCACGGTAGTATAGCCGACTAGTAGCTGGTAGTAGATGTCGTAGATGCTTGTGACGTTGCTGAGGTTTGTAATTGTTCGGTCGTTATGGAGGGTCTTGTTGAATGTTAGAGTGAAGTCGCGAACGTCGTTGCCTCTCACATCCATTGATGTGATTACAACGACGACGCTGTTGCCCTGGCTGATGCTGAATTGTTTGCTGACGATGGATTGAGCGATGCTGGACTCTGATGTCTTGGGGTTGTAAGCTGTCTCCGTGTAGACGATGACGCTCTGAACTTGTAGTATGGCTGGGACGCTCAGCGCGAGGGCTACTAGCCAGATTACGAAGACCGCCCGGTTGTGCTTGATGATGGTACGGGCTAGCCTTGTGAAGAGCAAATCCATTCCCTCTCTGAGGGTGTGAAACGAGCGGGGAACGGGCTGAGCGTCATAAAGCCGTACTGTAACCCTGAACTCTGAGCCGGGGCTAATACGGGGCGTTGAGTATGTCTATATGGCCAAACTGAGCGGAATCTAGCGTAGGCGAGCGTGGATGAAGCCGGTCAGCCTGTTACTAGCCCAAACTGGTCCCAAAGTCGGGAACAAGGAGCGAAACCTGAGGCAGATCTCGGAACAGGCCGCCAAGGCTCGGAAGAAGAACGTTGACTTGTTGATCTTTCCGGAGTTGCACCTGACGGGGTATACGATGCGGGATGAAGTCTCCCATTTGGCAGAGTCGATTCCGGGTCCCAGCACGGGGAAGGTTCAGAGCATCGCGAAGGAGCACGGTGTTCATATCATCTTCGGCATGCCCGAGGAAAGCGAGGTCAAGGGAGTAATTCACAACACTGCGGTGTTTGTTGGCCCGAAGGGCTTGATTGGGAGGTACCGGAAAATCCATCTTCCGACGCATTCTGTTTTCGAGGAGCGTCGCTATTATCGTCCGGGACAAGAAGCGCCGGTGTTCAAGACGGATATCGGAACTATCGCTTTGAACATCTGTTATGATCTCTATTTTCCCGAGCTGACTCGTCTGCAGGCTTTGCAGGGTGCACAGTTGGTCGTCTGTATTTCCGCGAGTCCCGGGTTGCGGCGGAGGTTTTTCGAGGGGTTCTGTTTGAGCCGGGCGATGGAGAACGCTGTCTATCTCGCCTATGTTAACCGGGTTGGTATTGAGGAGGGTTTGCAGTTCTGGGGTGGAAGCAGGGTGATAGCGCCTAATGGTTCGGTCCTAGCGCAGTGTAAGTATGATGTGGAGGAGTTTCAGATCTGCAAGGTGGACCTAGACGAGGTTTCTCGGGCTAGGGCGTTCATTCCGACAATAAAGGACCTAGAGCCGAGCCTCTTCGACCAACTGAGAACCAAGAGCAGGGAAGCCTAGAATCGGGTTTCCGTGGAGGGTGGGCCACGAGACTCAAGTAGGCCCCCCCGGGGGGATATTCGCGATACGTGTTTCAGAAAGTGTTTCAACAGATGATTGCAGAAGTTGTTTCTTGATAGCGGTTCAATAACCGTTTTCAAAACATGATTCCATGCATGGAAAAATTGCTTGAAAGAATTAGTAGAAAGGAAGGGCCGTAATCAAGCGTGATCTTTTCTAGCAAAGAGAATGTGATATATGGAGGACGAGTGGGATTTCTTTACATTCGCCACGCGTCCGGAGGAACCACTCTTGCGTCGCCAGATGCTCTGCTCTTATCCCCCCCTCTTTTTCTAGAGAAGATTTACTGTCTGGCAATGATAATGGGCGAATATCGTGATTTAGGGCAGGGTCCGGGCTTTGATGAAAAGGAAAAAGACGGGAAATCTAGGCCGACTCTCAAACGATTTTAGGGCGAGTTCGGACCCGGGTCCCAGATTCGAGAACAGGGCTGATAACGGGCGATTTTCCTATTTCGTATCGGTTCAGTACTAGATAGCAAGCTTGAACAAAATGAGATAATAGGGAATCTCCAGCATCCTTTCAGCCCGTTTCTCGCAACAACCCTCATTAGCACCCTCAACTAATGCCCGTGTGGTACTCACTCATGAAGGGTCGTAACTATCGTTCCCCCTCGGGCCAGGCCTTCACCCGGATGAAATACATCCACGGGTCCCCCGTGCCTAAGGTTTCCAAGTTCAACATGGGAGACCTATCCACCCAGTTCGCCCGAAAGATCCATCTTGTTGCTAAGGAACACGTACAGATCCGGCACAACGCCCTAGAATCGGCCCGTGTATCCGCGAACAAGGTTCTAACCGACAGATGGGGAGAAACAGGATACCGATTACAACTGTGCGTGTACCCGCACATTATTCTCCGAGAAAACAAGATGATCGCCACCGCCGGAGCCGACAGACTGCAGGAGGGAATGCGGCGAGCCTTCGGAAAGCCCACCGGCAGAGCTGCCAGAGTCGAAAACGGTCAGGACCTCTTCATCGTCTACGTTCCAGAAGACGGCGTCGAAACCGCGAAGAAAGCATTGGAAGTCGCTGGCACAAAAATGCCGATGAAAACCCGGATCCTAGTCGAAGAACCAGTCGCTCCACAAATGCCGGCTGGAGCCTGATCTTTTGCCCAAGCCTGACGCCATAGTTGTCCGGCTTGAAGATGTGAGAAAAGACGACATTCCACTAGTCGGTGGAAAATGCGCCAACCTTGGCGAGTTAACGGCCAAAGGAGTCCACGTCCCTCCCGGATTCGCAGTAACTGCAGAAGCATTTCGCCTGTTTCTCGAAGAAACAAAAATCGGGGAGATCATACACAAGACCCTCGGACGTTCTAACGGGTCCAAGGACCCGAAACAGTACGAGGAAGCATCCGAGGAAATTCGCAAGATTCTAGAATCCGCCCCAATGCCTCCGGACATCGCGAGCAAGGTCCGGAGCGCCTATCGGGAGCTATGCGAGAAAACCGGAGACAAGAACGTAACTGTCGCGGTAAGGTCCTCCGCAACCAGCGAGGATTTGCCTGACGCATCATTCGCTGGGCAACAAGACACCTACCTCAACGTCAGCGGCGAGGACCAGCTAGTACACTACGTCCAGAAATGCTGGGGTAGCCTCTACACGCCTCGCGCAATATTCTACCGAGAAGAGAAAGGCTTCCCACACGAGAAAGTGCTGATCAGCGTCGGAGTCCAGAAGATGGTACAGTCGAAATGCTCAGGCGTAGCTTTCACGCTAGACCCGATCAACGGCGACCCATCCAAGATTGTCATCGAATCAACATGGGGTCTCGGAGAAGCCCTTGTCGCAGGAATCGTCCGTCCTGACCGATTCATCGTTGACAAGGGCACCATGCAGCTGATCCACAAAGAGATCGTCCCAAAGATGATCGAACACCTCCCGAACGATAAAACTGGGCTGACGATGCAGAGCGAGGTTCCCATAGAGCGACGTAATGTTTCAAGCCTAACAGACGACGAGGTTATTGAAATTGCCAAGACAGCCGTGGACATCGAAGATCACTACCACACTCCACAGGATATCGAATTCGCCGTCGAGCACGTGTCGACTGGAAACTCAATCTACGTTGTCCAGACAAGGCCCGAGACCTTCTGGAGCAAAATGAAGGGTCCAGCTGGACAAACAGATTCCCACATCGTTCACAGAGTCGCAGTAGTCCACGGCCTAGCCGCGAGCCCGGGATTACATGCAGGAAGAGCCAAGATCGTCCCAACCACAGCTGAAGCGGGACGCATGATGAAAAACAAGGATATCCTCGTCACTCGAATGACAAACCCTGACTGGGTTCCCTACATGAAAATCGCAGGCGCAATCGTCACAGAAGACGGGGGAACAACATGCCACGCCGCCATCGTCTCCCGAGAGATGGGTATCCCATGTATCGTTGGCGCAAGGAACGCGACCAAACTCATGCAGATGGGACAAGAGTACACGGTGGACGCGAAATCAGGAGTCGTCTACAACGGCCTAGTCGAAGAAATTCTCAAGGCAACACAGCCTCAACATGAAATCCCTCCTATCATCCCAATAACCGCAACAAAGATCTACGTGAACATCTCACTCCCAGAGCTCGCAGAGAAAGTCGAACGGGAAACGCACGCGGACGGCGTAGGTCTCTTGCGAGCAGAGCACATGATGCTTTCCGTCGGGAAACATCCCCGATTGCTGATAGAAGAGGGAGGAGGCAAGAAGATGGTCGATGCTTTCGCAGAGGGAGTCAGAAAGGTCGCAACACCCTTTGCTCCAAGGCCGGTCGTCTACAGATGCCTCGACTTCAAGCCTGACGAGTTTCTTGGACTTCCAGGCGGCGAAAAATATGAACATGAAGCCGGTCACGTCGGGCCCAACCCCCTCCTCGGATACCGAGGCTGCTTCCGATACGTGAAAGAGCCTGACATTTTCCGGTTGGAGTGTCAAGCCATAAAGAAAGTCAGAGAAGAGTACAAGCTCACCAATGTCCACGTTATGCTACCCTTCGTCCGGACGCTCGAGGACTTCAGAAACGCGAAGAAGATCCTCGAGGAAGAAGGATTGAAGCGAGGCCCAGATTTCAAGCTCTGGATCATGGTAGAAGTTCCCGCGACAGTATTGCTGATCGACAAGTTTGTCGACGAGGGAATTGACGGCATATCCTTCGGAACCAACGACCTGACCATGCTGATCCTTGGCATTGATCGAGACGACGCATCGATTCAGGAAATCTACGACGAACGCAATCTCGCAGTACTGCGGGCGATGAGCCATGTCATCAGGATATGCAGCGAAAAAGGCGTGACAACATCGATCTGCGGTCAAGCACCCTCAAACTATCCTGAAGTTGTCGAGTTCCTAGTCCGGGAAGGAGCAGTAAGCATGAGCGTCAACCCCGACAAGGTCATCGAGACGAAACTTCTCGTGGCTGCCATCGAGCAGAAGCTTATCCTTGAAGGGATGAGAAAAATGCACCAGTCCAACGGAGACCAAGGAGCGATGCAGCCCCGCTGGCCCAAGTGATCTGAGATCCATCCAGAATTTTGTTCGAACAGATAGTAGACTGGATCAAACAGAACTACAGCGATGCCAGAAAAATCATAGAAATCGGGGTAGGCCACCGCATATACGTGGCCGAGCGAATATCCGAAGCACTGCCTCGAGCGGAAATCCTTGTAACAGACAAGGATGAGTCATGGGTGCGCTCGAGAAAGCCCGGACGAATCAGAGCTATCGCAGATGACGTGATGTTTCCAACCCTCAGCCTGTACCGAGGCGCGTCCCTCGTCTACTGCCTTCATCCGCCAGGCGAGATCCTGTCTGGGTTAGAGAAGTTGGCGAATGGAGTCGGAGCAGATCTCTTGGTCGTCCCGATAAGCGATGAGCAACACGACCTTCCGCAGGATAAGTGGAGAGAGCTCGTGGTGCGTGGGAGGATCATTGGCTGGCTCTTCAACAAGCGTGTTTGATCGGTGAGATAGCTCCGCTAGTAACGGAGAGACGCCTACCTTGGTATTAGACGACTAATAGTGCAGAACCCGGCTTCTCGTTGCTCCCTCGAGAAGTCTTCCTTGAGCACGTGGTATCCGCAAGTCACAGAGAAAAAAGGGCGCGTAGCCCGGATAATCAGTTACCTCAAGGCGCATCCACTACTTTGCCTGCTCATTCTGAGCCCAGGGATTCCCGAGTACCTTTCAGGCTCAAGCAACATGGCTTTCCTAGTTCTATCTCCTCCTGTATTCTTTCTCTTTCTCGCTGCGAACCTTGCGCTCTATGGTCCAGGGGTCATACTGATCCGCGAGGCCAAGATTCGCTGGAACAAAGGCTGGGCATCCGTCTTCCTCCTGGGTGCAGCCTACGGGATTGTCGAAGAAGGGCTAGCACTGCGAACCTTGTTCAATCCAACGTCATCAGTGGTAGGGAATTTAGGCGTCTACGGACACTGGCTTGGGGTCAACTGGGTCTGGACTGTTGGATTGGTAATCTTCCATTCAGTCTTCAGCATTGGCTTACCAATTTTCATCTTTGGACTAGCCTTTCCAAATCTCAAATCAAAGAGCCTTGTCTCGATTAGGGGGATACAAGTCAGCATAATCACGTTAGCTATCGATAGCGTCCTTCTCTCGTTGTTCGTGAACTATTGGCCTGCGGAGATATGGGGGCTGCTAATTTTTTCAAGCATCATGGTGGCATTGCTAGTTGTGGCTGCGAGGAAATTGCCTGCTGATTTTCTGAAGACTGTCAGAGCAGAGCCGAGGTGGAGGCCCCGAGCATTCTTCCTACTCGGAGCAGCAATCTTCCCGATCTGGCTGCTAGCAGGAGGCTTCGCAGCAGGCGCCAACCTCTTTCCGCCAATCGTCGTAGTTTTCGATATCGTCGTCTCACTGTGGATACTTCGGCTCGTCTTCAGGTCAATGGGAACCCGGCTCAACCAAGCCCACAAAGTCGCATTCGCCTTCGGACTGATCTCTCCGATCATCATCTTCGGCATCGCGGCCAGCGCGTCGTTCCCACTTGTCATAATGAATGACCTGCTGGTCATTCTCTTCTCCAACAAGATGTGGACAAAATGGAAGGCATGGACGTTCAACCAGCATTATTCGCTCATGCAAGGGCTTCCAAAGTTGGGTAGCGATGGAAGCTCTATGCCCTAGCCTCACCCGACCAGAACCAAGAACCAAAAGGATTGTTTCAAGACATGGCGATGTCTCCGCCCCATAGTCTTTGAAGACCTCTTAACAGAAGAGAGGAACGCTTGAATCAGAGCGTTTTACGGATCATTCTGCATGGTCTAATCAGGGAAAGGGACGTTGACGAGCCTGAAGAACCTGTATATGTCCCAGATAAATCGAGCGAGAGAAGTTAGAAAGAACATGAGCGCCAAGAGTATGAAGTCAGCTCTCAAAGGAACCAGCATCGAAGAGAAGGACGCGAAGGAGATCATTTCGGGGGTCCAAGCAATGTACGACAAGATTCCAGGATTTATCCGGCCCATGCTGCCAAGCCTGCCCGACATTCTCAAACGGATCCCATCGAGCGCTGGAAAATATACTCTCAACGAGATCATCCAGCTTCTAGACTGGGCCTATGAAAGCGGACAATTGAAGAAATAGAGAAGGTCGGAAATGACCCACCCGTCCAAGGACATCACCGGAACTTCAGGCACACAACTCTCGGGAAAGAAGATCGCGCTCCTAGTATCAAGCAGCGTTGCTTCGTTCAAAGTTCCCGAGATCGCGCGCGAGCTAATGAGACATGGAGCGGACGTGTATGCAGTGATCTCTCCATCGACCGAGAAGATGATCGGAGCCGATCTTCTGGAGTGGGCTACAGGAAATCCAGTAGTCCGGGAGCTGAGCGGCAAACTGGAACACATTGCTCTTGCTGGAAAGAGTTCTGGACACGTTGATCTAGTTCTCATCGCTCCTGCAACTGCTAACACCATCGGGAAGCTTGCATCGGGAATTGATGATACGCCAGTCACGACGGTGGCTGCGACCGCTATCGGTTCCAAGCTGCCAGTTCTAGTAGCTCCTGCGATGCACGAGCCACTGTATGATCATCCAATAGCCCAAGAGAACATTGCACGTCTCAAGAGGATAGGCGTGGAGTTTATCGAACCGGAGATTGTGGAGGGAAAGGCGAAGATTGCGTCAACGGCCAAGATTGTCCAGGCTGTCATCACACGCCTCTCTTCTCAGCTCTCATCTCAAAAGAGAGATCTTGAGGGCCGTAGAGTGCTGGTGACGGCTGGTCCCACCATCGAGCACATCGACCCTGTCAGAGTGATCACCAACCGATCCTCAGGGAAGATGGGCCTCGCCATTGCAGAGGAAGCATGGTCTAGGGGTGCCGAGACAACTCTGATTCTGGGACCCGGGTCGGTCCTACCTCCTGCCAGCGTGAAGACAGTCAAGGTTGAGACTACGGAGGAGATGCTTGAGGCTACTCTTCGCGAATTGAAGAAGGGTAAACACGATCTGGTTTTCGCTGCAGCAGCGCCAAGCGACTATAGGCCGTCGAAACCGGCGGGCCGGAAGATAAGTACACGGAAGGAAAAAACTGTCGATCTGGAGCTAGAAGCCACCCCGAAGATAATTCGAGAAATTCGCCTGGCAAGCCCGAAATCGTTTCTCGTGGCTTTCAAGACGGAACACGGCGTCTCGAACGAGCAACTTGTGTCAGAAGCGTTTGAGATACTCAGCGAGAAAAACGCCGATCTTGTCGCGGCCAATGATGTCTCGCTTGAGGGAGTGGGGTTCCAGACTGACACCAACGAGCTGTTCGTTGTTGACGAGCGGCAGAAGGTAACGCATATCACGTTGGCGCCGAAACGTGAGGTTGCCCGGCAGCTATTGGACATTGCCGTAAAGAGACTGAAAGGCTAGGATCAGAGGCACTCCTACGTCAAAGAAGATTGTTCGAGCGGTAGCAGTGCAGACAAGACCGGTAGGAACGTCGGTCAAAGAAACGATCTTCCGAGCCGTCAAACAGGCAAAGCAGGCGGCTGAGAAGGACGCGGACATTATCTGCCTGCCCGAGCACTGGTTGCCAGAGAAAACGATCCCATCTCCCATGAGCCCCCTTCCAGGGCTCCAGTCGATTGCGGAGGAGTACGGTGTTGTTGTTGTCGGAGGAGCTTTCTATGAAAAAGTCAGAGGACGACTCTATCTCAACAGTCCAGTCATCGGACGAGACGGAGAAGTCGTAGGCCGACAGCCCAAGATTCACCTGTTTCATTTCGAGAAGAAGATTGCGCATCCAGGAAACGACTATAGTGTCTTCCAAGTGAATGGGTTCAAAGTGGGAGTCCTCGTTTGCTATGATGTTGACTTTCCAGAGGCCTCGAGAATCCTGACCCTCAAAGGCGCGGACTTGCTGATGTGCCCGTCAAGGATTGTGAGACAGGGAGTTGAGCCGTGGCACCAGTACGTCACGATTCGATCGCTGGAGAACCGAATAGCAGTTGTAGCACCGAACGTCTATTCCCCGCCGTTGTTCACGGGGTACAGCCTGATTGTTAGCCTCAAGGAAGATCCAAAGATGAGGATATCTCACCCCAAGATGCACGTGTTCAAAGAGAGGCGAGAGGGAATAGTCATTGAGGATATCGATCTCGCTCTTCACGCTCGATTGCGTAGAGAACGGTTCGCTGATCGCAGGCCCGAAACATATCTCTGGAATTGAAAGGGACTGATCGACAGGAAGATTCGCGGAGTAGTCTTCGATCTAGATAACACTCTCATCCAGTCCAAGAAGGGCGCTCAAAAGGGTCTCCTCGCAGTCGCGAGCATTTTTGCGAAACGGTTGAGCGTAGAAGGATACCACTACACTGAGGCAAACCTGTTCAGAAGACTCCAGATGATCGATCTGGAAATGCATGGCCGAAAATTTCTCTACAATAGAGATGTCTGGTGGGAGACCCTGCTCAAAGAGCTCGGCTCATCTAAGCTCAAGGGTCCATGGGTTCACCAGACAACCCTCCGTTATTGGAAGACGTACGCTCAAGCGAGTCCAATGTTCTCTGACGCGATGTCGACCATTCGTCGAATGAAGAAGGAAGGATTTAGGCTTGGAATGGTTTCCGACTCAGATGGAACTCCTGGAATGAAAATGAAGAGAATTCGTAAACAGCCATTTCTGAAGTATCTTGAGACAATAGTTGTTGCCGGCGAGGACACGCCTAGTGTGAAACCAAGCAGGAGACCCTTCACCCTGGTCGCAGAGCGGTTAAGATTACAACCCAGGGATTGCGTCTACATTGGCGACAATCCAGACACAGACATTAAGGGAGCGAAGGGGGTTGGCATGATGATGATACTGGTGAAACGTCGAGGTCCAAAGGGTGGACATCCAGACTACCGGGCTCGATCGTTGAGTGATGCTGCTAGGCTGTTAACGGGGAACCAACCTGTTCCATAACAGACTGTTTTCGGAAAACGATTCTTTCCGATTCGTGGCCCATCCGTTCCTGAATAATTCCCGAAAAGTCTTGTAGCTTCTCATATCCGATGAATCGACGGCTAAGATCCATTGCTGCCTTGAGAGTGGTTCCAGATCCGAGAAAAGGGTCCAGGACCAGATCATCTTCTATGGAGAACATTCGGATCAGTCGTCGTGGGATCTCTTCTGGGAATGCGGCGACTCGTCTTTCTAATTTTCCGTGGGTTTGTCTTGTTCCTTTGACGCTCCAGACTTGTGAGAACCATTCGTCCCGTTCGTTCTTGGTAAACTTGCTCCCGTAGCGTTTCGGATCCTTTGGCTCGAAGGTTCTCAGACTTCCCTTGCGAAAAATCAAGATGTACTCCATGTCCAAGGTTACGTACGCGTTAGGGGGGAGGAAACCTGAGCCTAGAAATGCTCCCTTCCCTTTGTAGCGAGGTTTCGTGGTAGGCTTCTTCCAGAGGATATAGGGGAGGGTAACGAGGCCGAGGTGTTCGAAGGTCTCTATCACTCGTGAATGGTTCGGGTATAGATGGAACATACCATCCTTGGTCCGGGTCGCGTCGCCAATATTGATACAGGCGAGTCCGCCGGGGGCCAAGACCCTTTTCACTTCTTTCCACGTTTGGCTAAGGTAGCTGTGCATCTCGTCGTAGGACTCTGCGGATTCTTCTCGGAAGAAATCGTCCCATATACCAACCATTGGGTAAGGTGGCGAGGTGACGACCAGATTCACGGAGTTATTGGCTAGTTCTTGCATCTTACGGCTGTCGCCGATGATTACGCGGTAATCGGCCGTCGTCTCAGTCAATTCTCGGTCACCCGATATATTCAGAACTACCTGAAGATTCTGAACTCTTGTCGCCGCCCTGTTTCAGAGCGGTCTCGATCTCCTTCGCTTGTCCTTCCAGTTCGGTCATATCGATCTGTAGTCTAAGCTTCTTGACTAGGACGCGGAGAATTATCATCGCTGCACGTGGATCAATCATGAAGCCCGACGTTTCCCCTGAGAGAAATAGGCCTTTGAGATTCCGAACTTTTGCCAGGCCTGGGATAAGTCCGTTCATCCAGGTGACCGCGCCACTGTCGATAATCTTCACACCTAACTCTTCGAGTTCTTGGACGAGAACTAGATCGCTCGCGGCACCGTAAACTTGTGGATGCTCAGCGATCCTGCCGGTGATGAAGGCGCCGACCGTTACAACTGTCTCGACCCCGAGTTTTTCGGCGAGTTTCACAACTGCCTCCGAGAGACGGAAGGCTCCTTCAGGTAGGATTGGTTGCGCGTCTCCGGTGTACAGTATGAGGTCGGGGCCGGAGTCTTTGTTGATCCAGTAGAATATTTCATGCTTCATCAGGTCAGAGGTTCCGTCGGGCTTTAGCAGGAGGCGAGGTGGGAGATAGTCCGAGTAGAGATGGCCCAAGGGGATCGCTTTGAGCGTCTTGATGAGTTGGTCGAGAACGATCTTCGCCACTCGTCCGCTGTCTGGAAGGCCGGCTATCAGAACCGGAGTTTTTAGTGGCGGAGCCTCGTTGAGATGGAGTTGGATACGTTCTCGCAAGATTTGATTCCCTTCTCAGAAATCCTCTCTAGACGTTAATGCAACAATTGTCGGGGCTGATAGACATTCCCGTGTAACTATTTTCACTCATTTGAGTGAAAATAATCCCTACTTTTCTCCGTAGAATCTTTATATCGTGGAAGCACCGAGCCAAACCTCCCCGCGCTTTAGGTGTCCATTTGGCAAAATTCATGCTGTCACTCCGCGACGAAAGTTTTGAACTCCTACAAACAGAAGCAGAAGACCGAGGCATATCGATCCAGGAATTGATCAGAGCCGTGATCATCCCTGACTGGGTCAAACTAAATTCTGTTGCTAAACCTGCCTTTGACAACGGGAATAACGGATTGCGAGCCTACAGATCGTCGGCTCCAGTGCGTGACCAAGAGCAAATGTTCCAGCCTGCCATGAGCCGGATACGCTAACACACTCAATCACACCTTCAACATTTTTCGACTCTTCAAAGACTTTTCCAAAACTCCATCGCGGTTTCGATGGAGGTCTGATTGCAGCTTCAGGTGCCTGTTTTCTATTTTGTTGATATCTGCAAGATCAGTTTTTCCAGATTCAGATGATGATATCGCCGGTGAACGATCAAGATGGTGAGGCAGCGCTCACAGATCGTTGCAGAGTATCCAGCGGCTTCGACCTGAACTAAGCTCTCAACAGGGACATGCTCTCTCCTAAACGCACAGGTCGCAAGCATCAGCGAACTCAGCCTCAAACAAGGACCTTTTGTTAGGCATCACCCGTCCTTAAGCATTCAAGCTTCAGTTTCCTCCACTCTCCCCACCCACGTACGAAAGGCTGTTCCACGACAAACTCCACAACTCTTATGGAGCATTGTTCAACGCAGTCCTCAAACGAAGTGCAATGGGAATAGTCTCTGACATCGAGAAAACGTTGCAGATTCCACGACTAGGCACTGCTTTACTGGCCATCCTCTTCGGTGCCTTGCTTCTAATGATTCCTTGGTTATTGAACTACCTAATCGCGATAGGCATGATCGTCTGGGGCATCTCGGAAGCAGTGAAGGCGAGCAACACTTCGAAAAGTTCTTCCTCGGCCAAATGAGTCTCAAGAAAACGAAGTAAGATTCTGGGAGTCGTTCGTGGACCCGGCCATTAGACGATACGAGAAGAATGATGGCGTCGCCGTTCTCGAGCTCTCACAGAAGTATACCTCTTGGGACTCTACTCCGACAGAGGCTGACATTCAGGGCTTCTACTCGTCCGAGCCTGACTTCTTCCTAGTAGCTGAGCTCAACCGAAGAATAGTTGGTTTCATCTTTGGCCGTGAATCCAAGAATGTTCCGGATGAAGTTCTACGGAGATGGAGGTCAGCTAAGGTGGGTTCCGTTGAGATACTCGCAGTCGAGGAACGGTATCGGCGTAGGGGAATCGCCACTTTGCTCCTGAATCGTCTATTCATAGGTTTCAGGGAGAGACGTATTGACACCGTAACGCTTTCGGTGCCAGCTGACGAGAGAGGGGCCAAGGAGCTGTATGATAAGTTGGGTTTTGAGACGAGAGGCTATTTCATGAAAAAGAGGCTCTAGGCCGAGGTCGAGAGAAGATGACTATCCTACCCTGCTCGCAGCTTGATTCTTCTTCGCATCGCCATAATTCGAGACCTCTATGAGGTTCAGATCAGGGTCCCGGAAATACACCGACATCATCTGGCCGAGCGCACCAGTTCTGTTGACAGGGCCCCCCAATATTCTGACCTTCGATAATTCGAGACGCCTTACCACTTCATCAATAGAAGTGGTCGTGGTGAAGCATAGGTCGGCCGAGCCTGGAGTAGGTCTGGAGGCTTTCGGTTCGAATTCCTTGCCAGCCTCATGGAGATTGATCCTTTGAGAACCAAAAGAGAGCGCTTTGCGGCCGTTTTCAAAAGTGACGACTTCCATCCCAAGTACGTTTGAATAGAATGTACAAGTTGTCTCGATGTTTCTGACCGTCAGGACGAGATGGTCAAGCCGGTCCAATTTCATAGATGTTGCCTGCGATCCAGTACAGTTGGTTGCATAGAAAAAGAGGGTTGAGCGAAGCGTTGGCTTCGCCCATTGAAGTTAGTGTCGGGGCTAGTTTTGTACGACTTGGGCTTCTTCTGTCCGGCCGGGGTGCTCGTTTTGAGCGAACATTGCCATGGCCTGTTTCTGTTTCTCGTCTTTCTCTTTCTTGCTCATGTTGACTTGCTGTGATAATGACCAGTGGTGTCCGTATGGGTCGGTCAGTTGGCCGTAGCGTTCGCCCCAGAACTGGTTGTCCAATGGCATGGTGATCTTGGCGCCGGCGTCGACGGCTTGCTGCCAGAGCTTCTCAATGTTGCTAGTGTAGATGTGCAGTGTGACAGGGCTGTTGCCGAGAATATCAGGGGATTGAGGGCCGCCACCTGGGAATGTGTCTGATAGCATTACTATCGAATCGCCGATTCTAATGCGCGCGTTCATGATTTTCCCGTCTGGAATGGCATCTCGTGCTAGTTCTTTTGCGCCGAAGGCTTTCTTGTACCAGTCAATCGCGGCCGCTGCGCCATTGATCGCGAGGTATGGTGTTATGGTCCGGAATCCTGGAGGGATGGGTGCTTTCTTGGATTTTGCGGGTTTCTTCGCTTTTGCCTTTTTGGATTTGGATTTAGGCATGCTCCGGGGGCTTGTAAAGTCGTAGACTAAAACCTTGCTAGCGTTTCTTGACGTCTAATGTTGGTAGGGGTTTGAGGTCTCGGGGGACACGCCAGGAATGGGCTTCTTTTCTCCAGTTCCAAGGCTGTTTGAGGTCGGAGTTTTGAGTCCGAAGATGACCGACGCTAGGAGGGCCCAAGGATGGTGTGAGGAAAAGGTCACTTGTCGTTTCGGAGGCTGATGGGGCCGGGCGGAACCCCCATAACTGCAACTTGTCCAAACGCTCTAATGCAGGCTCATGAGATTACAGGAAGAGGATAGTTACTGGGTGACGTGATTGTCGAATGCGACTGTGTCCAAAGTGTAGTACAATTGTCTCCGAGGAGTCTCGTACCTGCGGAGTCTGTGGCGCCTCCCTTTGGGAGGCACAAAACCGGTCGATTCAAGACGCCACAACGGAAGCCCAGAGGGCCAAGACTGCGGCCGACCAGCATCTGAGAGAAAAGGAGTTGGCGAGCGCCCGCCGGAGAATAATATCGAGGCTCGTTTTCTACGCTGGGACGGTGGTATTCATTCTTTACGGGTTCTTGCTTCTGTTCTCTTCCACCACTTCCCTATTCACAATCGGTATCGTGATCGTCGTAACGGGCTTCGTGATACTGCTGTTCTTCATAATTGGAGCAGGCCCAACTACGCGTCGTTATAGAGGCCGCTGGTTTGTCTGTCCACAACCTAACCCGCGTCGCTGAAATAGTTGCCAGAAAACTAGTGATGCATCAGGTATCTTTGGGTCTAGAAAGATTTCCTAGCAGGAGCAATGCTTAACGTGCGCGAAGTAATACTAGATTATTGCGTTTAGACTATGGGCGAAGAAGACCCTTCAACCTCCAATCCCTTGGGAGAGCCGGATAGGTTGAGTCCTGACGAAAACGGATCGGGCGACACCCATAAGCTGCCAGACGTCGTTCGCGGTAGAATGTTATGCCTGGTTCACGGCCGTATGTGTTATCGAAGGATTTCGAAGGTCGGCCTTGGGGAATGGATTTGTCCTGACGAGCGGCATCGAACTCCGATCAGAAGCTCCTAAGAGAATTCGCCCATCCTAACGGCCCATCTATCTCCACTGTTTCTAGGGAATAGTACTTCGATTCGAGGAGCATAAGGAGAATGCTCTTTCCAAAGATATCTGAGGTGACTGTTTAGAGCGCCTTCACTTGATGCAATCCGATATCCTTTAAGCCATCCCAGAAAAGAGAGTTTCCAGCGCGGGTCATCTATGGTCATAAGGTCGTTTTTCCGAATAGTCATCTCTCTGGTGGGCGCGGTTCTTCCTTTCCTCTTCCTGTCTGGCTCTTACTCGCCGCTCGGATCCTATCTTCCCAGCTTACTGAACTTGTTTGGTAAAGAGAGCTCATTGGGAAACCTTCTCGGAATACAGGCGACTCCAGTTTTGCCGATCGGGGCGGCGGGGCTGACCGGGTTCGCGACGTACAATGTCTTGCAACGCGTCTTGAGAACGGCACAAGCTGCGACTTACTCGCCACCGAACATGGATATGTCGCAGATGATGCGTCAGGTCCAAAACATGATGCCTGCAGGGATCGGCGTGTGGCGAGAAACCGCAGGTCCAATGAACTTGCCGAATGATATGACCCGGTCGCAGTACTTGATATTGACAAAATACCAACAGGGCTTCGGGAAGCCAAAGGAGATCGCAAAAAATCTCTCAATGGACAAGAACCACGTTGAGAAGGAGACGAATGCTTTGAAAACGAACGGCTATCTCACTGGAGAAAACAAGCTCACGTCCAAAGCCCTCGAAACATTCTCGTAACTGCGTACGGGTTTTTTTTTGTGCGCCAGGTGACTTGTATCTTTATCCGTTGGGCGTCCCTGAGCAGAACTGTCCAATAGCATGTCCCAGAATCTATTCATGTCCGGAGTGTTGTTACTGCTTCCAACACAACTTCCTCTGCTTTCTTCAAGGCGTCAGCCAGCTCTGGTCGGCCAATAGCAGGCCTCCAGTCTCTCCATAGCTCATCGCTCACTACCAAGAAATTGCAGACCTCTACATTCCGATACACGCCTAGGCCGTACATCGCGGAGGTTTCCATGTCCACACCTAAGATGTCTCGTAGTCGATAGTTCTCGATCGTGGTCACCATCTCCCTGTAAGGCGCGTCGGTAGTCCAGAGGGGACCCGTGTATGCCACAACACCCTTCTTGACACGCGCTTTCTCAAGTGCCCGGACCAGCCGCTGGGCTGGACGAAGCCCCTCATCACTCGACAAATAGTGACGCGATGTCCCTTCTTCCCTAATACAAGAGGTTGGAATGAAACAGGTCCCGACTGGCGCCTCAGGCTGAATACTACCGGCTAGTCCAAGTCCCAAGAAAATCCTTGTCCCGCAAGCGATCAACTCCTCCATGACCATGACCGTCGCAGGCGCGCCCAACGGAAGACAAACGATAGAAACTTTCTTTCCATCAATCTCACCGTTGTACAAGGGAAATCGTGGTCCCCACCACCATGAGGGGGAGGACACGGCGCCAACTCTCTCGGCTAGAGACTTGACAGTACCAAGGTCCCAGGAGCCAACGACGATAGGAGCGATCCCAACTTGTTCGACAGAGACTCCCCGCTGGGACGCCCAGAACTCCACAGCAATGCCAGCTGAGAGGTGTTCGCTCATGGAATTGACAACTTACTATCAGTGATAGGCTTTGCGAGCATTGTTTTTCAACATCAGCTTAGGTTAAGATTGGTAGAGAAGCTGCGTCTCGAATGAAACTTGCAGTTCTGAGCGACTTCGATGGCACTGTTACGCTCAACGACACGTTCGAGAATGTTCTAGCAAGATTCGGAAAAGGTGACTGGAGAACCGTCGATGAGCAGTATGTGAGAGGGGAGATCACACTTGAGGAATGTGTCCGGCGACAAGGTGCCATGGTCCGGGTCTCAAGCTCCCAGATATTGGGGTACTTAGATGGAGTAACCGAGTTCAGGCCCAACTTCGACAAGCTCATCGAATTCTGCCAGGCAAACCACTTCCCAATCGTAATAGTCAGCGCCGGCCTTGATTTCGTTATCAAGCATTTTCTAACGCGCGAGATGTTCCGAGACAAGGTGGAATTGTGCGCGGCGTCGGCGAAGGCTACGCCAACGGGTATCAAATTCAAATGGCCCAAGCCGAAAAGTAACCGGTCAATGAACTTCAAAGACGACATGGTCAGGTACTACAAGCAGAAAGCGGACAGCGTCGCCTACGTTGGAGATGGGAGATGGGATCTTCACGCGTTAAGAAACGCGGACCGCCGATTCGTTATCAGGAATTCAAAGCTTGCAGAGCTGTGCAAAGAACAAGAGATCCAGGCGACGACAATCATCGACTTCCAAGAAGTGGTCATCTCGCTTCAGAAGCAAATGTCCGAGCGAGATATTCGGAAAGGAAACAGTGAATAGGGATGTCTCCATTCGGCCCTTCAATTGTGTCTTCAGGTGGGACCTGTCCACCTTCAATTACCAAGATCCCACTCAAACCGCAGAGACGCGAGTTAGGCTTGCACTAGAGAACGAGATAGGTTCGGCGGCTGAACTATGGTACGATGGTCTCAGTAGGGAAGAAGGTTCTCCTTGGGAGAGCTATCTGAAGAAATGGACGCCCGCTAGCGCTGCAAAGTGGTTTCTAGACTCGAAGAAACGACTAGGCACGAAGATGTTGGTCCCCGAGCAGCAAGAGGTGATCGTTGGAGTCAACGGGATATTCTCCGAGAAAAACTCGGGTAAAGGTCGGTTCTTCACGGGAATAGTCGTCTCGCCCAATTATGGAAGACGAGGAATCGGTTCTCTACTATTGCACAAGACCGTGTCGGACCTGAAGAAAGAGGGCCTTCGATGCGCGGAAGTGGAAACCATCCAAGGAATACCCCCGGCGAAATATCTCTATCCGAAACATGGAGGAAAGAGCATCCAGGTCCCCGCGTAGGGGCACATGCTCTTTCTGACTACGACTCAGATTGTAATTCTTGTTTAGTCCTGTTTGCCTTGTCCGTAAGGATGTCTATCGCGTCCTCTAGCCTCTTGCATTTCTCTTTCTCTGAGAAGAGGGCTGCAAGTAGCTCGTTGATCTTGCTGAGCGCATAATCCATACTTCTATTGATCTGGCCCAACGGGGCATAGTCTAGGCGGCGGGGCATAGTTGCGAAGAGCTGTCGTTGGGCCGCGTTGATCTCGCTCATCTTGGCGTTATCGGTGGCGCCGAGCCAGGTTACTTCTCGCGCGGTCTTCAGACTCTCGTATAATTGGTTTTGTAGCTCGATGTATGCGTTCCAGTAGACGAGCCAGGACTCGTTGAACTCGTCAAACGTTTGCTCTATCCGCTTATTCTTCTCCGCGTTCGAACTAGCTGACAATGGTGGTGATGGAAAGAGACCGCGTCCGGTAAATGTGTTGCGGGGTCAAGTAGCGACTGTTTATGAGTAACTATGCTTGGCCCACCGATTGGTAATCTTAGTGGAACATGTTTGCGACAGGTGCGGTGGTCAGTTCGAATACAGTGAACTCAATTCTCAGGAAAAACAGATCCTCGACTCGTCTGGGAAATGGAAGACGGAGCGAAGCTATCGATGTTTTGATTGCGAGAAAGAAGCCTTACTCGGACAAGGCCCAGCCTGATCTGATGGACAGACTCGGGCTTCGTTATCGAGCCCTATCTCTTCTTGAGTGCGGCGGACTCGACCTTGCCATGGACCCTTACGGTTCCAACTCGCAAGGATGAAGTTGCGAGCTCCATTGTCACGTCGAAATTGAATGCGTAGTCTTTCTCAGCCATTTTCTCCAAAACCTCCGCAAGAGAGGACGGAGATGATCCATTCTTCTGAGGCATGATGACCGAGTTTGCTATCCTCGTCTTGAGTATAAAGTTCTATGGAATGGTACTCTTGAGCAAATTCCTGTTTCGTACGGTCCTCGCCTATCACGAGAGAAAGGTAGTTTTCGATTGTCCGGGAATATTTCGAGGAAAGAGACCTCTCTGTTTCTGATGAGCTCGGCAGGAAGGCCGCGGAAGCTGTCCGGCAAGACCCTTAAGGCCGTTTTTTCAGGCTCAGATTGTTGACAATCAAGAGGCCTCTACTGCAATTCCTACTTTTGAGCGTAGTCCCGTACGCAGTTGGCCTCACTGCGGTTGAACTGTCTTCCCTTTACACCGTAACCACGGTAACTCCTCCAGGAGTATGCAATAGCGTGTTTCAAGATTCGCAATCGGGCTACCCGGAACCCTTCATCGGGTCCTTCGATATGTTGCACTATACCAATCCATGTACGGCTCTGTTTGTTTTCCATGAATCCCTCGATGATTGGAGAGCATTTGGGCTCGACTTGATTTTCTATGTCGAGGTCTACTACGCGATAGCCTTGGGCGTCCTAGCTTTGTCGAGATTGACTGGAGAGAGGGAGACACCTCGATTGCATTACGCACCAAGTTGGACAGCAATAGGTGCTACCAGCAAGAGCTCTGTTTTCTCGAGGCATCTAACCGAGTTGCTCCTCATAGTCTCAACGAGCGGCTTCGTTTCAAAGATGACAGTATACCTTTCGCAGTCTCCTATTTTTCTCTTCGATGCAACTAGTATTGCCGCCTCTCAAATTCAAATTCTGGCGTCATCATTGGTCTTTCTGATTCCACTTTCTCTGAGCTTAGTTCTAACTGTCAAGGGCAAGACGGGAGGTGTAGTAGTAATCTGGATCGGTCTACTCCTTGTCACTTCCTTCGCATACGCAATGCCTCTAATCACTGTTCAAAGGTACTCTGCTCAATGTAATGGAACTTATGCCGAGTGGCAGTCACTTGGCTACCGACTATTTGGCGTGGGACTTCGCACTGAAGGTGTTTTCTGCGAGTCGTGAAGTACCCTTGCTAATCTCCTAAGTTAGCTCTCGCCATATCTTACCGGAACTTGCACGGTTTCTAAACCCAGATCCTTCTAGGCTAGGGCGTCGTTGTATAATGCGTCGAGTACCGAGTAGGCTTCCTCGGGAGTCGAGGGGTTCGCTGGCAGAATATCCTCTGCTATGGACCGTTCAAGTATCTGGCGTATGCAATACCGGAGCTTAGTTGGGGTCAAACTGGCTTCCACGTTCCACATGGGATGGTCCATGTTGACAAAGACGGTTCGAACCCCGTTCTTATCAGTCTCAACATATGCCTGACCACGATCTCCACCGTGAGCGATATCGAAGGCTAACACCTGGTCCTTTAGATGTATGACGCTGCGGGTAGCGTCTCTAGAATGTGTCTTCGACTTCCGGTCTTTCCTGTGTCCAGACCCGTTCTCCTTCTTCGGCACATAGTTCGATGCATGACTAACTTTTGACGGTGCTTTCGCTTTGATCATTGCTTTCGAGATGATCTCGATGTTTCGTCGGAGACTACGCCGTAGCCTCTCTGCAATCTCGCGATTGAGATATTGTATGCTGCGGAGTTCTCTGCGGCTGGCGGTCTGTCTGAGGAACTTGTAGACCCTATTCCGAACAAACCCGCGCATGGCCTTCTCGAACACTCTCCACTGCGCACTATCTCTCTCGAACTCGTTACCACCCGGCAATCGTCGGAGGAAGTCTGCGTTAACCCAGCCCTGTATACGGCTAAGCCCATGAATACGATACTGATCCAAGCCGAAGAACTGGTGTTGCAGACATGTGATGTGTTTCTGTTGGACACTCATACCAGCCTCAGATATTCCGGCACGTGTCTTCGAAATGGGAAGGATCAAGACTTCGCCAGTAATCTTCCCGTATTCTGTGGCAATATTGACGGGGAGGAGGGTTGCGCCGCGGAGTTCTTCAGGCTTCACCGTCTCACCATTGACGAGGACTTCGAATGGCCCGTATCCCCGCAGGGCAAGGACGTTCGCTCTCGCCAAAAGTGCTCTGCGGACTTCTCCGGAGTCAGTTTTCTTCGTCAACGATCGGATCCTGATTCTCAGACCATCATGGTCCAGCGGTGCCTGGATTACACGTAGGGGCCTCCATGTGGACTGGTCGGTCGGGGCCCAGTGACGATCGATAAGGCTCTCTGTCAACATGATCGTCCGATCGAAACGCCCTTTGTGAACCTGGAGCTCCAGCTCGCGACCTAGAGTTAGCCAGGCGAGACTGCCCATACCATATGATTCGCGGATCGGGCGTTTGTATTTTGGCGAGAAACCTTCGCCGGTTGTTTTTCCTTTGGTGAGAAATTCGCGTAGACCGTCGAGGTCCATTCCGTGGCCCCATTCCTCGTATTCGATCTGAGAGCCTGAGTCGGCAACCTTGATTTCGACCCTTGTTGCTTCGCCCCACATCCACGAGTTGACAACAAGCTCGACGAAAAACTGCGCCGCATCCGTATACTGTCGTCCAAGGGTCTTAATGATGCTCTTGTGAGTAGAGACCTGCAGGTCTTCGTCGACTATCGAGTGTACTGCTCTCGCTGAATGCACTGATCGTCTTGATGCCAAGGGTCTTGGTCTTTGTCGTATGGAAAGTCGGCCGGATAATGGACTAGTGTAACCGGTCTCAAGAAAGAATGGGAAATAATCGAGCTACTTCTAGCTAGCGCGACCCGGCTTTCCTAGTAACTTCTTTCGCAGGCTCCGGGGTATCTGGGAAAAGGTCCTTCGGCATTCCGGATAGAACATCAGACAGCGAATCTCGACCCATTTGTCCCTGGCCGCCGGTCTGGAAGGGTCGAACCCTGTTGAACAAATCGTCGATCTTGTTTGCCATCTTCATCTTCTCGTTTATCCTCCCATCAAGCTCTTGACCGTCCGCTTCCAGTTGTTGCACTCTAGGCGCGAGTCCTTCTATTCCCTTTGAAACTTCAAGCATTCCGTTGACCGTGGCGAGTGACGATCTCAAACTGGTAATTTCTTTCTGCATCGCTTCTCGGTAACTGCGGAGCCTTTCGAGAATAGGTTGGTAGAGGCGGAGGAAGTCGACCATAAGACTCTCGAACTGACGAATAGCGAGGGTGAATTTTTCTTCTCGCTTCTTCTCGGCAAACTGTTTCGCTGTACCTAAAAGCTTCTCGCGGAGAGCAACCCTCTCAATAACATCATCCAATACTTCTCGTACATTGTACGACTCATCAAACACTGTCTCACGCATTGACCGTCGATGTTCCTCACAAAGAGCCTGAGCATTAAGAGACACGTCACTCGCGATCGCGAAATACAGTAGCACTCGTCTGCACAATAGGTCACGTACTGCTCAATGCTTCCTTTAATGATCATACCCAGCATCCGTGCTGACAAAAAGAAGGTCAAGGAGATGAACCCGCATCAGTCAGCCTGAGTCATTCATCCACTCTAGCCATTCTCCGTGTGAGTGGCACCTCGCCAAGATTTTCTCTGTCTTGACGCCATCGCTGAATTCCGCGAGACCTACGAGAGGAGTTTCTGAGTCCGTGGCCCACTCCAACCAGACGAGGAACAGGTCTCTCTTCTTGGATCCTTTTGTTAGGAGTGCGTGTAGGTTCTCCCGTGGTTTCCCGCCCGCGAGGGTCAGGGTGAAAGAGTGGTAGATGCATAATGGTGCTTTCTCGGGGACCTTATCGATGAGGCTTGATAGAAGCTCCAGGGCATTTCCAGTGATGATTCTCGGAGGAGCTTGCTTGACAAACTGGATGGCATGTTCCAGTTGTCTAGCTCGTTTCTGGTTGTCAGGCCAAACGAGAGCGCGCAACCATTGCACGTTCTCGGCGTTGTTGACGTCGATGGGTGAAAGGTCGATGCCTGTACGAGAGGCGACCTTCGGCAATTGCCCCGGTATCGGGGGACGCATTTCTCCGCGCAGGGAGCACTCGATCTTTACCGGTGAGTTTGGATCTCCACACTCTAGGCCGTTTCCGTACCGGTAGTGGTAGTGGTCCCAGAGCAAGGTCAGTCCTGCGCTGGAACCAATCTCAAACATGGCCATCGGCTGACGTTTCGTTTGGGCCGTTACGAGTTCAAAGGCCGGGACGAGCACAGCGCAGCGTCCCACTTCGTTCGTCTGGACAGAATGAGTCATCATGATCTGGCGAATCTCTTCCCGGTGCTCAAGGACGAAGCTGCGGAAGTAGGGGTAGACGTAGTCGTAGTGCCGGGAGGAGTTGTTGAGACTGGGGTAGAAGGCTGCGAGCTGATGGTGCTCGCCTTTGAGCAGCAACAGATGTACGGCGGCAAAGAACAGGTTGGGGAGAGCAGCTTTCTCTTGAGCGCTGGCTGCTAAGCTGACGAGTTCAGGGTCCTCTGCAACTCTGAGAGCGAGATTCGTGTAGAGCGGTGACCGATCGGCGTAGATCTTGCCAGCAAAGTAGCGGAACCGCTCAGCGGTCTTGTCCAGAAGTAAAAGTGAGCCTGTTGACTCGCTCATGGACCACTGTTTCTTGAAGCTGTTAATGGTAAACTTTCGGTCGTACAGTCCGCATAAGGTCGTGACCGCTAGAGTTTCGTCCGCCAGTTTTCTACCCGCTATTGCGTCTGGGCTACCTGTCGCAAGGCGTCGTACGCTACGTGGCCGTCGGGTTCACCCACGACTATTATGATATCGCCGTGGCCGAAGAAGGCATCGATTATGTTGACGTCGTTCCGGTGGAGAAGTTCTGTGATGTAAGATGTTATTCCAGGAGTGTCCCAGGCATTCGTGGGCAAGTACAGTGAGAGCTTGGCGACGTTCGGTTGAACTGTGACGATATTGAGATGGCGCAGTTTCGTTCGAAGCAGTTCGTAATCCTCTGATGGTATTATGATCCTACATCTGCTATTCCATTTGAAGAGGAGATTCTATTGTTCTCCAATGCCCTTACAGGATCTAAGGATTTCAGTTCCTCTAAAGTATCTGAGAATCCCTTAATCGCTACGACTAGCGTCTTGATGGTAGGTTTCCGGCCCGTTAGCTGTTG
>Ga0209237_1000061_pt1 | contig 47670 bp, 41 predicted proteins | sample GraSoi013_1_40cm_2_FD_185820 | JGI IMG/M metagenome (GOLD analysis project Ga0209237, IMG submission 185820) | Grasslands soil microbial communities from the Angelo Coastal Reserve, California, USA - Sample 10_02_2013_1_40cm (SPAdes) (version 2) | ecosystem: Environmental > Terrestrial > Soil >...
AAACATGTTCACAGGGCTATTTGGAGACGACCTATTCGTGCGCGTGTCCGAGGAGAGTCGAAAGGAACTCCTCGAAAAGAAGGGAGCTTCATTGCTGGAACCGATGGAAGGAAAGCCCATGAAAGAATACGTCGTAATACCGAAAGCTTGGCGGAACCAACCCGAGAGGGTGCAATTGTGGGTCAGCCGGTCCCTGGACTGGACAAGCCGGTTGCCTCCCAAGAAAACCAAAAAATAGTCCATCCCCACCTTGTTGAATGAACACTGAAATTCTAGGGAGAAGAAGGTTGGCTTAATCGAAAGAGGGTCCCAGTCACATCCGTTGCGCAGACTGCGACTGTTCACCAGATGAATGCCAAGCCACTGAAATGCCAGCCGCCTGCCCCAACTGCCGGCTTGAAGTCTGCTGTTGTCGGCTACCTCGTCATCAATCCGAGAGATAATGTCATATTTCCGTTAGAGAAACATCAAGGCACTATCTGAGCGGTAGCATGCGGTGTTAAATGTCCATTCATGGCGAGGATCTCATTGCTATTGAAAGACAGTGTCAATCGCAGATTCACGGTAGTGCCTGGAGAACTCTGGAACCCTCCCCCTGTTATCGAGACCTTGAGAGAATCACTAGGTATCGAATAGGTCACGTTTCCAAGGTTGGAAAAAGTAACCACCGCAGCGGATACTGGAAAACGGAGCTGGTCGTAAGTTCCCGTGGAGAGTCTCGCACTTCCCAAAGTCTTCGTGGTGGTCAAGATTGAAATCATGTCCACTGTTTTCTGGGACCCGACTATCGCGTACCAACCACTGGTGCTAGAGTTCCCATAGCCTCCCTGATGGATCTCCATCGTTGCGAACGTGAGGTAGATGTGGAGAATGCTCGGGTCATATTGCTGACCATTAGCCGGCTGCACCTGAGGCGGATCCGTGATACTCAGAACAACTGTTCCTTGAACATACCTAGTGTAGAAAAAGTACCCTGATACTGCTCCGATTATGAGTATCACGAGAATGACGGCGGCAGTACCTTTAGCCAACGCTTTTTCCAGATCGAGCCGGCACTCGTTCCCACTAGGACAGTGCAGTTGTCAGCCCTTATCTTTAGCATAACCAGAAATTACTCAATGGGGTTACAGTTGAAGGCAAGAGTCGAATCCCATCAGAAAGTGCCGGGCCGTTGCTTTTGGAGTTAGCTTCTAGTGGAACACCCCCATGTAGCCGTCGATGGTGTCATTTGCAACCGTCCTCCAATTCCGACCGAAGGTGTTCACGTCACTACTCGCGATATGTCTCAGGATTCTCCCTACTGGCCCGCAGTTTAACCCGAGAAGAGGCTACGTTTAAGAGACGCAACCAGAACCCCTCTCACCACTGAAACATTATGGAAGCATCAACAGTCACAACCCGACCCCAACCAAAGCTACACACTCTAGTCCATTTCGAGATACCTGCAACTGACCCCGCCAACGTAAGCAAGTTCTACGAGCAGCTTTTCAACTGGAAATTCTCCAAATGGGGAGAACAGGAATACTGGCTCATTGCACACAAAGACGCCCCGGCAAACGAATCCATTGGCGGACTCTTCAAACGCAACGCACCAAACGAGCAATTCCTCAACTATTTCTCGGTCAACTCGATCGATGAATCCGCCGCCAAAGCCACGAGCCTAGGTGCCCAGGTGGTCACTGCAAAACAGGAAATCCCAACAGTAGGATACTTTGCAGTTCTGAAGGACCCCGACGGAAACACCTTCGCCCTATTCCAGTCCACAGGCGGAATGTAGCGCACAAGAACCTATCCCATTCCAACTCCCTCTTTTCTTTAGGCTCGAACAGAAGACTGCCCGGATTACCCAATTCTTGAAAAACACAGACGAGAGCAACGACAAGCATCATTCAAACACACCCCAACATTTTTCACACCCCAACGAGCAGTATGCACGGAGCGTGCAAAGGCGCAATCAGCCGAAGTAGTGCAGATTCAAGACTCCAACAGAGTCCGCATACTAGCGTTCATCAAAGCGAATCCCGGCACCCATCTGAGAAAGATCAAACGAGAACTCAACCTGGCCATGGGTGTCATGCAGTACCATGTGTACAGGTTAGAACGAGATCGTACCGTGGTATCGGTCCGGCATGGACTCTACAAACGGTACTATGCCGACCTCGGGCTTAGAATGGAAGAACGCGAGATCCTAAACGTTCTCTCTCAGGAGACTGAAAGAGACCTTGTGCTGTATCTCATCAAGAACCCGCAAGCAACTCAGAAAAAGCTCTCCGAATTCGCGCGAATCTCAGCCAGCTCAACCAACTGGCATATGAAAAGACTGTCCAAGGCTGGCTTCGTAGAGGCTAGAAGAAGTGGCGGGTTCGTGTTCTATACTGTGAGAGGTGATCCGGGAAGGATCATTCTGCTTCTTAGGAGCTATCATCCAAGAATCTGGGACAAGTGGGCGGAGAGACTGGCTGACCTCATGGCGTGAGCGTGGGAGCAGGATTGGTAATGGAGAACCTACCAACGGCTTACTGAGGCCAAGATAATGTCACAACTGCCAATCCTAGATACAACGGGACTGTCAACCGATCCCGCCGAACTTCTCGAGCTGGGAAGAGGAGTCTTCGCACTTATTCTCTTCACGATCTCGCTCTACGCATGGTCCAAGAGAAAACAACCCGCACTCATCATAGTCGCAACGGCCTTCCTACTATTTTTCGTAAAAACTATTCTAGATATTCTCCTCCCGACATCAACCCTCCTAGAGCTTAGCCGAGAATTCATCGATTTCGCTGCACTGGCTCTCTTCTTCGTCGCGATAGTCCTCAGACCAAGAAAAGCCCTTGACAAAGGAACATCCTGAACTAATTTCAGTCGGCGTGTCTTGGATCCAAAAAATGTCTTGGACGGTCAGCTAGGCATTGACAACTGTACCATGACGCCTAATATGTCTCGCCCATTTACACCGGTGTCAGCAGCCGAGGGGAAATGCGAATGCCCTCAGTCGGACCCTTTGAACTAACCGAGGTAGAGTTCATAGGGCTTGAATTCTTAAGGCAAGACGATGAAAGACAGCTCAGAAAGACAGCTCTGCGGGCAACGTGGTCTGGACGAGAACTCAGAGTCAGAGCCGAAGGACCTTCAACAATAAACGCCGATATCAAAAGCGAGATTGCCTCCAGGGCGCTCCCATACTAGAAAGGCAGTTCGATCATCGAAACTAGAAGAGGTCGGTATCAATCAGGCTCCTACCAATCACCGCTCCTCTAGGAGCCCATTCGCACCAGCGTTCATGAATACAGAATCAGACAGGCTCTTTCGTCAGTTGTTCGCTTATTTGCCACAACCGTCTGGCTGAGTCATCATCATAGGACTCTTGAGAAGACTTTACCTCGTGCATCTTGGAGAAATACTTCCCAGTCACGCCTTCCAAGTCAGGGGACGTGGCCACGTAGAGAATCCTTTTGGCAGCGGTTTCGGAACTTATGAAGAACGGGCGTAAGAGTCTGAAACCGAATGTGACGAGACCATTGTTATTGGCGAAATTGGTTCTGACTACTCCCGGATGCGCGCTGTTCACCGTAACCCCCGTGCCGTCAAGCCTCTTCGCAAGCACGTGAGTGAAAAGTATCATTGCTAGTTTTGACTGGCCATAGGCTTGCCAGCCCGAGAACCTCTTCTCGCCCTGGAGATCCTCGAAATTGACCTTCGCCCCATTGTGGGCGTCCGATGTAACGTTGACTATTCTGGATGGGGCGCTTGCCTTAAGGAGGCCTAGCAAAAGGTTCGTCAAGAGAAAGGGTCCGAGATGGTTAGTGGCAAAGGTCGATTCGAGACCGTCGACCGTGGTAGTGCGCCTGGTTAGATAGACTCCAGCGTTGTTGACGAGCAGGTGCAACTTTTGGTGTCCGGCCTTGAAGTCACTCGCTAACCTGCGGATAGAGTCCTGAGTGGATATGTCAGCAAGCATCAACTCCACGTTCCGATTTCCGCTCTTGGCGATAATGTCAATTAGCGCCGCCTCGCCTTTCTCCTTGCTCCGGGAGACAATTACGATAGTCCATCCCATTCTTGCGAGTCCGAGAGCTGTAGCCTTGCCGATCCCGGAATTCCCGCCGGTAATGAGGCAGGTCTTACCTGTCAGATCGACTGTGATGTCTGGCAAGTTTCACTGCTTAGACATTTGATCCGCAAATCACTGATAAGGTCCTGAGCACTCCAGTCTTACGATGTTTTGTTGCTTAATCACGATGACTGGAGAGAATCAACTGCCAGGGACCTGCCGGGTTGTTTTTTGGACTGTCTCCGGGTTAGCTGCCTGCTCAAGCTTGAGCAGAGTATGTTTTCTCTCGATACCCCAGCGATACCCACGCAGACTCCCGTCTTTGCCAATTACTCGATGACATGGAATCGCGAGTGCAACGGGGTTGGTCGCGCAAGCTCTTGCCACAGCTCGTGACGCTTCGGGTGCGCCAAGTTCCTTTGCGATCTGGCTGTAGGTGGTCGTCTTGCCGAATGGAATGGATTGAATTATCTTCCAGACCCTTGATTGGAAAGCGGTCGCCTTCACGTCGAGAGGGAGGTTAAGATCGAGACGATTCCCCTCAAAGTACTTCGCGAACGCCCCAGTCCACTCCTTCATCTCATCGTCACTCCGGTGCAATGTTGCCGATGGATAATCCTCTGCAAGAGAGCTCTCGACAAACGCATCCGAATCACCGATGCACACACCGCATACGCCTCCTTGTGTCCAGGCGACCAACAGTCGGCCCAGGGGAGAGTTGATGATACTGTATCGAATCCGCAGTCCTTCACCACCTCGGCGAAATTCTCCGGGATTTACCCCGAATCCGCCTGGAACGTCTTCGTAAACGCGACTTCGCGAAGAGAAGCCAGCGTTGTATAATGAGTCGTTCACCGTTTCCCCATTTCTTAGAAACCGCTTCATCCTGCCAAGGCGGCGAGCTTTGACGTACTCGCGAGGCGAGATCCCGAGAACTTTCTTGAAAGTCCGCTGGAAATGGTAAGGGCTGAGGCCGACATGACGACTAAGGATCGCAAGGTCGAGTTTTCCTTGAACGTTTGCCTCGATGTACCTGCAAACTTGATCTACCAATTTGGCCTTCGGAGAGGGTCCGGCCTCGCGGGGCTGACAGCGATGGCACGGCCGGAAACCAGATTGTTCGGCTTCAATCGGTCCCGGAAAGAATGCAACCTGGTCCTTGCCAGCAAGCCTAGCCGGGCACGAAGGCCTACAATAGATCCCGGTTGAACGAACGGCGAAGACGAATGCTCCGTCGAAGCGGTCATCTCTAGATTGAACAGCTTTCCATTTCTCATCATCACGCGAAGCATCATCTTGGCGCTCGAGCGTTCCATGCAATTGATCGCGATTCTGCTCGGTAGTCAACATGAGTAACTCTTAGTCCTCATGAAATAAGTAGTTTGACTCCGAATCTTGCCTTCAATGTCTGAAGGATCGGGCAGATATACGCGAAGGAGCACATTCTTATTTCAGAAGAAACCATGACTCGTCCGGATTGGCAGAAGAAAAAGAAGAAGATGGCAGGCAGAGAAGGCCCCAAGAAAGGAAAGAACCGCTAAACTGACAAGAATCAGACCCTCTCTATTTGGAGAGGGGAAACGATTCGATTCTGTTGATGGGACGCTTGCTACATTCCGCCCATCATGCCGGGAGGCATACCGCCACCCATACCGGGGGGCATTCCTCCAGGACCACCTGGGCTTGGCGTGCTTCCACCCTTTGATGCGAAGACATCGTCAACCCTTAGAATCATCGTCACAGCTTCAACCGCCGACTTGATTACCTGAGTCTTTACCCGCAGTGGTTCAACCACATCCATCTTCAGCATGTCACTTGCCTTTCCAGTCTTGGTGTTGACTCCGAACCAAAGGTTCTGAACGCTGTTGTGTTTCGATTTGAGATCAACCAGTATGTCGATAGGATTGATTCCCGCGTTCTGAGCAATGGCCACAGGTATGGATTCCAGGGCTTCTGCGAACGCCGTGACCGCGAGTTGTTCTCTGCCTCCGACCTTGATCGCGTATTCTCGCAACCGCTTGGACAGCTCTATTTCTGGAGCACCTCCACCGGCAACTATCTTCCCGTCTTCCACAGCGTTTCGGACAACGCTCAGCGCATCATGTAAGGACCTTTCCGCCTCGTCAACCACATGCTCCGAGCCTCCTCGTATCATAATTGTGACAGCCTTGGGATTCTTCGCTTCGCGAACATAGACAAGCTTGTCATCGCCAATCTTCAATTCTTCAACGAGCTTTGCGTAACCAAGGGCCTCCTTCGAGAGATCCCTTGTTGTTCCTACGACACTACCACCTGTTGCCTTTGCTAGTTTCTCCATATCACTGCTACTTACATTCTTCACAGTGAGAATTCCCTTCTTGGAGAGAAGAGACAGAACTTCGTCGTCAACGCTCTTCTCGGTAAAGAGGACATTTGCGCCGGTCTTTGCGATCAGTTCCGCCATATCTCGGAGAAGCTTTTCTTCTTCCTGGATGAACTGGTACATTTCTTCCGGCTTGTTGATATTGATCTTGGCATCTGTCTCCGTCTTTTCAATCTCCAGTTTCGCATTCAACAATGCAATCTTGGCGCCAGTCACGCTCTTAGGCATCTGGGAGTGAGATACTTCCTTGTCGATAATTATCCCGTTGACCAACTCGCTTTCCTCTAGGCTTTTTCCGTGCTTCTTCATCACCTTGACAAGATCGATGTCCGCTTTTACCTTGCCATTATTCTTCTCAGTTACTTGCATAACCGCTTCAACAGCAAGCTCGGCGAAACGATTCTGAGAGCCGAAGATACCCTTGGTGTTTAGGGAAGTCATCGCAATCTGCTTTAGACGAACCTCGTCGTCAGGCTTGATGGTGATGGCGATTTTCTCTAGAATCTCCTGGGCTTTTCCTGCAGCATTCCTGTAGCCGTCGATGATCGCGTTGGGATGAACATCCTTGTCAAGAAGAGTTTCCGCTCCCGCGAGCAATTCACCAGCTAAGACTACCGCAGTTGTTGTTCCGTCGCCCACTTCGCTGTCTTGGGTTTTCGATATCTCGACGATCATCTTAGCAGCGGGGTTCTGGACATCCATTTCCTTCATGATCGTAGCCCCATCGTTTGTAATCACAATATCCCCCATACCCGCGACCAACATCTTGTCCATCCCTCGGGGTCCAATGGTCGACCGGACAATCTCCGCAACTATCTTAGCGGCCATGATGTTGCTTCTCTGGGCGTCCCTTCCCCTAGACCGGGAAGTGCCTTCTCTCAGAATTAGAACAGGTGTTTCCGACATTTCTAATCAGATTCTGAACACCGGGTTGGTGCGCTTCCTAAGATAAACGTATGCAGGTAGATTCCCTATGAACGCGAACCATAGGATTCGGGTTTGAGTGAAACCACAGAAAATCGGGCTTCTCGAACTCTCTCGGAACTCTTGCCGGTCTTCCCGACAATACCACTACGCTTCCAGAGACGAAGGGTAAAGCGTCTAACGAGGCTCTCAAGATCAACCCGTGCGGACCGGCGAAGTTTATGACCGCGTATCCCAGAGACAGTCCGTTCCAGTTGTGTCCTGAATCAGGGCCGGAGAAGAGTAATGAGGATTAACGCCAATAGCCCAGAGGAACTCGTTAGCGCTAGGGCCAAGTATTACGATCAGTTAGCAGAACATTTCCTGAATCAGATCGGTCCGAGAAGATTCCGGACAATTCTCGAGGCGGGATGCGGCAAAGGTCAGCTCACAATACCCTTGCTCAGGAGGCTCCCTAGGCACGTGGAAATGACCGCCGTAGACTCATCCCGAGGACCATATTCAGGCTGGTTGGACGAACTTGGCAAAACCCTACGAAAAACTGAATTCGAGAAGCGCGTTCGACTGATCAGATCCGACACCAAGAGGATCAAGGGAGTCGAAGACGAGAGCGTTGACATTTTAGTTTCGAACGAATTATTGTGCGACCTCCCATATGACTCCGAACTTGAAAAAGCTCTCAAAGAGTTTTACAGAATCCTTCGACCGAGAGGCTTCATGATCCACGGTGAGTGGTCATCTTCCCCGGCGGTTGAGCCCCAAGCATTCCTCGTCGAACACTGGCCGTCTTGGACCCCGGACCAGCTCTTTGCAATAATGAGAAAGAACGGTTTCCACAAATTTCAAGTATCATATTTCGGAACAACAATCCACTTCGGATATGAGAACGCGATCCAAGAATTACGAAGCTGGGGCGCTAACCAATCGTTCCTAAAACGATACGACAAGCTGCTGAAACGAGAAGGGATTGAACTCCCACCCGAGCATATAGTTCAATGCCAAAAATAGAATCTGCATCTTTGAAACCTGAGGCTCCGCTCAGGAAAGTCTCCCACGAAAAACGGTTAGAATTGGCACGAACGATTGCGTCGCGGCTAGTCGACACTTACAAAGAAGCCGTCCTAGCTGTCTGCATTTACGCGTCGACTGCAAAGAATCTGGACCGTCCATACTCCGACCTCGAAATATTCTGCGTGGTCACGGATAGTCTAGAGGTCAAGAACAAGCGCTATGTCTACGATGGTCTAATGGTGGAGATAGATTATTTCCAAGAATCAAATTTCCTCAAAGAAGCCGCACGAGTAGGCTGGGACTGGCCACTCGGGGCAGACCAGTTCCGGAACCGGATCGTATTGTTCGAGCGTGACAACTGGCTGAAAAAGCTGGAGGAGGCCGTCGCGCAGAACGATAGAGCAGATTTCACCGAAGAATTGCGGTGGGCCGTCTTGACTGTGACTGAGTCTCTCGCCGCGGTCCGCAACGCACGCATTAAAGGCGATCTGCGAGACCTTAGAACCCGAGCGTTCTACATGGCCTGGGACGCCGCGAGGGTCGTATTCCTTTGTAACAGAAAGTACGTGCTTACGACGAGCTGGTTCTGGAAGCAACTATTCGAGTGCCAAGAACAGCCTAAAGATTTTCGAAATCTCATCGACATTGTTGCCGGCTTCATTGAGTCTACCCAACCAGAACTCGTCGATGCGACCGAAGAACTGTGGTTGGAAACGATGAAGATGGCTCGGGCCCGCGGGTTTTCGATTGAGTCGATGGATATCATCGTGTGACCGACTGGTTGGGACATCGCCCAAGTCAGCAAACTCTACGTCGCTAGCAATCGGGAGCAGCGAGAAAGGATAGATAAGACCAGTAATGGAGACGGATTCAGAAAAAACGTGGGTATTGAAGCTGATAGGGTAAGAAGCCCCACTTCTACTTCTTACTCTTCTTCTTTGGCTTACTAGGCGTACGAATTCACCTGTTAGGTGTAATATCATTGTTTACAATATAAAACTATTGTATTCTGGGTTCATTAGTCAAAACAGCCCACATTTTAGGCTAAAATCTTCGTAAATAACCTCTTTCTGCACTATCTCACAACACAAATGCGTAAGCATCCGTTTCTCGACGAATATCGTACTTTGGAGGCGACTTTAACGACCCTTGAGAAACCCAACTGAAGAAAAGACACACGTTGAGTCGTGTGCCGAAAGGCTACAGGGAGACGACCGGTGGGCGCTCAGGCACAAGACAAACTGGGGCACGCTATTTTCTCTCAACCGTCTCAGCCAGCGGAGCTTCTTCAAGAACTGATCCACAGAGAATGCATCGCTTTCCCTTTTCCATCTCGGCCATCAACTTCTCGCGGGAAATGCCCAGTGTGGATTCAAGCTCGACGATATCCTTCGGGAACGCTTGAGACTCCTCGCACTCGTTGCAGATCAAGCCGCCACGTCATCCATCAATCCAGGATCGAATGAAGGCCTAGTTATACTCCTCTCCGAGAAACCGTTCACAAAAACGCTTTCCTTGCCCTTCAAAAAGCAGAACTAGGCGATAATCAATAATCAGGACTAATCGAGTCAATCAAGAGCAAAAGATTCAGCCAGGATTGGAAAAAAGAAGACTTGGGAAGAGCAACCTAAGAATCACTAAGGTCGAAATCGGTACTGCACCAATAGGCTCGACGCCTGAGTGGAAAGTCTACTGGGGACCACAAGATGAGAAAGTTGCTATCAAAGCCATCCAAACGGCAATTGATATTGGCGTGAACTGGATAGACACCGCGCCGTTTTACGGTTGGGGAAGAGCAGAGCAAATTGCTGGGAAGGCGATCAGGGGACAACGGGACGAAGTCCACGTATTCACAAAATGCGGGACTATTCCAGACGGCACAGGAGGATGGGTCGAAGACCTCAAGCCCGAGAGCATGAGGAAGCAATTGGAAGAAAGCCTCCAACGTCTAGGAACAGATCGTGTTGATCTCTACCAGTTCCACGACCCTGACCCCCGGACACCTATCGAAGAATCCTGGAGAGAAATGCAACACCTCATCGATTGAGGGAAAGTCCGTTACGGAGGACTGTCGAACCATTCTACGAAGCTGATCGCGAGGGCTCTCAAAGTAGGAACAGTTGTGTCCAGCCAGAACCAGTACAACCCTCTGCAGAGACGAGCCGAGAGCGAATTATTCCCCTTCTGCCTGGAACGCGAGATCGGAGTTCTAGGGTGGGTCTCCCTATCGGAAGGAGTTCTTGCGGACAATTTTGACATTAACAAGCTGGACCCTGGGGACTTTCGAAGACGACAAATGTACGCCCAGCAGGAGAATCGTGATCCAGAAGATCCGGCTGGCTTTCCAACAGATCGCCAACAATCATGGTGGGACAATGGTTCACGCCGTCATTGCCTGGGAACTAACGCATCCTGCACTCACTGGAGCGATAATCGGAGTAGGAAGCGAAAATGAGGCTCGAGAAATGATAGGAGGAGCCGACTGGAAACTAACACCAGAGGATGTGAGCCTGATAGAACATGCACTTGCGGCTTGGGAAGGGCAACCTATCCAGAATCAATCAGCTTCTAGAGGCAAACCCTGCCCTCGCAAACAGCAAAGCGAAGAATGGCGTTTCAGTCCTACTACTTGCACTGTACCATGGACATCAGGATATCGCGCTGGCGATAGCCGCTAAGAAGCCTGTACTCGACATTTTTGAAGTGTCAGTTCTGGGGAAACTTGAGCAGGTCAGGAATTTGATAAACCTGGATCCCTCGCTGGTCAACTCCTATTCCCCTGACGGATTTACACCCGTTGCTCTAGCTGCCTACTTAGGCCAGAAAGACGTGACAGAATATCTCCTTGAGAAGGGTGCAAATGTTAACGCGATGGCAAAGAACGCGACAGGTTTTACCCCATTGACGGGTGCAATAGCCAACAATCACGCGGAGATTTCGAAGATACTTGTGAAGAAAGGCGCCGATGTCAACCACAGGTATGAAGGTGGCGTTTCACCTCTCATGGAGGCATCCCTAAATGGAAACCTCGAACTTGTGAGATTCCTCCTCGAAAACGGAGCTGATCCCACCGCCAAGACAGGAGATGGAAAGACCCCGATGAGCTGTGCTAAAGAGAAGAATCACGTGGAGGTCATCGAGGCACTCAGAAGACACGGCGGACCCTGCTGAGGGTCTGACAAGCGCCAATCGGCAGCGCGTTTTTCATGCGCTGAAGGCTTTCCGAAGGTCTATAACCTAGTAAAGTGACTGAGATGGTATCGCGGATTATAGGAGGTGTACTAGGCCGATGAGTCGTGGGTCGTATGGTGGTCCCAGAACAATGCACAAAGTCGTCTGTTCTGACTGCGGTAAGGAGACTGAAGTTCCTTTCCAGCCAACAGAAGGTAGACCAGTTTACTGCAGGGACTGTTACCAAAAGCATCGAAGGTACTAGAAGCCCCCTTAGGGAGGCCTAGATGCCCTTCCCTCATTTTTTTATCCGAACGAATTATGCGCGACGCGAAGTCTTGGATGACTTCCTAGTCAGGGGATGATTAGGATGCTTCTCCGGAGGTTCGTTATCCTTGTGAGAAGGTGCCCCGATGTTTTCAGTCGAGCCCTTCTTTCTAATGACGTAAAGCCTGAAGAGACGGTTAAGCTGAGTTGGCATCTTCATCCATGTGTCCCACTCGCGTCATTGTAAGGCGACTGTTACTTGTCCCAACCCTGCTTTGAACAGTAGAGATCGGTACGCAGCCAGAAACATGCGCCCAGCTTAAATCTCAACCTGATTCCAAACTGTCGGCAGGATACGAGATAATGGCCCTACCTCTGGAAGTCGTGCTAGCGAATAACCTCTGGGTCATCATCTGCGGCTTACTAGTCTTCATTATGACTGTCTCGGTTGGATTCCTTGAGGTGGGCGAACTGGGCACCGATATGGAAGTCAGCCTCCTGAAGACGATGCTGATCGCGGGCTCGGCCATATTCTTCATGGCCTTCATCGGCTTCAACACGGCCTTCGCCCCTACGATAAACGGGATAATTGGAAACCCAGCTTACAACGGATTCTTTCTTGGTGGTTTCTCCTCCGATACAAACCAGCTGCTCACCGGCGCCTGGTGGTCCACTATGGGACAGGGCTTGACAACTGGGACATACTTCCTCTTTGAGACAGCCTTCGCATCTGTCACCCTAGCCCTCGTGGGGGTCGTTGTCTTACGTAAGATGAAATTGCAAGCCTTCTTCGCCTACTCGACCGTCTACTTCGTTCTAATATGGAGTCTCCCGGCGGCTTGGATCTGGAATCCTCAGGGCTGGCTTGCTCGTATGGGCATGGCCGATTTCGCGGGAGGACTGGTGGTTCACGGGGCTGCAGGAGCGGCGGGGCTTGGAATTGTTCTTCAGATCTGGCGTGAGGAGCAGAAGAGGGGACGAATCGAGAGCATTCAGGTACCGTACAAATTGAATAGCGGATGGCTGACCTTGTCCGTCTTGCTCCTCTGGATCGGATGGTTCGGCTTCAACCCTGGCAGTGTTCTCGCGTTCAACAACTCGGCCATGACTGTCGTCCTAACGACCTTCCTTGCCGCGGCCTCCTCTTTTCTCTCGATCATGTACTTCAGGTATCGCATGATCAAAAAGATGCCAGACCTGATCTATGCCACTAACGGGGTTCTGATGGGGCTCATCATCATAACTCCGCTTGCTGGCTTCGTTAGTCCGGCTAGCGCGGTGATTCTAGGATTGATCGGCGGACCTCTCTTTCTTGCCGCTGAGAAGTGGTTCTCGGGATTCAAATGGTTCTCGGACCCTGTTGGTCTGTTCCCAGGGCACTTACTCGGCGGGCTGTTCGGCGTTCTGATGATCGCCTTTTTCTCCCAAAGGACCTTTGCAATCGCCTCCGGAAACCCTGTCGCCGGGGGCACTCCGATCCCTGATGGACTGTTATTTGGAGGAGGGAGCGCAGCCATACAACAGTTAGGCATCGAAGCTCTGGGCATAGCGGCGGTAATGGCTACTGTCTTCGCGTTATCCTACGTGTCCGTTCGGATCATAGGCGCTGCAATGCATGGAATCCTCAACCGGGAAGAACTGTAGCCAGCAGATTCTAAGGAACATTGGGACGTTCTACGGTGCCTCGTGAAGGGCGGAGCCCGGGAAAATCGACCACCCCGGGGGTCGCTAGAAAAAAGACTGCTTGAACAATAGTTAGCGGGAAAAGAAAGGTTACGATAGGAAAATAGTTACCCAAAGAGGAAGGTTATAGCTGGAGAAGACAGGAGTGGATCATACGGAAGAAGCATGCTTGTTTTTTCGACGTCGAGTTCGTTTACTGAAGGATGTCCTTCCAGACTGAGACTCGATCTGCCTCGAACACAACCAGTCCTCCAAGGAAGAAACTCTTCAGGGCACATGGTCCGAACGACTGTTCTATGAGATCCGAGAGTCGCTTGTTGGTTTGCAGTTTCTTCCAAGTCGGAATGATCATCTTGAACGGGTTGCTAGGTGTCCTTCCGCGAATCGAGAAGTGAGCTAGAACAGGCATAACTTGTGAAATGTAGAAACTGGTTAAAGCTCTCCAAAATCCACTGTCAGGCTTGCCGATATCAACGATAGCGAGGGCACCACCACGCCTTGTCGCACGCGCGAACTCCTCCAGACTACGATCCAAGCTTACCACATCTCTCAGAGAGAAACAGGTGATCACAGCTCCCAGAGAACTCGGTCGGAAGGGAAGGTTCTCGGCAACTCCGACTATCGGACAAAACCGGCGCCCAAGACGAGATCTCGCAAATCGGAGAAGGCGAATCGATGGATCCAGGCTCACAATATCCTCGAAGCCACCCTCCAGCAACATCCGGCTAGAGACCCCTGGACCAGCGCCAGAATCCAAGACCCATTCTTTTCGGTGAGATCGGAGAAACGCGACTGCTCTCCGCCTTAGAGGGCCAGCGAGTCCCAAGGATATCCATTCGCTAGTGGACTCGTAGATCGGCAACGCGTCCTCTATAGCGCGGACGACGTTACTCCACTCGTCTCTACTATTGTCCAGGGAACAAGTCCTCTGATTGGGTGATGCAAAATCCAGTCCTTATATAGCGCTGAGCCCAAAATCAACCTAGAGCACGCGGTCAACGTGCTTGGGAAAAAATTCTCGAATGGAAACCCCTCAGAACAACATGGACGTGTCCGAGAGCCTCGACCGCAGCTTCAACTTCTCAGAAGTCTTCCAGCTCGTCAAGAGATCAGTCAAGACAAGTATTGGCCGAAGACGCACTGGACTCATGCTGGGTCTCGCGGATTTGCCTGACTATATCGGAGCATTCCATCAGATGGGGTCCAACTTCATCGTCATGAACAGAAGCCTACTGGACCAGATAACTCATCTTGCTAAAGACCGACGATACATCAACGCCTACGTCTTCTACACTCTACTTCACGAATACCTCCACACCCTTGGCTATGCGGATGAGGGAGATGTCCGACGGCTAACGCGACAGATCTGCGCTAGAATACTAGGACCGGACCACCCAGCCACGAGGCTGGCAGTTGACGGCCCGGCGGTGATGTTCCCAGAGATAACCTTCCAGCACCACGGGGAGTCAAGGTCGAAAAGATTGCCAAAGTTCGAGATCGTCAGGGAATTCGAAAAGGAATACAGAAGCTACGTGGCTTAGAGTTCTCCGGAATCTCTCTCGAGCGTCGTTTTCTCTCCTATGAATTTCAGGAAGCCTGCGAGTTTCCAATACGCTTCGAGAAACTCAATCCCGCGATGGGTTATCGAGTACGAAGTATCTTCGCCCGTCAGTATTCTGACCAAACCGAAAGAAGAAAGGTCCGTGAGGAATCTCTTGATCCGGTCCACTGGAAGGCCAACGGCATATAAGACTCGTGTAATCTTCGTCGGGCCTCTGCGTTTTAGGGCCTCTAGTATCTCAGAGTAAATGTCCACACGGGACCGTTTCGCCACGCCTAGCCATCTCAGAGAGGAGGCTTGGGCAAGTCGTCGGTCTTCACAGGAGGTTTCGCAAATTCCACGTCAGGCTCTGCCTCAAGTCTATCGCTGTACTTTACCTCGCCACTTATTCGGCAGCGAGACTCGAGTCGAACATATCTGGCGTAGACGTTTCCTGCTCTGACCCTCTCGCCCATCTCGACAGCATTAGCGTAGACATCTTCGACTCGCGCATTGTCTCCAATCTTCACGCGGTCTCCAACAAGGACGCCAATTGCTTCTGATCGATGACCCAGCTCTATCGTCTTCGCCTTCGTCCCTTTTGTTGTGTGCAAACGTCCTCCCACTTCGACTTCGTCCTCCGCCTCGATCAGATCGGCTTCTATCATACCACCAACCTCTAGGGAGGCGAGCTTCAGGCTTCCTCCGATTCGGGCCTTCCCTCCGATCTCCAGGCCCCGCTTCAGGTGGAGGTTGCCGGAAACTTCGAGCGTGCCTCCAATATCGACTTCCTCTCCTTCACCGTTTCCGCCAATTTCAACGGTGCCTCCAACATCTATGGATTCGAAGGTCAGGTTCCCTTTGCTCTCAAATCTTCCTCCGACATCGACAGTTCTACCCTCTCCTCCTTGGTCAAGGCTCACGGTTCCTCCAACGTCAATCTTGTCAAATCTCAACGGTTTCGAGGAGGTGAAAGACCCTCCTACGTCTATTGTCCTGGAGATTTCGCCACCGCCAACTTGGGCGCTTCCACCAGCATCTAGTCTCACGCACTTAATCTGGCCATTGACCTCGACCCGTCCACCAACGTCGATCTCTTCGACATTCGCGTCGCCTTCGACTCGGAACGACCCTCCGACCTCAACTTTGGTCGCGGTGATTGATCCTCCAACATCTAGCGTTCCTCCAATGTCGAAATCGTGAGCTGTTGCCGATTTGCCGATGAACAGTCTTGCATCAACTTCCACCGAGCTAGCGTCTAAGGATCCATCAACCCGCAGTTCGCCGTGTTCCACATCGATTTCGCCTGTTGATTTTAGGTCTCCCGATATCTCGACTCTGCCGTGATCAACGTTTAGTCTTGAGCAGGTGAGATTTCCTTCGAACTCGGCGTCTCCTTCACAGATTACCTCGCCTGAGACTTCGATGGGCGATTCTCCTTCAGCCTGCACCCTGGCCCTCTCCAGCATGTGAAGCTGGCCGTCAACCTTTCCCAGTTTCACGGTCGCGTTTCCGGGTACGGTAACGTCGCCCATCGCTCTCCATTCTCCTAACGGAAGGCTAGCCTCAATGGGTTCCTGTTGACCCAGGTTATGGTTGTCTCTTTCTTTTCCGGGTTTTGTCGCGTGTAACATTTCATGAATTTTTCGCCTCACGAAGAGAACAGCGCATTCCGCGCTTATAATGCCGGTTCACGTGTCGTAGTCACATGATGTGACTATCGAAGATTCTCTCATCTTGGCGTCGGAGCAGGAAAAATATTTCTGAGAGGTATCCATCACTTTGAACGTAATCAGCAAGACTTAATCCGCGGTTTTGCCTTTTCGAGGAGGATGGGCATGAGCGCTGTTGACATTGCCCTGTGGGGAATAATCGCCCTGATGATTGGGGGCCTCGTAATCTGGTTTCTATTCTACGCGTTTTCTGGTCAGACCGAGCCACCCTCTAATCTGACCGAACAAACACTCAAGAGACTAGTAGGGTCGACTGGTCGTGCAACATCTGACGTGACAGAGTCTACAGGCACGGTGATTGTAAACAGTGAAGAGTTCTCTGCGAAGACGTCGAAAGGGTTGATACAAAAAGGGACTCAGGTGAGAGTTGTCGGAACCGACGGGTTCACACTACTCGTCGAGAAAGCGTAACTCGTTTCCTATCCGCAACCGCTCGTATTGCCGCAGTTGTTGCACTTGTAGCATGACCCTGCCCGGATCATGATCATTCCGCAGTTCTCGCATGCTGGCGCATCGGATTGGTTGTCGAAGCTCGCGAGAGGAGTCGTTAACTCGGGAGTCTCGTGTGGTTTCATCTCTGGCATTATCGAGGCCCCAGCACTCGAACCGACTGGCTCAACCAGTTTTACCTGGGTCCCGTTCTCCAGTGTTGTTCTAGCGAGTCCAAGCGCGTCCTGTTCCTCTTTTGGAAGGAACTTCAAGCCAAGCCACCTGAAGATGTAGTCGACTACTGACTTGGCGAACCGGATATCCTGGTTGGTAGTTATTCCCGCTGGCTCGAATCGTGTGTGTGTGAACTTGTTTACGAGCACTTTCAACGGGACGCCGTATTGTAGGGCTAGGGAGATGGAGGTTGAGAACGCGTCCATCAATCCCGATATTGTGCTTCCTTCTTTCGACATGACCACGAATATCTCGCCGGGAGTGTTGTCATCGTATAGACCAACCATTAGGTAGCCCTCGTTCTGCGCGATCGAGAACTTGTGAATTATCGCTTCTCTCTCTTCTGGGAGTCGGCGTCGGAAGGGTTTGAAGACCACTTGCTCTTTTGTCTTCTCGATTGCTTTGTTCTTGTCTTGGATCGTTGTGGTTAGCGGCTGGGTTCTCTTGGAACCGTCTCTGTAGATGGCGATGGCTTTCAATCCCATCTTCCAAGCGGTGATGTAGGTTTCCACGATTTCTTCCACGGTGACATTGCCCGGCATGTTAACTGTCTTTGATATCGCTCCGGATATGAATGGCTGGACGGCGGCCATCATTTTGACGTGGCCCATGTAGGGTATGCTTCTCGTGCCCTTAGTGGGCTTGAACGCACAATCGAAAACAGCTAGATGATCTTCTTTAAGACCTTGGGCGCCTTCGATTGTGTCGTGATCTTCGAGATACTTGAGAATCTCGTTGGCCTCGGTCTTGGAGTAGCCGAGCTTTGTTAGCGCTTCGGGAACAGTGTTGTTGACTATCTTGATTACGCCACCTCCCACGAGCCACTTGTATTTGACCAGGGCAATGTCAGGTTCGATGCCGGTGGTGTCGCAGTCCATCATGAACGCGATAGTCCCGGTCGGCGCGATGACGGATATCTGGGCGTTCTTGAATCCAAATCTCTCACCCAGTGATAGCGCATCGTCCCAAGATTTCAAACCGGCTTTCAAGAGCTCCTCGCTGACTCCTTCAGCAGGAATCTTGTACGCGTGTGCCCGGTGCATGTCGATCACGTTGAGGAAGGGCTTCTCGTTTACACCGTATCCTTTGAACGGGCCAAGCCTCTTGGCAATTCGCGATGATGCTGCGTATGCTCGACCTGACATGAGTGCGGATATGGCTGCGGCGTAGTTTCGGCCCTTGTCGCTGTCGTATGCGAGGCCTCGCGCCATAAGCAGGGCGCCAAGGTTTGCATAGCCCAGTCCGAGCGGACGAAAGTCGTGGCTGTTCTTCTCTATCGCAGGGGTCGGATAGCCTGCGTTGCCGACGAGAATCTCTTGCGCGCTGATTACGATGTCCACTGCGTGCTCGAAGGATGCGACATCGAACTCGCCATCTATGGTTCTGAACTTCATGAGGTTCAGGGAGGCTAGGTTGCACGCTGAGTCGTCAAGAAACATGTACTCAGAACATGGATTGGACGCGTTGATCCGATCCGTGTTGGGGCATGGATGCCACTTGTTGACTACTGTGTCAAACTGAATTCCAGGGTCACCACAGATGTAGGCAGCCTCGGCCATCTCTCTCATGAGGTTCCGGGCTTTGTAGACGTCCGCTACCTGGTGGTTTGTGATAAAACGGGTCTTCCATTCCTTGTCCTCTGTCACAGCGTGCATGAACTCGTCCGTGACTCGGACGCTGTGGTTGGCATTCTGGAAGAAAATGGAACTGTAAGCCTCTCCATCGACCGCGCCGTCATAGCCTGCGTCGATTAGAGCCCAGGCCTTCTTCTCTTCCTTCGCCTTCGACCAGATGAACTCTTCAATATCGGGATGGTCAACGTTGAGAATGACCATCTTGGCAGCTCGACGGGTCCGTCCGCCGGACTTTATGACGCCTGCGAACGCGTCAAACCCTTTCATGAAGGAAACAGGGCCACTCGCCTTTCCACCAGTCGACAGGTGTTCCCTTGAGGACCGTAGTGATGAGAGGTTGGATCCTGTTCCGGATCCGTACTTGAACAGCATGCCTTCCGTCTGGGCCAGCTGCATTATCGACCGCATATCGTCCTGGACGGAATTGATAAAGCATGCAGAACACTGAGGACGATCCTCAACTCCGACATTGAACCATACGGGGCTGTTGAAAGCGGCCATCTGATGGAGTAAAATGTGGGTGAGTTCGGACTCGAAGGTCTCAGCTTCCTCCTCATCGAGGAAGTAGTTTCCTCTTCGGCCCCAGCGGGCGATGGTTCCCGCGACGCGGCCTATGAGTTGTTTGACGCTGCTTTCTCTTCCGGGGGTTCCGAGTCTACCGCGGAAATATTTTGAGGCGACGATATTTGTAGCTGTCTGGGACCAGAACGAGGGAACTTCGACGTTCTTCTGCTCGAAGATCACCTGACCCTTGTGGTCGGTTATGACTGCGTCCCGTATCTCCCATTTTACAGCGTCGTATGGGTGGACGCCTGGTTTTGTATGGGACCTTTGATACCGGAATTCCCCTGGGGGAACCTTCGGTATTTGTTGGATTTCCATTGTTCTTATCTAACTCCTCTACTTCTTCTTCCCCTTGTCTCGGAGCGAGAACTGTAGGAGTAGCTCCACACCATCGTGTCCGCTAATTAAAGAGATTTGTACAGAATCGTATAAACTTGTAGTGTAACCCGAAAAATCTCCCCGGGACATATGCGCTGTAGAGTGCAATGGTTTCTGAAACATCTATTCCTTCAGACTGACCAGGACACCATCGCGGAGTGGAACGATTACTGTTGATAGTCCGGGGAATCCGGATACTTCCTTGTTAAACTTGATCATCGTCTGGGTCAGTTCTGATTTGCCACCTTTCGCGACGTCGCCTCCCCACAATGTGTTGTCGGCGATGAATAGGCCGCCTTTGCGGAGCTTTTTCACACTCAGCTTGAACGCGTCCAGATAGATCTGCTTGTCAGAGTCTAGAAATACTAGATCATATTCGTCTTTGAGAGTGGGTAGAATGTGTAGGGCGTCTCCTTTCAGGACTTTGATGACCTTCTGGAGCTTGGCCTCGGCGATGTTGTGGTCGGCTCTCTTCACTCTCTCAGGATCCTTGTCGATGGTCGTGACCGAGCCCTTCAAGGGTGCGACTGCTCTCCCGAGCCATATTCCGCTATAGCCGATTGCTGTTCCTATCTCGAGGACGTTCTTGCTCTGGCTGCTGCGGGCGAGGTTGTACAGTAGACGACCAACGAGGGGTCCGATGATTGGAACTGCTCCCGAGTCGGCTTCCTCCTCCATCTTCTGAAGGAGCTGATCTCTTGGTTGCGCGATGCGATACAGATAATCATCGATATAGTCGTAGGTTATTGCCAAAACTCAACAATCGGAGACGACCTTTGGATCGGGATAAATAATGTTTAGCTGATGGGAAAAATTGTTCAGACGACATTCTGCGTGATGTTGAACGATTGGGTTGCAGGATGATCTACGAGTGAGCCTATGAAGAGAATCTCGTAGAGCTGGTAACTTATCGTGAACTTGAGGTGATGGTTCGCTGATGTTTGGAAGTTGAAGAGTGTCGTGGCTTGGGCTGCGTCAGGAAAATCCCCTGAGCGCGCCCAGGCCGAGGTGGAACCGTCATAGTTGTCTTGGACACGCAAGGCGGTAAGCTTGACTGTGAATCCGCGAATGTACGAGGGGAGAGCGGTCTCGTTCACCTTGCTGACTATGACCGAGTATGAGGTCGGGAGTGTGGTGCGAGGATATGTCGTGTTAGCGATGGAAAACGCGAGAAAGACTTTGCCGTAGCCTGATACTTCCGAGACCGTCCAGCTTCCACGGTTGGCGTACTGCTTTGATGAGAGATATTTCGTCCCGACAGAAGGGATCAGTACTGGGCTTGTGAACTGCCAGACCGCGATGATGACTATGATGATTAGAAGGATCGAGGTGAGAATCTTTCCTCTCGGACCCATGAGCGATGAGACACCGGTTTCGCTGGGTAGCGGTTCACCAGCGTGTTACTGGGTGAAGAATCGCATAGTTACACTGGGGTTAGTAGGATACGGGAGGAGAGGTTGGAATCGGGTGCCTAGACCTTGCCTGGTGGACCACGACCGATGCTTCTCTGGTATGTCTGGATGCATATCGTGGACGGGGCCTGGCACAAGCTGGACGAAATATCGAAACAGCTGCGCATCCCAGGGAACGCAGTCTCGTGGGCTGCAAAGTTCCTTTCTGAGCATGGGATGGCGGAGCTCGGGTTTGAAGAGGATGAGATTCGGCTTCAGAAGAGTCATCCGAGGCTGGAGGATGTAGTGAAGACGCTGCATGGCTCCCCGAAGACTGACAAGAATTCTGAAGGGTCGAGTGAGTTCTCGACCAACATCTAGGCGCGTGCCTCATCTTCACAATCCGCGACGTACTGACTCGTGATGTCAAGTCTTATTATCGCAACGAATCCTCGAACTGAGTCGTCAGGCATTAGCGCGGTCGACGCTATCGTGAAACATCTACCACGGTGACCCGAGAATATTTCTCAAGGTCGGAGCCCGAAACAGCAAACTGTCTCTGATCCAAACCGATCTTGTTGTCGATCGGATCAGGCAGAAGAATGCTGGTGTCAAGATAGACAGGAAAATCATCGAGACTTCTGGGGATACGGGCAAGGGAAGATCTCTGTTCTCTCTCCAACAAAGAGGAATATTCGACAGGGAAGTTGACCAGGCAGTGCTTGAAGGCAGGGTCGACTTTGCGGTACACAATATGAAGGACGTGCCTGTCGCTGACAGGAGCACGCGACTGGTGATCGCGAGCGTTCCAGAGAGAGGTTCTCCAGCTGAAGCGCTCGTAAGCAAAGCGGACAAGAGACTGAAAGATCTCGTGAAAGGCAGCAGCATAGGAACAAGCAGCCCGATAAGACTCGCCCAGCTCAGACGCGTTAGACCGGATGTGAAGCCGGAGCCTCTCTGGGGAGCTGTTGAGACTAGAGTCGATAGAGTAGACAGTGGAGAACTCGACGCCGTCATACTGGCCGAGGCGGGACTGGCAAAGCTTGGTATTGCGGAGAGAATTTCAGAGCGCCTCTCCGTTGACGAGTTTATGCCGGCGCCTGGACAGGGAGCGTTGGCTATTGTGGCGAGACGGGATAATCTGAAAGTCATCGAGACATTGAGATCTGTAGAGCATCTGCCTACTCGTGCTGAGGTGGATGCGGAGAGGGAACTGGTGCGGATTCTTGAGGAAACCAGTAAGGTCCCTGTGGGTGGGCTTGCGGCGGTGAGGGGAAACCAGATTCAGGTGAGGGCGTGTGTTCTTTCTGTTGATGGTCGACAAAGACTATTCGCGACTAGATCAGGAAGCGCGATGGATGGCGTAAAGCTGGCTCATGAGATAGGAGAGGAACTCTTGGCGAAAGGTGCAGGCGTTATCGGCGAGACGTGGCGAAACGCTCGTCGCTGAAAAGCAGACACTTAGAGGTGCAGACAATGAATGTTCAGGGAAGATTTTTCGTTCGAGTCGGAGTTCTCGGAGAAACCACTCTTGCGTCGCGGGAGTGTTGACACATACCCCCTTTTTCCAGAGTCACTTGATGTCTGTCATTGATTCTGGGCTAATCTCGCTGATCGGGGCTTGGTCCAGGCTTGGATCGGTCGAGGGTTTTCGCGTTTTTCAGCGTGGAGTATCCCCCTGTTCAACTGCGCATGTTCAGATTCGAGAACAGGGCTGGAAATGGGCGATTTCCGGGTTGGAGAGGAAAAGCATTTTCGTGACGCATAATGTTGTCTTTCTCCGGTATCCTTACGCCAGTTTACTCTTTCTACGCTGGTTCTCGACACTGTCGTTAGTAGGTTGGATTGGGACAATGCTTGGTCTATGGGTCTAGCCTGCGAGTACAGGTCATGTCTTAATATCAAAGTGTGAACCCGAAACAGCTTTGCTCCGCTCCGGAACGTGCTTGAGTGCTAGCCAAGATTGGCGTCAGTTACAAAATAGCTCCACTAGCAACCCTTGACGCGATAACCCTTCGAGACCTTCCTCCGTTCTACAAGATACTTCGAAGCATTCCAGGAATAAAGGGGACAGTCGTGGTCCAGACGTGTAACAGAGTGGACATGTTCATTGACGCTAACGATGGCGCTGAAATCATCGAGAAAATCCTATGGAACTGGGCTCTCCAGACCAAGTTCAAACTTCACGAACTGAGGAGGATTGCTGAGCAAAGAACTGGCGAACAGGTTCTAGAATACCTCGTGAGCCTCGCGTCAGGACTGGAATCTATGCTGGTCGGAGAGAGCCAGATTCTCGGTCAACTAAAATCATCTCTGATAGAAGCGCGAGGACTAGCTGCATCTAGCCCGATCCTCTGCCGAGTCTTCGATATGTCAATCGCAGCTGGCACAAGAATCCGGGACCGAACCGGCATCGGACGAGGAACAGTATCTCTCGGGTCTGCAGCATTGAAGGTCGCGGAAGCGTCTCTTGGAAATCTCAACGCTGTCAAGGTACTGTTGCTAGGAACGGGCCAGATCGGCATGGTCCTAATGAAAGCACTGAAAGCCAGAGGAATCAATGAGGTGACTGTTGCGAGCAGGACAAGGCAGAGGACTGAGTCGTTCTGCAGAACCTTCGGGGGAATACCCGCAGATTTCAAGAATGTGATTTCGCAGCTGGGACCCTTCGGACTGGTCGTAGTCGCAACCAGAGCGGCAGGCTACCTACTGACAAAGGAGATCGTCCTTCCCCAGCTAAAGAGTGACCGAAACCCGAAACTCATGATCCTGGACCTTTCGATCCCCCGAAATGTCTCGCCTGATCTGGGACAGCTCAAGGATGTCGTGATCAAAACGATTGATGATCTTCGCGACATCACAGACCAAGCAGTCTCCGTAAGGAAGACTTTGGTCAAGGAGGCTGAGCCTAAGGTCTTGGAGGCTGTCGAGAAAATCTCTGCATTGCTACGCCGCGAAGAGGCCGAACCAATGGTTTCGGAGCTCTATCATCGAGCTGACAAGATTCGGAGAGAAGAACTGGAAAAAGCTCTATCGAAACTAAACCTACCCAAAGATCAGCGAGAAGTTCTTGAGCGTATGAGCCTCTCACTCGTACGGAAACTCCTCGCTCAACCGGTTGTCAACCTTCGTGAAGCCGCGAAAAAAGGCGACTCTAAACTGCTGACGGTTGCGGGAGAAATATTCGAAGGAGAATGACGCAAGTGAGTTTTCCCGCGCTGAGAATGCGGCGACTCAGAAGAACACCACTCATACGCGAACTCGTGAGAGAAGTTAGACTCGACCGTTCAAACCTCATTCAACCGATATTTGTCGAGGAGGGTTTGAAAACCGAGGTGGGAATCCTTTCGATGCCAGGCCAGCGCCGCCAATCTCCCGGGACCGTGGGCCGCGAAGTAGGAAGACTCGTGGACAAGGGAGTGAAATCTGTAATTCTGTTTGGTATTCCAACAGTCAAGGATGAAATCGGATCAGCCGCATATGACCCGAACGGAATAGTCCAGAGAACGATCTGCGATCTGAAAGCACGGTTCGATGACGAACTCGTTGTTCTCACTGACGTCTGCATGTGCCAATACACCATCCACGGACACTGCGGTCTTGTAAATGAGGAACGAATAGACAATGACAAGACGCTTCCCAAGTTGGCTGAGGTTGCGGTAAGCCATGCTCAAGCGGGCGCGGACATTGTGGCCCCTTCGGCTATGATCGACGGGCAAGTCAAGACAATTCGACAAGCGCTAGACGACAGCGGATTCAAGGACGTTGCTGTAATGGCGTATGCGGCCAAGCATGCTTCATCATTCTTCGGTCCTTTTCGAGATGCCGCCTCTTCCACTCCAAAGTTCGGTGATCGCAGAACTTACCAGATGGACTATTCCAATCCGGAACAAGCCCTTCGCGAAATCGCCCTTGACATCAAAGAAGGTGCGGACATGATCATGATCAAACCCGCTCTTGCCTACCTTGACATTGTCTATCGCGCAAAGAAGAGATTCCAGATGCCGACCGCAGCCTACAATGTAAGCGGAGAATTTTCGATGATCAAAGCAGCTGCGCGCGAAGGATGGATAGATGAGAAGTCGGCGATACTCGAGGTTCTAACCAGCATCAAACGAGCGGGCGCAGACATGATACTAACATACCATGCATTGGAAGCCGCAGAATGGCTGGACTAGATTCAAGATCCCAGCAACTCTACCGCCGAGCTAGAGAGGTTATACCTGGCGGAGTCAACAGTCCAGTAAGAAACTATTCTCCCTATCCACTGTTTGTGGCCTCAGCCAAAGGCGCGAAGTTCAGAACAGCTGACAGCCAAGAATACCTAGACTACTGCATGGCTTACGGTGCGTTGCTCGACGGACACGCCAACCCCGAAATCATTGAAGCAGTTGAGGAAGCTCTCGAGAAAGGATCCATCTACGGACAGCCGACAGAGATGGAAGTTGAACTCGCCGAGCTCATCGCCTCATTGATGCCATCAATGGAGATGGTTCGACTCGTCAACTCCGGGACCGAAGCCACAATGCATGCTATCCGGCTCGCCCGGGGGTTCACCGGGAAGAAAAAGGTCCTAAAGTTCGAGGGAGGATTCCACGGGTCCCATGACTCAGTATTGGTGAAAGCAGGGTCAGGCGCCACCTTACTCGGAAGCCCTAGCTCAGAAGGAGTCCCGAGCGAAGTTGCCAAGAACACGCTGGTGAGCCGCTTCAACGACGAACAGATAACTGGAAAGATCATTCGTGACCATGAGAATGAGCTTGCCGCTGTAATTGTAGAACCTGTGCTTGGAAACATAGGTCCTATTCTCCCGAAACGAGGATTCCTGGAAACTCTTAGAAAAGTCACTGAGGAAAACGATGTCCTCCTGATGTTTGACGAGGTGATTACAGGTTTCAGGCTATCGCTCGGCGGTGCTCAGGAATACTACAAGATTCGTCCAGACCTGACAATTCTCGGTAAGGCTCTCGGCGGGGGGCTTCCTCTCTCTGCATTCGGTGGCAGAAGAGACATTATGGAAAAACTCTCCCCTCTGGGTCCCGTGTACCAGGCTGGGACCTACAGTGGCAATCCAGTCAGCGTGTCTGCCGCGCTCGCAACCCTTCAATCATTGAGGAAACGAGCAGGACAAGTATATTCTCGGTTAGAGAAGATGGGAGACAAGATGCGGCGAGGAATAGGAGACCATTTGGAGTCGGCCAGAGTGATCGCTCAGGTTAACGGTCTTGGATCAATGTTCCAGCTGTTCTTCACCGATCGTCCGGTGACAGATTACCACTCTGCGAAGAGTGCTGATATAGGAAAATATGAGAAATATTTCCACTCGTTACTCGCATCCCGAGTCTTCATTCCACCATCGCAGTTCGAAGCAAGCTTTCTCTCGACTGCGCACAATGAAGATGAATTGCAGACTACCCTCGATGCGATCGGGACCGCAGTGAAAACACTACCACGGTGACCCTACAATCCTTCTCAAGGTTGGTACTCGAGGAAGCAGACTCTCACTAGTTCAGACGGATCTAGTTGCAGATAGTATTAGACAACAAAACCCCGACCTAAGAATAGAACGGATGGTTATCACGACCGCGGGTGACGCGGACCAGCGAACACCGCTCTTCTCTCTTGATCAGAAAGGAATCTTCGAAAAAGAGATAGATCAGGCAGTCCTCGACGGCCGAGTTGACTTCGCAGTCCACAGCATGAAGGACATACCTGTAATCGACGAGAACGGCCGGCTCTTGATAGCTAGCGTTCCCGCGAGAAGCTCCGCTGCCGATGTGTTGGTGAGCAAAGGGGACACGCTCTTGAAGGATCTGAGAAAGGGCAGCAAAGTAGGTACGAGTAGTCTACTCCGAGTCTCTCAGCTGCGGCGCGCCAGACCTGACCTGAATCCCGAGCCCATCAGGGGAAACGTAGAGACGAGAATCCAGAAAGTAGACAAGGGCGAATTTGACGCTGTCGTATTGGCTGAGGCAGGCCTTGCAAGGCTGGGAATAACAGGAAGGATCTCGGAATCGTTACCGATTGAGGATTTCATGCCTGCCCCAGGCCAGGGAGCAATAGCTGTTGTTGCTAGGGGTGATAACCTGAAGGTCGTCGATATGCTGAAGTCTATTGAGCATTCTCCGACCAGGGCCGAAATCGAAGCGGAAAGAGAACTAGTCCGGATTCTCGAGGGAGGTTGCAAAGTCCCCGTGGGAGCCCTAGCTAGAGCTCAAGGTGATAAGATCAGAATAGCGGCCTGCATCTTCTCGATCGATGGGAGCGAAAAACTTCGGTCGGAACGATCGGGACATGTCCAGGAAGGGGTGCTGCTAGCTCGAGAGATGGGAGAGGAACTTATCGAGAAGGGAGCCAAAAAGATCGTCCAGGGCTGGAGAACTGTTTACGTCTAACACATCGGCGAAGAGATCCATCGCTATAACGCGCCCGGTCGGTCAGGGAGAAGAGACTTCCAAGTTCGTGCGAAAGCTCGGATGGACCCCGTTCATTGTACACGCTGTCGAGCTGAAGCCTTTGTCGCGATCGAGCATCCTCAAGGAATTTTCGAGAATAACTGGCGAGGGCCCTATCGACTGGCTTGTCTTCATGAGCTCCACGAGTGTTGATGCTTTCTTCGACATCCTGAGACCCCACTCCGATAACCTGCCAAGTGCAGCGGGTCACCCGAGGATAATTGCCGTAGGACCAATGACCAGGGAGGCACTAATCAGGCATGGCGTTCAAGGTGCGGTAGTTCCAGAGGAATACAGTTCTGGTGGGATAGTAAACTACCTTTCCAAGTTCGAACTGAAAGGACAGCGAATAGTTCTAGTAAGGTCATCAGCCGCGGACAATCACCTTTCAATGTCCTTGACTTCAAGAGGGGCAGTGGTAGAGACGATCACTATCTACCGATCAACTATCCCGGCTAAGGTGGAGAGTGTGCTCGACTTCCTCACAGGACTTGAGAAGGAACAATTTCGGGCTGTTCTGTTCACAAGCGCTGCTTCGGCCTCCAACCTCTTCAGCATAGCTGAGCGCGAGAATCCTAGATCCCACCTCATCCGCCTCATGAGCTCGACTCTTGTAGGCGCTATTGGTCCTGCAACAGCCGAGAGGCTTCGAGAACTGGGAATAGACCCGAGCGTCCCTAGGAGATACCTCATCGAAGACGCGATTGAAGAGCTCGTGAAGAAGGCCGAGGACGCTCGAGAGAGCCCCCCAGCATTATCGTGACGCATAATAATGCGTTCTCAGCACGATTTCTTAGCCAGGCTTAAAACCCGCAAGGCGTTTTCTCGAAAAGGGGAGCGAGACAGGATGCAGTTCAGACCCTTAGGACGCACTCAAGAGTCGATTCCCGTCGTTGGACTTGGCACCTGGGGTATCGGGGGAGAGATGGGACCGGACTCGTCTCGGGACGATGTTGGGATACAAGCCCTCAGGCTTGGTATGGACCTTGAGATGAAATTCATCGATACCGCAGAAATGTACGGTGCAGGTCACAGCGAGGAGGTTGTAGCTCGAGCCTTAGAAGGACGACGGGAAGGGGTCTTTGTGGCCTCGAAGGTTTCTCCAAGACACTTTGCATACGATGATATGTTGGCTGCGGCGAAGAGGAGCCTGAAGAGGCTTGGGCTGAAGCAAATGGACCTCTACCAGTTGCACTGGCCAAACCCGAAAATTCCACTCTCAGAAACGATGAGAGCGATGGAGAAACTTGTCGAAGATGGTCTTACCCGATATATCGGGGTAAGTAACTTCTCGGTCGAACAGATGAAGGAAGCTCAGCAATCGCTATCTCACGAGAAGATTGTCTCAAACCAGGTGGAGTTCAGTCTGATCGATAGAAGCGCTGAGGCGAGAATTCTCCCGTACTGTCAGAAGGAGGGCTTGACCCTGATTGCGTACAGCCCTCTAGGCCAGGGAAAGATTCCGAGGGGAAAAGGAGCGTCTTTCAAGGTCCTAGACGAGATAGCAGGGAGATTGAGTAAGAGCAGAAACCAGGTCGCTCTCAGCTGGGTTTTACAACATGAGTCCGTGGTAGCGATTCCCAAGGCAGCCGACGCAGACCACCTCAAAGAGAACGCTGATGTTGGCAATTGGAAGCTAGGCGTGGAAGACTGTCAAAGATTGGCTAAGGCGTTCGCGTAAAGAAAGCTGGATTCAGAACTTAGGCGGTTATAGTCTCTTAATAGGAGAGGTTTCAGCTTCGAAGATATCGCGTTGATGAATTCTGGGTCATCGTTGAGCGAAACAGTTCTCTCAAGTCTCACACCTAGGGACCAGGCGTAGCCTCTTGCATCTATATCCAGATCGTAGAGTATCTCAAGGTGATCGGATACAAAGCCGACTGGGCAGACTAACAGTTCTCGGAATCCCTTTCCGGATAATTCAGTTATCTTCTCTCTTATGCTGGGTCCCATCCACGACTCGATAGGATGGCCGGCGCTCTGGAACGCGAAGTCCCAGGATTTGATTCCTGATTCGCCAGCAACGAGGTGGCTTGTCTCTTGAAGCTGGCGCCAGTAGGGGTCGTCTTCCCGAACGAACTTCTTCGGAAGACTGTGCGCTGTGAACAGAACGACTGTTCTTGAAGGTTCATCGAAATTCTGTAGGCCGTTAAGGACCCGTCGCGACAGTGCGCTGATCAGTGATTGTTGGTCGTGCCAGCTCTCAACCATGGTGAACGGAACAGACCTTCCTGTCCTAGCTACGCCTCTCTTGACACTGTCTGAGTAGCCTCCGATGCTCAGCTTAGAGTAGTGGGGAGCGAGCGCGAGCCCGATGATGCTTGGAGCCCCGTCGCTCACGATTTTCTCGACAACATCCTCGATGAATGGGTGCCAATGCTTCATCCCAACATACACCCGTGAACCGAGTCGCTCGGACCTGAGCCTTTCCTCCAGTGCTTTCGCTTGTGCGAGAGTTATTTTCAGAAGAGGGGTCTGACCACCGACTTGTCGATATCTATCCTTCAATCGTTCAACCTCCTCGGCGGCGGGCAACCTTCCCCCTCTGACTTGGCGCAGGTATTCTCCGACCTCGTCAAGCGAATTCGGGCTGCCGTAGGCCATCAGTAAAACTGCGGGATGTTTGTCCATGTGTTCTCCACCTCTCTCTAGCGCTTGGTTCCAGTGGTCTCGTGAATGAATTGAACCAGGTTTTTCGCGTGTTCCGGTGGTGTGTCTGGAAGGACTCCGTGGCCCAGGTTGAAGATGTGGCCGGGACGGCCACTGATCCGAGACAGGATATCTTTGGACCTTACATGGACTAGATCGTTTGCGCCTAGAAGAATCGCGGGGTCGAGGTTTCCTTGGATGGCTACGTGGCCGAGGATAGTCCAGGCTTCGTCTATCGAGATTCTCCAATCAACACCGAACACGTCACCGCCAGCATCTCTCATCGCCTTCAATATCCCAGCTGTTCCTACTCCAAAGTGTATTCGAGGAACTCCTCCCGGCTTCAAGCGTTCGAAGATCTGTTTGTTGAACGGGAGCACGAATTCCCGATAGTCGGATGGGGAGAGGCAACCTGACCAGCTGTCAAAGAGCTGGACCGCGTCCACCCCAGCTCGGATCTGAGCATGGAGATAGTCGGAGACCGTGCTGGACAGCTTTGTCATCAGGAGCCTCCAGGCCTCCGGCTCAGAATACATCAGTTTCTTGGTCTTGGTGAACTCGCGTGATGGGCTTCCTTCTATCAGGTAGGAGGCGAGGGTGAAGGGCGCACCTGAAAAACCGATGAGAGGCACCCGTCCATCCAACTGTTGGATCGCGAGCTGTATCGCGTCCGTTACGAACGGCACATGATCTTTGGGAGAGAATTTTCCAATCGCCTTCACATCCTCTATTCGTCCAACTGGTTTCTCAACTACGGGTCCGACGCCATCTACGAGCTTGAAGCTCTGGCCGATCCCTTCGAGAGGCAGCATTATGTCCGCGAAGATGATTGCCGCGTCGACTCCGAGCTCGGTGGTGGCATCAACGGTAACTTTGGCGGAGAGCTCCGGGGTTTTGCAGATTGTGAGGACATCGTTTTTCGCTCTGACTTTTCGATAGCTCTCGAGGTATCTGCCCGCCTGCCTCATGAACCATATCGGAGTGAACTCTGTCTCTTTCTTCCAGCAGGCTCTCAGGAAATTGTCGTTCTCGAAATCAGTCAAATCTGTGCCCTCGCTGCTATGTTATAGTCCGAGAAGGTCCAGCATTTTCTCGGGTTCAACATTGATGCAGGTGAAAATCGGGGTCTCCAAGGCCGTGTACTTGCTCGCCTCGGTGGTTCTCAGATCCATCACGAGGTTGAGGAAGTCTTCGGGATGGTCTGTTTCGAAGGAGAGTATGAACTCGTAGTCGTCTATTCCGAACGAGTATGACGTGTGTATCGTGACGGAGGGATATTTCTGGCCGGCTTGCACATGGTCTTTCATTATTCTTCGTCTCTCTTCGAAGGGCACGCTGTACCATTCTCTCTTTTTGGTAAAGGGGTAGACGAAGAGGTATTTCGAGCCGACAGGTTCCCTCTCTGAATGTCTCCCGAAATATTCTGAGGGCCTCAGCATGGCGAGGTATGAGTAGGGTGTGAAGAGATATTTTCCCAGCTCGGTCTTGAGAAGGTCAGAGTGGAAACCTTGTAGGGTCTCGAGAGAATCGGTGATGGACCAGAGCATGAAATCAACATCGCCTCTAGTCCCGACCAGCGAATAGGATCTGGGCTTGATCTTGTCTCCAGTTTCATTCAGGGATGAAAGGAACTGTTTCTTCGAGGACTCTCTTTCCTGTGAGGATAATTTTCTCCAGGCCGGGTCGACTTTGAGGAACGTGTACTTGACGTAGCGGTAGCCGGTTTTCTGGTGAACTGGCGGGGTCGTGGTCTGGAGGGCCATAGGGGGTTTGCGAGGCTATGGATTTGCCTCTATTTGAAAGAAGCTTGCATGACGTTCAAGACGGTATATACCTGAACCATCAATTGATGAAGAACAGAGTCCCTCTTCTATTCAGCATGGACAGGTATCTCTTTGAGTGAGCGTACGGGAGAGAGTAGAACCCAGAGAAAGGCCAGCGAGCCTCCCAGTATCGCTATTCCGATTGCGGTGCGCAGTCCAAGAAATGTTCCGAGTAATCCTCCGGCGAGTCCTCCGAGGGGTATTGTTCCCCAGACAAGGAAGCGCATTGTCGCGTTCATCCGTCCTTGTAGACGGAACGGAACTATTGCCTGTCTCAGGCTGACTTGGTTGACGTTGTAGACTACGACTCCGATGAAGGTGATGAACTGGCCTGCCATGATGGCGAGCATATTCCAGTTGACGCCGAAACCATCCAAGGTGAAAAGGGGGATTTGCGGTCAGGGACCCCGAGAGATAGTAGGGAATGGCCCCGAATCCACCGATGAGCATGCTTCCGACAATTGCCGGTCCGACTCCAATTCTTTTTGCTGCCGGGCTCGAGATCGCGACTCCTACTAGAGCGCCGATGCTCGCCACGCTGAAGATAATCCCGGCCGTTACTCCAACAAGAGATGTGGAAACTCCAAGCCCATCAGGACTGGGAAGGACGAAGTAGAGTAGAACGATTGCTTGCAGGGCAGTGCTGAAAAAGTTGGACGTTCCAGTGGAGCCCGCGATCGCTCGAAGTCGCCTGTCGCTGAAAACGATGTGAAGACCTTCGCGGATATCAGCCTTCATTGAAGGCTTCACGATATTCAGTTCGAGAACCTCGTCGTGGTCGATCCGGCTGAGAGTAAATGCGGATGCGAAGAATGAGGCTGCGTCAATAGCTATGGCGATGGGGGCGGTGACAATGCTGATGATGATTCCGGCTATAGTGGGTCCGGTTACCTGGGCTGTAGACGCACTGGCTTGCAGGTTGCGATTTCCCTCAACGAGCTGATGCCTGCGCACCAGGGATGGCAGGTAGGATTGGTAGGTGATGTCGAAGAAGACCTGTAGGAATCCGACAGAGAAGCTTACCGCGTAGAGAAAGGAGATTCCAAGCTTTGTTATGATTCCCAGGACGGCGGCTATCGGAATCAGTGCGAGTATTGATCCTCTGAGAATGTTGGACGTGACCATGATGCGCTTCTAGCCGTGGCGGTCCACCCACACCCCGACTAAGAGTCCGAAGACCAGCCAGGGAATGCTTCCGGCGAAGACGAGAATACCCAGTTCTGTCGAGTTGGCGTTCAGAATGATGATTGCGGTTAATGGTAAGGCTAGGCCGGTAAACTGGCTGCCGAACTGGGAAATGGTCTCTGAGGTCCAGAGCTTCAGGAAGTTGGGATTCCGCCAGAGCGTCTCTTTCTGGGCGGTCGTCGTCTCCATGACGGGCTAAGATCGAATTCCGGTTCTTAAGTGTCGCTCACATCGAGTGGTCATATTCGACAGTCACGTGTAGCAACGAGCAGTGATGATACTTCTTAGAAGCAGTCCAAAGCGGTCCAGCAGTTAGGCACAACAGTATTGCAACGCGACCGCCTCAATTAGCTTATTGCGGAGAAGAGCCGGAATTTTTTCGCAAAATTCCAATTAGAACAAAGCCTACTCCTATGACCGCAAGACCTCCGCCCACTATTTCTAGTGGCCCAGTCACTTCTAGAGGTACGCCCCATTGAGTGCTGGAGTCACAATTGCTAAGAAAGTAGTTGGCAGAACAATTCTGTTCAGTCCTATATCCTAGAGCAAATAGGAAGAAGCCAAGGACAGCGACTGCGACGCCGAGGAGGACCTGTCGACGTTCCACGCCCTAGAGAGCGTTGTAGACTAGGATTACTGGCTTTCCCTCGAATTTGTAGCTGCTATCGATCCACGCCTTATGTCGTCCATATCTTTTCAGTGTAGACTCAGTATGAGTCTTGTCACCATCTAATCGATATCCTGTCCACGTTCCATCCTGGCTAGAATATTCCGGGGGCAAATCCGCGCAGTTGTGGACGATGAAAGATAGAAGGTAGGTGTTTGACGGCGTCTCCATGTTACAGACCTTGCCCGAGAATTTCTCTCTCTGTATCTTGTTTATCTTAACCCAGAAGCCGTTATCCGTCCTTACTACGTGACTTGCTTTGTTTGAGTATTTGCTGCCGTCTTGATGGAATCGTATCTCGTATGATGGCTTCGCGTTGACCTTTCGCCCTTGTATCATCCCTCTCTCCTTTCTGTCATCCTTGTAAATGGCCGGTAGAATCCCGAGCCGAGAACCCATTAGCAGCGCCTGGTAGGCGGCTGTCTTGGATGACGTTGTGAGCCTCCACGTGTTCCCTCGCTTGAAACCGTCTCCTTTCAGCCATCCTTCGAGAAAGGGTTGTGGATCGCGTTGTTCGAGAATCCACGAGGGGATTTTCTTGTTGATGGCCCTGCTGCCAAACTCTTTCCTCATGAAGTCCGATAGAGCTGGTTTGGAGAAGCGTACGAGAAGTCCGGTTCTGTGACGGTTGACCGTGCCCTTGACGTTCCAGTGTTTTTCTGCCATTCGAAGGATATGCTCGGCAAGTTGTCGTTCCGTGCGTCCGAGTGCGAAATATACCTGATTGCCTGTGGGATATCCTTCGGCCATGTATAGACCAAGGAGGTAGAGGAGTTCAGGATCGCCCTCTCTATTGCCTTTGAATAGCGGGAAGAAAACCCAATCCTTCTCTGTTAGCTCGGATGCAGGTTTCCAAGTTTTCTTCAGCGATGGTCTCGCTTGAGGATCGTACCATTTTGATTTTCGCGGATTAGATTCGCAGTATAAGACGGGATGTTCCGGAGTCAACCTTGTCTCTGGAAGGAGGAATGGCTTGACGACAACAAGGTCGCCAGAATAGTCTCTTTCGAAATACCTAGATGGAAGCTCGTAATTTCCGCTCGCAGACACTACGGAGTCTAGTTGCTCGCCCATTGATTCTATTCCGGGGTTGGTGAACACTGAGTCTCCCTTGGGAACACACCAGAAGGAGTATCCTTTGTCTTTGTATTTTTCGTAGATGTCTTTGAAGCTGCCGTAGTCTTGGGTGTTGATCCAGCGGTAGTAGTGGTACTTGTATCGTACCCGGATCTTGAACTTACTCGGATGGCTCTTTGAGCGTTTTTTTCTTCTCTTTCTTGATTCCAATGCCGTTGTTTGGCTCAGGGTGGCTCACCAGCTGTTTTTCCCATTCGTGAGCGAGCCGGATGAACACGTCCTTGCTAGGACACTTCAAACGTTTGGTATGGTACTGGACAAACCGGATGAAACTGTCGATATCATTGTCTTCTTCGAAGTCAACGGTCAATATGTAGCGCGTGGCCGTCTCTCCTCCAGTGCTATCCCGTCTCGCCGAATAACCAACGTTCACCGTTGAAGGTTAAGCGAATCGAAACCGGCGGATGGTCTCGACAGTACTATCGCGTTTGCTTCACACAAGTAGAACAACCTAACGTGGACCTCAGTAATCATCGGTAGGCTCCTCTCCCTGCTAAGGTTTTTGAAAAAAAATTGGGGGCCTAACCTTTCTAACCTTTGAAGGCTAGGCTGCGGTTTTCGTCTTCACTGCTGCAGGGTCGATGTGCCACTTTAGGGTGTAGTTCAAGACCAGCTGCATTCCACCCTCCCCGACAATGACTACTTTGCCGGAGAATTCTCCCTGTCCATGGAAGTCTGCAAGGCTCCCTGTACCGTGGCCGGCCACGAACTGGCCGTGGACGAAGGTGCCGTTATTGATGCCGACATAATGGATCTGTAGAGTACCCGATGATGCTTCGCCGGCGGTGCTGGTGAAATTGGCTTCTCCTTGGAAGGTTGTGAAGGACTTGTCGCTGGAGGCGTGGGTTACATCCCGCTCTAGCGCAACGGCTTGTCCTGTGAGGGCGCCTGTAAGCTGGAAGGTGTTCTTGAATGTGGCTATGGTGTTGTCCCCAGCTGTTCGCGATGAGAGCATGGTGCTACTGACTAGAGTTGCTGTTCCTGTCCCGATTGTTGGTTTTGTCGCGTAGGTGGCGGTGACGGCTAGGACTGGCAATAGAACTACAAGGACTAAAGCTAGGATCTTCATTTTCATTTCATTTTCCACCTACCAGATTTCTGGGTACTTCTATCAAAGCGCCCCTCCTCGGCGCTCATGCAAAGCAACAGAGAGATCCGCGGTCCCGGAAAAGAAATACCAGGACGCCTTAGTTCAATGAATTCAATTTCTCGCTGGGCTGGGAGTGAATATTTGAGATCTTGGGATCACTAAGAATAATCTTTCAATCCCAAGATTCGCGAAGCTATCACGAGGTATCCAGCCCCTAGTACTTTGGCCATAACTTGCTGTCTACGATTTCCCTAGCAACGCTTTTGGGTTCTGACGAAGAAGATAGGATGGGTCTCTGAGTTGTCGCTTCAAAGGGCGCTTCCAGTGCTCTTCATTCTTCTTGTAGCAACACCCATGTTTCCCCACATTCTCCCAGTTCTTCCCGCGACTCCCGGTCCACAAGTTGGCAGCGCCCTATCGTCAGGAGTTCTCATGGCCCTCCATCATGTGACAGGATCCGCAAAGCAACTAGTCTCGTCCATCTCAAGCGACGATGTCCAGGTCTCGACGAGCATCCTTCCGCAGAACGAGCCCAGCATTACCGTCAATCCATCCAACCCCCAGAATCTAGTAGCCGGCGCCAACGACCAGTTGGCCACTAGAGACTGGCTTGCCATTTACACTTCCCCCGACGGCGGGCTGACTTGGACGAATGGGCTGGTTCCGACGACAGGAAATTTGGCAGGCTTCATGGAGGCTTCCGACCCAGCAGTCTCTTTCACCCAAAACGGGACATTGTACTATTCAGGGATAGCTTTCAACGTCGATCGCCGGTCCGCCACGGCCATAGAGGGGACCATCTTCGTCTCGAAATCAACTGACGGCGGGTCCTCCTTTCCGCTGACCACGATAGTCGCCTCGGGCTCAAGCAAGGTCGGGGGGACCTTCAACGACAAGCCCTACCTTGCAGTAGACGATACGACCGGGCCTTTCGCTGGACGAGTCTACGTAAGCTGGACCAGGTTCAACAGCGGAGGCACGTCCGACATTATAGTCGCTTATTCTAAGGATGGCGGAGCAACATTCTCCTCCTCCAGCCCAGTTAGCAACAGCGTTCTCAACCAGGGCTCAGTGCCCGTTGTTGGCTCTGATGGGAGCCTCTACATAGTCTGGAATGATTTGTCGAATTCTCAGATTATGGAGACCAAATCCATCGACGGCGGGGTCTCTTTCTCTAGCCTGGTCGTAGTCTCACCCATCGTTCCGCTGCCGCTGTACCCCAACTCCTTGGCTAGCAGCTTCTTCAAGGTCAACAGCAACCCGACAGCGGCTGCGGACGACACGAATGGAAACGTGTACGTGGCTTGGGCGGACTACGGGAACGGATACGCGATCATTCTATCCAGCAGGAGCCCCGACGGAGGCGTTACTTGGAGCAAACCGATCAGAGTAAACGATGACACCACCACCCACGACCACTTCTTTCCTTGGATGACGGTATCTCAAGGGCTCGTCAGTATTGTCTTCTATGATAGAAGGCTGGATCCCGGAAACCGTCTGATAGATGTGTTCTACGCCGAGTCGGCTGACCATGGCGTCTCGTGGTCGTCAAACCTCAGGGTCACGGACAGGCCTTCCGACCCTGGGACCCTGACCTTCATTGGCGACTATATCGGGATCGCGTCTAACGGACCCCTGGCTCATCCTGTCTGGACGGACCTGCGAACCGTCTCACCTAACAATCCCAACGAGCACATTTTCACAGAGGGGAGGAGAGTGGATAGGCCGCCATTTGTGGCTCCTGTCCCGAGCCAGACTGTCTATCCGGGATCGGAGCTGCGGTTTGGTGTCAAGGCGATGGACCCGGATGTTGGAGAGACGCTGACACTCGCGGATCTTGGAGCACCGTCAGGCTCTACCTTCACCTCGACTCCTTCAAGCGACGGGACCGTGACAGGAAGCTTCGACTGGACCCCTAGAGCGGCCCAGGCTCCAGGTAACTATTCTGTGGAGTTCAATGCGTCAGACGGTTTCCTGGCGTCCAGTGCTAACGTATCCATCATGGTGAAGATGAACGGCCCGCCCTCCCTCGTAGTTCCCGGCCCTCAAACCGTCACTGCAGGCTCCAAGCTCACCTTCACAGTGAGCGCCACTGATCCTGATGCACCACCTGACTCTGTAACGTTATCTTGCAACAACTGCACCGAGCTTGGTGCGACCTTTGATCCTTCCAGCGGCATCTTCATCTGGGTTCCAGCCTCGGGGCCAGTACCGGGAGAGTATTCTGCTAATTTCACTGCTACTGACCATCTTCTTCCCTCTCTCTCCGACTCGAAGACTGTGAGCATCAGTGTGGTCGAGGTTGAACAGCCCCTGGTTCTGACGGTTCCAGGGGCTCAGACAGTTGATGCAGGGAATCTCCTCATCTTCAGCGTGAGCGCAACCGATCCTGATGCTGATGACATAATCACTCTCTCGGCCATCGGTCTCCCTGCAGGGGCCTCTTTCGACCCCGATCTCGGAAGTTTCGTCTGGACTCCGGGCAACAGTCAAGGTCCAGGCGTCTATACGGTGACATTCAAAGCGGTTGAACCGGGTCCACAGGGCTTCTCGGACACCAAAACAGTCACCATAACCGTTAGCCAACCAGTTTCGTCATCAGGCCAACCCTCGGGCACCGGAGGACTAGGGCCGAGACTGTGGCTCGCGGCCGGGGGGATCGTACTAGTCATGGCTCTTGTCTCAATACTGGCTGTTAGACCGAGGAGAGGGAAGAAAGGTCTTGAGGAGGGTGCGAAAATCTGACCGGGGATTCTGGGCGTCTTCGTGAAGAGCGGGGCGCGGGAAAATCGACCACCCCGAGGGGTCACTAGAAAAAGAATGCTTAGAGAATAGTTAGCGGAAAAAATAGTTACGCGAAAAGAATAGTTACAATAAGAGAAAAGTTGCGAGAAAAAATAGTTGCAGAAAAAGGCGAATGCACGACGGGGAAAAGTTACAGGATAAATGGATCATTCCGGAAACACCTGGGGGGTCAGATTGAGAAACAAGAAGCCCCGGCTATTTGAAATTGCTGGATACGGCTTAGGGTCGGAGACTGATTGTGATTTGCTTATTCTTAGGATTCGGGGCGAGAAAACCGGATATTCTAAATAGTAGTTAGGCGTGGCGTGCCCCTTGTGTTTTTCAATCTTGAGACAGTACCTGATTCTAACTCTGTTATTCTTCTCGATCATCCTGGGCGTTAGCTTCACTCAACCTGCAAAGGCAATTACTCAAACTTTGGGCGGGACGTGGTCCGTCAAAGCCGGAATGCCGACCCCCAGAGAGGGGCTGGGCGCGGGCACAGTAGGGTCGAAACTCTACGCGATCAAAGGGTACAATTTCGGGGACACCAGCATCAACCAGGCCTACGATCCGACAACAAACACTTGGACGACACTGGCAAGCTCTCCCGTCCCCGAGTCTGAATTCGGAGCAACTGCCCTTGGAACACGCGTCTACTCCATAGGAGGTAGGACGACTGGCGGGACGACTGTCAACATCTACGACACGGCTTCGAATACTTGGTCGTTTGGAGCACCCATGCCGACGCCGCGGAGAGGCGCCGCCGCAGTCGCCGTGGGCACGACCATCTACGCTATCGGAGGATCGGCGGGTTTCGCACCAGGTGGATCCCCCCAGTATGCGGCTAACGAGGCCTACGATACGCTCTCGAACACTTGGAGGATCCTCGCACCGCTACCGAGTCCCAGAAGCGATGCATATGCTGTCGCAGTCTCTGGCAAGATCTATGTCATAGGAGGATTCAGCTCAAGCTTTTCTAACTCGACCTCGGCCTCGAGCTTTCTATCAACCGTCCAAGCATACGATATTGCGAGTAACACGTGGTCAACCCTTGCTCCTATGCCGACGCCGAGGGATCACGTGGTGGCAGGAGTCTGCGGAAACGACATCTTCGTCATCGGAGGTGCAACCAGTCCCCCCTTCACAGCCACTTCCGTGGTCGAGGCCTACCAGATTGGAGTCAACAAGTGGGTAACAGGAATAGCACCAATGCCCACTCCGAGATGGGAGATGGCGGGTGCACAGATAGGCAATACATTGTATGTTGTCGGAGGGGGAGGTTTCGGAGCACTAGATGTTAACCCGGATGGAACAGGGCCCAACCAGGCATTCACCATGGTCTGCCCGCCCATCGTTACTCCAAGCCTCAGAGTAAGCCCTGTGGTAAACATGGGAGCAAAGGGGAGCGCGTTCACAGTCAACCTCAACGTAGCCAACGTGACAAACCTGTTCTCAGTAAATGTCTTCCTAACCTTTGACCAAACCCTGCTCAGAGCTGGGCCTCTAGTCGACTCTGGCAGTGTCCTCCGCAGCTACTGCTCCGCCACGCCCGGGTGCTTGGGAGTGAGCACCCAATCCACATCTGGACCCGGCTTCGTGGGAGAGAGCCTGTCACTGGTCAGCATCGGTAACGGAACTATCCCAGGCTTCTCTGGGAGTGGACTCGTCTACTCCGTTATCTTGACCACTGCGAAGATAGGCACTGGAACGAGCACCATCCATATCGCAAGTGACAGCCAGGGCAACGATAATGGAAACCTCTTTACCAGCCAGTCGGAACTCATCCCGCACTTCTCCGTGGACGGAGTCTTCACCGACGATGGACCCGCCATCTTTGTCTCGCCAGTTCCAAACCGACTTGCAATTGAAGCTCCCGGGATAGCCACGTCTAACATCACGGTCTATTCTCTCAACGGATTTGCCGGAACAGTCTCCCTCTCCCTCTCAGGGGTCCCCGCTGGTGTCAATGCCAGCCTCGCCCAATCGACTCTCATTCTCGCAGGAGCCTCATCCACCACAGGGCTCAAGGTGGCAGTCGGAGCTTCAGCTCCACCAGGAAACTTCACAGTTACCGTAACGGGTACCTCGACGGTCAAGTCGAAGACGATCGTCAACTCGGCGAGCCTTCTCCTTACCGTACCCCTTCCAATCCCCGACTTTATCGTATCCGTCGCGCCGTCCCAGATCACGATTCCAAACGGCGGATCAGGCTCGGTGAGTGTTACGATAACCTCAGTTCACGGATTCAAATCCCCGGTTAATCTGGCGCTACAAGGATTGGCTTTCTTTCAGGGAATAACTAGCGCGTTCACGGTGAACCCTGTTACACCGTCAGCTGGCGGAAATGCTTCCTCGACGCTGAAACTCTTCGTCGCCGAAGGTCAGTTTCCGACCGTCCTCAACTTGATCATCATGGCGAACGGTGGCGGATTTACCCACGCAGTGACCTTCACCCTTTCAGTATCCGCCTTCTTCATCAATGTCTTCCCGCAATTTCTAACGCTCACCCCAGGTCAGACCCTTTTTTCATCGGTCCAAATCTTCGGGGTCAACGGTTTCACCGGGACCGTGAACTTGAGCACACTGAACGTTCCAAGCGGGGTTAGTGCAAGCGTATTCCCCCAGACAGCCACCCTCGCTGGCAACCAGTCTGCTTTCTCGACCCTGACCGTTCAAGCGGGTGCTAATGCCAAGCCTGGTAATTCGGTAATGTTTGTCATTGGAAACTCTACCACCTCATTCGCCGCCACTCCGGTCGGGTTGCAGATCACAGACTACTCTCTCGCCTTGGGGAATGCTGACGTGACGCTTCCGGTGACCGGCTCTGCAACCTCAACCGCCTTCCTCTCTTCACTAAACGGGTTTGTGGGCTCTGTTTCAGTATCGGTCTCCGGTGTCCCCGCCGGAGTATCCGTTACCCCGACGCCAAACTTTCTCTTCCTCGGTGCAGGCAGCATTGTACCGGTTACTCTGAACATAGCTACCAGCGCCGCGGCCAGTGCGGGAAACTATCCACTCACCATCACCGCCGCCAGCGGGTCCCTCACCCACACGGCAACGCTAACGCTTCACGTGACAGACTTCTCTGCGACCGCCTCACCCGCAGCCGTAGCGATGTCTAAGCGGCAGACAGTCAACATCACCATCAGCATCGCCTCGCTCAACGGCTTCTCACAACCTGTAACCCTTAGCCCGGCCCTACTAGCCAACACAACAGGCATCACAGTCTCCATTACACCGAGCACTGTCGCTCCTGCCGGAGGGGTTGCAACCGCGACACTGACCATTTCAACGGACCTGAAACCTACCCTGGGCACCTTCACGGTTCTAGTCACAGCATCGAGCGGACCGCTGGTTCACGTACTCCTGATAACACTGGTTGTAGCCAAGTAGTCGAGGACACGACCCTACTCGTTCCCAAGTTCGACCAAATTATTTTCGAGCACAAGTCTCCTGAGAGGACCTTGCCGTTTTTTATCGAAAAGGTCGCAACCTCCCGTTCCAATAGACTAGTCTCTTTTCACAATTACGAAATTTATCATACGTCTAGTCTTGAAGCCGAGTTTCTCATACACACGTATTGCATCAACATTGTCCCTGCCAACGTGAAGAAAAGGAATCTCGCCTCGTTCTGTAATCTGGTGGATAAGTGAGGAGACGAGTGAGCTGGCGTAGCCGCGGCCTCGCCGGTCGGGATGGGTGCAGACGGCTATGATCTCGGTGTATCCAGGAAATCTGAATCCTTCCCCCGCCATGGCCACGAGCCGGCCTGATTCGTGAATTCCGACGTATGACCCCAGTTCAGGCGCCCGTCTACGGAAGCGGCCGAGCTGGTTCAACTCCGTGAGAGCGAGCATCTCATCAATGTGTGAAATGTTCAGATCCTCCACGCTATGCTTTACTGGCGGTGGCACGGGGCTGTCCCGTATCATCTGGATGTTAGGCAAGACGCGAACAGCAGTCCAGCCCGCGTGAAGACTAGGCGCCTCGACAAAAGCGAGAGCTGTCGGTTTTGATGAACCAAGCAACCGAGCAAGCGAATCATAGGACTCCGCTGATTGGTCGCGCGTCGCGGCTATCGGAGCAACGTCAACCGGATAGCGTTTAGCAAGAACATCGCCCTCAGCGAAAGAAGCTTGGGCCGTACACAGAGCATTCCATGCCGGATTATCCAACAGGCTCAACGGGTCCTGCCTCAAGATCAAAGAAGTTATCGCGGGGTGCTAATGATGGGGTTATTGATTTGTTGCCGAATCTCTTCAGAGATCGCGGTGCCATCAGCATTGCCAGAGCGCAAGAAACCCTCTCCAGAGATGACTGAAGAACAACTCCAGCAGGTTACCGTTGGCGAACTCAAGCCGCATGAAGCCCCGATCACTATGCTTTCATGAAGGGCGAGCATTGCCGGCAATCAAAAGTCGTCTGATATCTACTCGCTACGGCTTCAGGTCGCCCGTGACGCTTTGTTCCTGACGCGACTTGCGAGGGCGGCGACTCGGTCTGAGAGTATAGTGTTGTCCGATAGGTTCAGAAGCTAGCGCTACGAAGACCATAAGGCTACCCCGGGGTCATTCCCATGCACTCAAATAGAGTGAACCTTGCTGCTGCCGCCTTTCTGGTTATCTTAGGAATAGTCAGTACCGGAATCGTCGCTTCCGCCTACACCTCCAACCCTCAAAATAAGGGTCCGGAGAGTCCGATTTCACTACTTGTCCCGGCGAGTATCGGGTCCGGCGCTCTTGGGACGACGACAGTCGCAGGATCATACTCCGCGCCGCTCGGTCGAAGCCAACCACATTATTTCCTCCAAGAGGGAAAGGCCTCCACCGGAACCCTCCCATCTTTCTCGTCGAACGACGTGACCTACCATGGCGGGCCGACAATGCACATATCAATCAGCTACACTATCTTCTGGCTCCCCAGCGGCAAAAACTTTGGACAAACATCCAGTAACAACTCGGCCTACATGTCGCTCATCAACCGTTTTCTTAACGACACAAGCGACACATCCTACTACAATATCCTAAGCCAGTATCCAGACAACATCAGCGGCACACCACTCGACAAGTCGATCCTAGGAGGTTCATACCTCGATACAATACCATATCCCGTCGACGGCACCCAGGCGAATCCGCTCCACGACTCGGACATTCAAACAGAGGTAACCAATGCGATCAAAGCCAACAACTGGGTCCCCGGACCGAACAAGATGTTCCACGTATTCACAGGATACGGGATCGAAAGCTGCTTCGACCCGACCAACTTCGCATGCACCTTTACCGTGTACTGCGCTTACCACGATTTCTTTACCAAGGGTTCCCAATCGATAATCTACTCCAACATGCCTGACTTCAACGGAGTCACTGGCCACTGCACGCCGCGACAGCGGCCGTTTCCAAACAGTGATTCATACGCAGATCCTGAGATCAACATCCTCTCACATGAGCTATTCGAAGCCGTTAGCGACCCTCAGCTAAACGCCTGGACTGATAGTTTTAGCAACGAAATAGGCGACAAGTGCGCCTGGAACTTCGGCAACGTCAATCCAGACGGAAGCAACCTATTGCTCAATGGCCACAATTACCTTGTACAGCTTGAGTGGAGCAACTACGGTGGCTGTGCGCTCAGCTACGGTCCTTCCCACGAAGTTATGATTGCGCCATCACCGGGAAGCAGCTCCATCCCATCAACTGTCACCTTGAATATCACGTATACCAGCCAAGGCTCCAAGTGGTGGACAACTACCTCCGACTCGAACGGGACGCTTACCATAAGCACAGACCAGAGCACACCGATTGCAATCACGAACAAAGCCACGATTACTAGTCAAACCGAAAAATGGTGCTTCAATCAGAACTGCACGGATGTCTCATTTGACTCCGGCGATGCACCGGTCACCACGTACTACTACTTTGACCTCTTAGCACAGCAAGTATCAGTCTCAACAGCAAACGTTCCCTCCTCTTCCCTAGATTTTGCGACAGGGACAATATTACCTGACAGCCTTGGATTCCCTCAACGATTGTCAATTCAGTTGACCCAAACGAGTCAGACAATATGGGTCCAGCGCGGAACTACAGCCTCAGTCGCTTCGCCAACAAGCATCGGAATTAACACTCGCTGGGTCACTAGAGTCAGTACGTGGACAATCTCGGCTGCCTTTCAGATTCCCAACCCGATAGTATACACTCCGCAATATCTGACAACCTTTCAGTACACGGTAAGCGGTGGAGGATCTTACTCTCCACCATCTGTCACTTACTACGACGCAGGTTTGCCCAAGACAGCTTTAGCAGGCTCTCCCGTTTGGGCTGACGGCGCCGCAGCCTATGATTATCAAAGCCAACTACCAGGCTCAACCCCGTATGAGAGATGGTCTACCATCGCGCCAAACGGGATAGTCTCCGCACCCGGCGCAGGCATATCCACAAACTACTATCACCAGTATGCTGTTACCTTATCCTATCAAGTCATTGGCGGCAATGCTCCGACAACACCGTCTCTAACGGGGAATGCGTACGGCTTGGGCGTTCCGACCGGCCTCTCTCTCCAACCTTCTACCATTTGGCTGGACGCAGGCTCGACCTACAGCCTTACGAACGCATTGCCGGGAACCGGTGCGCAGGAAAGATGGTATGCTGCAATATCAAACTCAGGCCTTGTTAGCAGTCCGATGATACTATCTCCAACGTACTCCCACCAGTATTTTCTGAGCGTGAGTGGAGATCTGCCAGGAAGCGCCGGGCTAGGGTGGTACGATGCTGGGTCAAGCACACTCGCAACTACTCCACGCGTATATGAATCGTCGTCAACCAGTAGGATTAGATTGACAGCGTACAGTGAAGATGGAGGGTTTCCGATCTCCCTCGATACGGCTGTCCAGGACGTTAGCATAGGTTTCCAAATGAACAGCCCGCATACCCTTCTGTTCAGTTCTACAGTACAATATTCGCTGACCAATGTTCTTCAGACAGGATCAATAGGCTCGATGACGTCTTCCGCGAAGGGAGATTCCTGGTACGACACTGGAACTTCAATCTACATTGTCTTGTACAAGAACTGGGACGCCATAGGCAACACTAGGCAGAGCCTAGTATCTTACTCGATCGACAACATACCTACATCTATTGACCGAACGTCCAGCGGTTCAGTTGACATACCGGTTATCATCATGACCACGAGCCATGTATTGAGTGACGAGTCGATCACCCAGTACTTCATCTCTGTCCAAGGTGCAAGCCTCTCGGGCAGCCAAACCGGAGACGGATGGTTTGATACCGGGTCACATTTCACCATTCAGGGCGCCTACACTCGAGCATACACGGCCAACATGCCATACCACATCTACGGGGTTCCAGTCGGAATCCAGATTCTAGCCAATACGACTATTTCTTCAGTCCTCTGGACGAGTTTTAGCAATACTCTAGCCTTCAGCGCAAACAATGTCGACGCTACGATCTACGTTCCAAAAGGACTTGATCTCACGCCGACGAAAGTCTCGGATGACGGAACGGCGTTGGTCTTCTCCTATTCGTCATCAAACGATCTCCTGAGTTTCAAGGGATCCTCTGGCTTCCAAGTCAGTTTTTCCAGCACAAGTAGTCCATCTTCAGTCCTTTCAGTTATCCCGGACTCGGTGCTTTACCCAATTATCATTGCGATTGCCGTGGGAGTAATTCTGATCCTTGGATTTGTACTGATGAAGAGGCAGCCTAGAAAAGCACCGCCGTAATCGATGCGAGGACATCCTCGCCAATTTCCATTTCTTTCGAGGCTACTTTCTTCTTCTCAGAACTACGCTAACGCTTGCAATGGTGATTGCTACAATTATTCCTCCTAGGAGGCTGTAGAACTGCGGAGGCTGAAGTCCAAACATGGTCGTCGACGTTGAGACTTGCGCAGGGGCAGGTATCACATGGAAGCCTAGGCTGATCTGGTGGAATGTGGAGCTTCCAAGGGCAGTTACGGTTACCGTGTAGTCTCCTAGGGTATTGCCGGTACAGGAAAGGTTCGACGTGCCAGGGGACTGGATGGTTGTATGGTCGAAGCTACAGGCGATGCCACTTGGAGGAGAAACCGCGAGAGTCACGGTTCCGCTAAACCCGTTGATGGGTGATACGGTGATGGATGATGAGCCTGAACTTCCGACCGTGATCGTCGAGGGAGAGACAGTGCTGGCGGTGACGGTGAAGTCCGCGACCTGAACTATTCCTGAGCTTGAGTGAGATCCGGTTCCAGGCAGACTGCTGCCCTTGATCGTCACGAGAAAGGTTCCTGTAGTGTCAGAGTTAAGCGCGCAATAGGTTGAGGAAGTCGAATTTGCAAAAAGTGTCACGGCGGGGCAGGTAACCGTCAAGCCGGTGGCGGGGTTAGGATCAGCTGTAAGCACGACGGTGCCGGCGAAGTTGAGTGTACTTGTGAGATTAACGGAAACCTTAGAGTTGGGACTTCCGAGGTTGAAGTTGACCGGGCTTCCAATAGAGATAGCGAAGTCGCCGACATGAA
>Ga0209237_1000062_pt1 | contig 46924 bp, 40 predicted proteins | sample GraSoi013_1_40cm_2_FD_185820 | JGI IMG/M metagenome (GOLD analysis project Ga0209237, IMG submission 185820) | Grasslands soil microbial communities from the Angelo Coastal Reserve, California, USA - Sample 10_02_2013_1_40cm (SPAdes) (version 2) | ecosystem: Environmental > Terrestrial > Soil >...
GAGTTTCCGGAGAAGACGACGAGGTCCGACTCGGTCTCGGGCATGCGCGGCCTTCTACAACGAGCCGCGTCGGCGGGTCTACCGGAACGAGCCAGGGCTATCCGCTCGCGGCCGCGGCGGACGTCTGCGGGGTGCCCCGCGTCAGCTCGCGCTCGTACTCCGCCAGGATGACCTTTTCCATCCGCTCGCGGGTGTCGCTGTTGAGCGGGTGCGCGATGTCCTTGAAGGTGCCGTCCTTCCGGCGCTTTGCTGGCATGGCAACGAACAGCCCGGTATTGCCGTTGATGACCTTGAGGTCGCGCACCACGAAGCAGTTGTCGAGCGTGATCGTCACGTAGGCTTTCAGCCTTTCCTCGTTCACCGGAAAGACCCGCACCTCGGTGATGTCCATGATGCAACCCCTCTGGATGCAACGCGCCTACACAACACCCCAGAGTGGACGGTACGCCCCCGCCTGACGAGTTGTCAAACGGACGCTCGCCGGGCGATCACGGCGGGGGCCCTACGGGAAATTCGCCCGTGCTTTCAACGCCATGTCCATCGAGACATCTGCGCTCCACGGCGTGGTCGGGCCAAAACCCGACGCTTGGAACGCTACGATGAGGTCATGGGAGCTGTTGATGTACTTGAGCAAATCGCTCCCATTACCCTTGAGCACGATTCGCTGATTCGCCACGCCGTCGGTCGACTGGTTGTAGGTCGCGACTTGCACGCAGTTCGAAGCAGTTGCACATGGGTCCGACCCCGGAGGATTCGCCGGTTGAATGGCCACGGACAGTGTCACGCTCTGGACCTGCGTGAAGTCAGCGCCTGTCGTCCTCATGTCGAAGGCGGCTTGGTTCAGCAGTAGCGAAGTGTTCAGCGTGGTCGGACCCAGGGAGTTAGATGACTGCAGCAAGGGCTGGTCGCCGAAGGACACCGTGTATGAGTTTCCGCCGGTCTGCGTGACGCCGAGCGGTACGCCTGGGCCGCCAGGGATGCAGGCCGTGTTTCCCGTGCAGAGCGCGTGCGTGATCGTCACGCTCTGGTCCTCGATCTGGGCGAAGCACCCGAGGAGCGGCAGCAGGAGCAGGGCAATGATCTTGAGGTTGCGCATTTCTCCCTCGCTCAGTAGACGAAGATGTTGAAGCCGAGGCTGGCACAGGGGGCGATGGCGCTGACCTTCGCGTCCCCGACCGTGAACGTGTTGTTCGGGTCGCCGTTATGGGCGGCCGCGATGGCGGTGATGTCCGCGCCCGAAAGCGTGCTGAACACGTACGTGACTCCGCCGCGCAAATAGAAGCTGAACCGCCGCTGCGACCCGAACTCGAGGCCGAGCTGCGCCGTCGCGAACGTGTAGGTCGTCTTCGAGAGCAGGACCCTCTCGGTGGGATCGCTGACGGTGACGAATTTCGTCATGTCCCCGCTCAGGTACCGGCCGGCATCGAGGTTCAGCGTCGGGGTGACCGCCCAATCGGCGGGAGCCAGGGTGATGCCGCCGCGATACCCGAACCCGATGGCGTTGTAGGCGAGGCCGCCGTTCAGCCGGAGCCACCAGAGCGGCCGGACCAGCAAGGTCAGGCCGCCGCCGCCCGGAGCGCCGCCGTCGATCCCGAGACCGATGATGGTCCGTTCCGGCTCCTCGTCCAGCGTCCTTTTCTGCGCGCCCAGGGCGACCGGCGCCGGCGCGGGCACGGCAGCGGGGGCGGGGTCCATGATCCTGAGGGCGTACGGGACGTTCGGCGCTCCTGAGCGCGCGGGGCCGTTGCCGTATTGATCGAACGCCTCCACGTAGTACTCGAGATCGGAAGTGGTCATGGCCGCGGGGATCGTCGCGGTGTAGTCGTCGCCGCCGATGTTCCCCATGGGGAGCGCCTTGTATTCCTTGTCGCCCGCGTGCCGGAACATGACCACGGCGCCCTGCACGCCCGTGTCGCCGACGAGCCGCGCGTTGATCTCGACAGGCTTGCCCTTCAGCGCCTGGGTCAGCGCCGCATGAGTGATCGCGGGAGGAGCACCTTTCGGCTTGATGGTGACCGTCGTCGGTATCGCAGGCGTCGCCGCCACCTTCTTGTCTTCATCGAGTGTGACCACGATGGGCTGGTCCGCCGAACCGGCGCGCGAAGGGCCGTTTCCGGCGATGTCCCACGCCTCGATGTAGTACTCGAGCGCGTCGACGTTGGTCAGCGCGGCGGGGACGTCGACCGAGTAGTCGCCCGGCACGATCTTCGAGGGGGCCATCTTGATGGGGACGTAGTCGCCGGCGCCCAGCCCCTTCTTGCGCACGGAGAGGATGGGTCCGAAGACTCCGTTCGCGTCGATCGCGTGGGCCGCGATGGTCAACGGCTTGCCACGAACGCCGGCAGCGACGAACTGATGCGTGAGCTGCGGCGGTTCGCCGTCGTCGGGGACTTGAGGCTCGGGCGCAGGTGCCGCTGCGGCGGGCGCGGAGGACTTCTTCTTGCGGCTGCTCTTCTTCGAAGACTTCTTCTTGCCGCTCTTTTTCTTCTTCTTCGAGGGCTTCGCTGGCGCGCCCGTACTGGCGTCCGGCTGCGCTGGCGTTGCCGCGTCGGTCTGGGCCATCGCGCCGGCGCCGACGCAGAGGCTCGCGGCGGCGACGACAAACAGCTTGCGAAGGTGCATTCGGTTGTCCCCTCGGAGTTCGGTCGACCTTACTGCAGATCCGGGGACGGTCAATCAAAGCACATCGCGTCTGCGGTGCTGCAAAGCAGGAAGATCGCGGCGCACCTGCGACAGCCGCGCCGGATGTATGGGCGCGACAGCGATTCCTTCTTGCTCCCCGCCGGCGTCCGCGAGCACGTCTCCCCAGGGGTCCACGATGCAAGCGTGTCCCCAGGCGAACCGGTTCTCGTTCGCTGGGCCGATGCGCCCGACTTGCGCGGGCGCGAGCACGTAGGCCTGGTTCTCGATGGCGCGCGCCCGCAACAGGACTTCCCAGTGCGCCTTTCCGGTGTATGCGGTGAACGCCGCCGGAACGCAGAGCAGGTCGGCGCCGATCTGCCGGTAAAGCTCCGGAAAGCGGAGATCGTAACAGACGGACAAGCCGATCTTGACGCCGAGCGAGGTCTCGATGGCCGCCGGGGGCGCGTCGCCCGGCGCGACCTGCTCGGACTCGCGATAGCGCGCGCCGTCGGGGATGTCGACGTCGAACAGGTGCAGCTTGCGGTACGCCGCGACGATCTCGCCTCGCGGCGAGATCAGCGCCGTGGTGTTGTAGATCCTGCTGCCTTCGGCGCTCCGGCCTCCGGGTCCCTGCGCGAGCTCCGCGATCGATCCGGCCAGGCACCAGACGGCGCGCTTCGAGCAGAACTCCCGGATGCGCGCCAGCTGAGCTCCGTCCACGGGGCCGGCGAAGGCGTGTTTCTCCCGCGCGGGTCCGATGTGCTCCCACATCTCCGGCAAACCGATCAGCAATGCCCCTCGACCGGCCGCTTCCCCGAGGAGCTCCAGGGCACGCGCTTCGTTGGCCGCCCGGTCGTTGCCGGACCTCATCTGGACTGCCGCTGCCAGGAACACAATCGCCTCCGTCGCGGTTTGACTATCATGGGCCGGTCTGTTACCTCCGCCCCAACATTTTCGGAGCCGTCGCCGAAAGTGGGTCCGAAGTGGCCCACTTTTTCATTTTAGGAAGCCCGGAGTTGGCCCCGAAGCCGGAGCAGTGGAGATGGGCCGCAAGGAAGAGATCCTCGACAAGGTACGCCAGATCGCCGCGCCGCTCGCCGCGCAGGAAGGCCTCGAGCTGATCGACGCCGAGATCGGCGGGGGCGGTGGCCGGCAGATCCTCAGGCTCTTCATCGACAAGGCCGGCGGGGTCTCGCTGGACGACTGCACCGCGGTGTCGCGCGCGGTCTCCACGGCCCTCGACGTCGAGGACCCGATCGAGGGGGCCTACGATCTGGAGGTCTCGAGCCCGGGTCTCGATCGGCCGCTGAAGACCCCGGAGCACTTCCAGAAGTTTCTCGGCAGCAAGGTCCGCGTGAGGACGTTCGGGCCGCTCCCCGACTGCGAGAACCGAAGGACTTTCCTGGGAATCCTACAGCGTTACGAGAACGGCACCATCGCGATCGACGTCGACGGCAAGACCTTCCGCGTCCCGCATGCGCTGGTCAGCAAGGCAAACGTAGAACCGATCTTCGAGTAGTCCCTACAACAGAATAGAAAAGAGAGAAGAGCAATGGCTTCCCCGGCACCGCAGGCCCCGATCGTCAACCTGAACATGGTCCTCGACCAGGTCGCGAAGGACAAGGGCATCGAGCGCTCCGTCCTCGTCGACACGCTGCAGAACGCCATCGCCCAGGCCGCGAAGAAGCACTTCGGCCAGGACCGCGCCATCGAAGCGACCTACAACGAGGACAAGCAGGTGGTGGAGGTCTTCCAGACGCTGACGGTGGTGGAGCGCGTCGAGGTGGAGGACCCGGTCAAGGCGGTGAACCAGATCTCGCTGGAGGAGGCAGGCAAGAAGGGGATCGAGGCGGAAGTCGGCGACGAGCTCTTGTTCCAGATCTTCTACCGGCCCGAGGACGAGGAAGAGGCGCGGGTCCAGGACGAGCGCTACGGCGACATCTTGAGGCTCAAGACCTACCGCAAGGGATTCGGCCGCATCGCTGCCCAGACCGCCAAGCAGGTGATCATCCAGCGCACCCGCGACGCCGAGCGCGAGAACGTCTACAACGACTACAAGGACCGCAAGGGAGAGATCGTCTCCGGGATCGCCCTGCGCTTCGAGCGCGGCAACATCATCGTCAACCTGGGGCGCGCCGAGGCGGTCCTGCCCGTGCGCGAGCAGACGCCGCGCGAGAGCTACCGCGCCGGCGACCGGGTGCAGGCGTTCGTGCTCGACGTGTTGCGCGAGAGCAAGGGGCCGCAGATCATCCTCTCGCGCGCCTCGCCCGAGGTGGTGCGCAAGCTGTTCGAGATGGAAGTGCCGGAGATCGCCGAAGGCGTGGTGGTCATCGAGGCGGTGGCGCGCGAGCCCGGCGGCCGCACCAAGATCGCCGTGGCGTCGCGCGATTCGGACGTCGACCCGGTCGGCGCCTGCGTGGGCATGAAGGGCAGCCGGGTGCAGGCCGTGGTGCAGGAGCTGCGCGGCGAGAAGATCGACATCGTCCCCTGGGACGAGGATCCGGCACGGTTCGTCTGCAACGCGCTTCAGCCGGCGGAGGTCAGCCGCGTGCTGCTCGACGACCAGAACAAGGCGATGGAGATCATCGTCCCGGACGATCAGCTCTCGCTCGCCATCGGCCGCAGGGGCCAGAACGTGCGGCTGGCCGCCCAGCTCACCGGCTGGAAGCTCGACATCAACAGCGAGTCGCGCGTGAAGGAGATGCGCGAGTTCGCCTCCCGGTCGCTCACCGCAGTGGGGCTGCCCGAGGCGACCGTGGAGCTGCTCTACGCACACGGCTTCCGCAGCGCGAAGGACTTCGCGAACGCCAGCACGGAGGTGCTCCTGCAGATGCCCGGGATCACGGCGGACAACGTGGAGCGCTACCTGGCTGCGGCGCGCGAGCAGATCGGCAAGGACGAGGAGGAGCTGTCCCGCATCGAGCAGGAACGGGAGGAGCGCCGGCTGGCCGAGGCGCGCAAGCACCCGAGCGAGCTGACCCAGCAGGAAAGGCTGCTCCGGGTGCGCGGCATCAGCGAGCGCAACATCGAGCAGATGGCGAACGCCGGGTACAAGACGGTGGAGGACATCCACAACGAGCCCGACGTGGTGAAGTTCGGCGAGCAGACAGGGCTCGGCGTCAAGAAAGGCAAGCAGGTGAAGGCGGCCGTCGAGCACTACCTGCAGGAGGAGGCGCGGCTGAAGGCGGACCTCGACGCGAAGAAGGCGGCGGAGGGAGCCCAGCCGCAGATCGCGTAACCCGTGACGCGAGGGGCCCGGGCGGGGAGGATCAGGCCTTTCGAGCCTCAACGGCGCTGCGTCGGGTGCCGAAAGGTGCGACCCCGCCGCGAGTTGCTCCGGCTGGTGGCGGAGAACGGCGAGACGGCGCCGGGGCTGGGAAGGCCGGGCCGCGGGTGCTGGATCTGCCGCGACGAAGGGTGTGCGCGGGAAGCGCTCAGACGGCGCGAGATCCCGCGGGCGCTCAAAGGGAAGGCGGCGGCGCCGACGCTCGACCGCCTTCTCGGGTGGATGGACCTCGGTTCGCTTGACGCCGACGGAGGCAGCAGACTAAAGAGCTAGCCCCTCGAAAAGGGGCGGGTGATTTCTGGAAGGGACTCAACAGCGGATGGCGAAGAAGCGCGTCTACGAGCTCGCGAAGGATCTCGGTCTCTCCAACAAGGAGATGGTCGATTGGCTGCGCGCGCACGAGTACGATGTGAAGAGCCACTCTTCCTCGCTCGAGGACGATCAGGCGCTCGCGGTCGTCGAGAAGTTCAGGGGCGAGAAGGGACCCAAGGTCGAGGCACCCAAGCCGTCCGGGAGCGGCGTGGTCCTCCGGCGCAAGAAGGCCGACACGGCCGCCGAACACGAGCACGCCGCCGCCCTCGCCGCGCAGCAGTCTGCCGAAGCCCCTCCGCGCTCCGTGGAGGTCCGCAAAGCGGAGTCTCCTCCAATCCCCGTTCCTGAGCGCAAGCTGGAGCCTCATCCGGCGCCGACCGAGGTGCACCCGCCCGCCGCGATCCCTGCTCCGCCTACGCCGCCTCCGGTCTTGCCGCCGGTCGCTGCCGAGAAGCCAGCCGTGGTTGCTGCCGCCCGCGCCGAACGGCCGCCGGCAGCGCCGAAGGCAGAGCTGCAGGCCGAGCCGAAATCCGCGGCCGCTCAGCAGCCGGCGTCGGCCGCGCCCCGCCCGGTCGAGGCGTCGCGCCCGCCTGCGCCGGTCAGCAACGTTCCGGTCGGAGTCGCCAAAGTGGCGGCGCGCCCGGCGCCACCGCCGCCGCCGCGCCCTCACGTTCGGCCACCGCCACCGAAGCCCAGCGGACCCATCGTCCAGGGACCGGGTGGCGTCCAGTCGGTCCAGGTTACCGAGAACCTGCAGGCGCGGCCGTCCGCGACGCGCGCGGTCGTGCTGTCGCGGCCGCTGATCCCGATCGCGCGTCCTGCTCCGCGCGCGCCGGGCGGAGGAGGCAGTTTCCGTCCGCGGCCGGTAGGCGAGGTCCGCGAGCTGGCCGTCGTTTCCGGCGGTCCGGGCCGCGGCCGTGAGTTCATCGACGTCACGAAGGACAACAAGGGCGGGCCTGGCCAGCGGGGCAAGAAGGGCCCGCGCGTCGAGAAGACCGAATCGCTCTCCAAGCAGGACCTGGTGGACCTGGCCAGGCAGCGCGCCTACGTCCCGGTTCGCGGGCACAAGAAGAAGAGCGCGAAGAAGGGCAAGCAGACCGAAATCACCGAGATGTCGGAGCACAAGAAGGTGATCCGCATCGACGAGACCATCACCGTCGCCGAGCTCTCCCAGACCATGGGCGTGAAGAGCGCCGATCTGATTCGCAAGCTGATGGCGAACGGAAAGATGGTGACGCAGAACCAGCCCATCGACTTCGACACCGCCAGCGTGCTGGCGCTCGACAGCGGCTGGAAGGTGGAGAAGGTCGGCTTCGAGCTGGACGAGTTCATCCGGGAGACGGAGGACAAGCCCCAGGACCTGGTGGCGAGGCCGCCGGTCGTCACCATCATGGGTCACGTCGACCACGGCAAGACCTCGCTGCTCGACGCCATTCGCAAGACCAATGTCGCGGCGGGCGAGGCGGGCGGGATCACGCAGCACATCGGCGCGTACTCGGTCGACGTCATCGGCTCCGATGGCGGCGAGGCCTCGATCACGTTCCTCGACACGCCGGGCCACGAGGCGTTCACCGCCATGCGGGCGCGCGGCGCCAACGTCACCGACATCGCCGTGCTGGTGGTGGCCGCGGATGACGGCGTGATGCCGCAGACGGTCGAATCCATCAACCACGCAAAGGCCGCGGAAGTGACGGTGGTGGTGGCGATCAACAAGATCGACAAGCCGGAAGCGCAGCCCGACCGGATCAAGCAACAGCTCTCGGAGCACGGCCTGATCTCCGAGGAGTGGGGCGGCGACACCATGATGATCCCGGTGTCCGCGCGGACCGGCGAGGGCATCGAGAAGCTGCTCGAGGCCATCCTGCTACAGGCGGAAGTGATGGAGCTGAAGGCGAACCCGAACAAGCCGGCCACCGGCACGGTGATCGAGGCGAAGCTCGAGAAGGGTCGTGGTCCCGTCGCGACCGTCCTCGTCCAGGACGGAACGCTGCGCGTCGGGGACGCCATCGTCACCGGCGTCCACCACGGCCGCGTCCGGGCGATGATGAACGAGCACGGCGAGTGGGTCGACGACGTTCCGCCGGGCTTTCCCGTGGAGGTACTCGGCCTGGACGGCGCGCCCTCCGCCGGCGACGACCTCAACGTGGTGGAGGACGAGCAGGCCGCCGCGGTCGTCGCCGAGCACCGCCTGAAGAAGCAGCGCGAGAAGGACCTGTCGAAGAGCAACAAGCTCTCCATCGACGACATCCTGGCCAAGGGCAAGAAGGACGAGGCCAAGGTCCTGAAGATCATCGTCAAGGCGGACGTGCACGGCTCGGTGGAGGCGCTGAAGACGGCGCTGGCGAAACTGTCCACCCCGAAGGTTTCGGTCGACGTCATCCACTCGGCGGTCGGCAACGTCACCGAAAGCGACGTGATGCTGGGCGCGGCCTCGAAGGCGATGATCGTCGGCTTCAACGTCAAGCCCGAGTCGAAGGCGGCGGAGACGGCGGCTTCGCAGGGCGTGACCCTGAAACAGTACGACATCATCTACGAGGCGCTGGACGACGTGAAGCTGGCCATGGAGGGCCTGCTCGAGGCCATCATCAAGGAGAAGGTGGTGGGGCACGCGAAGGTGCTGCAGACCTTCAACGTGCCGAAGCTCGGGACCATCGCGGGATCGTCCGTGACCGACGGCAAGATCACCCGCACCTCGATGGTGCGGCTGCTCCGCGACCAGAAGCCCATCCTCACCAGCAAGATCGCCTCGCTCAAGCGCTTCAAGGACGACGTCAAAGAGGTGGACAAGGGATTCGAGTGCGGAATCGGGATCGAGGACTTCACCGATTTCCAGCCCGGGGACGTGATCGAGGCTTACGAGCTGGAGACGCTCCGGCCCTCGCTGACCTAGGCGGCTGCCGCACCGTAGGTGCGGCTTTGCCGCCTATGTTTGAGGCTGTACAGGGCGTGACGAAGGCATGCGCATGGTGGTCGGGATCCTCAGGCTCACGCTGTACGTCCAGGGCGCCGCCTCGCTGAAGGACAAGCGGCAGGTGGTGCGCAAGGTGGTGGACCGCCTGCGCTCGCGCTTCAACGTCGCCGCCGCGGAAGTGGGGGAGAACGACGTCTGGCAGCGGGCCGTGATCGGCGTTGCCGCGGTGGCGAACGATCGCAGCTTCGTCAACGAAGTCCTGGACAAGTGCGCCCGCGACGCCGGGAACATCGCGGAGATCCTCAACCGCGAGATGGAGATCGAGACCTACTCGGAGATGAAGGGCGACTGGTCCCAGAAGCCCGATTTCGACGCGCACGATCTCACGCGGCTTCCGCCGGAGCAGGAGGAGGAGCTGCCGGAGCAGCGTGAACCGGGCTGGCTGAAGGAGGAGGACCTGGAATGACCAGCCACAACCGCCCCGAGCGAGTGGCGCAGATGGTCCAGCAACTGCTCGGCGAGCTGTTTGCCCGCGGCATGCGCGACCCCCACCTCGGGCTGGTGACCATCACCGGCGTGAAGATGTCGCCGGATCTGCGCGAGGCGCGGGTGTTCTGGACCGTGCATGGCGACTCCGAGCAGCGCAAGCACACCGGCAAGGGCCTGCAGAACGCCCGCGGCTTTCTCCGCCACGAGATCGGCATGCAGCTGAAGCTGCGGATCACGCCGGAGCTGCACTTCACTTACGACGAGGCGATCGATCGCGGCGAACGCATCGAGCAGCTCATCCGGCAGGTGCATGACGAAGAGCGCACGAGGATTGCGGCGCCAGCCACCCCGGAGCACGAGGAGTGAAGGCGAGCAACAAGGGCGTCGCCAACCCGCGCGACTGGAAACCCGCGGAGAACCTCTGCCTTGCCGTCGACGCGCTGCGGTCCGCCCGCAGGATCCTCATCACCATGCACCGCGGCCCCGACGGCGACGCGCTCGGCTCGGCGCTGGCGCTTGCCTCCGCGCTGCGCGAACTGGGCCGCGAGGTCACCGTCTACAATCCCGACGATCTCCCCTACAACTTCCGCTTCCTGCGCGGGGCCGCCGAGGTGGAAAAGTCGCTGGCCGCCGGAGCTGCCTTCGACGTCACGGTCGCGACCGATGCGGGCGCTTACGATCGCCTCGGTCCGGACGTGCCGTCGGCGGACCGGCGGGGCGTGCTCCTGAACCTCGACCACCACATCACCACCGAGCCCTTCGGCGACGTGAACTACGTCGATCCTCACGCCGCTTCCGTCGGGATCCTCGCCTACAAGATCATTCGCGGGCTCGGCGGTCAGATCTCAAAGGATACCGCGGAGTGCATCTACGCGAGCATCCTCGCGGACACCGGATGCTTCCGGTACTCGAGCACCGATCCCGAGTGCCTGCGCATCGCCGCCGAGTTGGTAGAGGCGGGCGTGGAGCCCTGGGAGATGACCGTGCGCGTCTACGAGCAGCAGCCGCTCGCGCGCATGCGCCTGCTCGCGGAGGTGCTCTCGACGCTGGAAGTCCACGGCAAGCTCGCGACCATCACCATCGCCAACGCCATGGTGGAGAAGACCGGCAGCGAGACCGACCTCACCGACGGGTTCATCAACTACGCCCGCAGCGTGGACGGCGTGGAGGTGGCGGCGAGCTTCCGGGAGCCGCGCAACGGCGGTCCCTGGCGGGTGAGCTTCCGTTCGCGCGGGCGAGTGAACGTCGCCGCCATCGCGCAGAAGTTCGGGGGCGGCGGACATCACAATGCCGCAGGGTGCAGCATCGAGGGCGACGAGGTATCGGTGCGGGCGAAGATCGCGCAAGAGGTCGAGGAAGCACTGAAGAATGGCGCATGAGCTCTCCGGCGTAGTCGTCGTCAACAAGCCGAGCGGTCCCACCAGCTTCGACGTGGTCCGCCGCGTGAAGGGCCTCTTCAAGGCCAGGCGCTGCGGGCATACCGGAACGCTCGATCCGACGGCGACGGGCGTGCTCCCGATCTGCATCGGCGACGCCACGAAGATCGCCAGCTTCGTCAGCGAGGGAGAGAAGGAGTACGACGCCGTCGTCCGCTTCGGCGTCACCACCGACACGCAGGACGGCGCCGGGCGCACGGTGGAGACGCGGCCGCTCGAAGGCCTCGGCGAAGAGCGCGTTCGCGAGGCGCTGCGCGACTTCGTCGGGCTCGTGCAGCAGACCCCGCCCATGTACTCGGCGCGCAAGGTCGACGGCAAGCGCCTCTACGAGCTGGCGCGCGCCGGCGAGGAGGTGGAGCGCGAGGCGCGGCAGGTCCACATCGAGGAGGCGCGGCTCCTCTGGTTCCGCTCGCCCGACGCGGGCGTCTTCGTGCGCTGCTCGAAAGGAACGTACCTGCGCACGCTGGCGCACGATCTGGGGCAGAAGGTCGGCTGCGGCGCCCACTTGCGCGAGCTGAAGCGCGCGCGGGTGGGCCCGTTCGGGCTGGAGGATTCGGTGGGGCTCGACACGCTCATGGCCACGGCGAAGGAAGGGCGCGAGCACCTGGATCGATTCGTGCACCCGCTTGCGCGCGCGCTGACCGATCTCGCCGAGCTGCAGCTCGACATGCAGCTCGCGCGGCGGGTCGCGCACGGGCACGCCCCCGGTCCCGCGGACCTTTCCCGCCTGCGGGCGCCTCCGTACCCGCGCGGGCGCAAGGTCCGGCTGATGGATCCCGAGGGCCGCGTGCTAGCAGTCGCGGAGAGCGACGGCGTCGGTATGCTGAAGCTGCTGCGCGTCCTGGTCTCCGGCGCGCACGACCTCGTCGACAAGGACTACTGAGTCACATGAGGCCTCCGGCTCCGAGGTTCCCGGCATCCTGGAAGCAGCCCCCGGAGCGGATCGCGCCGGAGCCGGCCGAGGTGCTGCTTTTCGCGACGCACCTCGACGTGACCCCACGGCGCCTGGACGAACTGCGGGCCACGTTCTCGCCGGGAGAGGAGCAGCGGTTCCAGAGTTTCGCCACAGACGCGCTGCGTTCGCGCTGGGGAACGGGTCGCGGGATCCTGCGCGAGGTGCTGGGCCGGGCCCTCGGTTGCGCGCCCCGCGAAGTGAGGTTCCGCTATGGTGCTCACGGAAAGCCCGGCCTCGCGGGCTCGCCGCTGAGGTTCAACATCAGCCACTCCGGCGCTCTCGCCGTGATCGCGCTTGCCCAGGTCGAGGTCGGCGTCGACGTCGAGCTGCCGCGTCCGCGCCGCAGCGACGCCATCGCGCGCCGCTTCTACACGCCCGGCGAGATCGAGCGGCTATTCGCCCAAAGCGATCCGGAACGGAGGGCCGACGCCTTCTTCCGCCTGTGGACCTGCAAGGAGGCGTTCCTGAAGGCGACCGGCGAGGGCCTCTCCCGGTCGACGCGGTCGTATGAGATCGCGTTCTCCCCACCCCGGCTGCTCTGGGCGACCGGGATTCCGGATGCTTCCCGGCGGTACTCGGTCCATCCGGTGGACGTCGGCGATCCCTATCGCGCGGCGGTGGTGGTCGAGGCGTCCGGGGTCACGCCGCGAACATATCGTTGGAGTTGAGCACCCGGCGCGCTGGCGTGTGGACGGGCAGTTTCCGCGGTGCATAGACTTTGCGTGAAGGAGGTGCAGGATGGGCATGAAAGAGATGAAGGCCGCTTACGTCGCGAAGATGGAAGCCCAGGTGGCGGAGTGGGGCGCGAAGCTGAAGCAGATGAAGGCGAAGGCGGAGAAGGCTGCCGCCCAGGGACGCCTCGAGTACCAGCAGAAGCTCGCCCAGGTGAGGGCGGACGAGAAGCACGAGCAGGCGCGCCGGAAGCTCGACGAGCTGAAGGTCGCGGGCGAGGAGCGCTGGGAAGCTTTGAAGTCCGGCGTGGAAGGCGCCTGGAACGAGCTGAAGAAGACCGTGGATTCGACGAAAATCGAGTAGGCGCTCCCGGCGATCACTTCTCTTGCCTTTTGCGCGGGTCCCGCGCAAAAACGCGGCGCCATGTCGCTTCTCATCCTCGCCCTCCTGCTCGCCGCCCCACCCGCCGCACCCCAAGGTCCCCCCTCCAGCGTAGAGGGAATGGAACCTGCGCCGGGGGTTCCGAGCCTGCTGCAGAGCGGCGTGCCAGCGCTCCCCCCGGAACTAAAATCGCGCACAGGGCAGTATCTGAACGCCCGAGCCGCCTCGCTGGCGGACGTGTCCGAAGACGGCGACGCCCTGCTCATCACTACGCGCTTCGCTTCCACGGCGCAGCTGCACGTCGTCGAGATGCCGCTCGGCATGCGCACGCAGATCACCTTCGGCGACGAGCCGGTCGACGAGGCGAGGTTCCAGCCGGGCGATCCGCAGACCGTCTGGTACCTTCAAGATTCGGGCGGCGGCGAGTTCTATCAGCTCTTCCGGCTCGATCGCCGCTCGGGACGTTCCGAGCTCCTCACCGACGGCAAGAGCCGGCACCAGTCGCTGACCCTCTCCCGCGACGGCAGGCGGATCGCCTTTTCCGGCACGCAGCGCAACGGCAAGGACACCGACGTCTACGTCGCCGAGACGGGCGCGCCGAAGAATGCGCGCCGGGTCACCGAGGCGGAGGGAACCTGGGCACCGGTCGAGTTCTCGCGCGACGGCGCGCGGCTCCTCATCGTCCGCGAGCGCAGCATCCAGGACGCCGACCTGTTCGCGCTGGAGGTCTCTTCGGGGAAGCTTACGCAGCTCACGCCGAAGGAAGGAAAGGCCAGCGTGATCGCAGCGCGGTGGACCTCGGACGGCAAGGGCGTCTACCTGGTCACCGATCGTTGGAGCGACTTCAACCAGTTCTACCAGCTCGACGCGCAGGGCAAGCACACGCCGCTAGCGGCGGAAGTGAAATGGGACGTTGAGCACCTGGCGGTGGCGGACGACGGGTCGCGGGTGGCATTCGTCGCCAACGAGGACGGGGCGTCGCGGCTCTACGTCCTCGACCGGCAGCGGCACGCCCAGCAGATCGCGCTGCCGGTCAACGCCGTGATCTCGAACGTCGAGTTCCCCCGGCACCGGGCCGATCAGCTCGCGGTGACGTTCCAGACCGCGACCCAGCCTGCCGACGTCTACCAGATCGACCCGCGCGGGATGCGCGTGGTCCGCTGGACCCGGTCCGAGGTGGGCGGGCTCGATCCGTCGACCTTCGTCGATGCGCAGCTCGTGCGCTACCCCGCCGGCGGCGGCGTGGAGACCACCATGACCGCGTTCCTCTACAAGCCGCGAGGCGCGACCGGCAAGCTGCCGGTGGTCATCATCTGGCACGGCGGTCCGGAAAGCCAGAGCCGCCCTAGCTTCTCGTCCTTCGTGCAGCTCCTGGCCTCGGAGCTGCGGCTGGCGGTGCTGCTGCCGAACGTTCGCGGGTCAGCCGGTTACGGCAAGGCGTACCTCGCGGCCGACGACGGAGTGAAGCGGGAGCAGGCGCTGCAGGACATCACGGCGACCCTCGATTTCATCGCCCAGCAGCCCGACCTCGATGCCTCGCGAGTCGGGGTCTACGGCGGCAGCTACGGAGGGTACATGACGCTCGCCACCGCTGCCTTCCAGGGCCGCCGCGTCCGCGCGGCGGTCGACGTGGTCGGCATCTCGAACCTGGTCACCTTCCTGCAGAACACGCAGGCGTACCGGCGCGATCTGCGCCGTGCCGAGTACGGCGACGAGCGCGACCCGGCGGTGCGGGCAGTGCAGGAGCGGATCTCGCCCTTGCTCAGCGTCGACAAGATCGAGGCGGAGCTGTTCGTTCAGCAAGGCTACAACGACCCGCGCGTCCCGCGCAGCGAAGCGGAGCGGATCGTCAAGGCGGTCCGCGGCCGCGGGAAGGACGTCTGGTACCTGCTCGGCCTGAACGAAGGCCACGGCTTCGCGAAGAAGGAGAACCGCGACTACGCCATCGCCGCCATCGCGCTCTTCCTCCAGCAGAAGCTGCTGCAGCCGATGAAGACGACGAACTGAAGCTCAAGCTTCTAAGGCTGTTTCCGCCTTCGCGGAAACAGCCAGCAACTGCGTAGCCGCAAAGCCGCACCTCCGGTGCGGCAGCGGCTAGATCGCGTCGAGGAATTCGGCGTTCGATTTGAATTCGTTCAGCGACTTGAGGAGCCGTTCCATCGCTTCCACGGGCTTCAGCGCGAAGAGGGCGCCGCGGAGCTTCTTGATCTTCTCGTACTCGTGCTGGCTGAAGAGCTTCTCTTCCTTGCGGGTGCCTGAAGTCTGGATGTTGATCGCCGGGAAGATGCGCTTCTCCGCCAGCTGGCGGTCGAGGTTGATCTCGGAGTTGCCGGTCCCCTTGAACTCCTCGAAGATCACCTCGTCCATCCGCGAGCCGGTGTCGATCAGGGCGGTGGCGACGATGGTGAGCGAGCCGCCCTCCTCGGCATTCCGCGCGGCGCCGAAGAAGCGCTTGGGCCGCTCCAGCGCGCGGGAGTCGATTCCGCCGGAAAGGGTGCGGCCGCTCGATTCCACTTCCTTGTTGTAGGCTCGCGAGAGCCGCGTGATCGAGTCGAGGAGGATCACCACGTCCTTGCCTCCTTCGACCAGCCGCTTGGCGCGTTCCAGCACCACTTCCGCCACGTGGATGTGCTCGTCCGTCGGCCGATCCGACGAGGACGCGAACACGTCGGCCTTCACCGTTCGCCGGAAGTCCGTCACTTCCTCCGGACGCTCGTCCACCAGCAGCACCATCTGCTGGACCTCGGGCCGGTTCTGGGTGACGGCGTGGCAGATCTTCTGCAGCATGATCGTCTTGCCGGTCTTCGGCGGGGCGACGATCAGCATGCGCTGCCCGAGGCCGATCGGCGCCACGATGTCGATGACCCGGGTCAAAAGCTCCTTGGAGGTGGTCTCGAGGACGACGCGGTCATCCGGGTCGACGACCGTGAGGTTCTGGAACGCCGTCCGGCGCGCCGCCTCCTGCGGAGGCAAGCCCTCTACCGAATCCGTCTTGATCAGTTGCAAGCGGCCGTTGCGCCGCACCGCCTGCCCCGTGAGCATGACGCCGCCCCGCAAGCGGTCCCGGTCGATGATGTGCCGCGGAACGTCGACGTCATCCTGCTGCGGGAGGAAGTTGTACTTCGGATTGCGGAGCCGGCCGTTGCCGCGGTGATCGACGTCCAGCACCCCTTCCACCGGCTGTGCAGGCTCATGGCGCGGCTGTTGCTGCGGGCGCTGCTGAGGATGGCGGTGCTGCTGCTGTTGCGGCTGCCGGTTCTGCTGCTGCGGCGTTGGAATGCCTTCCGCCGTCTGCGCGGCGGCGTCTCCCGCCGGCTGCGGCTCAGCGGGCTGGGACGGCGCCCCTTCCGCCAGGCCCTCCTCCACAGGCGCTTCTTGCGATCCGTCGTTCTCGACGTCGACGATCCGGCCCTGCGCGTCCAGCGGCGGCGCCACTTGGCCCTGCCCCTGGCCGCCCTTGCCCCGCCGCCCCCGCCCGCCTCGGCGGTTCCTCCGGAAGCGGCGGCGTCCACCGCCCTGGGCCTCCTGAGCCGGCCCCAACTGGGCGTTGCCGTTGCCGTTCACCCCGGGCTGCGGATAGCGGGCGTTGCCGGGCTCCGGAGCATCCGTCGAGGCCTGCGCGGTGTCCGGTGGTGCGGGGGGACGCTGTCCTTCTCCATTCATCTGTTGAGCTCCATCGCTACTTCTTCAGCAGGCGGCTGAGAAAGCCGCCCTTGGCTTGCTCGGCGGCCGGGCTTCGCAGCCGCCTGAGCTCGTCCTTCGCCTCGGCGAAGTCCGGATCCCACTCGATCGCCTTGCGGAGCAGCGACTGCGCGCGCTCCACCTCTCCCTGAGCCTGGTAGATCTGGCTGAGGAAGATGGCTCCGCTATGCAGTCGCGGATCCATCTCCAGCGCCTTCTGGACGTGCGGGAGGGCTTCCTCCGGTTTTCCGCTCCGTCTGAACATGGCCATGCCGAGGAAGGCGTGAAACTCCGCCTCGGTGTGGTTGAGCGAGATGGCCTCCCGGAACTGCCCCTCGGCATCCTCCCACCGTCCGGACTTGAACAGGATCTCGCCCCTCTGGAACATCCCTTCGGCGCGAAGAATTGCACCTACGTCGGTCGGGAGCCCCTTTGCCTTGCGATCCAGATAGACGTCGTACTCGGCCCGGCGATTCGCGTCGGAGAGCACCGAGTTGGCCTCGTTCACCCGGGTGAAGAGGTCCTCCGCGATCCGCCGGGCGGATCCGAGGTCGAGCCCGCTGAAGGCGTCGGAGTGGAAGCGCTTCGCCGCCGCGAGCCAGGCCGCCTTCACGTCGGTCGCCGATGCGCTCCGCGGGACGCCGAGGACCTGGTAGTGCGATGCGTCCTTGAGGCGGTCGCGCTCGGCAAAGAGGGCGGCCCGCGCCGCCTGCTCCTGCGCGGTGAACGCCTTCCCCTTGTCGTCGTCGACCGACGGAGCAGGCGCCTGCCCTTTCGTCTGCCCCTTGGGAACGCCGGAGAGCGTCGTCAGCAGCCCGGCCATGCACAGGTATTGCAGCAGCGGCAGTTCGGCTGGTTTCACGCGGGCGAGGATTTCCCCGATCGGGCGCCCGCCGGTCGCCAGTGGAGTGACCGCTTCTCCCGGCCAGAACGTCTTGAGCGCGAACATCTCGCGCTCGAGTTCGGGGCTGCGGTTGAGCTTCTCGGTCGCGCGCTCTTCGAGCCATGGCTTCGCGGCGTCCGGGTTCCCCAGGCGCTTCGCCGCTTCCAGAAGGAGCGCGACGGGGCTGGTCCGCATGTCTGGGACGCCGCTGACCGCCTCCACGGGCTTCTGCTCGAACTGGTACGTCCCGACGAGCGTGCCGAGAGCAGCCACGCATACGTCGCTGGTCTGCTGCTTGAGCGCGACGCGGAGTTGCTCCGGCGTCAGCACACGCGCCGCCGCCAACGCCTCGTGGAGCGCGATGTTCTGCTGCTTGGCCACCGCGACCGCCCGATCGAACGAGGTCTGCTTGATCAGCCCGGTTGCAATCTGTGCCGCGCCGATGGTCTCCGCGCGCACGTTCGACTGGGCGAATCGGACCATCCCCTGCTGGAGCGTGATCACCCGCTTCGAGCTGTCGTGCGTCACCGTCAGGGTGCCGGTGGCCTTCTCGCGCAGCAGCTGCACCATCACGGCCGCCGCGGGCCTCTGGGAAAGGGGACCTTCCAGCGGCGGGGCCGCGGCCTGGGCCCCGCTGTGTTTCGACAGCGCCGCACGCAAGGCCGCGGGCTCGAACGGCTTGGCGAAGAACGCCGCCGGCTGGATGCGGGAAGCGAATTCCTCGGGAAGCTTCTTGTAGATCCCGCTGATGACGATGATGGGCAGGCTCGAGCCCCAGGGCGCGGCACGGGCCGCCGCGCCGAACTGGAACCCGTCGAGCTCCGCGAGCACCAGGTCGAGAATCACCGCCGAGAACGGCTGGCCGGACGCTGCCGCATTGGAGCAGAGTTCCTGCGCTTCCTTGCCGGACGCGGTGGTCCGCGCCGAGAGACCCAGTTCCGAGGCGATGCCCGAGAGCAGCCGCGAGGCGCTCTGCTCATCCTCGACGATGAGGACGGTCAGCGCCATCTACTGCACCTCCAGATCGCAAGGCAGCACGGCGCGCAACGTTCCCGGCTCGCCGAGCAGCTCGAGCGCGCGGAGCGCGCGAGGGGCCAACCCCAGCGGGAGGACGTCGAGGGCCGTCGCGCCCGCGAAGGAGGTCAGATCCACGCTGACGGGTTCCTCGTCGTCGAGCTCCACCCTGTCGTCCGCCGTGAATCCCGCGCGCCGCTTCGCCTCGGCGAGGGCGTCCTCGAGACCTCCGAGGCGATCGACCAGCCTGCGCTCCAGCGCCTGCGCCCCCGTCCAGACCCGGCCCTGCGCCACGCGATGGACCTCCGCCTCCGTCAGCCCCCGGGCCTGCGCCACGCGCGAGACGAAATCGGCGTAGAACGCGTCGACCCAGCTCTGCAGCGTCTTCCGCTCCGGTTCGGTCAGGCTCCTCTCCGGATTGAAGAGATCGGCGCTCGCGCCGCGCTTCAGCGTGATGAGATTCAGGCCCAGCTTGCCGAGCAGCACGCTGGCATCGAAATGGCCGATGAACACACCGATCGAGCCGGTGATCGTCGCCGGCTCGGCGAAGATCGTGTCGGCGCCCGCGGCCACGTAGTAGCCGCCGGACGCGGCGACGTCCCCCATGCTCGCGATCACTGGCTTCTTCTTCTCCTTCCGGGCACGCACCAGCTCGCGCCAGATCAGATCGGACGCCGTGCCGTCGCCTCCCGGCGAGTCGATGCGCACCACGATCGCCGAGACGGCCGGATCGTCGGCCGCGCGCCGGATGCGGCTGACGATGCCGTCGGATCCCGCCAGGCGCACCACTGCGAACGGATCGCGGCCGCCTTCGCCGCGCACGATGTTGCCCTCGACGCGGACGACGGCGATTCGCGCCCGCCCACCCCACCGCACTTCGCGCAGAGCGGGCTCTTCGGTGCCGACCTTGCCTAGAATGACCTTCGCTCCCAGGACCTTCCCTGCCTCCTCCTCGAGCTGGTCGGGATAGACCAGCCCGTCGATCAGCCCCGCCTGCACCGCTTCCCCGGGCTTGAGGATGCCCTCGTCGAGGAGGGACTTGACCTTGCTCTCATCGAGATGGCGCGCATCCGAGATGCGCTTGACGTAACGTCCGTACAGATCGTCCAGGAGTGATGACTCCACCTCGCGCTGCTCGCCCGACATCCCGCTCCGGGTGAAGAGATCCGGCGCGTTCTTGTAGGCGCCGACGCGGAAGAACTCCGCCTTCACACCGAGCTTGTCGAGGCCCGCGGCGGCGAACAGTGCCGTCGCGGCAAAACCGTTGACCAGCAGGACCGCTTGAGGAGCGGCGTAGATCCTGTCGGCCGAGAGAGCAACACTATATTCGAGGTCGCCGCCGCTTTCCAGATAGAAAAGCACTTTCTTGCCGGAAGCCCTGAGATCCTCGATGCCTGCGCGCAGCTCTTCCGCCCGGGCGAGCCCGAGCGGCATGCCCCCGGTGCGAAGGACGACGGCTTTCGTCGAGGGATTTCGTGCCATGCGCCGCAGCGCGGCGAGCGTTTCCGCGAGCGGATCGCGGGCAGTCGCGCCGAGGACCAGCGCCAGCGGACCTGGGCGGGGGTGGGAGAGCGCCTTCTTCAGATCGATCTCCGCGGCGCGCGGGACGGGGATGACTGCGGCCGGCCAGCGCTCGCTGGAGGCGCGCAGCCGCCACGAGTCGCGACCCCCGCCGGAGCCGAACGCCGCCGCGTAGGCCGCACCCAGGTGAGCGAAGTCGAGCTGCAGACCGAGGAGGCCGGTCGTCCGGGAGCCATCGAGCAGCCCGAGCTGACCGATCAGGGCCACGCCGCGAACGACGCGCGCCTGCGCGGTGAAGATCAGGTCCCGGTGGTCGAAACCGCACGGCGCGCCCACGGGCGCATTCGTGCACTCGCTCCAGCGGAGGTCCGCCGCAAGATCGACCTGCTCGCGGAGAGGCCGCAACCCGGCGGAAACGACCCATCGGCGCGGCAACGCGGCGGGACGGTTCGCATCCAGCAACCCTGTGCCGACGGACAGCCAGCGCGCGGGGCGTGCCAGAAGGCCGAAATCCCAGCTGGACAGGTCGAGCCCGGAGAAGCCGCGATGGATCGCGCCCAAGGAAAGCTCGCCGAGCCTGAGAGCTCCACCTACGCTCGTGCGCCGGTAGGACGTCGGCGCCGCGTCGGGCGGAAGCAGACACGCCGGCGCGCAGAGCTGGCGGTTCATCCAGTCGAACCCGAGCCCGATGGCGAAGAGACCGGCTCCGGCTGCGAGATAGAGCGCGTTCGCGTCGCCGGAGCGATCCCGGTAGAAGCCATTGTGGAGGAAGTCCACCTCCAGTCCGCCGATGAACCCCAGTCCCGCGGGGTTGCCTCCGAGCGAGGTGCCGTCGTCCTGAAGAGCGAACGACTGGCCGGGCGCCTCCGCACCCTGGGTGAGGGGTCCGCGATCGCTGATCCCTTGCGCCAACGAGGGAAAGGCGGCGGTCAGCGAGACCGCTATGGAACAGACTCCGAGGGGACGCATCGTCCCTCCTCTACAAGCGCAGCGGGTTGGACTAGTCTCCCGGCGTCGCGCCGCATCGGGGAGACCAACGCATGCTCGATCCGAAGACGATCCGCAATGTCGCCATCATCGCACACGACGGTGCGGGGAAGACCGCCCTCACGGAGGCGCTGCTGCGCCATGACGCGCCGGCGCGCGCCTCCAAGGACGGATCCACCAGCCATCTGGACGTCGACCCGGAGGAGACGAAGCGAAACTTCACCGTGGCGACGCACATCACGTACGCGGAGCACCAGGGGACGCTCCTGAACCTGCTCGATGCGCCGGGTTTCTCCGACTTCCTCACCGATGCCGATCGGTCGATGGCCGTGTCCGAGGGAGGGCTCTTGCTGGTGTCCGCAGTCTCGGGTGTCAAACACCAGACGGAGGCGCACTGGGAAATGGCCGCGGAGCGGGCCCTGCCGCTGCTCGCCTGCGTGAACAAGCTGGACAAGGATCGCGCCTCGTTCCTGCGCGCGCTGGACGACATCGAGAAGACGCTGAAGGCGAAACCAATCGCCCTGCAGCTTCCCATCGGGCTCGCCGAGGGCTTCAGCGGCGTCATCGACCTGATCACCATGCAGGCCCACGCGTATGCGCGAAAGATCGACGGGAAGTTCGGCGGCTACACGCTCGAGGAAGTGCCGGCCCAGCTGGTCGCCGAGGCGAAGCGGCTGCGGACGCGGCTGGTCGAGGCGGTGGCCGAGACCGACGACGCGATGCTGGAGGCGTACCTCGACGGCCAGGAGCCCGGGGAACAGGCGCTGATCGAAGGCATTGCGCACGCGGTGCTTGGGCGGCGGTTCCTGCCCGTCCTCGCCTGCGCGGCGCGGCCGGGCATCGGCGTCGACGACGTGGCCTCCGCCATCGTCCGTTATCTGCCGTCGCCTATGGCCCGGCGGGAGATCAAGGGGAAGGACCCAAAGAACGGAGAGCTGGTGCGCAGCGCGCAGCGCGACTCGCCGCTGACGATGCTCGCCTTCCGCAACACGGTCGATCATTTCGTCGGCCGCCTCACCGCGTGTCGTGTGTTCTCGGGACTGGTGAAACACGGCGCCGTGATCCTGAACCCGCGCACCGGTAACAGCGAGACGGTGCAGCACGTCTACCGCATCGACGGCAACCGGACGACCGAGATCGCGGAAGCGGCGGCCGGGGAGATCGTCGGGCTGATGAAGCTCAAGGACGTGCACGTGGGCGACACGCTGTGCACGACCGAGAGTCCCGCCCTGCGCCTGGACCTGATCCCCTGTCCGCAGCGCGTGATCGCGTACGCCCTGAAGATCGACCGCGAGCAGGAGGAGAAGGTCGGCGTCGCGCTGCACCGCCTGCTCGAGGAGGACCCGTCGCTCGAGATGGTGCGCGATCCCGAGACCAACGAGACGCTGCTCAAGGGAATGGGGCAAGTGCACATCGAGGTCGCGATCGAGAAGTTGAAGCGCAAATTCGACGTGGACGTCCATCTGGAGCTGCCGCACCCCGCCTACCACGAGACCATCACCGCCAAGGCGAAGGCGCAGGGCAAGTACAAGCGCCAGAGCGGTGGGCGCGGTCAGTACGGCGATTGCCACATCGAGCTCGAGCCGATGCCCCGGGGATCGGGGGTCGAGTTCGATGACGCCATCGTCGGCGGCGTCATTCCCCGCAACTTCATCCCCTCGGTGGAGCACGGCATCCGCGACGCCGCCAAGCAGGGGCCGCTGGGCGGGTTTCCACTGGTGGACTTCCGGGCGCGGCTCGTCGACGGATCGTTCCACACCGTGGACAGCTCGGACATGGCGTTCCGGATCGCCGGATCGATGGCGCTGAAGAACGCGCTCGCGGGAGCGAAGCCGGTGCTGCTCGAGCCGATGATGCGGCTGGAGGTGATGGTGCCGGACGAGATGCTCGGAGAGGTGATCGCGGACCTCACCTCCAGGCGGGGGAAGATCTTCGGGATGGAGCCGACCTCCAAGGGCACGCTGATCCACGCCCAGGCCCCGCACGCGGAGCTGCGCATGTACGCGCCAGAGCTGCGGTCCCTCACCAAGGGGATGGGGTACTTCACGATGGAACTCATGGGGTACGAGGAAGTGCCCACGCACGAGACGCAGAAGGTCCTCGCGCAGCGCGCCGCCGAGCAGGGGAAGGACGAGCCCAAGCCGAACCAGCCCGGCAAAGGCCGCGCCTGATCGCTCCGTAGTCCCTCTTGTGCATGTCCGCCGGTTTGCGACTCCGCGCGCCGACGGCGTCGCGTAGTCGCAAAACAGGAAAGCGGACGAAAACCAGAAAAGGGACGAGAGCAGAGGAAATCTGCGGCGGGTGGCGACCTGTGTTACAGACGCCTGAATGTCTGAACAGTTGAGCATGTTCGGCAACGGAGGCGGCAGGAAGAGAAAGCGTCGAAGTTCGGGCGGAAACGGGGCGCCGCCGCCGTCGGAAATCGCCGCTCCGCTCCACGAGGAGGCGCGGCGCAGATACCTGAACTACGCGCTCTCGGTGATCACCTCGCGCGCCCTGCCCGACGTGCGCGACGGTCTCAAGCCGGTGCAGCGTCGGATCATCTACGGCATGTTCCAGGACCACCGGCTCACGCACGAGGCCAAATACCAGAAGTGCGCCAAGGTGGTGGGCACCATCATGGGCCAGTACCACCCGCATGGCGACGTCGCCATCTACGACGCGCTGGTGCGCATGGCCCAGGACTTCTCCCTGCGCTACCCGCTGGTGGACGGGCACGGGAACTTCGGGTCGCTCGACGGCGACGCAGCGGCGGCGATGCGCTACACCGAATGCCGCCTGGCGGCGCTCGCCGCGGAGCTCGTGCAGGAGCTGGCGAAGCGGACCATCGACTACCGGCCGAACTACGACGGGACGCAGTTCGAGCCTATCGTCATCCCCGCGCGCCTGCCGCAGCTGCTCATGAACGGCACCACCGGGATCGCGGTGGGCATGGCGACGAACATCCCGCCGCACAACCTTGGCGAGTTGTGCGACGCGCTCATGGACCTGTCCAGGCACAAGGACCTGACCGTCCTGGAGCTGCTCAAGCACATCAAGGGACCGGACTTCCCCACCGGCGGGCAGGTCCTCAACAGCAAGTCCGAGCTGAAGGAGATCTACGAGACCGGGCAAGGCTCGATCCGCGTCCGCGGCGAGTGGAAGCTGGAGGAGCTGCCGCGCGGCGGAAAGCAGATCGTCGTTACCTCCATCCCCTACGCGGTGAACAAGTCGAATCTGGTGGCGAAGTTCGGCGACCTGGTGCGGGAGCGGAAGCTGACCCCGCTGGTCGACGTCCGGGACGAGAGCACCAAGGACGTGCGCATCGTGCTGGAGATCAAGCGGGACGCCGATCCCGAGCTGGTGATGGCGTACCTCTACAAGCACACGCCGTTGCAGACGAACTTCGGCGTGAACCTCACCTGCCTGGTGCCGACGGCCAACCCGGAGGTGGGGGCGCCCAAGCGGCTCGATCTGAAGAGCATCCTGCGCCACTTCCTCGACTTCCGCTTCGATGTCGTCACCCGGCGATTCGAGTACGACCTGAAGCAGGTGCAGCAGCGGCTGCACATCCTCGAGGGCTTCCACAAGGTCTACGACGCTCTCGACGAGATGCTGAAGATCATCCGCAAGAGCGAAGGAAAAGAGGACTCGGCGCAGAAGCTGATCAAGCGCTTCAAGCTCTCCGCGGAACAGGCAGACGCGATTCTAGAGATGAAGCTGTACCGCCTCGCCAAGCTCGAGATCCTGGTGATCGAGAAGGAGCTGAAGGAGAAGCGCTCCGAGCAACGGCGCTTGAAGGAGCTGCTCGGCAACGACCGCGGGCGCTGGACGGTGGTGCGCGACGAGATCGCGGAGATCCAGAAAGCGTACTCCGACAAGCGGCGAACGAAGATCGGCGGTGCGGGCAGCGAGGAAGTGGAGTACAGCGAGGAAGCCTTCATCGCCGACGAGGACGCGCAGGTGGTGCTGACCCGCGACGGCTGGATCAAGCGGGTGCGGGAGCTGAAGGACCCCTCGCAGACCCGCGTGCGCGAAGGCGACGAGGTCGCGTTCGTGCTGGGCGGCTCGTTGAAGAGCAACCTGGTCGTCTTCAGCAACTTCGGGACCGCCTACGTGACGCGGTTCAACGACGTCCCGGCCAGCACGGGGTACGGCGACCCGGTGCAGAAGCTGTTCAAGTTCGACGACAACGAGCGGGTCGTGGGGGCGCTCTCGCTCGACCCGCGCCTCCCCAGGCCGGAGAAGCTGCTGGGCATCTCGCGCGGCGGCTACGGGCTGCGCTTCGCGCTGGCGCCGCACACCGAAGTCTCCACGCGCGCCGGGCGCCGATTCGCCCGGCCCGCCAAGGAGGACGAGCTGATCGGCGTGGTGCCGGTGGAGGAGAAGGATTTCCTCGCGGTAGTCACCGAGAACGCCTACGCGCTCGTGACCAAGGCCAAGGAGGTCAACGAGCTCGCGGGTCCGGGACGCGGGGTCCGCGTCATCAAGGTGCAGCAGGGCGACAAGCTCATCGGCTTCCTCTGCACCAGCGACAAGAAAGCCGAGCTTCCGCTGGAGACGGCCAAGGGCCGCAAGCTGGAGCTGACGGTGCGCGAGCCCTCGACCCGGGGCGGAAAAGGACGACAGCTGGTGAGGAAGGACGCCGTGAAGCCATTGCCGACGGGACCCGTGGTGCAGTCATTGCCAGCCGAGGAGAAGAAGTAGATGGCCGCGGTCCGGAAGACCCGGTACAGCGCCGCAGACATCCAGGTCCTCGAAGGACTGGAGCCCGTCCGCAAGCGGCCCGCCATGTACATCGGCGGCGTCGATGCCACCGGCTATCACCACCTCCTCTGGGAGATCCTCGACAACTCGGTCGACGAGGTGATCAACGGCTACGCCTCGCGGATCGAGGTCACGCTGCACAAGGACGGCAAGACGATCACCATCACGGACGACGGCCGAGGCATCCCCGTGGACGTGATGCCGAAGTACAAGAAGCCGGCCCTGGAGGTCATCCTCAGCACCCTGCACTCCGGCGGGAAGTTCGAGCAGGGGAATTACATCCACTCCGGCGGGCTTCACGGCGTCGGGGCCAGCGTGGTCAACGCGCTTTCCTCCAGCCTGGTCGCGCGGGTGAAGCGCGACGGCAAGCACCACGTCCAGACCTACGCCAAGGGCCTCGCCACCTCGAAGCTCAAGACCGAGGGCAAGGCCCGCGGCACCGGGACCACCATCACATTCACGCCGGACGCGGAGATCTTCGGGCTCAAGGCGAAGTTCGATCCCGACCTGATCCGGGACCGTCTGGAAGCGAAGAGCTATCTCCACCGCGGAATGATCGTCGTCTTCCGCGACGAGACGAAGAAGCCCGCGCGCGAGGAAGAGTTCCAGCACGACGGCGGTATCGCCGAATACCTGGCCAAGGTGGTCGCGCAGAGGGGCAAGAACACCGTCCCCGCGGCGCAGAGGGTACCGCCCGCGGCGGGCGCGGAGCCGATCGTCGCTACGGAGGAAGGGCTTCCGGAGACCGAGCTTACCGCGCAGGGGGGCGAGATTCCCTCCGTGCCGCCGGTCGCGGCGATGCAGATCCCCGCCGGCGCGCTCTTCTCCAAGCAGAGCGAGGGGGACGTCCGACTCGAGATCGCGCTCGTCTGGACGGAAGCCACCGACGAGCACCTGCGCAGTTACGTGAACGGCATCCCCACCCCCAACGGAGGGACGCACGAGGCGGGCTTGCGCTCCGGCATCGTCAAGGCGGTGCGCAACTACGTGGAGACGCACGGCCTGCAGCCGAAGGGCGTGACGCTCACCGCCGAGGACATTCGCGAGGGCATCTGCGGAATCCTCTCCAGCTACGTCGTGGACCCGCAGTTCCAGGGACAGACCAAGGGGCGCCTCAACAACCCCGAGGTGACGGCGCAAGTGGAAGGCGTGGTCCGACCGGCCCTGGAGAAGTGGCTGAACGACACCAAGACGGTGGCGGAGCCGATCGTCGCCCGCATCATCCTGGCGGCGCGGGCTCGCGAGGCGTCGCGCGCGGCGGCGCAGCAAGTCACGCGCAAGACGGCCGTGTCGCACCGGCTGAACCTGCCGGGCAAGCTCGCCGACTGCGCGTCGACCAATCCGCAAGAGAGCGAGCTGTTCATCGTCGAGGGCGATTCCGCGGGCGGATCGGCAAAGCAGGGCCGCGACCGGCGGACGCAGGCGATCCTCCCGCTGCGCGGGAAGGTGCTGAACGCCGAGCAGGCTTCGGTGGAGAAGATCGGCCAGAACAAGGAACTGCAGGACATCGTCTCCGCGCTGGGCTGCGGGATCGGCGAGGACTTCAAGGCGGCCAACCTGCGCTACGGGAAGATCTTCCTCCTGATGGACGCCGACAGCGACGGGCACCACATCTCCACCCTGCTGCTCACGTTCTTCTACCGGCACATGCGCGATCTGATCCGCAACGGCAGCGTCTTCATCGCGCAGCCGCCGCTGTACAAGATCGAGATCGGCAAGGACACGTACTGGGCGCTGGACGACACGGACCGGGCGCGCATCGTCAAGGAGCACGCCAAGGGGAACGCGAAGCCGAACATCATGCGGTTCAAGGGCCTGGGAGAGATGACGGCGGAGGAGCTGAAGTCCACCACCCTCGATCCGCGCCGGCGGCTCGCGCTGCGCGTCACCATTCCCGCGGACGCCGCGCTCGAGACCGAGCGGACCATCAACGATCTGCTCGGCAAGGACGTCAGCGCGCGCTTCAGATTCATCATGGAGCGCGCGGGCGAGGTGAAGGAGCTGGACGTCTAGAGCGGGGACTACGCGGCGCAGGCTTCCTCTACCGCCTTCTCGAGCTCATCGAGGTCGATCGGTTTCGCCAGGAGCTTCGCCGAGCGCGCGAATCGGATGAGCCGCGCTGAAGAATCCCCCGTCAGCACGAGCACCCGCGTCCGGGAACCGCGCATCCGCGCCATCAGCTGCGCGCCGTCCATCTCCGGCATGCGCAGGTCGAGCAGGAGCACGTCGGGTTCGCCCTGCTTTTCCATGCACTCGAGCGCCTGCTTGCCGGAATCCGCCTGCTCGACGTGGAAGCCGGCATCCGCGAGGGCCGCCGCCAGCGCCTCGCGCGTATCAGCGTCGTCGTCTACGATCAGGACGTTGCATCCGACCCGCTCCATTGAAACCCCCGCTTCCAAGGTGTGAACCAGTCGGACCTGCTCTGATTGCCTCACGGGTAGGATAAGGCGGCGGCGACGCCTGCACAGTGGCGATTGTGCAGACTCGAGCGTGCGGCCTGGCGCTTCGACGCCAGGTTTGCGCAGTCGATCCGGCTGTCCGTCCCAAAGGAGGTTTGCGGCGAATTCAGCGGTCGGCGGGTTGCGGTCTATGCTGTGCCGGTGCTCGCCCTGATGGTTGTCCTTGCGGCGGCGACGGCGGCGCCGCGCTTCCACATCCAGTCGCTCAGGGTGGAAGGCGACGTGGCGTCGGTCGTCGCGACCGACCTCGACGGCGACGGCCGCAAGGATCTCCTCGCCGTCTACCTGACGGGGATCCCTCCCTACCAGCGGCGTTGGTTCGCCATCTTCTGGAACCGGTCCGGGGTATTCGCCCCCCGCCCGGACCTGACGCTCGCCGTCGATGAAGCCGAGGCGTGCGCGTTCGACGTCGGGCCGACGAGCGGAGGAACCGCCGATGACTTGCTGCTCGTCACCCCGCGGGGCGTGAGCGCAAAGTCGTTTCCCGGGCGGATCGGTGCCGCTCCGCGCCGGCTGGTCGAGTATCCGACGCTGTTCCACCAGCCGATCAACGGCGAGCTGCCGCGCGTCCGGATCGTGCGCGATCTGGCGGGCAGCAAGAGCCACGACCTGCTGGTGCCCTCGCTCGGCTCGCTCGCCATCTTCCGGCGCAACGGTGACCGGTACGAGAAAGCCGCCGAGCTGGAGGTCGACATGGAGGTGAGCGGCGGACCCAAGCGCGGCGATGGAATCGAGGTGCGCTACGGTTTTCCGGAGCTGCACGTGGTCGATACCGACGGCGATGGCTTCCGCGACGTCATTGCCACCCAGGAGGACCGCGTCGCCATCTACCGGCAGGGGCCAGGCTTCTCCTTCCATCCCCAGCCGGACTTCAGCCGCGACTTCGCCGTTCGTACGCAGGCCGACTACCGCGAGCGCGGCACGTCCGCGACGACGCTCGTGAGCGACCTCGATGGCGACGGTTACGTCGACCTGATCGTGCGCAAGCAGGTATTCGAGGGAGTCACCTCGGCGCGGAGCACCAGCTACGTCTTCTTCGGCCGCAAGGATGGCTTCTCTCGAGAGCCCGCGGAAATCCTGGAGAGCGAGGGCGTCTCGCTGTTCCAGACGCAGCTCGTCGATCTCGACGGCGACGGGCGCCCGGACCTGGTGGTGCCGTACACCAGCTTCGGCGTGTTCGCGCTCATCCGCATGCTGACGGCGAAGACCGCGAAGGTCGACTTCCAGATCTACCCGTTCGATCGGAAGACGCGGAAGTTCGCCCTCGAGCCGGTGAGCGACCGGGAGCTGAAGTTTCGCATCCCCCTGGCGGGCGACTCCGATCTGCAAGCGGTGAGCCTCACGGCCGACGTGACCGGGGACGGGAGACCGGACCTGATCTTCGGCTCGAGCGAGGAGCAGCTCGAGATCTATCCGGCGCTCGGGGCCGGAGAATTCGCCTCCCATCCCGCGGAGACCGTCGACGTGCGAGCCGCCGGAGTGCTGGAGGCCGTCGATCTGGACGGGAAGGGCCGAGCCGATCTCATCCTGCACTACCCGAAGACGCGCGCGCACCGCAGCGAGATCGTGGTGCTCACGAATCGGGGAGGCTGGTGATGGCGCTCTACGTCCGGCAGCTCAAGCTCGGGCCGATGGAGAACTTCGTCTACCTGGTGGGCGCCAAGGGGGCGCGCGAGACCGCGATCGTCGATCCGGCCTGGGACGTGGCGGCCGGGCTGCGGGCCGCGGAAGAGGACGGGCGGGCGATCACCCACGCGCTGCTCTCGCACCATCACTTCGACCACGTGAACGGTCTTGCGGAAGTGCTCGCGCAGGGTGGGATCCGCGTCTTCGCGCACCGCGCCGACGTTCCCGGGCTCGCGCCGGAGCTGCGGCGGGAGGTGACGCCGCTCGATGCCGGTGACGCAGTGGAAGTGGGCCCGATGCGGATCGCCGCATTGCACACGCCCGGTCATACGCCGGGGTCGACCTGCTGGCATGCAGGCGAGGGTCTCTTCGCGGGCGACACCGTGTTCGTCAACGCCTGCGGCCGATGCGATCTGGCGGGGGGCGATCCGGAGCAGATGTTCCAGAGCCTCAAGCGCGTGTCGCAGCTCCCCGACGACGTCCGTCTCTACCCGGGGCACGATTACGGCGACGTTCCCGTTTCCTCGGTGGCGCGCGAGCGCGAGCGCAATCCGTACTTCCAGAAGCTGTCCTCGCTGACGGACTTCGTCGCCTACCGGATGAGGCCCAGGCGCGGATAGCGGGTCCTTGTGACCGATGAAGCCGTTAGAGGGCCTGCGCGGCGCGCCGTATCGCACCGGACGGATCGGCGGAAATCACCGGGCCGTGACAGGTGAACACGTGCTGCAGGCCAGGCGTGTCCGCGAGGCGCAGCAGATGCGCCTTGAGCGCTTTTGCGATCCTTCACGCCGATCCAGCGGATCAGCCGGGGCACGCGCAGCTCGCCGATGAATCCGAGCAGGTAAAGCAGCAGGCCCGGGAACCCGCGCACGGGGGCGACGTTCATCAGGACGTCGCCAGGGAAGCAGAGCGACGAACGCCTCGCGGCGTGGGCGGTGCACGCCACGTCGCCCATCTTCGCGCCCGCGACCTCCTCGATGGACACGCTCGGATCCGCAGGCAGCAGCTCGAGCCAGCCGTCCACGGTGGCAATCTGCCCGATGCGCTTTCGTGCTGCGGGCGCGGCGAGGACGCGCAGCCCCGGGTATCGGGCCTTGTACGATCCGAGATCGAGGCGGTGAAAGCCGTTCGCCGTGAGCGCGAACGCGGGCTTGCCCCACGCCTCGATCCGTTTCATCGACGGCTCGTCGAGGGCGATCGCGTTGAGGAAGACGAGCTGGCCGTCGCCGAGTCGCGCGATGCCCATCCGACGCCTGAGCGGCCCCTGCGGCAAGGTGGCTTCCACGGTCCAGAGGTTCTCCTGCAGCTTCTCGATCGGCTGGTGCGGCAGGACGGTCCAGGGGCGCGGCATGGCCGCGCAGCTTACATCGCCCCGGGAGCGCGTGGCGCGGAGACGAGGATCCGGCGCAGCGTGAGCACGACGAGCGCGATGGAGACGGCGCCCCATCCGATCCCCCAGACGATCGCCGGAATGAACGTGGCGCGCGCCAGCGCGTCGGCGTCGGTGCCGCCCGACCAGGAACTGACGTGGAGCAGATCGTCGCGGATGTCGTAGAGCGCATAGCAGCAGGAAAATGCGGCGAGGAAGACCAGCACCGCGCGCCGGAGCCAGGCGGCGCCGTACCGCGCGAGCAATCCGAGTGCCAGCGCGCAGCCGCCAACGAACGCGAGGGTGAAGAGGTCCCGGACATAGATCGCCGCCACCAGCCCGCACCAGCCGGCGAGCGCGATCAGCGGCCAGCGCCCTTCCTTCGCGCGCGCGGCGACGTAGAGGAGGACGCAGGCGGACACGGCCGACCCCACGTATCCGGCGCTGGACACCACGACCTCGCGCAGGATGGATGGCGGGAAGCGTGCCAGGGTCACCCCGCCCTGGTCCGGGCTGATCCGGATCGCGTCCACCGATCCGCCGACCATCAGGGTTGCGGCGGCGTGCCCGCTCTCGTGCATCAGCACGACCAGGAGCTTGAGCGGGTAGAGAGGCCAGGTGTTCCAGAACAACACGCCGGCGACGGCCGCCGCCGCCAGCGCGACCAGGAGCTTGCCGTCGAGATGGTGGCGCGCGTCCATCTGCGTCATGTAACGTGGAAACAGGCCGGAAGTTTCACGATGCCCGATCTCCTCGTCGCGGGAACACTGCACACGTTGGACCCGGAAGGGCCCGGCGCGACCGCAGTGCTGATCCGGGACGGCCGGTTTGCCCGGGTGGGCACGCGCGAGCAGTGCGAGCGCGAGGCGCGCAGCGACCTGCAGTTCATCGAGCTGCGGGAGGGCTGCGCCGTTCCTGGTCTCATCGACGCCCACGGTCACCCCCTGCTGCACGCGCGGTCGCAGACCGAAGTCCGGCTCACGGGCGCGACCACGGAGCAGGAGTGCGTCGACCGCGTCGTCCGATTCGCCGCCACCGTGCCGGAGGGGACATGGGTTCGCGGCGGCGGGTGGGACCAGAACCGCTGGCCGGGGCACGAGTTCCCTGGGCTTGCGCTTCTCAGCGCCGGGACGCCGCGGCATCCGGTTGCGCTCTCCCGCATCGACGTCCACGCGCTCTGGTGCAACGAGAACGCGATCCGCGCTGCGGGCATCCGAGCGTCGACGCCGGATCCGCCCGGTGGACGCATCCTCCGGCGCGAGGACGGGACGCCCTCCGGCGTGCTGATCGATACGGCCATGGATGTGGTGCTGCGCGCGATTCCCCTCCCGGGCCCGCGCGAGACCGAGCAGATGTTGCTGCGCTCGCTGCATGCGCTCGCGGCGGCCGGACTCACCGCGGTGCACGATGCCAGCGCGGGGCCGGAAGTGCTGGCGGCATATGCGCGCCTCGCCGAGAGCGATTCCCTACCCGTGCGCGTGTACGCGATGATCAACGGCCAGGGCGCAGATCTCGACGAGCAGATGCGCGCCTGGCGCGAGCGGCGCTCGATCGGCCTTCTCGGCGTCCGCAGCGTGAAGTTGTTCGCCGACGGCGCGTTGGGCAGCCGCGGCGCCGCCATGTCCGAGCCGTACGATGACGAGCTGGGAAACACCGGACTGTGGGTGCTCGATCCGCGCGACCTGGAGGATCGGATTGAGCGCGTGGCGGCGGCGGGCTACCAGCCGAGCGTACATTGCATCGGCGATCGCGCATGCGCGCTGGTGCTCGAGGCGTTCACACGGGTGCCTCGCGCGCTGCGGCCGCGCGCCGAGCATCTCCAGATCCTGCGCGCGCGGGACGTCCCGCTGCTGAGGAAGTCGGGGGCGATCGCCTCGATGCAGCCGGCGCACGCGACCAGCGACGCGCCCTGGGCGGAAGAGCGGCTCGGGCATGGAACGGAGCGGCAGCGCGGCGCGTACGCCTGGAGGCAGGCGCTCGACGCCGGGGCGCCGCTCGCATTCGGCAGCGATTTTCCCGTTGAGGAGATCGATCCCCGGGAGGGCCTGCGCGCGGCGATCTCGCGCAAGCCGGCCGAGGGTCAGGCCTGGATGCCGGAGCAGCGCCTCCGCCGGGACGAAGCCCTGCACGCGTACACTGCCGGCGCGGCCTGGGCGGAATTCGCCGAGACGCACCGCGGTTGCATCCGCGAAGGATTCGACGCCGACCTGACCGTCTTCAGTCGGGACGTGATGGCGGTCCACGTGGACGAGATTCGCAGCGTTCCGGTCGCCGCTACCGTCGTGCGGGGGCGTGTCGTATACGCTGGAGGGTGACATGCCGGCTCCGCCCCCGCTGGAAAACTGTCCCGACGTGGAGGATTGCCTCGCCGATCCGTCGGAGATCGGGCGTATCTGCACGTTCGCCCCGATCTGTGGGACCTGCGCGGTGTACCGGGTCATCGAAGGACGCCGCGGGCTATTGCTCGGGACTTGCCGGATCCGCACCGAGCGCGGCGAGTTTCCCTGCACCGCGCCGATCTGCGATTCCTATGCCCCGCGCGCAGGCGCCCAGCCCACGCCCGTGGTGCAGATCTCGAGGGCGCCGAGGCCGCGCCGCGAGCGGGAGGAGCCGCGGGCGCGGCCGCGGGTTCCGGACGGACCAGTCGGAGAGGTGGAGATGACGCGAGAGGAGCTGAAAGCGCTGATCCGGGAGGCGATGGACGAGGAACGAGGCGGCGGATTGGCACCGCTCGCGCCCAAGTGGGAGGGTGGCGTCGCGGTGCTCAAGCCGGCGGACCCGGCCCTGCAGCCGAAGGAACTCCCGCTGGAAGCGCTCTTCCACAAAGTGGTGATGATCCGGGATCGTCTTCGCGTTCTCGAACAGAAGATCAATGCGAACGGCAAGCTGAGCGACGCGGAGAAGGTGGATCTGCAGAGCTACATCACCGGTTGCTACGGATCGCTGACCACGCTCAACGTGCTTTTCCGCGACCGCGAGGATGGGTTCCGCGGGAGCGGCGGCAAGGACTGAGCCCTCTCGCGGCGAGGTAAATCGTGATCACCGCTTTGCTCTGCGCGATGCTCGCGCAGTCCGCGCCGCGCGATGCCGCGCTGGCGGACGCGGGAACGGCGGAAAGCGCGACGATCTACCAGGGCCTCACGCCGCAGCGGATGGCGCGCATCCAGCGTGCGCTGCAGCGCGACAAGCTCGACGGCTGGCTGTTCTTCGACTTCCGCCGCTCCGACGAGATCGCCTATCGGCTGCTGGGGCTGGACCCTGGCGGGGCGCGCTCCCGCCGCTGGTACTGCCTGGTCCCGGCTCAGGGGCAGCCGCGCAAGCTCCTCCATGCGATCGAGCCCCGTGCGCTCGATGGCGTACCTGGCAGCTCCGCGACGTACACGTCGTGGAGGACCCGGGACCGCGAGCTCGGCACGCTGCTGCGCGGTGTCCGCCGGGTGGCGATGGACTACTCGCCGCGCAACGAGATTCCCACGGTGGCGCGCGTGGACGGAGGAACGCTGGAGCTGGTGCGTTCGATGGGAGCGGAAATCGTCTCCAGCGCGGACCTGGTCGCGGAGCTGGAGAGCATGCTGACGCCGGAAGAGCTCGCCTCGCAGGCGCGCGCCGCCGACCTGCTCAGCGCGGACCTCGAGGCCGTGGCGCAGGAGGCGGCGCGGCGGGTGCGCGAGGACCGGCCGGCGACCGAGCGCGAGCTGCAGGAGTTCGCGAGGGCGCGCTGGGCGCAGGAGGGATTCGAGACCGAGGGCTGGCCGGGGGTCGCGGTCGATGCGCACACGGCCGATCCGCATTACTCGCCGCTCGCCGAGGGCGGCACGGTGGCCGGCCGCAACAGTCTGCTCCTGCTCGACTTCAGCGCGCGGCTCGCGCCCGCGGGCATCTACGGCGATCTGACGCGGGTCTACTTCCTCGGCGAGAGCGTCCCCGAAGAGATCCAGCGCATCGCCGGCCACGTCTTCCAGGCGCGCGACGCGGCCCTGCAACTGCTGCGGCAGCGCGCCGAGTTCGGCAAGCTTCCCAGCGGCGCCGAGGTGGATGCAGCCGCACGCAACGTGATCGCGAAGGCCGGCTTTGGGGACCGCTTCCTCCACCGCACCGGCCATAGCATCGACCACCACGGGCACGGGGACGGCGTGAACAACGATGATTTCGAGACCCGCGACACCCGGCGGCACTTGCCGGACACCTGCTTTTCGATCGAGCCGGGGATCTACCTCGCGGGACGCTTCGGCATCCGCAGCGAGATCGACGTCTGCCTGCCCGGAGGAAGGGTCGAGCTGCGTGGCGGTCCCGGACAGTCGGTCGTGCCGGCGCTGCTCGCGCCTTGACTCACCGTTTCTTCGGAGCTGGAGCTCGCGCCGGAGGAGAGACTGCCGCGCGGCGCCGGATCCACTCCGCCAGCAGCCGGACGCCAGCACCCGTTCCGCCCCGCGCGTTGTAGCCGCGCTCCTTGTCGATCGACGCCGGTCCGGCGATGTCGAGATGCGCCCACGGCACCTTTCCGACGAAGTGTTGCAGGAAGAGCGCCGCGTTGATCGAGCCGCCGAAGCGGCCTCCGGTGTTCTTCAGATCGGCGACCGGGCTCTTGATCAGCTCTTCCATCTCCGCGGGAAGCGGCATCCGCCAGAGGGGCTCGCCAGCCCGGCGCGCGCAGGCCAACAATTCGTTCGCCAGCTGCTCGTCGTTGCTGAAGAGGCCCGCGGTCCACGGACCGAGCGCGACCAGGATGGCGCCGGTGAGGGTCGCCAGATCGACCAGCGCCGCCGGCTTGTCCTCGACTGCCCAGGCCAGCACGTCCGCGAGCACCAGGCGTCCCTCGGCATCGGTGTTCAGCACCTCGACGCTGGTGCCGTTCTTCCCGACGATCACGTCGCCCGGCTTGTAAGCGGTGCCACTGGGGAGGTTTTCGCATGCTCCGAAATACCCGCGGACCGGGAAGGGCGGCTCGAGCGCGGCGACCAGGCGCATGGCCGCGATCACCGCCGCGGCGCCGGCCATGTCCGTCTTCATGTCCTCCATGCCCTGAGCCGTCTTCAGCGACAGTCCGCCGGAGTCGAAGGTGATCGCCTTGCCGACGAGCGCCACCGCCTTGCCGTTCGCGCGGGCAGGCTCGTACGAGATGCGCACGAGCTGCGGCTCCTCGGCGCTGCCCTGTGCGACGCCGAGGAAGAGGTTCATGCCCAGCTTCTCGATCTGCGCCCGCCCCAGCACCTCGCATTTGAGTCCCGCTTGCTGCGCCATCTTCCGCGCCTCGGCTGCGAGCGCGCGCGGCGTCACGTACCGCGGCGGCTCGTTCACCAGGTCGCGCGCGGCGCAGACGGCATCGGCGATCTCGCATCCGAGGCGGGCTGCATCCGTCAGGGCCCGCGCAGGCTTCGCGTCCACCAGCAGCTCGAGGCGGGAGAGCTTGAGCGGCTTCTTCTCCCTCTTGTAACGATCGAAGACGTACGCGCCGAGCGACGCGCCTTCGGCGAGCGATTGCAGCTGCGCGGCATCGGCCGCCGGCACGACGATCGCAAGCGACTTCGCCCCGGCGGACTTCGCTAGCTTCACCGCGCGGGACGCCGCCGTCCTGAGCTGTTCCAGCGTCCGGTCGGCGTCCTTTTCCTTGCCGATGCCGATCACCGTGATGCGCTCGGCGCCGATCTTGCCGTGCGTATGGAGGGAGAGCACCTGGCCTTCCTTGCCGGTGAACTCCTCCTCCTTGGCGCAGCGCGAGAGCAGCCCGTCCAGCGCGCCATCGACCGGGGCGAGCTTCTCGCCCTCGCGGACGAAGAAGACGAGCAGGCCCGCGGCGTGCGAGGCGGGCTTCGCGGAGACGACGGAAGTCGGGAGCGCCATCGGTGAGCGGCGCGTTCTACTCCGGTTCAGACCCCGCTGGGAAGCCCTCTACTTCAGGGCCACGGGCCAGAAGCGCAGCGTGCAGCTCTTCATCCGTCCGCTGCCGTCGCTGTCGCTCTCCAGCTCGAAGGGGAGGCGCTGGAGGATGGTCCCGTCGAGACCGAGACGGAGCTCGAGCGTGTCGCAGGTGCGACCGCTGGCGAGTTCCAGCGTCCACTTCGCGCAGGAGTTTCCGCTCCGGGACATGAGCTCGACGTCCTGGGTGCAGGGCTGGCCGGACCCGCCGTGATGATGCCACCGTGTGCGACCGTGGCGACGCGTCCGTTGACTCCACTCGAGGAATTGACCAGCGTGAAGCGGGGATAGGCATTGCCGGATACGAAGTGCGCCATCACACCGGCGCCATTTCCGACTGGAAGCCCGCAGACGCCCGAGGTCGAATCGTACGGCTCGGCGTACGATGCCATCGTTCCGAGTGATGCGGGTGCAAGGCCGTCGCAATCGATGGTCCCGCCTGTTCCCGCATCGGAGCCGCCATCGGCATTGCCTCCGCCACCGGCTGTCCCTCCGTCGACCCCGGATCCACCGCCTCCGCTCCCGCCGGGAATGCCGGTCTCCACGCTGCTGCATGCACTGGCTCCAGCGATGGCGGCGGCGATGAGCCAATGGAGCGAGCGCATGCCACACCTCCCGCGGGCGCGACCCGGCCAGTCGAAACGTGCTCATGCCGCCAACCGTCCGGAACCGTACGTTGCTTTCCGCCGGGGCCGCGGGTAGGGTCCGCGCCTTCCGGAGCGTTCAAGGAACGTGGAAGAGAAGCTGCAGGAGATCGAGCAGAGGTTCGAACGGCTGACCGCCGACCTGGGGAACCCCGAGGTGATCGGCGACCGCAGCCGGTTCTCCCAGGTGGCGAAGGAGCGGTCGCAACTCGAGCAGCTGGTGGAGACGTTCCGCGAGTACAAGCGGGTGCGCACGGAGGTCGCGGACTGGAAGGCGCACCTCACCGACCCGGACTCCGAAGTGCGCGAGATGGCTCGGGCGGAGCTTCCCGTTGCGGAGGCGCGGCTCGAAAGCCTGAACGAGCGCCTGAAGATCCTGCTCCTGCCCCGGGATCCGAACGACGATCGCGGCGTCATCCTCGAGGTGCGTGCCGGCGCCGGCGGGGACGAGGCAGGGCTCTTCGCGGCCGATCTTCTGCGCATGTACCTGCGTTACGCGGAGCGGAAGGGGTGGAAGACGTCCTTGATGGACTCGAGCGACAACGCCGCGAGAGGGATCAAGGACGCGAGCGTGACCATCGAGGGCGACGGCGTCTTCAGCTACCTCAAGTACGAGTCCGGCGTGCATCGCGTCCAGCGGGTTCCCGCGACCGAGGCGCAGGGCCGGATCCACACCTCCACGGCCACCGTATCGGTCATGCCGGAGGCGGAGGAAGTCGACGTCCAGATCAATCCCGCCGACATCCAGATGGACGTCATGCGCTCGACCGGCTCGGGCGGGCAGAGCGTGAACACCACCGATTCGGCGGTCCGGCTCACGCACAAGCCCACCGGCGTCGTGGTGAAGTGCCAGCAGGAGAAGTCGCAGATCAAGAACCGCGCCATGGCGATGAAGATGCTGCGCGCCAAGCTCTACGAGATGGAGCAGGAGAAGCAGCGCAGCGCGCGGGACGCACAGCGCAAGTCGCAGGTGGGCACCGGCGATCGGAGCGAGAAGATCCGCACCTACAACTTCCCGCAGGACCGCCTCACCGATCACCGCATCGGCCTCACCCGGCACAATCTCGCCGCCGTCATGGACGGCGACATCGAAGACGTGATCGTCGCCTGCCGCACCTTCTTCGAGGCGGAGGCGCTACGGCAGCAGCAAGCGCAAGCATGACCGTCGGCGAGCTCGTGCACCACACCGCGCTGCGCCTTTCGGCGCCGGAGCTGCTCAGCGAGGACCCCGGACAGGAAGCGCGCGAGCTGGTCGCGCACGCGCTGGGCGTGTTGCCCGCCGAGCTGCCCGACCAGGCATCCAATTGCGTCGATTCCCGCCAACACGGGGAGTTCATGCGCCTGCTCTCGCGCAGGCTGGATGCGGAGCCGACCGGGTACATCGTGGGGGCCGTCGAGCTGCTCGGGCTGCGCTTCACGGTGGACCGGCGCGGATTCATTCCCCGGCTGGATCTTCCGGTGCTGATCAATGCCGGGCTCGAGCGGGTTCCGCGGGAGGTCTCGGGTTTCGCGCTCGACCTCGCCTGCGGAATCGGGGCGGCGGGGATCTGCGTCGGGCACGCCCGGCCCGGTCTGCGCGTCGATCTGACGGACGTGTCCAGCGAAGCGATCGAGCTCGCCCGCGAGAACGCCGACCGCCTCATCCCCGGCCGCGCGCAGTGCTACGCGGGGGACCTGTTCCAGCCGCTGCCGCGCGGGCGTAGATACGCGATCGTCACCGCCAACCCGCCCTGGGTCCCCGACGGTACCCCGCTGCCGGAGGAGGTGATCAATCACGAGCCCCCCGTCAGCTTCTTCGGCGGACCGGACGGTCTCGACGTCGTGCGCCGGCTGATCCGCGAGCTGCCTGAATGGCTCGCCCCGGGCGGAGTGTACGCCCAGGAGTGCGATCCGTCGCAGGTGGACAAAGTGATCGGGCTGCTCACCGGCGCGGGCCTGCGCGACCCGCGCGCGCACCCGGACAAGGATGGCGTGCGGCGCGTCGTCTCGGCACAACGGCATGGCTGAGGCGTGGACCGTGCGCTCGCTCCTGCAGTGGGCGCGGGATTGGCTGGCGAAGAAGGGGGTGGAGAACCCGCGCCTGGACGCGGAGCTGCTGCTCGCCCACGCGCTGCGCTGCGATCGGGTCCGTCTCTACATCGACGCCGACAAGCCGCTCGCGGCCGAGGAGCTGGCCCGCTTCAAGCCGCTGATCAAGCGGCGCGGCGCACTCGAGCCGGTGGCGTACATCCTCGGGACGAAGGAGTTCTACGGAAGGCCCTTTGCCGTCGCCGCAGGCATCTTCATCCCGCGCCCCGAGACCGAGCTGCTGGTGCGCATGGTCACCGAGCACTTCGCAAGGGACGCGGAAGCACGCGTTCTCGATCTCTGCGCGGGGTCGGGCGCCGTGGGAATCTCCATCGCCGCCGAGCGGCCGCGGGCGCGCGTCGATCTGGTGGAGCTGTCGGCCGATGCAGCCGCGATGGCGCGAGCGAACGCCGAGAAGCACGCGCCCGGACGCGTCCGGGTGGTCACGGGCGATCTGTACGCCGTCTTGCCGGAAAAGGTCCGTTACGATGCCATCGCGGCGAACCCGCCGTACGTGCCGACCGCCGAGGTTGGAAGACTTGCTCCGGATGTCATCCAGCACGAGCCGCACATCGCGTTGTTCGCGGGGGAGGACGGCCTCGCCGTGATTCGCAGGATCGTCGCCGGCGTGGGTGAATGGCTCGCGCCCGGAGGATTGTTCGTCACCGAGATCGATCCTTCCCAGGGTGAGGCGGTAGCGCACCTTCTGCGCGATGCGGGGCTGATGCAGGTGCGGGTCGAACGCGATCTTGCCGGGCTCGATCGCCACGTGGCAGGAAGAAGGGCCTGATGGACGCAATCGAGATCACCGGGGGGAGGCCGCTGTCCGGCGAAGTCCAGGTCTCCGGGTCCAAGAATGCGACGCTCCCGCAGATCGCGGCCGCGCTGCTCGCGCCGGGGCGTTCGACCTTCCGTGGCGTCCCGGATCTCGCGGATATCCGGACGCTGGGAAAGCTGCTCGGGCACATGGGCGCCCGCGTCGAGCGCGACGGCGCCACGGTGTACGTCGACGCGGACCGCGTCGCGAATCCGGAGGCGCCGTACGAAATGGTGAAGACGATGCGCGCCAGCGTGCTCGTGCTCGGGCCGCTGGTCGCGCGGTTCGGACGCGCTCGGGTTTCGCTTCCCGGCGGGTGCGCCATCGGCGCGCGTCCGATCGATCAGCACCTGAAAGGACTGCAGCTGCTCGGCGCGAAGATCGACCTGGCGCACGGATACGTCGAGGCGCAGGCGGCGCGGCTCCGCGGAGCGACCATCCTCTTCGATCTCCCCACCGTGACCGGGACGGAAAACCTCATGATGGCGGCGGCGCTCGCCGAGGGCCGCACGGTCCTGGAGAATTGCGCGCGCGAGCCGGAAGTGGCGGCGCTGGCGGATGCGCTGAACGCGATGGGAGCGCGCATCCAGGGCGCGGGCAGCAGCGTGGTCACCATCGACGGCGTCAACAGCCTGCGTCCCATGGACATCCAGGTCATCCCGGACCGGATCGAGGCAGGGACCCTGCTCGCCGCGGCGATGATCACGGGTGGCGACGTGGTCGTGCGCGGCGCCCGCCCCGAGGACCTGGACGGGGCGCTGGCGAAGATGAGGGAGGCGGGGGCGCGCATCTCCGCCGAGCGGGGCGGGCTTCGCATCGTCGCGCCCGAGCGGCCAGACGCCGTGGACTTCATCACGGCTCCGTTTCCCGGGTTTCCCACCGATCTGCAGGCCCAGCTCATGGCTTGCCTGACCGTCGCGCGAGGGGCCTCCCGGGTGGTGGAGACCGTGTTCGAGAACCGCTTCATGCACGTGCAGGAGCTGGTGCGCATGGGAGCGGACATCGCCGTCGACGGGCATACCGCCGTGGTTCGGGGTGTCGCCCGCCTGTCCGGCGCACCGGTGATGGCGACCGACCTGCGAGCCAGCGCCTCGCTCGTCCTGGCCGGCCTGCGGGCGGAGGGAAAAACGAAGGTGCATCGAGTCTACCACCTGGACCGCGGATACGAGTCTCTGGAGAAGAAGCTGGCCGCGCTCGGCGCGAACGTCCGTCGCGTGAAAGGCGCTCTTGCGTAAACGCCCGTTGCTCTCGGGAAACCCGGTGGGCTAGGCTTTGAGTCCTGACCTTCCAACGGAGCACGACGAAGCCATGGATTGCCCGCGCGACAATACGGAGATGACCGAGCTCACCGACGGAGAGGACCGTCTCCTCTTTCGTTGCGCCGAGTGCGGAGGTCTCTGGCTCGACGTCGCGGACCTCAACCGCATCCTCCTTCACAACGGGCTGGCCACCCTGGAGGCGATGGGCGGGCGCGCAAACCCCGAGGAGGACGCCGGAGAGTGCCCGGTCGACAACGTCGCTCTGCTGGCCGTGGAAAGCCAGCACAAGCGCAACCCGCTCGTCTACGAGACGTGCGAGAGCTGCGGCGGCATCTGGCTCGAGTCGGCGGACTTCGCGGAGGAGGGCGACTCGGCGGAAGAGCTGACCAAGGGGATCGTCGAGTTCTACCGGGAGTTCGCCGTCAAGCCGGGTACCAAGGCCGCGCGCAAGTAGATGCGGAGGGCCTGGCTCGTCGCGGCGCTGCTTTGCGCGTGCCGCGAGAAGGGGGCGGCTCCGGTGCCAGCGGCGGAGTCCCCGGCTGCGCCCGCTCCGCCGGAGCGGATTCGCGAGCAGGAGCCGAACGACTTCCAGCGCGCGCAGCAGATCCCGGCGCGCGCGGTGGTGACCGGCTCGCTGGAGGCGCCGCGCGACGACGACTGGTTCCGCGTCCGGGTCCCCGCCGGCAAGACCCTGGCGCTGCGCATCGAGCTGAAACTCGTCCGTGACGCGTCGCTCGAGGCCTACGATGGCGACCGCAACCGGCTGCTGCGGGTGCATGCGGGCGGCGGCGATCCGGGCCTCATTCCCGCGCTGGCCTGCCTGGAAGCTTGCTTTCTCAAGGTCTCGGGCGCCGGGCCGCAGGACTACGAGCTGGCCGTGCTCGGCGCCGAACCACGACCGGATGAGGAGTTGGAGCCCAACGATCGCGCGGTCGACGCCACGCCACTGCAACCCGGAAAGCCGATGCGCGGCACGTATCTCTCCGCCGACGACGAGGACTGGTACCGGCTGGAGCTGAAGCCGTCGGCCATGGACGCGCTGCGCATCGAGGTCACGGCCGTGCCGGGAGCGCGACCCGAGTTGGAGGTCCGCGCGCTCGCCGACGCGTCGCTGCTGGCGACTTTTCGCGGCACGGATGAGCTGCTCGTGCGCGATCTGTCGGTCCATCTCGCCGACTTGCGGGATGGTGGTCTCGGGGACCGGGGGGTCGCCGACGGCGTGGTCGCAGACGGGGGCGACGCGGATGGTGGGCTAACGGACGGTGGTTTTCCGGCCGGGGTCGCGGCGGGCGGTGGCTATTACCTCGTACTCAAAGGCCACACCCGCCGCGGAGCGCCGCTCACTCCGTACACGATCACGACGGCGTTGGAGGCTGGGGCGCCGGATCTGGAGATCGAGCCCAACGACGACCCGCAGCACGCGACGCCACTGCACGATACCGCCACCGGCTACATCGCTCCTGCAGGTGATCAGGATTGGTACCGGATCCACTCCGATGCGCCCGCGATCCTGCACGTCGAGCTGACCGGAGCGGATCGCGCCGACCTGGAGGTGGCCGTGTACGCGGACGGCGGCGGGGAAAAGCCGCGCCTGCTTGCGCGGGTGAACGAAGGCGGTCCGCGGGAACCAGAGGTGTTGCCGGCGGTGGGGATTCCCGCGGGCGACAGCTACGTGCTCGTGCAAGCGGCGGCGCGGCAGCTCGAGGGAAAGTGGGTGCGCGATGGCGAAGACAGGCAGACGCCGTACCGGCTCGCGGTCCAGCTCTTCGCCGACGACGGCTCGACCGAGCGAGAGCCGAACGACGAGGTGGCGACGGCGCCGGTCCTCGCTCTTCCCATCCAGGTGAAAGGTTGGATCTGGCCGCGCAAGGACGTGGACGTCTTTCGCTTCCATGTCGGCGCGGGGCATGCGCCGGTGAACCTCGTGCTGGCGGCGGTGAGGGGCGTGGACCTGCAGCTCAGGCTGTACGAGCTGCGCGGCGAGCGGCCTCCGGAGGTCATCGGCTCGTCCGACGCCAGGCGGGGTGAAGGAGAGGAGAAGCTGATCGCCGTTCCGCTCAAGGAGGGAGATTACGCCGTGGAAGTCTCGAGCCCGCGGAACAAGGACGCGAGCGCGACGCAGGCGTACACGCTGACCGTACAGTAGTTGCTTGACGCGCTCGGGAGCCGCGACTAGCCTTCGAGTCTTCGAGCGGGAATAGCTCAGTTGGTAGAGCATCAGCTTCCCAAGCTGAGGGTCGCGGGTTCGACTCCCGTTTCCCGCTCCAATCCAAGTCCCTGATTCTCCTCGCTGTCGATGGTCGAGTTGTGCACGCCTTGAGGCGTCGACCCCGGCGCTTGCAGCAAGGATGCAGCAAACGGCGACGGCGGAAGCAGATTGATCGCCTCGCGCAGGTCCTCGACGACGAGGTGGCCGTACGTGCCCGTCGTCGTTTTCACGTCGCGATGGCGCAGCAGGCGTTGCACGCGGTGGGCATCGACACGTTCGCGGAGGAGCAGCGTGGCCGTGCTGTGGCGCAAGTCGTGGAAGCGCATCGGGCGTACCTTCGCGGTCGGCCACAGCTTCATCGCGCAGCGCGGGCAGGGGCGGAGCTCGCCGTCTGCGTGGCGCTCGCTGTGGGGCTCTCCGCGGCGCTTGCAGCGGCGGCAGGTGTGGACCCAGTAGTCGACCAGGCCGGCGCGCGCGAGCGCAGTGCGAAGCACTTTCTGCGGGTCGGCTTCCGGAGAGCGCATCCGGCCGTCGCGGCCGGGGAACACGAGTTCGCTGGTCGAGCTCGCGAGCGCCTCTTCGAGGAACGGGACGAGCGCCTCGGCGATCGGGATCGCGTCCGCGTGCCCGCCCTTCGTGGTCTCGCGGTCGTAGGACCGGCGCACCGTGATCGTCCGGTGGTCCAGGTCCACGTCGCTCTGCGCAGCCCGAACAGCTCGCCCTTGCGCAGGCCCGTGTAGAGGGCGGCAGCAAACACGGCTCGCCACGCATCAGGCACGGCCGCGAGGAGAAGCGGCACTTCATCGGCGCGCAGCGTGACGTATGCTCGCTTCGGCTCTGGGCGCTTCTCGACTTCGTCGATCGGGTTCGGCCCGCTCCAGAGCCCGTCCCTGCGCGCGCGAGCGAACACCGTGTGCAGCACGCGGCGCAAGCCGTTGAGATACGAGCGCGCCAGGCCAGCGCGCTCCATCTCGCGCTGGCGCTCTTCGATGCGCGCGGCGGGGACGGCAGTGAGCGGCAACGCGCCCAGGGCAGTTTCCATGACGTGGCGCCGCAGCCGGGAGCGCTCGCGGTACGCGCTCGACTTCGGACAGCGCTCGCGCAGCCACCAGTCACAGAGCTGGCCCAGGGTCATGCTCGAGTCGGTGGGCAGCGGCTCCAGCCCGAGGCGCTGCCTCTCGGCGCGCCGCTCTAGCTCGCCCGCGAGCCGCCGCGCCCCGGTCTTGCTCCGGGCGGTCGAGACCTGGTCGCGCCAGCGGCCGTCCGGACCCTTCCAGCGCAGGTACCACTTGCTGGCCTTCTCGTAGACGCTCGCCATCGTGGTCAATCCTTGGCAGCCAGTATCACCGCGTTGGTCTCCTGCTGTCCTTGGCCCTGTGCGTAGGCGCGGATCGCATCGGGATCGAATCGCACGAGAGCTCCGACGCGCAGGCAGGGAAGCAGCCCGGCTGCGGAGCGATGGTAGACCCACGAGCGCGATACCCGCAGATACGCGGCGACTTCAGCGACGGTCCACAGCGAACCCATTCTGTTGCCCCTCTGGTTGCTTCTATCGATGGCTCTTCGCCTTCTTCTCGAACCCGGGCCCGCCCCTGTCGCGGATCTCGTTGTACCGCGTCGCGAGCAGGTGCCCGATGTAGTCGTACTCGTCCATCCCCATCGCCTTGCGGTCAGCCTCGAGGACGTCGGCGATCATCTTGGGGAGGAACCACCAGTCGCGCAGGCCATCGAGCACGCGCGCAACGTACTCGTTCATCGACCAGCCGCGAGCGGCCGCCGCTCCTTTGAGCCAGTCCGTGATCCTGAACGAGAGCCGGAAGGAGACGATCGCCTTCTCGTCGGTGAGCGGAGTTTTCGGCATCGGGCGCCTCCCGGCTGGCTACTTGCTTTGTATGTTGGTTCATAATACAAGTCAACAGCATGTCGTATGCGCCGGGAAACCTCGAAATCATCCCAGCAACAAGGCTCGATCGATGGGTCGATCAATCAGTTTTGAGCCGGAGCGATGAGGTAGCGAACCAGGACGGTTTCGAGGCTGCTGCCGGTTCCGCCCCGCCGAATCAGGAGGTTGGCGAATCACCACGGGCGCGGTTGGAGAGCCGCGCGGCCGCCTTCGCCCCTTCCCGGCCACCCACTCCCAACGACCGGATTGGGTGGCCGGGAAGTGGCTGTGTCGGGGAGGAGTGAATGAAAGCAGTGGTTGAGATGGAGAAGAGGGCGGGGCGGAACCGGCAGTTGACGGAGAGGGATCGGGAGTTGTGTGGGTTTTGGCAGTGTGTCGGTATCTGACTCGAGAACAGATTGAAAGACTGATGTTCCCAGGAAGAAGCAAGGCAAGGTCCTCGACCAGGCTGAGGCAGTTGGCGTCGAGCATGGGCGACCAGGCGGCGGTGGTACGAGGAGACCTGGGGTACGCGAGCGCGGAGGGATGGGCGACGGTCTGGGCTTTGACGGCGGAAGGGTTCGACATCGGTTCGCAGCTCTTGAACCTCAAGCTGGCGAGAACACCGAAGCACGACGTCGGCCCTTGGTTCCTCAAGCACGAGGTGATCCTGAACGAGGTGTTCCTCGGCCTCGTGCCGCAGGACGGAAAGACGCCCGCGAGGGTGCCGAGGGGCTTCCGCTGGGTTCTGGGCGAGTACCTCGATCTTCCGTTCAATGA
>Ga0209237_1000065_pt1 | contig 46158 bp, 49 predicted proteins | sample GraSoi013_1_40cm_2_FD_185820 | JGI IMG/M metagenome (GOLD analysis project Ga0209237, IMG submission 185820) | Grasslands soil microbial communities from the Angelo Coastal Reserve, California, USA - Sample 10_02_2013_1_40cm (SPAdes) (version 2) | ecosystem: Environmental > Terrestrial > Soil >...
CCTCGAACTCGGCGGCAAGAATCCGCAGATCGTCCTCCCGGACGCGAAGATCGACCGGGCCGTGAAGGGCGCTCTGTGGGGCGCGTTCCAGAACGCCGGTCAGATGTGCTGGGCCGGGTCGAAGCTGCTCGTGCACGAGTCGATCGCGCCTTCGTTCCTCGCGAAGCTCAAGCAGCAGACGGAGAAACTGCGGCTCGGGCCTCCCCTGAAGGACGACGTGCAGATGGGCCCCCTCGTCTCCCGCGAGCACGCCGCGAACGTCGTCCAGGCGATCGAGGACGGGATCGAGCAGGGATCGAAGGTTCTCGCAGGAGGCGGTCGGACCGATTCTGCAGAGCTGAAGGACGGAAACTTTGTGCGACCGACCATCTTCGAGGATCCTCCCGCTCGCGCGCGCGTGGCCCGCGAGGAGGTCTTCGGCCCGGTCGTGGCGGCATGGCACTTCGACGGGGTGGACGACGCAATCGCGAAGGCGAACGACACGCCGTACGGCCTCGCGGCCGGCGTCTGGACTCAAGACATTTCGAAGGGGCACGCGATCGCGCGACGGCTGCAGGCGGGCATGATCTCAATTAACGAGTTCCCGGTCACCTTCCCGCAGACGCCGTTCCTCGGGTGGAAGCAGTCGGGGCTCGGCCAGGAGCAGGGCGTCGACGCAGTCTTGTTCTACACCCACGTCAAGAATGTCCTCGTGAACCTCGAGTGACACGATGATCTACGTCGCCCCGAGCGCCGTCCTCGTCGGAGACGTGACCGTCGAGGAAGGGGCGAGCATCTGGCACGGCGCCGTGCTGCGCGGAGATTTCGACTCGATCGTCGTCGGGCGGGACTCGAACGTCCAGGACAACGTAGTCGTGCATGTCGATCGCGGCTTGCCCGCGGTGATCGGCCGACGCGTGACGGTCGGCCACACGGCCGTGATCCACGGCTGCTCCATCGGCGACGACTGCTTGATCGGCATGAATTCGACGATCAATAGTGGCGCCGTGATTGGATCGGGATCGGTTGTTGCGAGTGGCGCGGTGATCCGGGAGAACGCCGACTTTCCCGCGGGCGGCGTGATTGCCGGCGTCCCGGCCAAGACCATTCGAAGCGTCGACGAGACCCTTCGGCGTCGGATCGACCTCTCGTGGCCGATCTACCGGGAGCTGGCGAAGGCGAGTCTGCCCCCGCGGCCCGCGATCAAGGGCGATCCTTCGAAGCAGGTCGCTCTCGAGCTCTCCACGGAATTCACCCGCCTCGTCCGCGACGAATAGGCACCCAAACGTTTTTTGATGGCGTTCGGCATCGACCGGCGGATGACGCGCTTCACCACGGACATCCAGCTGCGATTTCGCGACATCGACGGGATGGGTCATGTCAACAACGCCGTCTACTTGTCCTACATCGAGCTCGCGAGGACGCAGTTCTACATGCAGCACGCGAACCGTCGGACCCTCGATGAGATCGATTTCATCCTGGCCCATGTGGAGATCGATTTCGAATCGCAGGCGACGTGGGGCGATCAGATCCAGGTGGCGGTTTGGCCATCGAAAATCGGCAACTCCTCGTTCACGCTGAGCTACGAGATCAAGGAGAAGAGGAGCGGACGGATCCTCGCTCGGGCGAAGAGCGTCCTCGTCTCGTACGACTACGAGAAGAAGAAGTCGAAGCCGATCTCCGACGATTTCCGCTCCCTCCTGCAATCGGGACTCGAGGCGTAGCCGAGGCGTCCATCGGGCTTCATAAACCCCCGGCCCCAAAGGCTCTATGACCGGACGGGCGTTTCCTGCGGAGATGGCCAAGAAAGGGGCGAGGCCTCCGGTCGGGACTAAGGGCGCCGCGGGCTGGTATTGGAAGCGCTACACGGAACTCTATCCGAAGTACTTCTGGGCCGACGACACGAAGCTCGCGGACATCGTGGTTGCGTCGGCAAAGGGGTCCCTGCTGTACGACGTCGAGGGGAAGGAGTACATCGACCTCACGAGCCAATGGGCGACGAACAACCTCGGGAACGTCCATCCGGAGATCCTGAAGGCGACCGTGGACGCGCTCGAGCGCTACGGTTTCCTCATCCTCTTCATGAATCCGCATCTGCCGATGATCGACGTCGCGGAGCGGCTCCTTTCGATTCGCCCCTCGGACAACCTGACCCGCGTCTTCCTCGAGCTGTCCGGCACCGGCGCGGCGGAAGGGGCCGTCAAGCACGCGATCGAAGCGAGCGGTCGGCCGCTGATCCTCAGCTTCATGGGACAGTATCACGGGCTCAGCATCGGGGCGACGGCGTTTGGCACCCTCGCGTCGCGCATGCGACGGAACTGGGAGGCCTTTTCCGGCGGCGCCGTCCACGCGCCGTACCCGATGACGTACCGGAAACCGAAAGGCATGACGGACGATCAGTTCGGCGAGTGGTGCCTCGGATTCCTGGAGGACCAGATCCTCCGGTACGTGGCCTATCCGGATCGCATCGCGGGGGCGATCTTCGAGCCGGTGGCCCTGGAGGCGGGCGTCTGGATTCCGCCGAAGAATTTCGTGCGCGGCCTTCGCAAGCTCGCCGACGAGCACGGATGGTTCTTCATCGCGGACGAGGTCGAGGCCGGGCTCGGTCGCACCGGGAAGATGTGGGGGATCGAGCACTTCGGCGTCGCGCCGGATCTCGTCTCGATCGGCAAGGCGCTCGGCGGCGGACTGATGCCCCTGGGCGCGGTCCTCGGGGACGATCGATCCATGGGCAAGGGTGACGTCGTGGCGGGGACCACCTTCGGCGGGCATCCGGCCGCGTGTGTGGCCGCGACGGTCACGATCGATATCATGCGACGAGACCGGATTCCGGAACGCGCGGCCCGGGTCGGCGGAAAGGCCTTGAAGCGCGTGAAGGAGTGGGAAGACCTCTCGATCGTCGGCGAGACGCGCGGCCTCGGCCTGGCGATCGGCGTCGAGATCGTGAGCAACAAAGGGACGAAGGCCCGCGACAACGACGCCGCGCGGGATGTCTTCTTCGACTGTGTCCGCGGCGGCGTCATCCCGCTATACGACTACGAGATGAACGTCCTTCGGATCCAGCCCCCGCTGACGATCGAGGAACCGTTGCTCGACAAGGCCCTCGACGGGATGGAGTCGGCGTTGCGCAAGCACTCCCGCTAAGCGAGGGACCGCTCCGAGCGCACCCGTTCTTTGACGTCGATTCCAAACCTCCGCAGGAGCGGGAAGAACGGTTTCGGGTCGAGGTTCTCTGGAGAGAGCTTGCCGTTCTCGCGGATCGAGCCGCCCGCGAGGAGGAGCGCACCGGCGGCCGCGCCCGTCCCCGTGAGGTAGGCGGTCGCCGTCGCCCCGAATCGTTGTGACGCCTCACGGTGCCCGAGAATCGCGTAGATCGTATGGACGATGCTGTGTCCGTCCTTCTCGCCGGCCACCTCGACCAGAATCGCCGCGTAGCCATCGACGCGCCCCGCGAGATCTGCGGGTTTCGGCAAGGCGCTGAACAAGGCCCTTCGCGGGTTCGGTCCTCCGGGCGGCCCCGGTTCGAGGAGGCGCAGGTCGCGGAACAGCTTCAGCGTCTGGACGGTGGGTGGGTCGAGGGCGAGCTTGAAGTCGACATAGCGGACGCCTTTCCCGATGAACCGCGGAAGGGTGTCGACCTCCTCATGGTCGACGGAGTACACGGGAAGGGATCCGATCGGCGCCGGAAACTCGTATGCCTCGAGTTCTCCGAAGGGCGGCACGGAATCGTACTTGCCGTCCCGCCAAATCCTCGAAGGCGCAAGCGTCTCCTCGACGAACGTCTCCGGGCTGAAGAGGGCGATGAACGGATAATCCGGACTCGAGGCGGTGTCGCCGTCGCGCACCTTGATCGAATCAACCCGCTCCATGCCGTCCGCGGCGTACCTCGCGAAGACGTTGCTCAAACCGGGATCCTCGCCCATCGCGCAGAGGGCCGTCAGCCCTGCGGCTTTCCAGGTGTCGGAATCCACGAACGGATCCCGCGAATCGTTCGCCGGGTCCAGATAGTTGAGTCCCTCTGCCAGCGCGGCGGCCTGGACCGCTCGATTGAATTGCGGGAGCGCTGTGTTGATTACTAGCCCGCATCCGCGCATCGCACGCCGCAGGCCCTCACCGTCGCTCGCATCGAGTTGGGTCGCACGGGCCTTCGGACTCTTCAGGCGCGACGCGGTACGCTTCGCGAGTTCCCCGTCCACATCGGCGAGGATGACCTCGGCGACATCATCGCTCGCGCAGAGGTGTTGAGCTACGACAGAACCGACCGCTCCGCACCCGATCAGGAGAACACTCGGTGGGTCGGAGGGTATGCTGTCGAACCTCGGTTCCAATAGGGGCGACGGCGGTCCATTAGCCTTGCGGGGGAGGGGACATAAGCCTGACGCAGGGGTTCAAAACCCATGGTACGCAGTAGCATGCCGGTCCGCCGATGTTAACCTTGTTTAAGGTTGCATTCGACCCGGATTACGATTTCGTTGCGCCGGCCTCGAGGATCGTTCGCAATCGCGATGGATCCGATGTCGGCGGAGAGCAGACCTGTCCTTGGCATACGAACGCCACGGGACCCGTCTTGGCCTCCTTGGTCTTGAGCATTGGTTCGACGGGCGGGGGCACATACGCATCATCGCCAGCGACGACGAGCACGGTCTTCCCCGCGGAGTACGTTCCGCTCGCCGTCTCCTGCAATTTCCGGACCCGCGGATCGTCATGAGGACCGAGCACGACGACCTCCGCCGGTGGATGGATCCACAATTCGGCTGCGAGATGGTAGGTCCCTGCGAAGACCGGGCCGTATCGGCTCGCCTCGCCCGCAAAGGCCGTCATCAGCTCATCGTGGTGCAACCGATAGTCATCGTTCCCGGTGAGCGCGTGGAGCCGCGCCAAGCACAGCGCGGCCACCGCGTTCGCTCCGGCGTACGGTGAATCCTCGACGGGTCGACGACGGACTTCGCGCAATGTCAAGCCCACGCCCTCGTGCAGGTCCGTCGCAATGTCGACGAACCCTCCCGCCTTGTCCCAGAAGTGGTTCAACGTGAAGACCATGATCTCCTCCGCTGTGCGCAGGTACTCCGGCTCGGCGGTCGCGGCGTACGCGGCGAGCGCAGCGTCGACGACGTACACATGGTCTTCCAACAGACCGCGGACCTTCCGGTCGCCGTCGGCGAGGGCGTGCCACATCCCGCGGTCTTTCGACCACATCCCCGAGAGGACCCGCCCCAGGGATTTGAGTGCGAACCCGCGGACGTCCTCTCGACCAAAGGCCATGGCGGCCTCCAAGACCGCCGCAATCATCATCCCGTTCCAGGAAGCGAAGATCGTCCGGTCCACCGCCGGCATCGGACGTCTCTCGCGCGCGGCCTTCAGCCTCTCCTTGCCGCTGGTGATCAGAGCCCGGACGCGATCGGCCGAGAGGTGGAGTTCCTTGGCAATTGCCTCCGGGTCTTGGTCCACAAACAGGACGTTTTTCTTCGGGTTGTGGTGCATCTCGCCCCGATCTCCGACTTCGAAGCGTAACGCGAGGATCCGAGCCTCGTCCGCAGTCACCGCCGCCTTGAGTTCGTCCGAGGTCCAGGTGAAGTAATCGCCATCGTCGTCGAGGCCGACGTCCGCGTCTTGACTCGCAAAGTATCCGCCGCGCTGGCGGTCCGAGAGGACCTCTTCCGCCCACGCGAGGATCCCTTCGGCGGTCTCGCGGTAGAGCGGGTCGCGGGTGAGTTGCCACGCGTGAACGTAGTTCGCCAGGAGGCCCGCGTTGTCGTACAACATCTTCTCGAAGTGCGGCACGATCCACCGCGGATCCGTCGAGTACCGATGGAAGCCTCCGCCGACCTGATCGTAGACCCCGCCCTTCGCCATCGCCGTGAGGGTGCGGGTGAAGATCTTCTGGAGGCCCTCTTCCTTCGTCCGATGGAAACGGGCCATGACCCACTCCATCGTCCCCGGGTGTGGGAACTTCTGCTGGCCCGAGATGCCGCCGTTCACGGGGTCGAATTGCCCGCGGAGCGAGTCGAGGCTCTCCTTCAGCATCGCCTCGTTCACTACGCCGTCCTCGACGAGGGAGACGCGGCCTTCAGCGAGGGCTTGGTGGAGCGCCTCCGCTTCCCTCACCGTGTCCGCCTTGTTCGTGCGGTAGGCATCCGACATCGCGAGCAGAACACGTCGGAAGCTCGGCCGTCCGTACGAGTCCTTCGGTGGAAAGTAGGTGCCTCCGTAGAACACCTTGCCGTCCGGCGTCAGGAAGGCAGTGAGCGGCCAGCCGCCTTGGCCTGCGATTGCGCCGACGGCCTGTTGGTACCGCGCGTCGATGTCCGGTCGCTCGTCCCGGTCCACTTTGATGGCGACGAAGTGGTCGTTGACGATGGCGGCGAGCTCCGGATCCTCATACGATTCGCGATCGATCACGTGACACCAGTGGCACCACGTGGCCCCGACGTCCAGGAGGATCGGCCGGTCGAGTTCTTTCGCGCGGCGGAACGCGTCTTCGCCCCACGGGTACCAGTGAACGGGCTGGTGGGCGGCGCCCTTCAGGTAGGTCGAAGACTCCTTCGCGAGCCGGTTCTCCGCCACGGGGAGGAAGCAGGCGAGGCCGCGTTAAGTCCCTTTGGGTGCGACCGCCGATGCCTTGAGCCGCGCCGCGAACTGCTTGCGAAACTTCGAGACTTTCGGGGCGATAACGACGCGGCAGTAACCGGCGGTCGGGTTCTTACGGAAGTAGTCCTGGTGGTACTCCTCGGCTCGATAGAACGGCTGTAGCGGCGCGACTTCCGTCACGATGGGCCGTGCCCAGATCCCCGCTTTGAAAATCTCCGCCATGACTTGCCGCGCCGTTTTCTCTTGCTCGGGAGAATTGTAGAAGATCGCAGACCTGTACTGCGTCCCGACATCGCCACCTTGTCGATTCAACGTCGTCGGATCGTGGACGGAGAAGAAGATCCGCAAGATGTCCGCGAGCGGGATGACGGTCGGATCGAACGTGACTTGCACGGCTTCCGCGTGACCCGTCGTGTCCGTGCAGACGGCCTCGTACGAGGGATTCACGAGCCGACCGCCGGAATATCCGACCTCTACTTTCTCGACTCCGCGGAGCTCCTGGAACACCGGCTGAAGGCACCAGAAACATCCGCCCGCGAGGGTGACGACCTCGCTGCTCCGCTTCGACTCGGCCATCATGCTTCTCATCTTGGGATTCGCCTCCGCTCGTGATTAAGGTTTGCCATCATGGGCCCTGGAGGCGGTCACTTGACGAGGACCGCGGCGTTCCCGCTCAGGATTCGTTCCTTCGTCTGCTCGGACAGCGGGAGGGACCGCAGCCCTTCGATCTCCTCGCGGATCCCCGGCACACCCGGCGCCGGCCAGTCCGACCCGAAGACGACTTTGGCCGAGATTTCTTCGAGTCGAGGGAACCACTCGAGCAGGCGCTTCGGCGGGATGCTCGAGATGTCCAAGTAGAGATTTCGGTGGCGCCGCAGCAAGTAGAACGCCGTGTCGCACCAGAGCGGTCTCCCGCCGTGGGCCATCAGGATCGTGAGATCGGGAAAGTCCTGGGCGACATCGTCGAGGGCCATCGGGTCTCCGTACTTCGATCGCGCGCCGGGAAAGACCGAGGTTCCGGTGTGGACCATGACCGGCATCTTGAGTCGCTCCGCGGTCTTGTAGATCGTTCGGAGGGCGGGCAACTTCCCGTCGGCGTACGCGTTCGCGGCAAAGAGCTGATGCGGCGGATGGATTTTCATGCCCCCCATTTCCCACTTCGACGCGAGGCGTTCGACGTCCCGTTTCGGATCCTTCGTGCGTTTCGGATGGACGGAGCCGAACGGAATCAAGCGCTTCCGGTCCTCCTTCGCGAACTCGCCGACGAACCGGTTCACATCCTCCGTGAAGCCCATCACTTCGGGAGCGACGTAGTTGATCAGGCACACGCGCTCGACGCCGGCTCCGTCGAGGTGCTCGAGGAACGCCCTTGGGTCATCCATGAGTCGGGACGTGTACGGACGATCAGGGATTTCTCGCCACAACAGGTCCAGGATCACGGGTTTCAAGGAGCGATACGGTTCCACGTGCACGTGGACATCCGTGATCCCGGTCAACGACGCGCAATAGCCAGCGATCGCGGAAATCCTTTTCGCAGCCGCAGTCGTTCAGTCCGGACTCGGAAAACGGCGGATGACTTCTCGGTAGTCGCGGTACGGGGTCGTGCACGGCGAACCGTCCGCGTACAATAGGACGTTCTCCCCCGGATCGGCGGTGCTCAGAGCCATGATCGTCGACGAGACGGTTCCGCCGCCCGCGAAGTGGACGCAGAGGCCCACTCCTCCCGTCCCGGTCGCATGCGTGCGGAGGGCGCTTTGGAGCGCATGGATCACCTCATCGACGGACCGGGACGGCGTCTTCGCGAGCAGGCCTTGGATGAACTGCACCTTCGGATCGGTCGCGACGTTTCCTCCATCGTTCGTGAGGACGTTGAGTCCCTCATGGCCGCGGTTCATGGCGAGCTCTCCGTCGTAACGAAAGAACCGGAGATCCTTGCGGGAGGCCGCGAGGAGATTCCAGTAGTTGTACTCGTGTTCACGGACCTCGCGCTGGAGGAACACGTCCACGCCGGAGACGCTCGGTTGCCGCAACGCGTCGAGGACGAGCTGTCCGCGCGACCGTGCGCTCGGGGACGTCCGGCCGCGGCGGTTCGAGAGCGCGACGACCAGTCCGGTGCCGCTCGCTCCGAGCCAAGTTCCGCCCGCTTGTCGATCGCGCGGCGCGACGATGATCGGCGTCCCGTCGAGGACCGCGGGAGGATCCGCCGGCCGCATCGCGGACTCGTCCCGGTTCATCCCGAGGACGATGTCATACCCGGGGACGGACCGCCAGAACGCGATGAGGGTGCACACCGCCCCGCCTCACTTCATCTGCTTGAGGTCGTACGCACGCATCTGCGCGACCCGGGCGACGTCGGGCCGACCGGCCTTCGTGGCGGACTCCATCGCCCGCTCGTACGCCAGGATCGTCGCTTCCCGGAGGCCTGCATCGCCGCTGGTTGTGGCCTGTTCGCTCATCGCTTCCGCGGTATCGAAGAAGTACTTCGCGGCGGTCAGGTGGTCCCCGAGCGTTCGGAAGAACGCGCCCGCGAAGAGGCCCTCGTGGGTCAGGCCCTCCGCGCCGCCAGAGAAGTTGTCCTTCAGCACCGCGGCGTATTCTTTCGCGACCTCCGGGAGGGAGGCGTCGCCATGGAGGTCCTGCACGGCATTCCGATATTCCACGAGGGCGAGGTACTGCCGTTCGTCTCGGGCCATCTCCTCGTCGCTCAGAGCGAGGTAAGCCTGTCCCGCCTTCTGACGCCATCGCCCGCCGTCCTTCAGACGTCCGAGCTTCTCGTTGCATCGGGCCAGGGCCTGGTGGATTCCGACGCGGTCGAGGGCCGAGCCGGATGTCGTCAGTTTCTCGTAGTGCGGCAGTGCGGCGGCGAAGTCCCCGCGCGCCTCCGCCTCGATGGCGTCGAGCAGATCGGACATCGGTTGTGCAGACCTCACGTAGGATAGCGGTCTCCTCACATCTCCGCCCACTTGCCGTAGCCTTCCCAGACCCGGACGTGGAGGGGAAACTTGATTTTCTCGTGCAGGCGCTTCGTGATCAGCTCGCAGATGTTCTCGACGGTCGGGTACTCGAGGAACGTGTTCCAGTCCTTGTGGTCGTAGTCCGCCAGAATGGCGCGGAGGTTCTTCTTCAAATCCGCGAAGTCGAGGAGCATGCCGCCTTTGTGGTCCCCCTCGATGTAGACGTCAATCTGGTACGTGTGCCCGTGCAGGGAACCGCAGCGCTCGTGGCCCGGAAGGTGATGCGCGCAGTCGATGTACTCGGTGACTCCGAGTTTCATCGATTCCGGCCCAAGGTCCGGGCCGCCATAAAGCTTGGCCTGCGGCCGCTAGATCGGCGTGACGGTGAGGAACTTCAGCGGCCCCTTCCCTCGTTGCAGGAACTGGTGCTCCTCATTCGACTGAACGAGCAACACGACCCCCGGACGCAACGCGAGTTTCTTCCCGCCGATCAGGGCGACGCCTCGCCCCGCCGTGACGACGAGCTGGTGGTCCCATTCGTGGCGGTGCGGGGCGGAGTACCCGCCCTTCGAGATGATCAGCTCGTGCATCGAGGTCTTCCGGGCACCGTCCTCGTGCCCGATGAGCTGTTTCATCTTCACGTTGTGACTGCCTTCCTCCAAGAATCGGATTGCGGCGACCGACCGGACGTGGGTCGTATACATGCCGGGCAGCGGGGGAATTCGCGAGGCCCATTAACCTTTTTGCGAAGCCGGAGCCGGATGGATGGGCAGATTCCTCCCCACGCCTCGGCACGCCATGACGAATGCGGCCACTCCCAAAGCGCCGAGGAGCGGACCCCAAATCAAGATCGGGGTCCAGTCCACTGGAACGTTGTACGGAGTCATCAGGACATTCACGATGATGCCGGGAAATATGCTGGCCGCGAACAGGACCTCGAGAGCGATGACCCATCCTCCTGCGCCAAAGTTTTCCCGGAGTGACCCTCCGCGACGGGCGGCGAGGAACTGAAGGATTCCAAAGAGCACGCCGACGATCCCGATGGTGATCACCGGTCCGACGAAGCTGATCGTGGTCCGGATGTCCACGAGACGACAGAAATCATGCAGACAATAAAAGTTGCGCCGCTTTGCCCGATTTCGGCACTTCGCCTACGATTCGTATGCGACCGGGTCCTCGATGCCGACTTTCGCGAACGCGTCCCGCCGCTCGCGACACGAGACGCAGGTGCCGCAATGCACGGCGCGGTCCCAATAGCACGACCACGTGACGTCGAACGGGACGTTCATCTCGAGGCCCATGCGGACGACCTCTTCCTTCGACTTGCCGCTCAGCGGGACGAGGATCTGGACGGGCGCCTTGTCGTACGACCACAGGCTGAGGTGGAACATGCTGTTGAGGAAATTGAAGAACTTCGGGCTCGAGTCGGGGAACGATTCCGGATCGACGCCGTTGTGACCGCCGACCAGGTAACGCGCCGCGTCGAGCTCCGCGTAGTACCCGGCGAGGCCGTAGAAGATCAGGTTCCGTCCCGGAATGTATCCCTCCGGGGAGTCGAGGAGGATGCGGTTCTCGAAGCCCTCCTTCCGGAGGTCGTCTACCTCTTTCAGGAACGGCAAATCTACGTGGCGGATCGGGGCGGTCCCGGCTTGCGAGGTCAGCGTGCGGACCGCTTCGTTCTCTCGTTTCGGCCGGCCGAAGTAGTCGAACGTGAGCGGTCGGATGTCCCAGCCTCGCTTCTTCGCCCACCACAAGGCAACGGCCGAATCAACGCCGCCGGACAAGAGGACGATCGCCCGTTCCATTCGGTTACCGCCAAATCCTTTGGGCCGGCAGCCTCTCACGCTGCAGGCCGCGAAGCGGAGGCTTCCGCTCCATAAATATCTGTCCCAGATTCGCCGAATGGAGGGCCGAAAAGGTCTTCAGGCCGCGGGGGGCGGCGGCGGGAGATGGTACGGCTGCCAGAGGACCTGGAGTTCGTCCTCGATTCCTTCGAGAGGCTCGCCTTGCCAGGTCGCCAGGCGGTCCCCGTAACGGTCGTCGAGAATCGCGAGCAGATGTCGCAGCCGGTGTACGATGTCTTCCGTGTCGCCAGATGAGACGAGGACTGCGAGGACGATTCCTCGGTCGCTGCACATGACGAATCGGTGGTCTCCCAGCGTCACCTCGTGGACCTCGCCGTCTCTCTCCGTGAACGCCTCGCGCACGAACGACGAGATTGCGGAGATCATGCTCCCGACCACATCGCGATCTTTGTCGCTCATCAGGCTGCGCGACATGTGCTTGATCAGCAGGCTGTTCGAGCTGATCACGAAGACTTCCTCGATATCGGGTTCCGGCGTCACAGGGATGAGCTCCGCAGGCGGTGGCGGGGCCGCGGTGGCCGTCGACGGGATCCGTTTGATCGTCACTTCCAACTTCTTTGGAGCCAACTTCCGCCCTGGCACGAGATGCCAGAGGTCCGACGATGCCCATGCGAAGGCCAAACCTGCGCCGATGACCAGAACCCATCCGGCCAGGGGCGTCCAGGTCGTGTTGAAACTACCGCCCGCATACTGCCCGAGGAACTGTGGAACCGGAATCCTCAGGTTCGTTTTGGCTGCAGGCGGGATCGTGAACACAATCGCGAACGAGGCGTACAGCGATGATGCACACGCAGCCAGGAACGCGATCCCGGCATAGAGGCCGCGTAGCTTCTTCCAAACTGACAGGAGGGAGAGGCCAAGTCCGGCGAACCCCGCGGCGAGACCCAGGATGAAGAACTGGCTATATTCGGCCAGCGCCTTCGCCATGTCCGGCTGAATCGATGCCAGTTGGTCGTACGAATAGTCGCGAAGCACGTCCGTTTGCTTCGACGAATTGTTGTAAATGGTATGGCGTGCGCTGAAGGGGCTGTACGACCAGACCTCGGTGTGCTGCGAGTCTTCCGTCCGCCACTCCCAGATGGGATTTGCGACCGCGGCGAAAGCGAGGGCAATCGCTACCCCGGCAGCTGCGATGCCGGACCAAATTGACATGCCGGAGAAAACGAGTCGGGGTTGCGGTTAAGACCCCTCTCATGTGGTTATCGGTGCTGACAACGAAAAATCAAGTTTGAGAATTGTTTAGTGGTCCTTCCACTTCGCGTCTCGTTTCTCGAGGAACGCGCGCACGCCCTCCTCCTTGTCCTCCGAGGCCATGACCAGAGTGAACAGGCTCTGCTCATATCGGAGCCCTTGATTCAAGGGCATCCTCGCGGAGGCCCGAACCGCCGCTTTCGCGAGCCGCACGGCGAGGGCGCTTCGGGACGCGATTCGATCGGCAATCTCGAACGTCCGTTGCTCGAGGCGCGCGTGAGGCACGACTTCGTCCACGAGCCCCACGCGAAGCGCCTCGGTCGCGTCGATCCGATCGCCCGTCAGCGTGAGCTTCAGCGCATTTCCGAGCCCGACCAGCCGCGGGAGTCGTTGGCTTCCTCCACCGCCGGGAATGATTCCGATGTTGATTTCGGTCTGGCCGAGTGTGGCTCGATCGGAGGCGACGCGGATGTCGCAGGCCATCGCCAGCTCGAGGCCGCCACCGAAGCAGTAGCCGTTGATCATCGCGAGGATCGGCTTCGCGGTTCGCTCGATTGCGTCGTATAGGGTCCCGTGCTCATACATTCTCCACTGCTCCATCGCCGTGCGACCTTGGAACTCGTGGATGTCGGCTCCCGCGGTGAAGGCCTTGTCCCCGGAGCCCGTGAGGACGATCGTCCGCGTGTGCTCGTCTGTGTCGAGTTCGTGCAGCGCGCGGACCACCTCCGCCTTCAACATCATCGACATCGCGTTGAGCTTGTCCGGGCGATTCAATGCGACGACCGCGGTTGGTCCGCGATGGGTCACGAGGATCGTATCGTAGTTCATGGAATCGGCGGCGCAACGCCACCAGGCGACTTGAGGCCTCGCTCGAAGCGTTAACCTTGTTCAAGGTTGCCCTGACGCGAAGAGCCGATCGCCTTGCCGGCGGTCAAATTCGACGATCCAGGATGTAGACGGTCGTCTCGAATCCCATTTTCTTCCAGAAGCGCAGGCCCATCTCGTTCCGCGCGTACGTGTACAGATCCACCTTTTCGACACGACGCGACCGGAACCATGCGAGGGCTTCTTGCACAAGCGATTCTCCGACTCCCCGATTCCGGCGGGCCGGATCGACAAACAAGTCGTAAATGTGTCCGTACAATCGGTGCTCGAAGACCCTCGGCCGTGCGAGGATCGCCCCCAAGAGGAAGCCGACCGCCGCCCGGTCGAGTTCGGCGACGAGGCAGAGCCGGTCCTTATGCCCGATGTGGCTGCGTGTGAAGCGCCGCCAATCTCCCTTCCACCCGGGCGCGAGGCGATACTCCGGTCCACCAAGATCGGCGTGGTATCTCTCGAGCTTCTCCCACATCTGCGCGAGCGCATCGAGATCCGCGACCCGGGCGACCCGGATGCGAGGCTCTCTGGACCCGATACGTTCCACCCGCCCTTCCGGCCCAACGTCTCCGGCCGCGATCCCGAACGTCACTTCCCTTGGAAGGCCGGCTTTCGCTTCTCGAGGAATGCGCGGAAGCCCTCCTTCGCATCGGCCATCGCGAAGAGGCGATTCTGCAACTCGCGTTCGAGGGCGAAGCCCTCGTACATCGGCATCTCGAGGCCTTCCGTGACGGACCGCTTGATGAAGCCAACCGCGCGAGCGGCGTGCTGCGGATACGTCAGGCCTTTTGCGAAGGCCATCGTCTCGTCCCAGAACTTCGCCCGAGGGAAGACGCGGTTGAACAGGCCCCACTCGAGCGCTTCCTTCGGGGTGATCATGCGGCCCGTCGCCATCAGGTCGATCGCGCGGCTCTTCCCGACGAGCCGCGGCAGCCGTTGCGTGCCGCCGGTCCCGGGGAGTACGCCCAACGTGACCTCCGGCAAACCGACTCGCCACGCCCCGTCGGAGGCGACGCGGAGGTCCGTCGCCATGGCAATCTCGAGGCCGCCTCCCACGCAATGTCCGTCGATCGCCGCGATGAAGAGCTTCGGCGTGCTCTCCATCTTGTTCAGAATCTCCTGGCAGTTCAGGCAGAACATGGCCTTATAGTCCGGCGTCGACGACGCGAGCAAGTTGATATCCGCACCGGCGGACCAGACACCGTCGAGCTTCGAGGCGATGACGCACACGTCAACGTCGTCATCGAATCGCACGTCATCGATCATCGTGTTCAGGTCGCGCATCAAGTCGGCGTCGTAGGTGTTCGCCTTCGGCTTGTTCAGCCATGCGACGCCGACGCGGTCTTTCTTCTCAAGCGAAATGTAGGTCAGATCCATTGTATTACCTCGAGCGAGCCATTGAAGCTGCTCGTAATAAAGGATGGGTTATGTCGGCTCAAAGACCGGTGGATCCCGCACTGCCTCAAATTCGCCGGAACCGAATTCGGGAGAGCAACGCCGCCCACACGAGAAGAGCGACGATTCCGGCACTGACGATAATAAAGCCGAATGCGCCAGATCCGCTCAGGATCCCCACTGAGGACAGCCAGAGGGAGATCGCCAGAATGAAGCCGAATAGGACGATCGTCGATGCCAGAAGGTGGTCGAACGAACGCGAAGATTGGGCAGCATCCGGTGCCTCGGAGGCCAAGTGGGACTACCTCGCGGGCTCGGGTGTGCCCCACTTTTCGTTGAACAAGAAATCCTTTTTCACGAAATCCCAGTGCCGGCTCTTCATGTACCGATCCGGAAGGACTGTCCGGAGATAGTCGACATAAGCAGCGCGCTCGATCGGCTTTCCTCGCTCCCCCAGAAGGTTTCCGCGGACGTCATAAGGGAGATACACGTAACCGACCCCCGGCGCGTCGGATCCGGAATTGCGATAATCACCGAACTCCGCAAGCCCACGGATTCGGAAGAACCGCCGATCCGGCAGGAAGAGGAGATCGTCCTTCGTGAGTCCGTGCTCGGTCTCCCCTTTCTGGGTGATCCTCCGCAAGGCCGCTTCCGCCTCTTCCCGCGAGCATCGTGCTTTCGCTTGGATGATGGCGAGGTTCGCGTCCTTCACTTTTCCGAGGACCTCCTCGATGTAGAAGACCTGCGCCTCCCGGTTCTTCAGCGTCTTGAACACGCCCTTGACGAGGTCACCGCCGAGCTCCGACCCGAACATCTCGAGCCCTCGCGGGTACCACATGTTCAACGTCTTCTGGAGGTCCTCGATTCCGAAATTCCCGCCGTCCAGGATGCCCGCGACCGCGATGGCCTTCATGAGGGTCTCCCCCGCGGCGAGGTGGTACGACTCCTCGAGGAACCGCATCCACGGCATCGACAGCGCCATCGGCCCGTAGAGGAAGTGGTGCTGCATTTCGAGTTGGAACTTCCCCACGCGGTCGATGAACGACATGAATGTCGCCGAGTCCATCAGGCTCTTGAATTCGATGTTGAACGCATCGAGGACGTGCTCGCCCGGCTTCATCGCGAAGAGCTCCTCCATCGTCTCCGTCGCCCAGTGCCGTCCCCACCGGGCCTTGTCGAACGTCGCGTCCAGCGTCAGGACGCCGGCCATCTGCATGTGATGCCGCAGCTCTTCGACACAGACGCGTTTCTTCGAGAACGAGATCGATTCGAGCCGGTCGCCGTCCGGGTCCGTTCGATGGATTCCCTCGACGATTTCCTTGTCGAGCCCGGTCAACGAGCCTCCGTCGAGTTGCTCGTAGACCATCCGGTGCTGCTGGATGGAACCGAGCTCGGTCGACGCTTGCGCGCGGATGATCTTCAGGGCCGTCATGAACTGCGCGTCGGGCATCTTGTCCGCGGTCCAGAGGCGGTTCGTCAGGTTGCCCGTCGCGGCCGTCGCGCCGACGACCTTTTGCGCGAAGCCCGCGAAGCCATCCGGCTTCGCCATGATGACGCTCAGGCGAGGCATCGGCGTCTCCGGATAATGCCGGGACCAGTTGGGCGCGTCGAAGACCTCGGGCATCTCCGGGAAGTAGCGTTCTTGCCAGAGCTTCCCTTCATCCGCCCACTTCTTCGGGAGGGCCTCGATTCGGAACTGGTCGAGGAAGGGCATGCTGCCCGGTTCGATGCACGTAGTGAGGGATGAACCTTTCTCGGTCGCGCGGTCCGTGCGTCTTCAGCGGCGCTGGAGGACGGCCACATAACTCGCAGCGTCGTCTCGCGGCTCGTAGATGACTCGGACCAAGTCCCAGCCCGTTGAGTGCGCGAGCTCCGCCAGGTCATCCGGCGAAAGCAGCAAGAGGTCGAACCAGTCACCCACCCGGCCTTTGTAATGGCCCCGCAAGGAGAGCAGTCCCGGCGGCCTGCCTCTCGCGATATTCCGTTTCACGTAGCTCAAGTGGTAGGGGATCCAGGTCCCCGGGATCCGCGTGCTCCCGATAATCCGGCCGCGCGCCTTCGAGATCGCTCGAGCGTCGCGGAGGAATCGCCGCATCCGGGGGAGGTCTCCCGCGAGTCCGAGGTTGTTGCCCATTAGGGTCAGCGTGTCGAATGTCCCCAGGCCTCGCGGCAGTCGGTGGACGCTGGCCTGATAGACCTCTTCGACGCCGCGCACTCGGGCCAGGGCGACTTGGGTCGGCGAGGCGTCGATGCCGACCACGCGATGTCCTTTCCTCTGAAGGTAGATGGCGTGACGACCCGGGCCGCAACCGACATCGAGGACGCGACCGCGGACTTCCTTCATCGCCTCGCGCTCGATCTTCGACCACTTCGCGGGAGGGGTGAAGTACGCCTCGACGAGGGAGCGGCTGCGGTACCCGTCGTCCCGCTCGAACTCGAAGACGACTTTCTTGCCGAGCCAATGGTCGAGCATGGCCTGCGCGTAGAGATCGAACGAGGAGGCGGTTCGACGTTTCCGCGGTGGCCGGGAAGGCATGATTGAGGCGGCATGTGTCGCCGTCGTCTTGAGATTTGCCTCTCGACGGAGTAGCTACAAGATAATCGCGTTGAAGCAAAGCTTATCCTTCGGAAACGCCTAAGGCGCTGGGGGTCCGGAGATGGCTCGCGCCCGGAGGGAATCGAAGTTCGAGGTGTTCGGTCAGGAGATGCTCGAGAAGGTCGTAGCGAAGAGCGGGAGCTCCGGCCGCGTGTACCTCCCGCCGGACTGGATCGGCAAGCGCGTGAAGGTCATCCGCGTCGAGTGAGGCGCGTCCGATGCCGGGGCGTTTCGGTCCGACGGATTTCGCCGCCTGCGCGCGGTGCGGCAGCGGCCAGGTGCACCCGAAGCTGCTCGTGATGGGCCCGATCGCGGGCGTCGATAGCGACAGTCGCTCGTACGTGTGCCATGCGTGCGGCTATGAAGGTCTCCCGATCTTCTTCGATACAGAGCCGGGGCGCGCCCAGTTCGAACGCGAGAAGAAAGGGATATGGGACGCCGAGCCGGCGGCGAAGAAAGGGCCCGTGTCGATCCCGATCCTCCCGATTCAAACCGATCCCTTGGTTGACATCAAAGTCCTCGATCTCCTCCCATGGCGCGTCGTTGCGGTCACCGGGGTCCGGTGGGAGGCGGGCGGACTCACTCCAACCGCGTACCGTGTTCCGTTCCAAGAATACTGGGACGCGATCGGCGGGCCCCGCTATAACGCGTCCCGCATCTACATGCTCGACCTGGCGGGCATCAACCGGGCGAACCCGAACTTCGAGGTGACCCGGCATCTCGGGAAGCGCTGCGACGTGTGGCTCGACTCCGGAGGCCGCGAACCGGAGGAGGTCATGGACGGGTACATGCTCGACGTGGAGCGCGTGGTCGCGGGCTCGAAGACCTTGGCCTCGCTGGACTCCTTTACGGTCCTATACGCATTGTCTTCCGAAGTCCTCCCCTGTCTCGATTGGGACGGCCGAGTGGTGTGGCGGGAGCCCCGTGAGACGCTGGTTGAGCTCCACGATGTCGCGAAGGCGTTGCGCGGGATCGGCTTCTCGGCGATGTGCGTGATGGATCTTCGCCGACTTGGTTCCGAGCTGGGGCCGGACCCTGCACTCCTCTCCCTGCTCGAGGGGCTCGACTTAGACGTGTACGTCGGCGGTGGCTTGCAGGAATCGGACGTCATTCGGCTGAGCGAGCGCGGATTCGCCGGTGGCCTCGTCGACCCCTTCACGCCGGTGATCCGGGATCTCCTGAAGACGCCGAAGCCGGAAGTGCCCACGGAGGCAATCGCCCCGGCTCCCGCTCCGCGACCGGCCCCCGCGCCGCGAACCGTCCCGGATTCGACCGGACTCCCGTAGCCAGCTTGGAGTCTGATCTTCCGATTTGGAGTCGATCAGACCCGTTCGACTTCGATTCCGACTTTCCGAACGATGTCGAGGCCGTCGTCGGATCGGTACGTAGCTCGATAGTAAACCTTCGAAACGCCCGAGTTCACGATCGCCTTCGCGCAGGTGACACACGGCTGGGCCGTGACGAAGACGACCTTACGGGGGTCGTTTGCCCGCACCTTGATCAGGGCATTTACCTCCGAATGAACGCAGCCGCACCCCCCTTGTTGGTCGACCTTGCAATCGTCATGCGAGAGACCTTTCGCGGTCCCGTTGTACCCGAATCCGTAGATCTGCGTCATGTCTTCAGACGTGATCACGCAGCCGACCTGGAACCGTTTGCACGTCGCGCGGCGCGTGAGGGACATCGCGAAATCCATGACCAGGCTCTCGAGACTCGGCCGCTCAATCTTCCCCATGACTTCCCACCGTGCGCCGGGAGTCGAGGAACCCGCGGTCGGGCTTAAGGTTTCGGAGCCTCCGCAAAGCCTTATCCGAGGTCCCCCGCGTGCGGCGTCCGATGACTGCGCGAGCGCCCGTCACCGATGCCATCAGTGCATCTCCCGATCAGGTCACAGCCTTCCGGCTCTCCCGTCATCACCTCGTTAAGCGGGCGCCCGCCTCGGCACTTGCCCAGGTGGCGGGCGACATGGCGGGTGCACAGGCCCAGGTGTTGTCGGCGGCGCAAATATCGTTGTGGGCACGGACCCGCGGCCTTTCCGTGGATGATGTCGAGAACGCCCTGTGGCGTGACCGGACACTCGTGAAATCGTGGTGCATCCGCGGCGCGCTGCACCTCATCCCGTCCCGAGATTTCGCGGTGTTTGTCCGTGGCGGCGCCCGGCGGAACGCGCGCTCCACGGCCTGGCTCGTCCGCGCCCGGATGCCGATCGACGCCGTCGACCGACTGGTCGAAGCGATGCGGGATGGGCTCGATCGACCGCTCACGCGTAGCGAGATTGCCGAGCGGATCGCCGCCTCCCTCGGCATCAAGAGTGTCGAGAAGTCGCACCGAGGTTGGGGTGGCGCATCGACCGCGACCGGGTTTCGAATCGCGGGCAAGATGTTGTCCCTCGACGGGATTGTCTTCCTGGCGTGCCTTCGGGGGCTCGCGTGTTTCGGTCCGGCCCGCGGGGCCCAGGCAACCTTCGTTCGTCCGGAGAAGTGGCTTCCGGACTGGAACGACCTGCCGGTGGAGAAGGCGGAACTCGAGCTCCTCCGGCGGTATCTCCGGGCCCACGGTCCGGCGACGGTGCGCGACTTCGCGCTCTGGACCTACATGACCGCGCCCGACTCCCGCGAGATCTGGGCGCGCCTCGAGCCTGAGCTGGCCCCGGTCGACGTGGGTGGGCGAATCGGCTGGGTCCTTCGCGGGGATCTGCCCGCGTTGCGGCGGTCGAAGCTCGAAGAGCCCGTCATCCGCCTCCTGCCGTCCTTCGATTCGTTCCTCCTCGGCGTGAAGGACAAGAGCCACCTGGTCGATCCCGCCCACTACAAACGAGTCTACCGCCCGCAGGGGTGGCTCTCCCCGGTCGTGCTCGTGGACGGCCGCATCGTCGGCGTGTGGTCCCACGAGCGGAAAGGCATCCGGCTCTCGGTGCGCATCACCCCCTTCGGCAGACTGTCTCCCAGGGTGCGGTCACGGATCCGTGAAGAAGCCGATGATCTGGGTCGGTTCTTCGGAGCCGGGGACACATCGATCCGTTTCTCGTGAGGGTCATCGCGCGGTCGATGCCTTCGCGAGTTCTTGCTCCCGCAACTGCCGTCGCAGGACCTTCCCGACGAGCGACATCGGAAGGGCCGTCGCGAACTCGACCGCCTTCGGCACTTTGAACGGCGCCAGCCGCTCTTTGCAGAACGCGATGACTTCCGCCTCCGTCGCGGTCTTCCCGGCCTTCAGGACCACGAACGCCTTGACGGTTTCGCCGCGATATGGATCGGGAACGCCAATCGCCGCGGCTTCTCCGATCGCCGGATGCATGAAGAGGACCTCCTCGACTTCTCGCGGGTAGACGTTGTAGCCGGAGCAGAGGATTATGTCCTTCTTTCGGTCCACGATGTAGAAGTAGCCATCCGTGTCCATCTTGGCCAAGTCTCCTGTGAGGAGCCAACCATCGCGAAGGACCATCCGGGTTTCCTCCGGCTTGTTCCAGTAGCCTTTCATCACCTGAGGACCGCGGACCGCAAGCTCGCCGACGTCGCCTTGCGCCAGTTCTCGCGACGGGTCGTCCGGATCGACCACCTTCGCATCCGTGTCGGGGAACGGGATGCCGATGCACTCCTTGACCACGCCGTTCAGGGGATTGCAATGGGTGACGGGCGACGCCTCCGTCAGGCCGTATCCCTCGACGAGTCGTCCCCCCGTGGCCGCTTCAAACTGCTTCCGCACCTCGTTCGGGAGGGGCGCGGCGCCCGAGATGCACGCGCGGATCGACCGGAGGTCGTACTTCGCCAGCTTCGGATGTCGAAGGATCGCAATGTACATCGTTGGGACGCCGGGGAAAAGACTCGGCTTCGTCTTGTTGATCAGCTTGAGGATCGCCCCGATCTCGCGCGGGTTCGGGTAGAGGATCACCTCGATGCCCGCGACGACGGACAAGAGCATCACGGCGGTGAGCCCGTACACATGGAACAGAGGAATCGCCCCGAGCAGCTTTTCCGAACGGTGCGAGCCCGCGGAAAACCACGCCGCGACCTGCGTCGCGTTGGCGATGAGATTGCGGTTGGTCAGCATCGCGCCTTTCGAGGTGCCCGTCGTTCCGCCCGTGTACTGAAGGACCGCCACGTCGTCGAGGCTGGCTCGGGTCTCCGAAGGCGGACTCGCCGGCGTCCGAGCCAGGTCCGCGAACCGGTGAATCCCGGCTTCATGCGGGATGTCGAGGGGCCAATGGCCCTGCTTCTTGAGGTCCCGCCTCTTCTTGATGGGATAGAGCTGCCGCAACGGGGCCTTCAGGAACTCGCCAACGTCGCACACCACGAGGCGCTTCACGCCCGCGTTCGCGCGGGCCTTGGAGACGTTGTGCCAGAACAGGTCGAGTGTGACGACGGTCTCCACTCCCGCGTCGGTCCAGAGGCCCTCCAATTCCCGCGGGGTGTACAGGGGATTCGTCTGCACGACGATCCCCCCCGCGCGGAGCACGCCGAAAAAAGCGACGATGAAATGGGGTGTGTTCGGGAGCACGAGGGACACCAGGTCCGCTGGAAGGACCCCGATCCCTCGTAGGCCCGCGGCGAACCGATCGACGGCCGCGTCGAGGGCGCGATACGAGATGGATTTGCCGTAGAAGGTGATCGCGGGACGGTCCCCGAATTCTTTGGCGGCACGCCGAAGCAGCTCGTGGACGGGAATTTCCGGATAGTCGATCGACTTCGGAACGCCCTCCGGCCAGCTCCCGAGCCACGGCCGTTCGAGGGTCGCCTCCCCCTTCATGTCGGAAGATAACGGGGACAGAGCCTAAAACCTGATGGAGTCCCGCCACCGCCGCGAAACGATTATCCGCCGAAGGAGCCCATCGCGGCCCGATGCCCGACGCGCCCCGCTTTCCCGTCACCCGGGAGGGAGCCGTGGCGGTCCTGTGGATCGAGAACCCGCCGCGGAATCTCTTGAGCCTCTCGATGGTCGCGGACCTCGCCGCGCGGGTCGCCGACTTGGAGAAGGACGACTCGGTTCGGGCGGCCGTCCTCACAGGAGCGGGACACGCCAATTTCTGTGCCGGACTCGACATGGACGAATGGTCCCGGCTCTCACCGAAGGCCGCTCAAGACGAAATGAGCCGCGGCCAAGATGCGTTCTGGGCCCTCGAACATCTCACGAAACCGACCATCGCCGCGATCGCCGGGGCGGCCCGAGGCGCCGGAGCAGAGCTCGCCCTCGCATGCGATCTGCGAATCGCCGACGAGAGTGCGGTCTTCTCGCACCCGGAAGTCGACCTCGGATGGATGCCGAGCCACGGTGCCACGGCGAGGCTCTCGAAGATCGTCGGTCGGTCTCGGGCGCTCGAGATCCTCCTAAGCGGGAAGGAGGTGAGGGCCCTCGACGCGCTTCGCCTGGGGATCGTGAATCACCTCGCCTCTCCTGGCGGTGCACTCGAGCAAGCGAAGGCCCTCGCGACCCTGTTCGCCTCGAAGCCGCGGCCCGCGGTGAAAGCGATCAAACGGGCTCTCACCGAGGGCGACGAGAAGCCGTACCGCAACCGGTTCCTACTCGAGTCGCAGCATGCGATTCAGCTTTTGTGGAGTGACGAGCAAAAGGCCGCGATGGAGCGCCTTCGAGCGAAACGCCCTTGAGCTCAGCCACGCTCAGGCGCTCAGCCGTGCCGCAATACCGTCTCCTTCGATCCCCAGCGCTTCAGCTCGATGTCGACGCCGACATCCGTGGCCACGAACGATCCGGCCTTCAGGCCCGCCTCCTTCAGAATCTTGCGGCGCTCCTCTTCACTTGCGAAGGCCAGCTCGGACTGAAACAACCCGAAGTCGATCTCGACCTTTGAGTTCACGCGGACCGCGCCCACCAGTCGCGTGCCGCTCTCGAGGACGGGCCCGACCGTCGAGATGCGTCGGGCTCGGACCCGTTTCAGAAAGCCGAAGCAAATGACGCGACCCTCCGCCCATTCTCCGGCCCGGACCTTCGAGTACGAATCCCGCGGATCGAGGCCGTAGATGTCCACGTAGCTCGCGGCGTCTTTCGGATCGTACGACCATCCGTTCTTCGGGTCCCGCGCGACGCGCATCCGGATGTAGCCTTCCGCCTCGCAATCGGGACAGAGGAGGGCCTCGAGAATTCGTCCCTTCACGGGAAAGGCCGCCTCGAACTCGAGGCCCGACTTGATCGGACGGGGCACCGCGATGCGAACAGTCGCCACGACGATAAACCCCACCACGCGTGAGCTTCAAGTCGTGGCGGGCCTTACACAGGCGAATACGCGGGGGAGTGCAATCCCGGAAGAACGCCTGGTCCACAACTATCTCGTTGAGGCGGGCCTGGCGGCGCGGATCCCGAAAGGGATCCGGATCTGGGAGGAGACGTTGCGGGACGGCGAACAGACGCCCGGGGTCGCCTACACGCCGGAGGAGAAGGTGCGGATCGCACACCTCCTGGACGAGGTCCACGTCCCGATGATGGACGTCGGGATCCCGGTCGTCTCGAACGAGGAGGCGCGAGGCGTCCGCATGATCGCGAATGCCGGCCTCGACGCGACGATCATTGCCGCGGCCCGGACGGTCCGGAAGGACGTCGAGGCGTGCATCGCATGCGACGTCGACGAGATCGCGCTGTTCACCGCCGGATCGGATTTGCACATCAAGCACAAGCTCGCGATGACCCGCGACCAGGTGAAAGAAGCCGCCGTTCGGGAGACGGAGTACGCGGTCGCTCACGGGGTCGACGTCTCGTTCGTGACGGAGGACACGTTCCGGGCGGACCTCGACTTCGTCGTCGATCTGTATGACGCGTGCACCGCGGCGGGCGCCCATCGCGCCGTGGTCTGCGACACGGTCGGGGTGATGACGCCCCCCGGGATCGCCTGGTTCTTCGGGCAACTGAAGCGCCGCCTGCGGCCTACGGAACTCTCGTTCCACGGCCACAACGACTTCGGGCTCGCGGTCGCGAACAGCCTGGCGGCCGTCGAGGTCGGTGTCGCGGTGCCCCACACCTGCGTGAACGGCCTCGGGGAACGCTCCGGCAACGCGAGCTTCGAGGAACTAGTCCTAGCGCTCGAGGCGTTGTACGGATATGACACGGGGATCGACATCTCCCGGATCTACGAACTGTCGCAACTCGTGGAGACGCTGAGTGGGATCCCGGTCGGGATGCACCAGCCGCTCGTCGGACACAACGCCTTCGCCCACGAGTCCGGCATCCATGCCCATGGCGTGATCAAGCACACCGCGACGTACGAGCCGATCCAGCCGGAGAAACTCGGGAGGCAGCGGACCTTCGTCTTCGGAAAGCACACGGGGTCCCTCGCGGTCGCCGAGAAGCTTCGCGGCCGCGGGGTCGATGCGACGCCGGAGCAAGTCGCCGGGCTCGTGAAGCTGATCAAAGACTTCGCGGAAGGCCGATCCAAGGGGGACCAGCAAGCCTTCGTCGCATCCTTCCGAGAGCGAGCGGAGCGGCAGCGCGGTGTGACGGACGACGAGTTCTGGGCGCTCGCGCGAAAAGCCGGCCTGGCCGCGCCGAAGTGACGCGCCTCACGTCTTCCGGGCCGGCGGATCGGCGGGATCGGGATCGGGGTCGGCGACGGCGAGCCCCATCGCCGCGCGCGCGAACGCGGCCGCCCGGCGAGACGTCGAGACGTAGATTCCCAAGAGGACGATCCCCGCCCCCGCGAGGTCGATCAGATCAAACGTCTCGTTGCCGAGGCTGGCCCCGAGGAGGACCGCCACGATCGGGATGATTAGCGCGATGTAGGAGAGGGAGGTCGCGGGCATTTCCTTCAGGAGCCACTGCCACGCCACGAACGTGACGACGGATCCGGCAATCGCGAGATAGAGAATCGCACCGAGGCCTTGGGGCCACGTGGGAATTCCCCACGGCTCTCGCGTGATGAGGGACACGGTGGCCAGGCCAGCGGCACCGACCGCCATCGCCGCCGCGTTGAAGCTGATCGGTTCGGTGTCGTGGCCCCATCGTTTCACCGCCACGGTCGCAAACGCCGCGCACGTTGCGGCGAGCACGATCGAGAGCATGGGCAACACCTGCCCGGGTCCCGCGGTCCCGAGCTGGCTTCGAAAGATCAGGACGACTCCTCCGAAACCCACGCCGATGCCGAGCAGTTTCTGGACGGTGAAGCGCTCCGCTTTCAGGAATGCGTTGGCCACGAGGGCTGTCTGGAGGGGAAAGGTCGCGAACAGGATTGCGGAGAGGCCACTGAGCACGCCGTTGTTCTCGCCCCAGTAGATGAGCCCGTAGTCCGCGGTGAAGAGGACGATCCCGACAAATCCGACGAGCGCCCATTCCGTCCGGTTCTGCGGCCACTTGGACCGGAATACGATTCCGAGCAGGACGAGCACGATCGACGCGACGGCGAACCGCAGCGACGCGGACAAGAACGGCGGTGCACCTTCGAGGCCGATCCGGATCGCGAGCCACGTCGAGCCCCAGATCAGGCAGAGCATTGCGAAGGCCGCGCTACGCGTAGAACTCGTCGGCATCGGGCCCGGATGACGGCCGTCTCGTAAAGCCTTAGGGCCGTCCATGGCCATGTTTATAGCTCGCCCCGCACCTGTGCATCCTCCGATCTCGATGACGGGCCAGACGATGTCGGAGAAGATCCTCGCGCGCGCGAGCCACGCCGAGTCCGTGCGCCCCGGCCAGATCGTCGACGGGGACGTCGACCTGTTGTACATGCACGAGATGCTCGCACTGGCTCTACTTCCGTTCAACGAGATCGGCACGATGAAGGTCTGGGATCCGGAGAAGATCGTCGTCACGTTGGATCACTGGGTCCCCCCGCCGACGCCGGAGATCGCCAAGATGCACCAGTCGATCCGCGATTTCTGCCGGAAGCAAGGCATCCGGCGGTTCCATGACGTCGGAGACCACGGCATCGTCCACCAGCTGATCGCGGAACGCGGCTACGCGCATCCGTGGGACCTGGTCATCGGAAGCGACAGTCACACGAACATGGTCGGGGCGGTCGGTGCGTTCGCGGCGGGGATCGGCGCCACGGACACGGCCGCGGTGATGGCGAAAGGACAGCTGTGGCTCCGGGTGCCGGAGACGATGCAGGTCGACATCCGCGGGACTCTGAGCGAGCGGACGAGCGCAAAGGACGTCATCCTGAAGGTGATCGGCACGACGGGGGACGACGCGGCCCGGTATGCGGCGGTCGAGTTCACCGGCCCGACCGTGAAGGCGTTTCCCATGAACGAACGCTTCGTCCTCTGCAACATGACAACGGAGATGGGCGCGAAGGTCGGGATGATCGCGGCGGACCAGTTGACGAAAGAGTACCTGGCTCACACGGGCCACCGATTCGAGCCGATCCGGTCCGACGAGGATGCGACGTTCGTGAAGACATTCACCTTCGACGTGGAGGGCATGGGCCCGCAAGTCGCGTGTCCGTCGAATCCCGCGAATCTCAAGCCCGTCGAGGAGGTCGAAGGGACGAAAATCGATGTCGCGTTCCTCGGCTCGTGCACGAACGCGCGCATCGAGGATCTTCGGATTGCCGCGGAACTCCTCCGGGGGGAGAAGGTTGCACCCGGCGTGCGCTTCCAGATCACGCCCGCCTCGCAGATCATCTACCGTCAGGCACTCAGAGAAGGCCTCGTGGAGGTCTTCATGGACGCCGGCGCGACGTTCACCTCGTCGACGTGCGGGCCGTGCTTCGGCGGCCACATGGGCACGCTCGCGGGCGATGAGGTGTGCATCTCCTCGACGAACCGAAACTACCCCGGCCGGATGGGTTCGCCGACGGCGCAGGTGTATCTCGCGAGCCCGTGGACCGTGACGGCGTCGGCGATCCACGGGGAAATCACGGATCCGCGGAAGGCGTAGCGGTCATGCAAACCCGCTTCGAGGGCCGCGTGTGGACGTTCGGCGACGACATCTCGACCGACCACATCATCGCAGGCAAGTACCTGGGGACCACGGATCCGAAGGTGTTCGCGGAGCACGCCTTCGAGGCCGTCGACCCGACGTGGGCGAGGAACGTCCGGTCCGGGGACATGATCGTCGCGGGAGCGAACTTCGGCTGCGGCTCGAGCCGGGAGCAGGCACCGGTCGCTCTGAAGACCCTCGGCATCACCGCGATTCTCGCGACCTCATTCGCGCGCATCTTCTTCCGGAACGCCATCAACCTCGGGTTCCCGGTGATCGAGTGCGCCGGCCTGCGTGCAGGTGTGAAGTCGGGCGACATGATCGAGCTCGACCTCGCCAGCGGTGACGTCCGGGTTCCATCCGGCATGATGCTGAAATTCACACCGCTCCCGCCGAACGTGCTCGAGATCCTTGAGGCGGGCGGGCTCGTCCCGAAGTTGAAGAAAGAGCTCCAAACCAAAACGATGGGATAGGTTCCCAAGTTGTGAATTGGGTCTCGCCGCGCATTCAATCTTGAATTCGCAGCCGGACAAACCTTAAGGCGCGTTCTCCGCATCGCCGCCGCGATGGTCTTCAAGATTGTCCTCCTCGCGGGGGACGGCGTCGGACCCGAGGTGATGCGGGAGGCCGTGAAAGTCCTGAAGGCCGTAGAGTCGGCATACGGTGTCTCGTTCGACCTCGTTCCGTTTCCCTGTGGCGGGCAGCACTACCTGGAGACGGGCGAAGAGTGGCCCGACGGAGCATTCGAGTCGTGCAAAGCCGCGGATGCGATTCTCCTCGGCGCCGTCGGACTCCCGGAGGCGGTGCTGCCGAACGGCGACATCGCCGGAGTCGGTGTGGTCTTTGGATTGCGATTCGGCCTGGATCTCTACGCGAACGTCCGCCCCACCAAACTCTATCCGAACGTTCGGCACAAGATCCACGACGGGTTCAAGCTCGTGTGGGAGCCCGGGAAGGTCGACTTCGTCATCGTCCGGGAGAACACGGAGGGACTGTACACGCCGACCCGCGGTTTCCTCGACCGGGGTGGCGTCAAGGAACTCGCGGTGGACAGCCGCGTCATCACGCGGAAGGGCGCCGAGCGCGTGATTCGGTTCGCCTTCGAGATGTCGAAACAGCGGAAGGGCGCGCCCGCGGATCGAAAGCACCGAGTGACGTGCGTGGACAAGTCGAACGTCACTGCCGGATGCAAGCTCTTCCGTCAAGTGTACGATGAGGTGGCGGCGCGGTACCCGACGATCCAGAAGGACTACGCGTACATCGATGCGTTCCAGCAGTGGCTCATTCGCTCTCCCGAGGTCTACGATGTCGCGGTCACGTCGAACCTGTTCGGCGACATCGCGACGGATCTCGCGGCGGTCCTGCAAGGCGGGATGGGCATGGCCGCGGGCGGCAACATCGGTGACCAACGCGCGATGTTCGAGCCGATCCACGGCAGCGCGCCGAAGCATGCGGGAAAGGACGAGGTCAACCCGATTGCAATGATCCTCGCGGTCCAGATGATGCTCGATTGGCTCGGCCGGAAAAAAGGTGATGAGTCAATGCGGGAGGCCGCGACTGCGATCGAACAAGCGGTCGAGACGACTCTCAAGAAGGGCACCGTCCTCACGTACGATCTCGGCGGCTCTGCGAAATGCAGTGAGGTGGGGACTGCGATTGCGTCCGCTGTGGCTCGACCGCGGAAGAAATCATGACGTCCTGGACTCAGCTCACTCTATCTGGTGTGAAGCCGGGGGGCGTCACGGTCAGTGTCTCGGATTGACTACGGAACGGCCTCAGCGTTCTCGCCACTGATACAGCCACCAGGCGAGGACGAGGCCCACCGCCGTCGATAGGATGAGCAAGCCCGCGTCCACCGCGAGACTGACGTTGGTGGCCGGTTCCAGCCCAAGCACGCCTTGGACCAGGAGGGCGGCGTAGGTTGCCGGAAGCAGCTGAGCGAGTTCTCGCCACACCGGAGGGAGCCGGGATAGCGGATAGTACAGCGGCGAAAGGATCCCGAGGAGCGTGAAGATGAGGTTCCCCACGGGCCACACCTCCCGCTGGCTTCGGAGCCGGCTGGACACCGCAATCCCGATCGCCGAGTACAGGACCCAGATGGTCAGAATGCACGCGACGATCACGATCCACGCCATCACGGACACCGACGTGACCATGGCGAGGATGATTCCGAGGGCCACGAGAGCGGGCAAGGCCGGGATGATGTTCGAGAACGCGACGCCGAACAGATACCGGACCTTGTCGTGGGGGGACGCCACGAAGATGTCCTGGAGACGCAGTTCGATCCGGAAGACCGCGGAGTCCGAGAGGCACCAGCTCCCGATGTTCTGCGTCGAGAAGATCATCGCGCCGGCCACCTGGAGCGGGAAAAACGCGGGCGACGAGATCAGGTGGAGGAAATACAGGAAGAAGAAAGGCTGCAGCAGCGGGACGATCGCCGCGGCGGGGCTCCGCCAGATCCACCGCCATCCGATCAAGCCCCATGCGGCGAGCACCCGTCCTTTCTGCGGTTGCGCCGCCAAGTTGACTTCGACCGCCATCGTCAGCGCTCCCGGGCCATCCGCCGGGCCCAGTAGATTCCAAAGACGAACATCGCCGCGGCTTCCACCGCCAAAGCGGCCGCGGCGAGAATTGCCTCATTCCCAGTGATCGTCTCGAGACCGGCCGCGCTGTTTACGAGGACCGCCGCCCCGCTCGTCGGCAGGAGCAGGACGGCGGGCCGCCACTCGAGGGGAACGAATCGAATCGGATAGAACACGGGCGGCACGATGCCGAAGAGGTTCGTCAGGAGCGCCGAGTACGGCCAAATCGTCTTCATGTCCTTGAAGAGAGTCGACACGACGTAGCCGATCGTGGACGACACGGCCCACACCGCGAGGAGGCAGGCCGCGAGGACGAGCCACGCGACCAGGGTGAGCGGATGGAGGAGCTCCAAGATCGCGAGGACGAACAGGCTCGGAGGCAGGTAAGCGACGAGCATGCCGCCCGCAATGCCGACGAAGTACGCTTCGGGCGACAGAGGGCTCGCGTGGTACAGTTCGTTCAGCTTGTGGTCAATCCGGATGTACGCCGCCTCGTTCAGCACCCGCTGTCCGATCAGGAACATCGAGTAGACGAGGGAGCCGATGAGCGTGACCGCAATCAGGTCCGGCGCGAGGACCGCCACGAAGATCAGCAGAGCGCCCGGCGTCAGCGTGCCGGTGACAATCGCAAGCCACTCGTGGAACTGAACGCGGATCTCCGTCGCCAAGAAGACGCCGGTACCGGCCCATCGGAGTCCGAACGCCATCTTCATCACTCTGCGTCGATCGAGCGACCGACGATCGTGAGGAATGCCTCCTCGAGGCTCACGGGCCCTACGGTGGCGGACAGGTGCTCCCGCAGCGCCACGTCCATGATTTCGTGGACGCGCCCGGGCTCCGTGATGATATGCAACGAATTCCCTTCCGCGACGCTCTGGCCGAACGAAGCGAACCGCTCCCGATGGTTCCCGCCGTTCTCGATCGAGACGCGCAATGTCCCGCCAATCTGCCGCTTCGCCCGATCCGCCGTGCCTTCGAAGAGGATCCGACCTTCCTCGACAATGTATAACCGCTCGGAGAGCGCCTCGGCCTCATCGAGGTAGTGCGTGGTGAGGAGCACCGTGCAGCCTTTTCTCGTCAGGTCTCGCAGAACATCCCACACCGCGCGGCGGGCGAACGGGTCGAGCCCGATCGTGGGCTCGTCCAGGAACAGAAGCGGCGCCTCCGTCGCCATGACCGTGGCCACCATCACGCGCTGCTTCTGGCCACCCGACAGGGTCACGGAAAGGCGATCCGCGACGTCCTCGAGTCCCATCTTCTCCAAGGCGGCTTCGGTCCGCGACTTCGCATCTTCGCGCGGCAGGCCACGCGCTCGGAGGTAGCAGTATACCTGCTCCCGGGGCGTCAGGTGGAAGAACGGTTTCCCCTCCTGGGGCACGACGGCGATGAGGGGCCGCACGGCCTCCGGCATGCTCACGACATCGTAGCCGAAGACTTCGATCCGGCCTGAGGTCGGGATCAGGAGGGTCGAGGCGATTCGAAGGAACGTCGTCTTCCCCGCGCCATTCCGGCCCAGGAGGGCGATTCGTTCGCCGCGTCGGAGGGCGAGGGACACGCCTCGCAATGCCTCGACGTCGGGGGAGCCCCGACCGTGGTACACCTTCCGCACGTCGACCGCGCGGAGCGCCTCCTGCGACACGGGCCGGAGCAAGCGGACGCTGCGTATAAAACTAGATTCCGCTCAGTTCGATTCCTCGAAGCCGGGATGCTCGCCCTTCTCGAACATCGCAAACGCGGCTTGCCGTTTGGCCTCTTTCTCCCTCTCACTCATCTTGACGACCATCGCAACGGACCAGATGTGGCCGAACGGATCCTGGAGTTTGCCGTACCGCTCGCCCCAGAACTGGTTCTCGAGTGGCATCGACGGCGTTGCGCCGGCGGCGACGGCTTGATTCCAGAGCTTGTCGACGTCTTTCGAGTACACGTGCAAGTTGAACGTCGTCCCACCTGCCGAGGCGGGCGACTTCGTGTCGCCGCCCGGGAACTCGTCCGACATCATTACAAGCGAGTCTCCGATCTGGATCAACGCATGCATCAGGGTGCCGTCCGGCATTCCTTGGCGGGTGATCTCCTTCGCGCCGAACGCCTTCTTGTAGAACTCAATCGCTTTTGCGGCTCCGTTGATCACGAGGTACGGCGTGACGGTTCGCATCCCGCGTGGGATCGGTGCCGTCCGAGCCGCGCCCGTTCGCTTTCTCGTGGATGCCCTCTTGCTCTTCGCTGCTCTCTTGGATTTGCGCGCCATGGGGACTCCCCCGCCGTGGTATCTGTCCTGCTCGGATAAGGCTGATGCCCGGCTTTCGATGGTCTCAGTCTTGCAACCACAAACCCATGTGGATTTCGTCTTCGTATGCGCCGCGGAGGAGCACATGGCGTCGGCTGCTGCCCTCGTCCACGAAGCCGAGCGATTCGTACAAGCGACGGGCCCTCCCATTCGTGCCGAAGACGGCGAGTTCAGCCTTCTTGAAGCCTCGAGCCCGCATCCACTCCAGGATTCGTTCCATGAGCATGCGCCCCAGGCCGACCCCGCGCCATCCGTCCCGGATCGCAATTCCGATTCCACCCACGTGGCGGGTCTTCGCGTACGTCCCTCCGTGGCAGTCCGCCGAGCCGATCGCTTCCCCGTCCGCGTCGGCGACGAACAAGACCGTCCGGACGCCGTCGAACGTGCCGAGCCAACGCCGTTCCTCCTCGAGGTTCGGGACGACGTGGTCGAGCAGGATGTAGACCTCCTCGCGCCCGATGAGGTTCACGTTCCGCAGGAGGGAGTCCGCATCGCGAAGACGAGACGGCCGGATCACGACGCGTCGGCCGTCCTTGAGAGTGACCTCTTCACCCCGCATCGGGTCGGCCATGGGCGTCACAGCGGGAACTTGTCGAGCATCTCGGGCCGTCGACGCTCGCCGCTCGCGAGGAACGCGTCCATCTGCTCCTTCAACTGGGGCGTCAGCTCCGCGTAGACGTCGGTGAAGAGGGTCTCGATCGGAGGCGGCGGGCTCCGCTCGACCTCCTTGATTGTCGCCTGGAGCAGGTCTTCGAGCTCGGCCCGGAGTTTCTCCTCCGAATCCTTGGACCAGAGCCCCTTCAGCTCGAGGTACTTCCGCATCCGCTCGATCGGATCGCGCTTCGCCCACGTGTCGACTTCCTCTTTCGATCGGTACCGTGTCGGGTCGTCACTCGAGGAGTGGGGGCCCATTCGATAGGTGACGGCTTCGATCATCGTTGGGCCGCCTCCGCTTCGGGCCTTGTCCGCGGCCGCCTTCGTCACCGCGTAGACCGCGAGCAGATCGTTGCCGTCCACCCGGACGCCGTCGAAGCCGTATGCCATGGCCTTCTGCGCGAGGGTCTTCGAGGCAGTCTGGCGGGTGATCGGCACGGAGATCGCCCACTGGTTGTTCTTGCAGAAGAAGATCGTCGGGGTCTTGAAGACGCCTGCGAAGTTCATCCCGGCGTGGAAGTCGCCCTCGCTCGTCGCGCCGTCGCCGAAGTACGTCAGCGCGACGACGTCGTCCTTCCGGATTTTCGCGGCCCAGGCCGCGCCGACCGCTTGGGGGATCTGCGTTCCGACCGGGCTCGAGACCGGCACGTAGTTGACGTCGCGCGCGCCGTAATGGTTCGGCATCTGCCGGCCCTGCTGCGGGTCTTTCGCGTTCCCGTAGGCTTGGGCGATGAGCGTCTCGACCGAGTACCCGCGCCAAAGAGCCGCTCCCGGTTCTCGGTAGGCTGGGAAAACCCAGTCCCGCTTCTCCAAAGCCATCGCGCTCCCGACCTGGCACGCCTCCTCTCCCGTGCTAGGCACGTAGAACCCGATGCGGCCTTGTCGTTGGAGGGAAAGCATCCGGTTGTCGAGCGTTCGAACGAGGACGAGGTGGCGATACGCGCGCTTCAGCAGATCCGACGCGACCTTGGGCTCGAGTTTCGAGTCGTACGTGCCGTCGGCGTCGATGATCCGGAGAAGTCCCTCTTCCGCCGTGCCCTCACCCCGCCGGAACCCGCTTGCGTTCCCGAATGACCTTCTCCAAGAAAAATTCACCGGCGCGGTACGACGACCGCACGAGCGGTCCCGCGGCGACGTAGGCGAATCCCATCGATTCCCCGGCCACGCGCAGTTCTTCGAACACCTCCGGGGGAACGTACTCCTGGACGGCAATGTGCCAAGTGCTCGGGCGAAGGTACTGGCCCACCGTGACGATGTCCACCTCGTTTGCGCGGAGGTCTCGCATCGTCGCGAGGATTTCGTCTCTCGTCTCGCCGAGGCCGAGCATAATCGAGGACTTCGAGAACAGATCGGACCGCATCTCCTTCGCGGCTCGGAGGACTTCCAAACTCTGCGCGTAGTTCGCGCGACGATCCCGGACCGCTCCTTGCAAGCGCTCGACGGTCTCGATGTTGTGGTCGAGGACATCGACGCCGGAATCGACGACGGTGCGCACCGCGTCGAGGTCTCCCTGGAAATCCGGGATGAGCGCCTCGACGAGCATGTCCGGACGCCGGATCTTGATTTCTCGAACCGTCTTCGCGAAGTGCGCCGCGCCGCCGTCTGCAAGGTCGTCCCGGTCCACGGAGGTCAGGACGACGTATGAGAGATCCATCTCGGCCAGGGCTATCGCGACCTTCTTCGGCTCATCCAGGTCGAGCACGCCGTGCGGGTTGCCTGAGGTCACGGCGCAGAAGCGGCAGCCCCGCGTGCACGTGTCGCCCATCAGCATGATCGTCGCGGTCCCGCCGCCCCAGCACTCCCAGACGTTCGGGCAATGGGCCTCCTCGCACACGGTGTGGAGGTCCAAGGAGCGGAACAATGACTTCAGGTGAGCATAATTGGCACCGGACGGTGGGCGGACCCGGAGCCACTCCGGTTTGCGCTCCGCGAGCATTCTGCCGTTGCTAAGGGCGACCTCGTTTAAGAGCCTAACCCAAGCCAACAGCGCTGAAGCGAATCAGCCAAACCGGAACTCGACGCCGTACGAACCGCGAGGGTAATTCCAGTGGATCGCGTCTTTCCCGAGGTGCTTGCACACGATGGCGCACGCTCCGAGCTCGATGCAGCCTTCCGTGTTGTAGACGAGCTCGTCCTTGTCGAGGCGATAGACCTTCGACGGGCAGACGTACAGACACGGCTTCGTGTCGCACGTTCGGCAGATGTCTGTGTCCACCGTGATGAACGGTTCCTCGTCGAACTCGAACTTGTCCAAGCCGACCCGCTCGTCCACGGTCAGCGGCTTCGAGGCTTCCTGCTTCGCCGGTTCGGGCATCGCTGGACCGTCGAGAACCGGGGGCGGATAATAAACCGTTGGTGATGGTCCTGGTTGCACGTTATCAGGGAAGGCACTCAGGTGGAAACTTTCTATAGCGATTCTCTCGCATCGGTGGCCGTCCGATGGCCCGTTGCCGAAGGACCCAGGGGTAGCTTCGATGCCCGCCCGCGATCGCAAGTCTTCGACACTCAGTGCGCAATTGGACTTGGCGGGAATGGGTCCGGAAGAAGCCCGCGAACTCCTCGCGGCGGCCCTCCATCCCGATCCGAAGTCCGGGATTCTCCTCCTCGCGGATCAGCCGTGTCTCATCCTCCGGCCCGAGGTCATCGTGAGCATCCAGAAGCAACTCGAACAAACGGTCGGTGGGTCCGCCAAAGGGATCCTGTATCTGGCCGGCGAGCGGAGCTCGGATGCCGGCCTGAAATTCCTCGGTGCGTTGACGAGCGGGGTCTCCGCGCCGCTGACGATGGACGGAGCGAAGCGAATCATCGACGCATCCGCACTCACAGGATGGGGGCGGACCGAGATTATGCACTTCGACCCGGATCGAGGTCGGTTCACGGTGGCGAGACACAACAGCCCGATCGCCAACGCGTACGGACCCTCGAAGAAGCCCGTGTGCCATTTCCTCGCCGGTTGGATGGCGGGGATCGGCCGTCTCCTCGTGGGGAAGGAGCTCCTGTGCGAGGAGATCTCTTGCGCGGCGCAAGGCCACGATCGGTGCGAGTTCGAGCTGCAACCGATGCCGATGGCGTGAGCCGGCGGAAGCCCTTCATCGGGCCAACCAGCTGGACTAAGCTCGGTTAGGCGACCTCTTTTGGAGGAGAGCCCGGACGGCGAATTATCAATGCGACCAGGAGAGTCACGAGGAGGATCGTGGTTGCCAGTCCTGCCACAATCCACGCGCGCCACTCCGTGAATGACCAGAATAAGGCGCCGACCACGATCTCGATGATGAGCACGACAACGACTACCACCAGCTGCCTGGTGAAGAGACGACCTAGATAGGCCCGTCGTTGCTCCTCGGCCATCGCCTCCATCCTTGCAAGCCGCCGCTCGACGCTCTGGGGGTACGACGGCATGAGGATTCGAATCGACACAGCGAGAATCCCCGCACCCAGAAGGACGAACGCAAGCTCCGGACCAGGAAGCGAACGGCCTTCCAACAGCGTGCGAAGGAAGGCAGCAGCGACCAATGCGCCAGCAATGAGGCCGAAAAGGGCAGTGCGTCTCATTCTTCGGACGAGCCGGGCCCGGTTGGCGGCTGAGCCGACGGCCATGACCTCCGAATCATGCTACAAGGCTAAGAAGAGGGACGGCGCCCACCTTGGCAGTGTTCGGGAGGGGGATCGATTGGCAGAGGCGGTTCGGTATGCTTTCAGGGACTTAGGGCCGGGCGGACACGGGCTTCGGAAAGCCTTTTACCCGTCCCGCTTTTCCGCAGTGGGACCGGGAGAGCGTGGAGCGTTTTGATGTCATCGTAGTCGGGGCCGGGCCCGCGGGCTCCGCGGCCGCGCTGACTCTCGCCCGGAAAGGCTTCTCGACCCTTCTCGTCGAGCGCGGCCGGGCTCCCGGGGTGAAAGGGATGTTCGGGGGTCGCATCTATGCGTGGCCCCTGGTCGATCTGATTCCGGAATGGGCGAAGGACTGCCCGGTCGAACGGTTCGTCGTCCGGGAGAATCTCGCTTTCCTGACCGAGGACGCGTCCCTCACGGTATCGTTCGATTCCCCGAAGCTCGCCCAAGGCCGCGGGACAAGCTTCACCGCGCTCCGCTCGAAGTTCGACGCGTGGCAGGCGAAGAAGGCCCAGGACGCCGGGGCGATGCTCGTCACCGGAATCCGCGTCGACGACCTCTGGCGGAAGGGCGGTCGGGTGCAAGGCGTTGCCGTCGCGCCGAACGACCACGTCGCATCGGACCTCGTCGTCCTCGCGGAGGGTGCGGCGTCGACGTTGGTGCGGAAGGCGGGCCTGAAAGCGGATCTGGAGCCACGAGAAGTCTCCGTCGGAATCAAGGAAACGGTCGAACTTCCGCCGGAAACGATTCAAGACCGATTCGGCCTCGGCGAGAAGGAAGGCGCCGCGTTCGTGTACGCCGGGCAGGCGTCGATGGGCCTCCGTGGTGGCGGATTCCTGTACACGAACAAAGCGTCCGTCTCCCTCGGACTCGTCGTCTCGTCGGAAGACTTGTCTCGGAAGAAGATCGAGGTTCAGGACCTCCAAACGAAATTCCGCATGCATCCCGCGGTCCAGCGGCTGCTCCGGGGCGGCAAGGTGGTCGAGTACAGCGCCCATCTCGTTCCGGAGCTTGGGGCCGGGATGATGCCGCAGCTATCGGCCGACGGCGTGCTGGTGGCGGGAGACGCCGCGGGCTTTCTGATCAACAACGGCTACACGTTCCGTGGGGTGGATCTCGCGATTGCTTCCGGGATCGCGGCGGGCGAGGCGGCGGAGGCCGCCCGAGCCGCCGGCGGCATGACGAATGCGAATCTCGCCGTCTACGAGAAGTTCCTGCGCGCGCGGAACGTCCTGACGGACCTCGAACGGTTCCGACGGGCGCCGCTGTACATGAAGAACGAACGGCTCTTCGACGTCTACCCGCGCATGCTGATGGAGATCGCGGAACGGATGTACACGGTGGACGGGAGCGGGAAGGAGCGCCTCTTCGACGTCGTCCTCGACGAGGCGTCCGCCGCCAAGGTACCGAAGCTCAAGATGCTCCTCGATCTCCTGCAAGGAGCTCGATCGATGTGACGGCCGAGGTCCCCACGGCGCGACCGATGCGCGTGATCGTATGCATCAAACAGGTCCCGCGGGCGCAAGAGCTCCAAGTCGATCCGGTGACGCAGACCCTCAAACGGGTCGGCGTCCCGAGCGAGATCAACCCGCCGGACGCGAACGCGCTCGAGATGGCGTTGCGCCTCAAGGACCAACACGCGGCCGAGGTCATCGTCCTCTCGATGGGCCCGACGTCGTTCGACGAGAGCCTGGAACGCGCGGTCGCCATGGGCGCAGACCGGTCCGTCCTCCTGACCGACCGGATCCTGGGCGGCTCCGACACCGTGCCGACGGCGTACGCGCTGAGCGAGACGATCCAGAAGATTGGCGGGTACGATCTCCTCCTTTGCGGCGAGGAAACCACGGATGCGTCGACGGGCCACGTCGGTCCCGGCATCGCGGGTCACCTGGACCTCCCGCAGATCACCTATGCCTCGGAGGTTCGAGTCGAGGACGGCAAGGTCCGAGCCCGCCGTACGGCGGAGGACGGCACCGAGTGGTGGCAGACGACGATGCCCTGCCTGTGCACCGTCAACTTCGGCTGCAACCACCCGCGTGAGCCCACGCTGACGGGGAAGATTCGCGTGGAACGGGGAGGCCTGGTCACCCACTGGTCGTGCGCGGACGTCGGCATCGATCCGAAAAAGGTCGGTCTGTTCAACTCGCCGACGATCGTCGCGAAGGTCGACACGGTGAAATTGCCCCCGCGGGCGGGACGAATTTTCTCCGGTGAGCCGGACGAGACTGTCCGACAACTCCTCGACGCCTTGATTGCGGATCGGGTGATCGCCCTGTGACGGACGGCCACGTCCTCGAGGACAAGTCCCATTTCCGCGGGGTGTGGGTGTTCCTCGAGCACCGGAAGCAAGGATTGCGAGACGTGAGCGTGCAGCTGATCGGCGAAGGCCGGCGCCTCGCGGACCTGCGGGCGACGACGCTGACCGGAGTCCTCCTGGGAAACGGAGTCGACGACCTCGCGAAGCATGCGATCGGCTACGGCCTGGACCGCGTGATCGTCATCAACGATCCGATCCTCGAGATCTACCGTTCGCGGCCGTACGCGCAGGTGATGGCGCAGCTGATCCGGCGCCACAAACCGGAGATCGTCCTCTATGGTGCGTCGAAGAACGGACGGGACCTCGGAGGCCGCCTTCACGCGATCCTCGAGACTGGCCTGGCGGCCGACTGCGTCAAGTTCGACATCGACGCGGAGGGCAACCTCGACATGATCCGGCCGAGCTTCGGCGGGAAGAGCCTCGCGCACATCCTGTGCAAGAAGCACCGTCCGCAGATGGCTTCGGTGCGGCGGAACGTGTTCGTCGCGCCGCCCCACGACCCGAAGCGAACGGGCGAGGTCGTCCCGGAGACGGTCGAGCTCGGGCCCTCGGACGTCGACGCGACTCTCGTGGACTTTCAGGAATTCACGAAGGAGGGCGGCCTCCGACCTGAGGAAGCCGAGGTCGTCGTGAGCGGCGGCTACGGCCTCGGGGACCCGGCGCACTTCGCGATGCTCCAGGAGCTCGCGGACCTGCTCGGCGGCGCGATCGCGGCCTCGCGCAAGGCCGTCGACAGCGGCTGGGTACCGAAGATGCTGCAGGTCGGCCAGACGGGGATGACGGTCCGGCCGAAGCTTTACCTGGCCGTCGGCATCAGCGGTGCCGTCCAGCATCTCGCGGGGATGCAGGAGTCCAAGAAGATCGTCGTCATCAACATCGATCCGAAAGCGCCGCTGTTCGAGATCGCGGACTACGGGATCGTCGGCGATCTGTTCGAGGTCGTCCCCGAGATGGTCCGCCAGTTGAAGGCGCTCAAGGGCGGCGCGACCGGTGCCCGGACGGCAGTTCCGGCAACAGCTCGCTGAGGTTGACCCGGCGAAACGTCACCCCGAACACGGCCTGGAAGTGGGCGATGACGGACGCTTTCACGTCCTCCAAGTCGACGGGGTGCCCAAGGGACTTCTCCATCGAGGTCATGATACCCCCGTCGTGGCCGCACGGCCGGATCTTGAGGAACTCCCGCAAGTCGGTCGTCACGTTGAGGGCGAAGCCGTGGAACGTCACGTTGCGATGGACCGCAAGCCCGATCGACGCGATCTTCTTCCCGCCGACCCAGACGCCGCGCTCCGGTCCCTCGCGCGTCGCGTCGATCCCGAAGTCTGCGCAGGTGCGAAGGAGGACCTCCTCGAGGTCCGTCACGAGGCGCTTCACCTCGAGGCGGTCGGGGAGCTTCAGGATCGGATAGCCGACGAGCTGACCCGGTCCATGATAGGTCGCCTCGCCGCCGCGCTCGACCTCGAAGACCTCGAGCCCGGGATCCAAGACGTCCTCGCGCGTCCCGCGTCGGCCGAGGGTCGCGACCGGATCGTGCTCGACCAGGATGAGGCCGTCGGGGATCTTGTCCTCCGCACGCCGATCGACGAGGGCCTTCTGGAGCTCCCACACCTCTCGGTACGGCTTGCGCCCGAGGTCCAGGAGCCACGCGTCTCGGACGATGAGGATCGGGGTCGCTTCGCCTTCCGTCGTCGTGAGCATGGGATCAGCGGTTCAGCACGTGGATCGCCTGGCCGAGGGCCGCTTCGGCGCTTTCCATGATCGCCTCGGGTAGGGTGGGATGGGGATGCACGGTGAGGGCGATGTCCGCGAGCGTCGCCCCCATCTCGATCGCCAGGGTGAGCTCGCTGATCAGGTCGCTCGCATCCGGACCGACGATCGTCGCGCCGAGGAGCACCTTCGTGTCGGCATCCGCGATGAGTTTCACGAAGCCGTCGTATTCGCCCGTCGTCAGCGCGCGGCCGATCGCCGCGAAGGGCACCCGTCCCACCCGGGTACGCCGGCCCTGGGCAGTCGCCTCTGCCTCCTGAAGTCCGACAATCGCGATTTCCGGGTCCGTGAAGATCGCGGCGGGCATCGCGTGCACGTCCAGCTCGACGGGATGACCGGCGATGACCTCGGCCGCCGTGAGACCTTCTTTCGTCGCCTTGTGCGCCAGGAACGGCGGCCCGATCACGTCTCCGATCGCGTACACGTGCGGGTTCGACGTGCGCAGTTGGCGGTCCACCTTAACGTAGCCGCGCGGACCGAACTCGACGCCCGCGACCTCCGCGTGGAGGTCGTCCGTGTTCGGTCTCCGACCGACGGTGACCAGGATGATGTCGGCCCGGCGCGCGATGAGTCCCTCCGGCGTCACGATATCGACCACGGTCTGGCCCTTGTCCTCGCGCCAGCCGCGCGCTTGGGACTTGATGTGGACCTCGACGCCAAGCTTCTGCAGGTTCCGCGCGACGACGCGCACCGCCTCCGGGTCCGTCCCGGGCAGGAGCTGTTCCATGATCTCGATGACGACGACTCGACTCCCGAGCTTCGCGTAAAACATCCCGATCTCCAGGCCCGACACGCCGCCCCCGATGATCGCGAAGTTCTGGGGGACGCGCGGGAGTTCGAGGGCCTCCTTCGTGCTGATGACCCTCTTGCCGTCGAAGCGAAACGTCGGCAGGTCGGACGGCCGTCCCCCGGTCGCGATGATTGCGTCCGTGAAGGTCACCCAGTCGGAGCCGTCCGCCTTTCGGATCTCGAGGTCGTTCGGTCCCATGAAGGATGCATGGCCCGAGAGCACGTCGACGCGATTGCCTTTGCACAATTGGCCGACTCCGTTCACGAGTCGCTGGACGACGGACGTCTTCCATTGTTGCAGCTTGGCCAAGTCGAGTTTGACCGGTCCGGTCTCGAGGCCGCGTTCTCCCGCCCGCTCGATCGCGTGGATCAAGTTCCCGGTGTGGATCAGCGCCTTGCTCGGGATGCATCCGTAGTTCAGGCATTCGCCGCCGAGCCGGTCCCGTTCCACGAGGAGGACGCGCTTCCCGAGTTGCGCCGCGCGGATGGCGGCCGGATAACCGCCCGGCCCCGCGCCGATGACGACGAGGTCGACGTGCCGGTCCACGGACCGACCGAACGTCTCCGCTCTCTTAATCCCTTTGCGAACCGCGGCTTCGCGGGCACCCTCGGCGAGAGAGGTTAGCCGGTTTCCACGAAGATGGTCGCGGGATGCTCGAGGTAGTTGCGGACCGCCTGGACGAACGCCGCGCCCACATGGCCGTCGACCACGCGATGGTCGAACGAGCACGACATGTACATCATCTCTCGAATCGCAATCTGGTCGTCCCGCACGACGGGACGCTTCTCGATCTTGTGGATGCCCAGGATGGCGACCTCGGGCCAGTTGATGATCGGCGTGGCGAAGATGCCCCCTTCCTTGCCGAGCGACGTGATCGTGAAGGTGGAGCCTTGGACGTCTTGGAGGGAGAGTTTCTTGTCCCGTGCGGCAGCGGCAAGCCGCTCGATTTCCTTCGCGAGGTCCCACAAGCCCTTTTTGTCGGCGTCGTGCACGACCGTGACCGTGAGGCCTTCGTCCGTGGCGGTCGCGATTCCAATGTTGTAGTATCGCTTGACCACGATCTCTCCTCGCTCGTCGTCGACGGACGCGTTCAGGGTCGGGAATTCCACAAGCGCCGCGAGAATTGCTTTGACGAAAAAGGGCAGAAAGGTCAGCTTGACTCCCTTGCGGTCCGCGGTCGGTTTCAGGTGATCGCGCAGGTGGACGAGCTGCGTCATGTCGACCTCCTCGACGTACGTGAAGTGGGCCGCCGTGACGTTGGATTTCGCCATCTTCTCGAAGATGCGCTTCCTCAGCCCATGGATCGGGATTCGTTGCTCGCTGCCGCTCGGGGCGACAGCGGCTGCCGGCGGAGGTGCGACAACGGTCGTCCTCGTCGGGCCGTGGGCGACTTTGCGGACGTCATCCTCGCTGAGGCGGCCTTGCGGCCCGCTCCCTCGGACCGCTGCGAGATTCACGTTGAGTTCCTTCGCGAGGCGACGGACCGCGGGCGCCGCGAGGATATCTCCGGTCGGACTGGGCGCGGGCGGCGCCTCCGTCCTTGCCGGCGCCGGTGGCGGGGCGGTCGGTCTAGCGGCCTCGGGCCGGGTCGGAACGGCCTCGCCCGCCTCCCCGAACACGACGAGGGTGCTGCCGACCTTCACGACCTCGCCCTCTTTCGCGCGGAGCTGAAGGATCTTTCCGGTGACGGGCGATGGGATCTGGACGGTCACCTTATCCGTCATGACCTCGACGACCGGGTCGTTTTCCTTGACGGCGTCCCCCTCTTTCACGAACCACTTGACGACCTCGCCTTCGTGGACGCCCTCCCCGATGTCGGGGAGCTTGAACTCGCGGGCCATCGTCTCCTCTCGCGTTGCCTCCGTCGCAAGCCCCGCGGTCATCTTAACATTTTGCACGTTCCGCCGCGAACGCGCCTGCCGGAGATGCGAATGATTTTATGGCCTCTGGCCGATGTCTATACGGGGAGGAGTAGGGTCGTGGAGGAGTGGCACAGACCGGTGGGCGTGATTTGTGCCCGGCGCTCCGCGCCGGAAAGATTCCCGGCCTGCTCCTCCTTTCTGTGACATCGGAGGGAGTGACGATGAGACGTCCGGTAGGGATATCCGTTCTTGGTGGGCTCGTGCTTTTGGCCGCTGTGATCCTGATCCTCATTTCGATCGCGAGCTTCATCGTCGGACTGGCCTTCCTCCTGCCCTTCCCGAACGGTGGGCCGAAGTTACCGGGAACGGAACTCCTCCTCAACGGGGTCCTTTATTTCGCGATCGGGGTCGTCCTCGCGATTGCGGGATCGGGGCTCCTCCGGATGCGCGTGTGGGCGTACGGGCTCGCGGTTCTCGCCACGCTGGTCACCCTCGTCTACGTGGGCTACACCGCGTACCAGCGGTCGAACTCGGGGGAGGCTCTCAGCCTTGCCGCGATCCTGACGCTCGGAATCGTCGGCGTGATTTTCGTGTACCTGCTCGCGGCGTCGCGCGCGTTCCGTCGGCCCGCCGGGGTGGCGTGAGCGGGTGACTAGAACGCCATGACTTTGTCGATTGCGGCGAGCACGCGATCCGCGTTGGGCAGGTAAACGTCTTCGAGCGTGTACGGGAACGGGGTGTCGAATCCCGTGACGCGGACGATCGGCCCGCGGAGGTACTCGATCGCCTTCTCGGCCAGGATCGCGCTGATCTCCGCGCCGTAGCCGCCGGTGCGGGGGGCTTCGTACACGACGACCGCGCGGCCCGTCTTCTTCACGGACGACAGGACCGTCGGCTCGTCCAGGGGCACCAAGGTGCGCAGGTCGATCACTTCGGCTTCCACGCCCTTTTCCGCGGCTTTCGTCGCGGCGTCGAGGCAGACCTGGGCCATGTAACCGTACGCGATCAGGCTGACGTCCTTCCCCGATCTCCGAACCGCGGCCTGTCCCAGGGGCACCGTGACCTCGCCCTCGGGCACCTCCTCCCGGGATGAGCGGTACAGTTTCTTCGGCTCGAGGAAGAGGACCGGGTCCGGGTCGCGGATCGACGACGTCAGGAGGCCTTTCGCCTCTTTCGGGGTTGACGGGACGACGACCTTCAAGCCCGGCGTGTGGCAGAAGTACGCCTCGGTCGACTGGCTGTGATAGTGGCCGCCGCGGATGCCGCCGCCGAAGGGCGTGCGGATCGTCATCGGGACGGAGAACTGCCCCCCGGATCGGTAGCGCATCTTCGCCGCTTCCGAGACGATCTGGTCGAAGCCGGGATAGATGAAGTCCATGAACTGGATCTCGGGCACGGGCCGCAGCCCGTACAGCGCCATCCCGATCGCGGTCCCGATGATCCCCCCTTCCGCGAGGGGCGTATCGAACACGCGGTCCGGGAATTCGTCGAGCAAGCCTTCCGTGCATCGGAACACGCCGCCATTGCGGCCGACGTCCTCTCCCAAGACAATCACCCGGTCGTCCCGCCGCATCTCTTCGCGCAGCGCGTTGTTGATCGCCTGGACCATCGTCATCGCGGGCATCGTCATGACCTCGTCGCGTAGTACTCCTGGTACGGGTCCTCGCCGACCTTGGCGCCCGGGAGGCGCTCGAGCATCTCCGGGTCGTCTTTAAACGGCAGCAAGTCGGGATCCTCGTCGAGGCGATCCTGATAGTCCGGCTGAAGTTCCACGGCTCGGGCGAAGTGCTCGATGACCTTGGACTTGTCGCCCAGCCGCGCCGCGATTCGCGCAAGATTGAAATGTGCACTCGCCCGCGTCGGCTCGAGCTTCAACGCCCGGGAGAACGCCTCCGCCGCGCCCTCTAGGTCTCCCGCGTGGAACAGGTCATACCCGAGGCTGTGCCACGCCTGCGGGTTGTTCGGCTGGGCGTCACAGAGCAAGCGGTCGATGCGGGCCGCCTCCATGTAATCGCCTTCCGCGCCGAGGCACGCGGCGGCGAGGGCGCAGACGTTTGCATCGACATCGCCTTTGCGCTGCAACAGCGGACGGAGGAGCGCGAGGGCTTCCTTCGCCCGGCCCTGCTTGAAGAGCTCATGGGCCCGTTGCACGCCGGACGAGGAGGACGGAGCGGGCGCAGGAGCGGCCGACCCTTTCTTCGCCATCCGATCACCTCCGGGGAAGCCCCAGGAAGGCGTCCATCTCTTCCCGGAGGTGGGGCGGCATTTCGGCGTACACGTCGGCGAAGATTGTCTCGATCGCGGGCGGCGGGATCCGTTCGGCCTCTTGGACGGCGCGGGTGATCTCGTCTCCGATCTCTTGCTCGAGCCGAGCCTCCCGCTCCTCGTCCCACCATCCCGCGTGCTCGAGATACTTGCGGAAGCGCAGGAGCGGGTCGCGGGCCTGCCACATGGCGACCTCCGCCTCATCCCGGTACCGCGAGGGATCGTCGCTCGAGGAGTGAGGACCCATTCGGTACGTGACCGCCTCGACCAGCGTGGGGCCGAGTCCTTCCCGGGCATTTCGCGCCGCGTCCCGCGTGGCCCGGTAGACCGCGAGGGCGTCCATCCCATCGACGCGAATTCCGTCGAATCCGTACGCGTTCGCTTTCTCCGCGAGCGTACCCGACGCCGTTTGCCTCGAGACAGGGACCGAAATCGCCCACTGATTATTGTTACAGAGGAAGACGGTCGGCGTCTTGAACACGCCGGCAAAGTTCATCGCCGCGTGGAAGTCCCCGGTGCTCGTCGCGCCGTCCCCGAAGAAGACGAGGACCGCTTTCTTTTCGCCGCGGAGCTTCATGGCCCATCCGATCCCGACCGCGTGGGGCAACTGCGTGCCGACCGGGGATGAGATCGAGAGATAGTTCCCCTTGCGGTAGACGTAGTGGCAAGGCATCTGATGCCCTTTCACGGGATCCTCCGCGTTCCCCATCAGCTGGCAGAGCAGTT
>Ga0209237_1000066_pt1 | contig 45798 bp, 45 predicted proteins | sample GraSoi013_1_40cm_2_FD_185820 | JGI IMG/M metagenome (GOLD analysis project Ga0209237, IMG submission 185820) | Grasslands soil microbial communities from the Angelo Coastal Reserve, California, USA - Sample 10_02_2013_1_40cm (SPAdes) (version 2) | ecosystem: Environmental > Terrestrial > Soil >...
TTCTAGCCGACCCGCTTGCATGAGGCAGCGTTCAGCCTACTGTTCCTAGGCCGATCCCTAGCGATGATGTATTATTGACTGGATTGTCTGAGAGTCCTTCCGCTTGCTAGCGTACCGGAGGGCGTTGCTGCAGGTTTTGTTCACTTTCTCGAACGCTATGAGCGCTTCCTCCTCGATAGCGATTGCTTTGATCTCTTCCGTCTCTCTGAGTGTTTCCTGGATGCACTCGCGGATCGCCTCAAGGCTCTCCAGCACGTCCTGTTTGTGCGACATGGGTAGTGTCCGCGAATCTACGTTTTCACGATAATTAATTCGATGAGTACAATCAAACACACCGGAGACTCTACAAAAACAGGTTAAACGCCCCTGCTCCTCAGCGCACTCGGGAATGAAGCAGAGCCTGCGGTAGCGAAATGAATCCGACTAGACGTATGGACTTCTAGTCTAGTCTGTTGGCGAGGGGCGTGGAGCCATACCGCCCTGGCCGGCACTACTGCCGCCGGTCCCGGGTCGCATTTCTAGCTGGCTCATGACCATGAGGAGGCTGCGGATCTCGTCGATGCTACGGAGGTTCGTCTGAAGCTGGTTCCGGTACTCCTCCCTCGTTGACTTGTACTCCTGCTCGGGAATATCGCCGGACATGAAACGGCTCTCTAGCCCGAGTAGGTTCTGGGGAGCGTTTGTTACTTGGTCCCTGAGATCGCGGACCCTCCGGGTAAGATTCTCGCCTAGCTGAGCCATCTTGTCGGCCATAGCCCTGTTGGCCCTTGTGTATTCCTCCTTCAGCATTGCAAGCCTCTGGCGGAAACCGTTGATCTCAGTAACTACCTTGTCTATTGCTACCTCACTCATCTGGTTGCACCGAAGAGTAGGCTGAGAGACGGTGCAGCCGCAATTACAGCTGTTGTAACCAGAAACGCTGAGAAAGAGTAACCTAAGGTCGGAGAGATCTAATGCTTCTCGTCTGGCTTAGAGCTGCTCGATCCGGTACCCGTGCTTGTAGTGCTTGGCTCAGCTTCCAACGGCGCCGGTGGCGGAGTAGTGAGCATCGTCCAACCTATCCAACCTGTTATTCCAAGTATCCCTAGGACTCCGAGGACGACTGGAATTTCGATCGCATATGTCCTCCAGGGGTCTCCTGTCAGCGAGATCAGATACACAATGAACACGATCGCGGAAACTGCGAATATTAGGCCGCCGTATGATTGGTCTTTGTTCAAGTCCAGCTGTCACTTATCGCGACGGGCTATGAATGACTGCATATAAATTACTTATTCTCTGTTGCTCAGCTTACATTCTCTTGTAGCCGGGACGCTGAGACAAGAGGGTTGGATAGGTGAGGGGCTTGATCGGATATCCTTCGACTTCTGCCTTGAACCGTTTCAGAAACGCAGCCAGGGTGATCTTGCTCTCCTTCGCGTCTGCTCTCGACCGGATCGACAACTCCTTGGTCTTGATCTCTTTTTCCCCGTAAATAATTGTATACGGAATCCAGCTTAGCTCTGCGTCTCGCACTTTGCTCTGCATGGTATCATCTCGATCGTCGAGATCAGCTCGGATCCCTGCCTTCTCCAACGTCTCAAGAAGTTTCATTCCTTGTTTGACAAAGTGATTCGCGATCGGGATAATTCGAACCTGTGCCGGCGAGATCCAGACTGGAAGCATAGGCTTCTTGCCCTGCCTCTCCAAACGAACTGCAGAGTCTAGAAGCGTGAACAAGTATCTTTCCAGTCCACCTATCACCGCAGTATGAATGATGACCGGGAATTGCTTTTCCCCCTTCTCATCCGTGTAGGCAATTCCGAATCGTTTCGCGTTGCCAATATCTATCTGGAAAGTTCCAATCTCTCTCGGTCTATCGAGGTCGTCGATGATGTTGTACTCGACGTTTAGGACCCAGTAGTACAGCCCTTCAGGAACAAAGTTGAGTAGTATCGGTTTCTTCTCTACCTTTGCCAATTCCATAAAGGTGTCTCTGTTTGCTTCGAAGAAAGATCGTGTAGTGTTGTAGAGAGAGACGTATTCTCGGTTTAGCTTCCTGATCTCTTCGTGGATGGTGCGATGTATCTTGTCTCCGATTTTGATCGCTTCTCCAACGCTCTTGAGATAAATGTGGAGATCAGGCATGAGGAATTTTCTAAGCCGGAAAGAGAGGAGTAGTTCGCCGCTCTGCTCCATTCTATAGCTATCTGCGACCTCGAAGGTCCCGAAGGGAAGTGTCCTGTAGCTTAGGGTCCAGTCTTTGACCATCGAGAATTGTTGAAAGCACGCGGCATATCTGAGAACGAAAGTTCTCTCGTCTACTTTTACCTCGTAAGCTCTGGACCCGAAGAGCTGGAGGTGTTCTTTGATCGGTTTGACAGCAACATCGAACATGTTGGTGCCTTTCACGTTCAGTATCGGGATGCCAATCCGCCTGATCACTTGTCCCGCATATTCTGCGAGCAGGTCCATGATCAGGTTGGCTTCAGGTCCGAACCTCATCTGGCCGACGTCTGCGAAGGATTCCCATTCGATCCCGAATCGACGGGCATAGTCGAGGAAATGCGGTTCCCCGCCTGTGAGTCCCTTCTTGAGAGCTTCTTTCTCAACTAGAGACTTGAATTCTGCGTCTTTTGGTCCGAATTGGAAATCCTCTGGTGAGTGCAACTTTCCCGTCTGGTCCATGATTACGTATTCGGTCTTGACCGCCGGGGCAACTTGTCGTGACTTTGTGTCGACAGTAATGGTTCTGGACAGTTCTGAGAGCGGATGACCCTTGGCCGTTATTGTGAAGCTCTTGTACCATCCAAACGGACTTCTGCTGACTTCATAGCCCCTCTGGACAAGTTTGTCCTCCAAAGTCTTGAGGATCGAGATCGCGGGTTCGCGCGACGCCAAACTCGTGGATAGATGGGCGTATGGATACACCATCACTTTCTTTGTCTTCAGCCATCCCAGCACCTCTTCTATTGACGAGGCAGCGTTTGTTGTGATCTGTTCAGGATCTTGTTCATCATTCTTCTCGACAGTAGAGAATACAACGAGACCGTCTTCGAGGGCTCCTTTCCTATGTGAGTCATCAAGGGGCTCGGGTTCTTTGACCGCTTTTTCGCGAGTTTCGTATTCGAACCGATCTGCGTGTATCAGAAGAAGTCTCAACGTTTCATCCGCCATTGGTCGATCTGTTTGTCTTTCTTGAGTTTCTTTTTGAGTTCCTTGTAGTGGTTTTTACAGAGATAGCCTCGGCCTGACGCGGAGGCTTTCAAGCCGGCCCTTGAGATCTCCTCGAGTGAGATGGAACGTACAGCATCATCTTTGCAGCCGATGACTGAGCATTTGATGCCCTTTGCTACCTTGCCCAAGCACGGAGACCTTGGGTCATCGCATCTCGCGTACCATAATACAAGGTTTTGCGAGGTGGATGACAATCCTATAATGGGGTTCCACGGAGGTCTGTTTGGTTCCATGCTCTCGAAGTTGCAATATCTTGTCGAAGGGCACTTTCGATCGTCTGCCGGGGCATTCTACAAAGCGGGATTTACTCCCAATGCTGTAACCGCTGTGGGCTTTCTGTTAACTCTCGTTGCCGCCACGCTCTATGCCACTGGACTCGGAACAATATGGTCACTGAGCGGAGCTGTCTTGGCACTTTTAGTTGGCGCTTATTTCGACGCGGTCGATGGGACTATGGCTAGGAGGTTTCATCAGATGTCGAAAATGGGAGGAATACTGGACAGTGTACTAGATCGCTTGGGTGAGGCTGCTCTCTACACAGGTCTTGCAATTGGGAATCTCATCCCAGGGTGGCTCTCTCTGTGGGCGCTTTCAGCTTCTTTGATGGTGAGCTACGTTAGAGCAAGAGTCGATGTTGAGGGCGTAAAGTTGAAGGGGGTTGGATTCGCTGAACGTCCAGAGCGACTCTTGATTCTTCTCATTGCAACAATCGCAGCCGCGTTCAACTCATTGTCGTTGGAGTACGGAGTCGGATTAGTCGCAATCCTATCTACGGTAACTATCGTCGAGCGTCTTTTCAGAACTCGAACACTACTTTCGGGGTCGGAAAGAGGCCTCGCTTAGAGGCGTCTGTCTTCTGCCGATCTGACTTTGGAGACTCCGAAATGGACAGCACAGGAGACGCAGAGGTTCTTCAGGACTCTCTGACGGGCGATATAGGCTCCTCGAGCTCTCAGTTCCTTTGCCAGCGACGGCTCAACCAGGGACACCCAGCTCGTCACCCTCTTGACCTTGTCTCGTGGCGTGAGCATTCCGCAGTTCGCGCATTGGACCAGCTCACTTCTTCCCTTGCCTCCTTTGCTTCGTCCCCTAGATCGTCTTTTCTTAGGCACTATCTAACAATCCTACTATGCGAGGAGTGCCATGAGTACATAATCTCTTCCCGGAGGGTGGGCGCAGGTTCGCAGGAGGCTGACCTGTGAGAATCGGAGTCTACGGCAACCTTACACTCGACGAGTTAGATCGAAATGGCAAGCGAGTAGTCCGTCCAGGAGGTTCCGCACTGTACTCGTCTCTTACCGTTGCATACTTAGGTGCAAGAGTGTCAGTTGTCTCAAACATCGGTCGCGACTATCCGAGAAACGTTCTATCCTTGATCCACAGTCGTAGCATAGATATTACCGGCGTCAAAGAGTTCGATGGTCTCACAACTCGCTTCAGAATATCCTACGATGGGGACTCGCGCAGGTTAGAGTTGATTCACCCCGGCCAAAGACTCAAACCCGGTAAATTGCTGAGCTCGTTAGAGGCCGTTCACTTAGGCCCTGTCTTCATGGAGGTTGGATTCGACACTTTAGGTTATTTGCGTCGTAATTCCGAATTCCTCTCCGTGGATGTACAGGGGCTTTTACGGACCGTGGGGAAAGATAGGTGTGTTCGGCTCGTAAGAAAAAACATCGACCCATTCTTGTCAAAGTGCAATCTTGTGAAGGCGACAGAGGAGGAAGCTCGCGTTATGGCTCCGGCTTCGACGATAGTCGCCACGGCGAGGAGGCTCCTGCATAAAGGAGCTCAATACGCGATAATCACTCGAGGTCGATCAGGCTCTCTTCTGGTAAAAAAGTACGGTCGCGCTGTCCACATACCATCGGTTCCGGAGAGCGAGGTTGTTGATCGGACTGGGGCGGGAGATATTTTCATCGGTAGTTGGCTTGCGACTTTTTTGTCCGTCGGGGATGCTCTGTGGGCGGGGGCGGTAGGTGCAGCCTTTGCCTCTCTCTCGGTACGGGCTATTGGGCTCTCGAAGTTCCGATTTGCTAGAAGTGAACTGTTCCGACGCGCCTCATGGGTTTACACAAACTCTAGACTCGTTAAGGGTTAGTAGGAGCGTGCGAAGTAGACCTCGTTCGAATTGTCCGCTCCACAATATACACAATTCCCCTTTTTCGCCGTTTTCATGGGCACAACTCGGACTGTGGCTCCGGTCTCGATTTTGATCTTCTCCTCACAAGAGTCGTTGGAGAGAAATGCTTTGATGAATCCTCCTTTTCCTTCTAGGACCTTCTTGAACGATTGCATGTCCGATACAGTCGTTGTCAGACCTTCCAAGGACGTTCTTGCCCTTTCGAACAGGTGGTTCTGAATCTCGCCCAGTATCTTGTTGATTCGGTCCTTCGCTTCACTGCGGCTGACGGCGATCTTCGCTCTAGTGTCGCGCCTGACCACTGTCACCTGTTTTGCCTGGAGGTCTTTAGGTCCAATCTCGACACGGAGGGGAACCCCTTTCATTTCCCATTCATGATATTTCCAACCAGGAGTGTATTGGGCTCGATCGTCGATCAGTGTTCTTATCCCGGTCTCGTCGAGTTGAGTCGAGAGGTGTCTTACTTCATCGGAGATATTTTTCTGGTCTGTTTCCTTGTAGTAGATTGGAACGATTACGACCTGTATGGGGGCGATTTTGGGCGGGAGGACTAGTCCTCTATCATCGCCATGGCTCAGGATAGAGGCTCCGATGAGTCGCCAGGACATTCCCCAAGATGTCGTCCAGGCGAAGTGTTCCTTCTCATCCTTCCCAAGGTATTTGATCTCGAAAGGTATAGAGAATTTCTGTCCCAGGTGATGAGAGGTTCCCATCTGTAATGCTTTACCATCAGGCATCATCGCCTCCATTGTCGTTGTATAGACGGCGCCCTTGAATTTCTCTCTCTCAGTCTTCTTGCCTATCAGTACAGGAATCGCGAGCTCTTCCTCGACCAGTTTCGCGTAGATGTCCAAGATTGTCATCACTTCCTTCTCAGCCTCTTCCTCTGTTTCATGTACTGTGTGTCCCTCTTGCCAGAGGAATTCTGTGGTCCGTAGGAAGGGCCGGGTGGAAGTTATTTCGGCTCTGACGACCGAGTTCCAAACGTTGATGAGAATGGGTAGGTCTCGCCAGCTCTTCACCCACTTGCTGTACGACTCATAGATTATGGTCTCCGAGGTCGGCCTCACAGCTAGCTTCTCGGCTAGCTCCGTGTCTCCAGAGTGCGTGACCCAGAAGACTTCGGGAGTAAATCCTGCGAAGTGTTCGGTTTCGGTCTTGAGCAATCGTTCAGGTATCAGGAGGGGGAAGTATGCGTTCTTGTGCCCTATCGCCTTGATTTTCTTGTCAAAATCCTCTTTGATTTTTTCCCAGATGGAAAAGCCATACGGCATTAGAACCATGAACCCTTTTGCACTGGAATAATCCGCAAGTTGTGCCTTAGTGACTACTTGCGTGTACCATTCAGAGAGGTCTTGGTCTTTCTTTACAGTAATCCCTAGATCTTTGCCGCTCATAGGAAAAATCTCCAGATGGAGTAGGCCCGAAGATGGTTACGGCAAGGCAGGTGATTCTGGAAGTAAATCGCCCATTTTGGACTCCTCGGGAGCAACCGAGCAGAGGCGTCGAGATCGTATTTAGTCTTTCTTTCCCTAACGCGGTTGCCTATAGGAGGATTCGAAATACGCAAGACCTGTCGCTTGGTTTCTAGCGGCCTAGTCCTCAGTCAGCGATTGGTTTTCGGTCGCGCTTGTGTGTGTAGAGAACAATTGCTGACACGGTGCTCTTCACGCCCGGTATCCTGAGGATCTTGTTTTTGAGAGCTTCGCGGAAGGCTAGTATGCTCTCCGTTTTTAGCAAGCAGACAATGTCGTATTCACCAGTGACTTCGTAGACATCGGTGACCTCGGAAAGTTTCACCAGGCCGTCGGTGACCTTTTCCAGTTCCCTCGACTCGACGAACAGGTTTAGGATGACTATGACTTCGTTCGGCAGGGATGTCCCTCGCGCTCAAGCCCCGATCTTTTCGAACCGCTAATAAAGGGGCCGGTTGATGCAAAGTCAACTTTTAGCTACTGGAGAGATAATTAGAAAGTCGTTGAGGATCCCGTGCGTGTTTTTGCCGACCTTCAAGTCCACAGCCCGTACAGCAGGGCCACGAGCAAAAACATGAATCTGAAAGAGCTCGCCCGTTTTGCTTCCATGAAAGGACTAGACATTATCGGAACTGGCGATTTCACTCATCCTGATTGGAGAAAGGAGATTCGGAGAGACCTCCAGGATATCTCGGATTCTGGATTGTACCGGCTCAGGGATGGTGCGTTCCAAGTCCAGTATATGATCACTGGAGAAGTCAACACCACGTTCTCGTTCGGCGACAAGTCGCGAAGAATACACCATTGCTTGCTTGCTCCCTCGATAGAGTCGGCGGACGCGGTGGGTGATCGATTGGCGAAGTACGGAAACCTGTCAAGCGACGGTCGGCCAACACTCCGGGCAACTGCCCCAGAGCTCGTGGATGAGGTGCTTGAAGCCGACGGAGAATGTGTAATCTTTCCTGCTCACGCCTGGACTCCATGGTTCAGCCTCTTTGGGGCAAACAGCGGATTTGACAGCTTCACCGATTGCTACCAAGATCGATCTGACAAGATATTCGCACTCGAAACGGGCATGTCCTGCTACGACTCCCAGACTGAGGCCCTCACAAGTCATGGTTGGAAGAAAATTTATGAAATAGAATATGATGATGAGGTCTGCACGCTGAATACGGAATCTGAAGCTATTGAGTTTCAGAAACCGCAGGGAATATTCGTGTATGACTACAACGGGGCTATGTACAAGCTAAAGACTCAGCGAGTGGATTTGCTGGTGACACCGAATCATAAGTTGGTATACCGTCCTTGTGACTTCAGACTTGAAAAGGCCCTTAGGCTGGACGAAGCTCGAATTTTACTTGGCAAGTCCAAACGCCTCAAGAAGGATGGAACATGGAGGGGGAGGGACGGCGATAGCTTTCTCTTACCCAGCACTGAGAGTAAGCATGGCAGTCGGTACTATTCTGGCAGACGAATTATCCGAGAGAAGAGTGTCCCTATCATACCTTGGCTCAAGTTCTTCGGGTTTTGGATTGCAGAGGGATGGGTAACTGAATCCATAGGGGAATATTCGGTTTACCTTTCCAATCGCAAGATGAGGCTTCTTACCCAGTTGAAACAGATTTTGAAGACATTTGGATACAAGCCCATTATCGCAAAGGACAGGAACGGATACAGACTTAGGGTACGGAATGTTCAGCTTTTTCACTATCTTCAACAATTCTCCGGGGCGAGCAACAAGTTCGTTCCAAATAACATCAAGAATCTTTCAGCGAGGCTCCTGAGAATCTTCTTTGAATGGTACATCAAAGGAGACGGCCATAGATATGGTAGAAAGGGGCGGGGGTTGTCTGCAACTACAATTTCCTTGCGTCTCCGAGACGATCTACAAGAAATTGCTCTGAAGCTGGGAATGTCCGCATATTTCAAACTCCATAGAGGGAAAGGCACCCTATTGTCTTCACTTTCACAAGAGAAACATTATCGACAGAGCGAAGATTCATGGAATGTCTATTTCATACGAAAGAATGAGCCCGCTGTAATCCCCTCCATGATCAAGGCCCGCGGCCATACAGAGCACTGGGTGTCCTACAATGGCATCGTCTCATGTGTAAGCGTACCGAACAAGACCGTCTACGTGAGAAGAAACGGTGTACCGGTCTGGTCTGGCAATTCGGATCCTCCAATGAACTGGCGACTGTCCCAGCTCGATCGCCTTTGTCTCGTTTCCAACTCCGATGCCCACTCCGCGTGGCCATGGCGGCTGGGAAGAGAGGCCAACGTGTTCGATCTTGACCATGTCACCTATCAGAATCTCGTTGACGCAATCAGAGAAAAAGATTCTAGACGACTCTTGTTCACGATAGAGACCTCGCCCGCCTACGGCAAGTACCACTGGACCGGCCATCGCGAATGTCAAGTTTCAATGTCTGGGAAAGACGCTCAGCGGTTGAATGATAGGTGTCCCCGGTGCGGAAAGAAAATGACTCGCGGCGTTGAAGAGCGGATAGAAGAACTTGCGGACCGAGCCGAGGGCTACGTGCCGAAGGACCCCATAAGGTACCGCCATTTGCTCCCGCTCTCTGAGATAATCGGTCTTGTGTTCGGTCAAGCCAATCCTGCATCCACCAAAGTCTGGAATATTTACAATCTGCTTGTTGGAAAATTCGGAAGGGAATATTCAGTGATGCTTGACGCTCCTGAAGACCAGTTGCTGGCGACGGCAGGACCAGAGGTCTCTAGTGCAATTATTCGCGTGCGCAATGACGATATCTATGTAGAGCCGGGTTACGATGGTGTATATGGAAAACTTGATTTAAGCAAACCCGCTCCGGTCAGGAAACCCGCCGCTTCGGGGCTTCAACAGTTTGCCTAGTTTGACTTGATCTTTAGTTTCTTTGGCAGATACTCGTCAACAATGTAGGTTAGCCCGTACCTGCTGAAAGCTTCTTGTTCCGATTTCTTCTTGACCTTCCGGAAGGTATCTATCTCCCGTTGCCAGAGTCCGCCGGCATAGCGAGGATCCTTCTCCAGCTCGTTCAACCTCTTGACATCCAAGTCCGTAAGAGGATCACTGGGGAGCTTATAGTCGACAATGTCGGTCGCCCAAACCCCACCCCAGATCGCGTCTGGAGTGTTCAACTCGCGAAGATGGGCTGCATTTGCAGATCCAGAAATGATGACCATGGCGATGTGCATTCCCCATGGATCACCGTCCGTGAAAATGTAGACCGGAATATCCAATTCCTGGTTCAGCCTCCGGAGAAGGAACCGCGTGGCTCGAGGCGCCTGCCCTGCCGTATGGATGAGGACAGCTTTGAAACGCTGGTGCACGCGTTCTTCGATGAACCTCGTAAATAGGCCACCCTTCTCAATTGCGATTACTTTGTCGACCTTCTTGCTGTCGGGCTGGATGAATTCTGATGTCGTCAGGGCAGGCCCGATCATTACGCCATCAGGGTGAGAGGCCAGGTTTAGCCTGCGTCCTTCGTATCCTGGAACAGTGTACTCGATCGTCAGATCTCCGAAAATGGCGCTTCTTTCTTCTGGATAGACGTTGAAGTCTTCTCTCGAGTATCCGGTCACGGTTTCTAAGTCGGTGATGAGATTGTCGCTTTCCTGCTGGTCTTGGAAATCCATCTCGTATGCTTGGGCCGAGTAGAACACGTCTCTAAGTGTACTAGTCTTATTCTGCTCGGTGAGCTCGTCGGCAAACATAGCTGTCCATAACAGTTGTGTGAAGGGCCGAAGATGTCTGACGTTTCGCGCGCTTCTCTTGACTGTTCTTTTTCCCAGGATGTACTGTCTTGTTTTGGAGTCGTAGAGTATGTTGGCTATGGATCGGCTGGGCATGCGGAAGGTTGGAAATTCTTTCTTGTTGAGTTGAGCGTAGACTTGTCCGCCAAGGTCCCGCATCGCGGATAGGACCTTTTCTTTCCGTTCTTTGATTACGCCTTTACTCTTGCTCTTCTTCCTCTTCTGCACCATACTTGATCACTCCTTTGAGCAGCGGCTTGATATCTGGCTCCTTCTTCTCCTTGGCCAGTTTGGTTGAGAATTGGGCAACTTTCGGCAAATACTTCTCGAACACATCTAGACGTCTCTTCTCTTGGGTAAGGTGTTCGCGTTTTGACAGATAGAGCCTGAGGTTCCGGCCGACTTCTCGGATCGCGTTCAGAATCTCATGTTCTACTTCAGGTCTGTCGGCTATGAACTCTTTTCCTACAGTCTTGTAAGGAATCTTCGTGCTGCAAACGTGGATAAAGACGGCGAGGGGAGTTTCACCCGGGATTACCTTGTAGTTCCGCCAATCGATCTCTGTATCAACGACCTTCCATGATACATCGCTCGCTTCGTCGAATAGTAGCGGTATCTTGTTGGCAAACCTGAAGAGGAGAATCTTACCTTGCATCTCGATCTGCTTAGAGCTTGCCAGCCCGACTTCGATGATGAACGGAAAGCCGCCGTAAGTTGCAGGGCGTCTTTGAAGCGTTGTCACGAAAGCAGAGCCAGTCTCAATTTCCTGATCCGTTATTCCAAGTTCCTTCTTTATCCCAGTCTCAAGCAAATCTTCGCCCAGGGGTGAGAGGCATGTGGGGTCTGGCGAGAGAAACCCGTCATAGTTCTTCATCGCATTGACTAGTTTGACCATGTCCTGCCCAGAGAGGTTCCTAGGAATCTTCTTCTGTCCAAGGCTGGCGAACGCGAGGAATTTGCGAGCCGTCGCCTCCCCTATCCTCTGGAAGTTCTTTCGCATGAACTCTTGGAGGCTTTTGGCGTTGGTCAGTTTCAGCATTCGCTGTACTGTTTCAACGTCGACCCCATGAGGATGAGGAGAGGTTTCCGTGGGTGCCGGTGGCACCTTTGTTGTGCCGCGCAGGAATTTGTAGAGCCTTCCTCTGGGGTCTACGAATGTAAGATTCGCGTAGGGAACGATGATTGCTGTCTGCTTGAAGTATTCAAGAATCCTGGGCATAGCCCGTGAGTAATCTGCTTCGGTCTTGAACTCGATAATTGTGCCCTGCCAGTGAGGTTTGTTGGTTCGAGTCTTGTTTTTGATGATAACGGGCTTGTTCTGCTGAATATCTATTCGAAGAACGACATCCGCTATCTTGGCTTTTGGTCCTGTGCTCGAGGTTATGGTAGCTTCAGAGTGAGTTGTAATCTGTCCATAGAGTAGAGCCATTTTTCCGCCAAGGCCGAATGTGCCTCTTGTCTGTCGGAGTTTGTACTTCGAGCCATAGAGGACCTGACCGAAGGCAGATGGGATGACGCTTGACGGTATTCCAATGCCGTTGTCCTCGACCCTTACAATGTAGGTTCCTGGCCCATCGAGAGGTCCGGATTCATGGGATAATCGTACATAGATGTCGGGAGGAATTCCACCCGTTTCACAGGCATCAAGGGAGTTTTCCACAAGCTCGCGAACCGTGGAGTATATGGATCTTGACGGGCTGGTGAACCCTGCGATGTCTCGGTTGCGGTAGAAGAAGTCGGCGGCGCTTATTTCTTGGAAGACCTCGGCCACGGTCATAGGGCCCATTCCGCGAGGTCTGTCTTGCTCATGGTTTCTTTGTTGCCGGGACTTGGCCTTCCCACAGTGCTAAAGCTTTCTCCTTCTTGATTTCCTGTCGTCTTCTTCTCAGGAACTTATAAACGGTCCCGTGCTGTCGACCCTTGATCAATTTCTCTAGTGCATCTTTTGCCATCGATACTGCTTCGTAGCCACCGATTATCGATACTGTGTGCCCGCTAACAGAGATCGCAGCTCCAGTCAATTCTTCGAGAATTCTCCTAGTCTTCCCTTCTCTACCAATAATTCGGCCGTCAACTCTTCGAATCTCAGCCTCGTTCTTGCCGAAGAAGTCGTGAAGGTCGATAATGTCCAGTGTGGTTTCCTCGTTGAAGAGCCTGAAGGCTCGTTCGGGAGAAAAGCCTCTCCCAATTGCGAGAACGATGTCTTTGGCTTGCAATGCTCCCGATGGATCGAGTGCATTCGGTTTCACTCCAATCTCGACAGTGCCGGAAGGGCTGTCTATCTTAAGATCCACGAATAATCTCTCCTCGATGGTTGACTTTACAGTTCCACCGAGGCCAACAAGTACTCCTACCCTATCCTTTGGGATCATGGCTGTCATTCTTGTTTCCGCCAATGTTATCGAGCTCCTATGACCTTCGTTGGAGATTGAGTTCTGACGTTGAGGCCAGCAAAATAATGATTGATGTTCTCGATATCCCTTTCGAGGAAGGCGCGGGCCTGAGGGTGCTCTGTAGTTACTGCCTGACCAAAGTCGATTAGAACCGGGTATCCGTTGGGAATCATGATATTGTACTCGCTTAGATCGCCGTGGACCAGTTTTGCCTTGTCGTAGAGTTGCTTGATTAATTCGATGATTTTCTTGTACCAATCCGCCGCCGCCTGAAGGCGAACCTCTCTAAGGACTGGAGCCGGGATTCTATCTTTCCCGATAAATCCGAGAATCAGGACATTTTTTTCCACATGGATTGGTTTTGGAACTGATATTCCTGCCTTGTCTGCCAGTTCGAGATTCTTGAACTCTTTCGATGCCCATTGATCTACAAGAGACGTAGTATCGTGTGGAATGTCCTTGAACCGAGGGTCTCCTTGAATATACTTCAGTCGGCCGTGTCGGAATATGTTTGATGTAGTTAGGAAAATCTTCACGGCTACTTCTTTCCCTTTAGGGTCTATTCCATGGTAGATCTTGCTTTCCTTTCCCGATTTCATTGCGCCGTGGAGTTCCTTCAAGATACCAGTGTTCAGCATCTTGAGAACTGTCATGATTGTTCGTCGGTCGAAGACCTCCTCAAGTGACTCTGTATCTTCGCTCCACTTTATCCTCACTCTGCGTTCTCTATCGTATCGGACCTCTCGCCGTCGAACGTTTTCGTCGACCTTGTCGCTCAAACATAGCCAGCTTTTCTAGTTAGTCCTAAGAGGAGATCTATCGCATTACAAATTGATTAGTTCCGCGCTCGAAACCGAGTAAGTAGGTTCTAGAATCGTGCTACTCTCATTCGTTGAACTGAATTGGCATGGTGCATCGCGGATCTCTGCGGGAACGTGCACCGTTGTCAACAGGTTAGCTAGTCTTAATCAATACATGATCTTGTCATATTCTTCCCCGGAAGCCATTTTCGAAGCTATTGCAAAGTCTTAAATTAACTACGAGGCGCAAATTAGCCCTTCTAACGGGTTACCTTGGCAGAAGAGAAGTTATTCGTCCGAAAGGCAACGGGGCTCGTCCGCGAAATAGGAGCCATAACAGCTGTCATTATCGTCCTAGCCAATACCATAGGTCTCGGTTGGCAGAAGAGGGTTTTCCAATACACCGGTAAGGCACCGCTTCCCGAGAACATGTACTTTGCGGGTATTCCCCCTATGGCGATGGCTTTCATAATCGGCGGCATCGCTATTCTTCTCTCGGTCTTGGCGGTGTCAGTTCTTTCCGCGGCGATGCCCCGTTCGGGCGGCGGCTACGTCGTGATATCCCGGGTCTTGGGACCCGTGTGGGGTTTTCTGGGCGCTTGGCTTGAGTTTCTTAGTATTGCATGGTCTTTCGGAATCATAGCGGTTGCGGTCTTTGAAGGACTCTACTTCATAATGGGTCCAATAGCATTCGGACTGAATTTCACGACCCCGGGTGGTATTCCACAGGATGTTTTCCTGTTCATGGTCGGCATCGTTCTTGTCGTGGTGTTCACTGTAATAGGTGTCTTCGGCATCAAACTCACAGGGTTGCTTCTGCAAGGAATGTTCTGGATTCCGGCAGTCTTGACTTTTTACGTATTTGGCCTAATTAGTCAAGCGAGTTCTGCGAATGTCCAGCTCGGTATGACGAATGTCCTTGGGCATGCTCCTAGCGAATATGTGACTGCCGCGTTGAATCAGGGACTGGATGCCAAGGGCTTGAGTGCAGGGGGGTATGTCGGAGCAGTTCAAACGGCCCTAATCGGTGCCTATTTTGCCTACATAGGCTATGCCGCGTCGACATTTGTTGCTGGCGAGATAAAAGAGGCGAACAAGTCCCTCCCCAGAACTCTAATTCTAGCTTCGCTTCTTATCATCGCATTATATGTGAGCATCTCGTTGGTCGCTGCCGGAGCGATCAAGGGCATTGCGCCGCGGACGCTTCCGAACGGAAACACCTACTCCTTACTTTCTGCGTGGAGCTACCTCTCTTATGGTGGAGGCAGCCTCGCAACCGCAAATCTTCCCAGCGTGTCTCTCTGGACGACAACACTAGCTGGATTGACTGGCAACGCTATCGGCTTGGGAGGGGCTAACTTCCTACTCGTTGTCTTCGGGGTCCTCTGGATCGCTAACGACATTCCCCCGTTCATCTTAACAGGATCTAGAATACTTTTTGCAATGTCTTTTGATCGCGTGCTTCCTACACCTCTGTCCAATATCAATGACCGATTCCATTCGCCAATCAATGCCGTGATCATAACGGGCGTTATTGCAATCCTTGGTTGTTTCTCGGAGTCGACCATCTTGGACGTAGGAGGCACTCTCAACAAGGGCGGAAATACTCTGATCAGCAACGTTCTTGGCAGCGGAGGTGGAGTCCAGATTACAGATTTCTACGACTCCTTCTTCTTCACCCTATTCACCCTCTCGTTGGTCATCTTACCCTTGAGGGCGAGCAGACGTCAGATTTTCGAAACCGCGCCATACAAACCCGGCGGGAAATGGGGAATGGTCCTCATCGGTATAGGGGGATTTGTCGCTAATTTGGTCGTCGACTACTTTTTTGCCGTCGCACCGGGAGGCGACTTTGGGCTTGGCTCCATAAACTGGTCATCACCTACGCTATTCAATGATCTATTTGCGGTGATTTTTACAATCATTGTAGCCGTGCTTGGGATTGTCGTCTACTTTGTTCATAGGCAACGTCGCGGCATCAACTACTCGACGATCTTCGCCCAGATTCCACCCGAATAGATACTAGGGAGGGTCTATTGAGAAGGCCCTCCACCGGGGCGATAATCCATCCCAGGTCGACCCATAATCGATCGCCGAGAAATCGGGGGATCTTCTTATCTGCACCGATCGTTCCCAAATATAGAGCTTGAAGTCCTCAACTACGAACGAATCTGCGGTAGACCTATTTGAGTCAAGGCTGATTCGAGGCGGTACACGTCTGATAGCTGACCTAACAGAGTTTTTCAGGGACTACCAAGTTGACGACACCACTTTCGCCATCTACGCCAAAGGAGCTACTAGAAACAAGGGCTTCCTACTGTCCAGGTTTCTTGCTTGGACCGTTCTTCCAAATTATTCTGTGTCGCTGTTTTGCGTAGATGAAGGAAGTGCCCTCCTCACAACTGAGAAAGTTCGGAGAACCGTAGATACGGTAACCAGAATCACAAAGGATGAGGATCTAAAGTGGGCCTGGCTGGTTTTCTTCTCCAACAGAGACTTGCCACCTCCGATTGTGTCATTCATCTCGAGGTATGATAAGAGGGAACTCGGACTTGCAGCTGCAAGCACCTCTTCCCGTCAGGTCGTCCTGAGTAATAATCAAGTCGGACGAAGCATAGGAAGGCAGTTGAAATTGAGAAAAACGATAGGGTCAGACCACACATGGAAAAACTGACGAAGACCCAAGTTCCGATTCTTGCATCGTATAGCATGCCTCTAGTTCTTCTCTCGGCGTTTGTCATCAATGCTCTCTTGGTTGTCTTCCACATTTCAGGTGGGACTTTGAGGCTTGTTCTTCTCGCTGGATCGTTTCCCGTCGGCTTTGTATTTGGCCGTCTAATCTACAACAAGCGGTCCCACGTAGAAATCCAATTCGACAATTCTACCTTTCGTGTGATCAAGGGATCCAAGGAGATTGTGACCGGCTTTTGGAGGAGTTATAGAATAGTGTCCCTTGTAGTAGATCAGTTTGGGAAACCAAACCTTCGACTCTATAAGACGAAAGGAGGTGAGCATGTGGACCTCCCTATCTCTAGGACTAACGCAGAACCCCAGCGGTTTCGAGACTATGCTCAATCACTTGTCACGGGGCAACGTCCAAGAGGGATCAGCCCTCAAGTCGTTGAAGCCGCCTAGCCTTTCCGCCTTCCAACTCGATAATGTAGGCCCTGAGTATTCCTTCCGAGTACTCGCTTCCCGGATTAATGCACTGAGTCTTACCGATTTTCACGAGTCCAGGGCTCTCGTGTATATGGCCATGAAGCCCTAACAGGGGTTGATATTTCTCGATGACCTTTCGAACCGACGTGGATCCCACTGGAATGAATGCGGGTCTCCCTCCCTCGTAGACTGGCCGCAGAGTCGAGTCAAGTTTCGGAGCCATGTCGATGGTGGAATTGTAGGGGGGCACGTGGAAGCAGAAGCACGATGTCTCGACGGACTTCAGCTTTGACACAGTTTTTTCCAATTTCTCCAAAAGTTGTTCTTCGGGGCACTCTCGTGGGCTGTGCCACGGGGTTGGGTTTGACCAACCAACGCATGCCGCTTCGTGGAGATCATCAAAATGGACTACTGATTCCTCCGCAAAAACTACGTTCGGGGAATTCTTCAGGACGTCATCGAGAACGAATTTATCATCGTTTCCTGGATGTACGATGACTTTTGCATCGGGAGCTTTCTTTGGGATTAAGGAGAGCCAGTCTTTCACCATCTCAACTTCCAGGTCCTCGAAGACTTTCTCCACATAGTCCTGATCCTTGCTCATCTTCTCGACTTCTGCCTTGGAGCAGACATAGGGGAGGTAGCAATGCTGGCGAATTTGCTTCTTGAGGTCGGGGAGGCCCTCTTCAGAGATCTTCATTTGTTTGCCGAGAAAGTTGGCCGTATAGCCGACTTCGGGTTCACGTACTATGGGAACCATTACTTTGCTCGTCATATCTCCTCCCATCAGCAGAACATTCGCCTTGAACATAGTTGCGGAGTTCAGGAATTTTCTCCAAACTACGTCGCTTCCGTGGAAGTCCGAGGAGAAGATGATTCTGGTCCGAGGCAAACTCGAGAACAAAAGAACTCTGACCCTTTAAATCGTCTAGGGTAGTTCACTGGCGTACTAAATCGGGTTCTGCGAAATTTAAGTACGAAGCATCACCGACCTTCCTTGCATAGGGTGGTTGAAGCTACCTACTCATGCAATCCTCAATATCTGACGAAGCGAAACGAATGCTTGACGCAGCTAAGGAAAGGGGAATCATCCTTAGGCTCTTCGGTGGTGTCGCCGTAAAGTATCATTGTCCAAGTGCTACTCATAGATCCCTCAAGAGAGCTTATCCTGATCTAGACTTCTTTGGAAAGGGAAAGCAAGGGCGGGAGATCAGGAAGCTTTTCACAGATCTGGGGTATGAGCCTAACCTACGTTTCAATGCTCTCCATGGCGCCAATAGGCTGATCTTCGAAGATGCGAAGAATCAGAGGGTCGCAGATATTTTCTTAGATGTTTTTAGAATGTGCCATACTCTTCATCTCGGAGATAGGCTCACCCTCGATGACTATACTATCCCTATATCCGATTTGTTGTTAACGAAACTCCAGGTTGTAGAAATTAACGAGAAGGATATCCGAGACCTAATCGCGATTCTTAGAGACCACGACTTGGTCGATCAAATCGCTCCAGGAGATAAGGAAGTAATTGATGCAGGCTATATTTCGAGTTTGTGCGCAGACGATTGGGGATTATGCAAGACCATCTCTTTGACGCTGAGGAAGCTCTTGACTTTCCTTCCGAAATATGAGCTGGAACCTGAAGCTAAACAGGTCCTCGAAACTCGAATCAACAAGCTCCTCAACGCAATTGAAATGGTTCCAAAGTCTTTCAAGTGGAAATTGCGCGACAAGGTCGGTGAGAAGAAGCGCTGGTACGATCTCCCTGAGGTCCCTATACGGACCCAGGCCGTCTAGTCAGCGTGACAATTGAAGGTTGAAGGGCTTACCCTCTCTCAACACTTGAGGTGGCGCGTTCTCCTTCCACCTGCTCAGCCAGGATAGTTCGTCTCTCTGCTCCCGTAGATCGTCGGGGAGGAGCTGGGGTATCTCGTCCATGATTGGATACCAGCGGCCGCACTCTGAACATACAAGTAATCCTTCTACGATTTCGTCTTTCTCCACGAAGACGTGGAGATCCAGTGGGTAGTGCTTGTCGATGGGACAAGCGAGGATATCCATCAATCGTCTCTTCAACCCGTGTTTCCCACGATTTTGGAGCGTTAGACCTTCCCGGATAAGGCTAACTGCTGAAATGAATCGATTGGTCTGGACCCAATAATCAACATGGGAGAAACCTCTCACTCAAGAAATCGCCCATTATCAGCCCTGATCTCGAATCTGGAAGATGGTCTTTACCCTGCCCGGGAATCGTTCGGGAATACCTCGTTTTTTTGCCATGGCGTCTAAGCCCGGATTGCACCCTGAATCCGGGGATTCGCCCGGAATACCTGCCAGATTTAGAATTGTCTCGACAAGAAAGGGGGGGTATTGCACGGAGCATCTCGTGACGCAAGAGTGGTCGATCCGCGCCCGTTCCCCCGAGCGCATTTGGTTTCATGGGCGTCCTGTTGCGAGGTAGGTGAATCCAGCTTGCTCGCACTCTCGCCTCGTTCGAATGTTTCTTGTATCGAATAGGATAGGGCTGTCACGCATAAGGCTCTTGATTTTCGAAAGGTCGACGCTTCGAAACGCGCTGTGTGCAGTTGCTATGATAAGCGCGTCTGCGTTCCGGACCGATTCGAACTCGGACCTGCCTGAATCATAGACTTTGCTTCCCACGGTAACATTCGAGACGTACGGGTCGAAGACTCTAATGTTTGCTCGGGATTGCTTGAGGAGTTTGAGAAGCTCTAGGCTGGGGCTTCTTCGAGTATCTTTGACCTCACCCTTGTAGGCCAGCCCCCAGACAACCACGGTAGCGTGTGCTAGACTCTTCTTGCCGGCCTTTAGCGCCTTGGCCAGCCGGTCAATCGTGTGAATTGGCATCATTTTGTTGACAGCTTTGGATGCAGATACTAGGCGTAGTGCAAATCCAGCTTGTTTTGCTTTGAATACGAGATAGAAAGGGTCCTTAGGAATGCAGTGGCCTCCGACCCCTGGACCTGGATAGTGTGCCATGAATCCGAAGGGTTTCGTCGCTGCGGCGTTTATCGCCTCGACGAAGTCAACACCTAGTGTCTCGTGAAGAACTGCTAGCTCGTTCACTAGTGCGATATTCACGTAACGGAATATGTTCTCTAACATCTTGGTTGCTTCAGCTACCGAAGGGCTTCCGACAGTGATGACCGGAGCGTCCAAGATAGTTTTGTAAAACTCGGCACCCAGTCGTGTTGAGTCCTCGTTGATGCCTCCCACGACTTTTGGAATATTCCTGACTCCGAACCTCGCATTACCATAGTCAATTCGCTCGGGGGAGTACACTAGAGCAAAGTCCCTCTCAGGTTTCCTCCCATCTCGTTCCAGCAGAGGTTGGAAGATATCTTTCGTCGTCCCTGGAAAACTGGTACTCTCTACTATGACCAGCTTGAATCCTGCCAGATTCTTTGACAAGCCCTTTGCGACCGATCTGAGAAATGAGAGGTCTGGCTCGCCTTTAGCGTCGAGAGGAGTGGGAACACATACGATTACTACGTCGGAAGAAGTAGCTCCCTCCGGTAGGCTCTCGGTGGCCTTGATGAATCCAGCCCTAACGAGGTCAGGGAGATGCTTCTCGCTGTAAGCATCTTCGACGTAACAAATGCCTTTGTTGATCATGGCAACCTTTTCCTTTTCGACATCGACACCGACTACGCCAAAGCCGGCTTGTGCAGAAGCTACGGCGAGTGGGACGCCGACATAACCCAGGCCCACAACGCAAACCTTCGCCTTCTTCGACTTTATCCTATCCAGCAATGCAGCTGTATTGTCGCTCAATTTCTTATCTGCTTGCCTGCTAGTTCTACCGTGCTAAGAATCTTGGCGACTGGGTCTTCCATCTTTGCCAGGAGGCGTTTTCCGTTTCTCCTCTGGCTTTCAAAGGCCTCTGGGTTGGTTAGAACTCTGTGAACCTTGGATGCGATCTCTCGAGGCGACTTCATTGTCTCGACGAGACCGAGCCGTTCCAAGTACTCTATGTACAAAGGCTTGGGCCCAGGGAAGCAGGAAATCGATGGAATACCCAACAGCGCAGCTTCCACGGTCATGGTGCCTCCCGATCCAACAAAAGCCGACGAATACGAAAGCAGGCTGGTGGCATCGACTATCCGGTCAACGACCGTAACCCTATCACCAAATCGCTTTCTAATCACGGGAGCTTGCATTCCGTACCTTGTCGAGACGACCACTTGGCATTCCAATCCTCGCCTCAGCATCTCGTCAATGATTGGCCCTACGACGGGCTCCTTGTCGCTAGACTTCCCCATGAGATAGGACGCGAATGCTTCTTCAGTTCTGAAAACTACGATCGGCCGATCCTTCTCTAGGCCCAGTTGTTGTAGAACGGTATCGCTTGGACGATGATGTTTGAGCCATGCGGCAGGGTCCAATGCCTTGTAGAGGAAGACCTTCCTGATGGGTCCACCGAACTCCGCCCAAACAGAACGACCAATGATCCAAGGACAACAAAGAAAGGTAGTAAGAGGTACTGTCAACCTTGCTACCATCCACGAGTGTGGCGAGTCATTAGCCGCAACGTGAGGAATGCCTAAACCGAAGGCGACCCGAGATGCCTCGACTGAGGAGAATGAGACCGCCACGTTCGGCTTCCATTTCTGAATCAGGTTCCCGAGTTTCGTAATTCTCTCAGCGCTCGCGATGAGCTTTCCAAAGGCAGTTCCTCCGCCATGGCTTCCTACTACCGAAAATCGAAGTTTCTTCAGCTTGAGCATCTGTTCGGCTTCTCGGTAGACGCGTGTTGTAATCAACGCCTCATGCCCTTTCCGCTTTAGCGCGCGGTACAACGGCTCGAAGAAGAGCGCCTGCTTCGGTGTGAGAACTTCAATCCAGATTTTCATAATCTATTTTCCGAGCAGTCACCGAAGGCTCAACGACAAGTAGATAAAAGATGCAAGTAATTTGAGCCTCTAATTATTTCCCTGAGGAAGGTTGGCACCATTCGTGTTAACTGGCTATTGCCGTCATCTCGTAAGGATGGCAACTTCCCCTTGCCTGACCGGCAATATTGTAACGGATTCGTATCAATTCGTTAACCCACAAATGCGAGGATTACCGACTCCCGCAAAATTATGGGTGGTTTCGAACGAACAATCAACTTTCCGAATCCAGGGTTGCCATCGTTGGAAACCAACCAGAAGCACTCCTACTTTCAACCCTCTTTGCTGAGGCCGGCCAACCCAACCTCCTCGTAGGACATTTCGACGAAGCCAGGACAAGGAGAACGGAAACCGGTGGGCTAGGCGAGGCGAGATGGTTGCTTGGAATTCATCGGAAAGCGGGAACTACAACCCTCCTGTCAAATGTCGAGGACCTTGCGACAATTCCCCCCGCGGTTGTTATCCTAACTGGACACGCCGTAAATCAGAGGGAGTTCAGCGAGCTTGAGAGAACCACTCGGACTCTTTGCAAGTTTCTCCCTCATGGGGCAAGTCTCACGTTTACCGGGTTGTGCAGGCCGAACTTCACAGGTACAATTCTTCGAGAGATGATCGAAAAACACAGCGGCCACAAAGTTGGCAAAGACGTTCAACTGAGCTACGTGCCCTTGTTTTGGGGCGGTGAGACGCTTCAGAAATTCAAAGAGAAACCGAAACTCGTCGCGGGAACCGGGTCAGGCACACCCTCATTAGCGCAGGAAATATTTCTCTCAATATTTCCCTCTGTTAGTACCAGCACAAAGCTCAGCGCCGCCGAGGCGGCCGGATTATTCGGACCGATATATCGAGATGTCTTGCGAGCGTTGGAGTTCGAACTGGCCAGCCTGTGCGAAGCCGATGATGTGGACTATTCCGAGGCTCTCGATCTCTGCAAACAATCTGGAACCGACGACTTGAGGATCCCTAGGACCTTTGTGGCCAGAGATGCGATTGCGAGCAACATCGCTATCAGCAGCATGGGTGGGCGAGGAAGCATGGGGGTAGTTAGAGCAGCTCGACGGATCAACGAGACTGGAGAGAAAAAAGTGCTGGATTTGATCAAGAATGCTTTGTCTCTTTGCGGAAAACGCTTCCGCCATTCCAGAATCGCAATCTTGGGTTTCAGTGGACTGGAGTCTCCCCGAGATCCGAAACCCAGTCCACCACCAATCATCCAGACACTTGAAAGGAGAGGTGCGATACTATCAGTGTATCCAGGGAAGGACAATAAGTGGTTCGAAGCCGGTGTCCTAAGCGACGGCGTTAGGGTAGAGAATACGCCGTTGAGAGCTGCTTCAAAGACCAGCTGCGTTCTGGTAGCGCTGGACAGGTCGGACTTTGAAGAAATAAGTCCGCAGAAATTGGCCTCGGAAATGAGCCGCCCGGGGGCGGTATGCGATCTGTCAAGGGTTCTGGAAGCTTCAAATGTGGAAAGAGCAGGTCTCTTCTATACTTCGATTGGAAGAGGCAGCTCGGGGACATGAAACGTGTCGGCGCTGGTGTTATAGGAACCGGATTCTGGGGCGAGAACCAAGTACGAGTCCTCCGCCAAAATCCCAAATGCAATCTTATCGGAATCTGCGACTCTAATCGCGAGCGAGCAAGACAGGTTGGCTCGAAATATTCGGTTCCATGGTATGCTGATGCGAAAGAGTTTCTTCGCATTCCGGAAATAGAAGCCGTGACTGTCGCAACACCTACCCATACACACTTCCAAGTCGGGACGAAGGTCCTAGAAGCCGGAAAGAACCTCCTCGTGGAAAAACCAATGACCGGTAATCAGGAACAAGCTCGCAAACTTGTCGCTACCAGTTCAAAAACTGGTTTGAAACTTATGGTCGGATTTATTGAACGGTTCAACCCAGGAGTTCGATTTGTCAAGAAGCTACTAACCCAAAAAGCCGCAGGGCAGGTCATTATTGCTACCGGCAGGCGCGTCGCTCGTTGGCCGATCAGGATAGGGGACGTTGGAGTAATCAAGGATACGGCAATACACGACATTGACATCATGCGGTTTCTCCTAGAGGACAACGTCTCGGTAGTCTACGCTCAGACCGGGTCATTGAAGCATTCTTTTGAGGACTATGCCGAGATCATGCTACGGTTCAGCCGTGGCGTTACGGGATTCCTTGATGCAAACTGGTTGACACCTCGCAAGGTTCGCACGCTGATAATTACCGGGAGCGAGGCGACGATAAACCTCGATTACATAACTCAAGAAATAACAGTTGAAAACTCGAAAACAATGACCAAACCGTACATTCGGTGGGATGAGCCGTTACGCTTGGAGCTTGAGTACTTCATGAAAGTCGTGAGTGACGACCTGGACCCCGTCCCGTCGGGGAACGACGCGATAGAGGCCATTCGGGTGTGTGATACGGCCTTGAAATCTGGCAAAACTAGAACCGCCTGTAAGAACTAAACGCTCTGTTCGCTCCGGGCAAACCGCTTAGGCTCTTCACGTCGTCTTTGACGATTCCTCCAATCCCAATACCAGTTTTGTCAAGATCTCATTTACAGGCGTCTTGACACGGGTCATTCTCCCATGGGAAAGAATTGCACCGTTCAATTGTCTAATCTCAGTCATCTTGCCTCTTTCAATATCTTGGAGCATTGAAGACTTGTTGGCTCTAGTTGACAACAAAATCCTCCGCCAGAGTTTTCTCGGATCTCCAACGAGTCTGATCCGTGCGGCATGGCTAACCGATATCCCCTCATCCACCGCGCTACGGGCGATCTCTTGGATCTCTGCGTTCTTGGCTAATGCACCGTTGGTTAGTCTGGTCAAGCTTGAAAGCGGGTTTATTGCTGCGTTGACTATGGCTTTTGTCCACAGAACTCCACGGATGTTGGAACTAGTCTTCGCCTTCAACCCTGCTCTGTCGAACGCAATCTTGACGCGGGAGCAAGTGTCCGAATTTGATCTTCGCGTGTCTCCGATGAGCGTCAGCCCTCTTCCTGTATGCACCACGTAGCCTGGACCCAATGAGAATGCCCCTTCTGTGGTCGATGCTGCGAGAACTTCGTTCTTGAACATAGATTGTATGGTCTCAACATTCCCGAGCCCGTTTTGAAGGCTCAAGACTGTCGTCTCAGACGGTATTCTTCCACGATAGGTTGCCGCCAATGCTCTGGTGTCGTAGGCTTTCACTGCGACAATGAGAACCTCGGCCCCGAGTAGCTTAGCTGGGCCCTTTCTGATGGGCAGGCGAACCTTGGTGAGAGTTCCGTCGATTTCTTGGAGGTTAACACCATTCTTCTGGATTGCTTGGACAATAGACGGATCTCGATGTACAAGGGTGACATCGTAGCCAGCCAGTCTTAATCTTGCGCCGAATAGACAGCCAATAGCCCCTGCTCCAACAATGCCGAAGCGCAAGTTTTCAGGACTTCTGGCGCAGGTCTAGCTTGTCTCGTTTCGCATCGTCCATTTTGAAGACGTGTTTTTCCTCCGGAAAAGTGCCCTGTCGGACCTCAGAAGCGTACTCCCTGACGGCTCCCCCTATTGTTGAAGCAAGGTCCGTGTACCGTTTGGCGAATTTCGGCACAAACTTGGGATAGAGCCCTAGAATGTCGTGCAAAACCAAGACTTGACCATCGCAGTATCTGCCTGAACCAATGCCAATGGTTGGGACGGAGACGGTCCTCGTAATGACCCTAGCCACTTCCTCTGTTATCATCTCAAGGACAATCCCGAACACTCCAGCATCCTCCAATGACTTAGCATCCTCGATCAGGCTCTTGCCAGAGTCAGCGTTCTTGCCTTGAACTCTGTAGCCTCCGCGGAGAGTTGCAGTTTGGGGGGTTAGGCCAATGTGTCCGAGCACAGGTATGCCCGCATTCGAAACCGCCTTGGCCACGTTTGCCATTTCCCTTCCTCCTTCGATCTTAACTGCCTCCATTCTTCCTTCCTTGATGAATCGTCCCGCATTTCTTATTGCATTTTCCTCAGAGATCTGGAAGCTTAGGAACGGCATGTCACCGATCAGCAGTGAATGGCTCGCGCCCCTCTTGACCGCTTGGCATACTGGAAGAAGCTCTTCTAAAGTCACTGGAATTGTTGTGTCGTATCCAAGAACTACCATTCCGTAAGAGTCGCCCACAAGGATCGAGTCAACTCCAACGTCATCCGCAATAATCGACGTGGGATAGTCATATGATGTTACCATCACAATGCGCTGACCGTGAGTTTTCATTCTCGAAAAGTCGGCGACGGTTACTTTTTTTCTCTCGGTGTTGGGACCTCCGCTCAACTTTACGCCCATCCTCGCATGTATCCGATCATGTCCTTCATTACCCTTGCGAGATTCTTCTCATTGTCAAAGTCCGAAGAAATGGCGCCTAATCTAGACCTCGAAAGAGGTTTCATCCTCAGAGTGATCCGGAGCAATTCCGGAATTGCCCTAATGATATTATCGACAATAGTGACGGTGGCGGCCTGGGAGGTTCGCGACATGGGATTGAGGTCTATTGCTATCACTGCCTTGCCGGCGTTTCTAAGTGCTTCAGTTCGGTCACCATCTTCAAGCGGAATCAATACAACATCAGCGTCACCGATTCCCTTAGCATCGACGCTACGCCTTGGGCTGGCCACTCCTCGGATCCTAACTCTAGCCTTTGCGTTCACTCCAAGCACTTGATCTGCTCCATTATGCTTAAGCAAAGAAGCGATTCTTCGCTCTCGCGCGATGCTTCTATGAAACAGATTTACCTCTACCCCAGCTGGGACTGAACGTGCAAGTTTGACGATATCTTGTGATACTAAAGCTGCAGTATTGCCGTTGATTGATATGACCGGGTTTTTTGCTCCCAATAGGAGCGCGACGGCAGCTTTGGTCGCAAGTCGAGAGGATTTTGGTGTGATCTCGCCGAATAGATAATCGAATGCCTCTCCACGGCCGTGGGCGATCAAGCCCTCAGGAGCTACGACTCCACTTTGAAATCCCTTGACCAGTCGCTCTCTGGTCTCGAGGGATCTAAAACGTGGATGGTTAGGTGATATTTTCAAAACACTACAGCTCCATGTCTCGAGACTTTGCTAACCACTGGAGTGAGGCCTGCTGATTTGATGGTCGCCTTGGCTTTAGGGACGAGATCTCCGCGAACTACCGTGAATAGTGATTCCCCAATCATCATCATACTAGACATTATTTGCCTCCGTTGCATGTTTGCAATGGCTCCGCGTAGGCGCGGGGAAAATATTCCTAGGCAATCTGCGAATCTTCGCGATAGTCTGATGAAAGTATTGGTCTCAGGACTCTTAACCTGAATAGAGACTAATCCTCGTCCGCATAGATTGATTCGCTTCCTCAAACCACTGTTGGTCAGAACACCCGCAGTTGATATCGGTCCGAACGCGCCTGAAACGACTCTCAGCGAAGACGGGGGGATGATTTTCTTGACTTCTGCGATTCCAGGAGCTCCGGCACGGGTCCGAATCAACAGTCCCCCATAGAATGCGGACGTGACGGTTCCGAGACCGGTCTTGTGCTTTACCTCCGCTTTGTGAGCGATCTGCGCAGCTTCAATATTGCTAAGGTGGGAACCCAGTGCTTGATTAAGCGCCAGAGACAGGCTTAGCGCTCCTGCGCCGCTGGTCCCGTAGCCGCAACCCATTGGAAGGATTGCTTTGTGAGAGACAGTCACTCTAAATGTTTCCGATTTTCTTTCTAGATGTTCTTGAACAACGGTTCTCGATACTACTGGGTGGGCGAGCGGCTTTCCGTTAAATGAGATAGCAAGTTTCGTTCGCGAAGCTCGGCTGATCCTTACTGAAGTCGTCACTCCTTGTTGAAGATTCACTCCAGCCCCGGTAGATCCGATCTTCAACGGATCACTTGGGGTGTCATGAACGCTAAAGAAGCCAGTAATCTGACAGGGAGAAAATGACAATCCGGTCTTAACCGTGAGGATCACGCTTCCAGACTATAGCGCGTCTCCCCTCTTGAACATCGGTAGTTCCAAACTATTCTGTGTCCGGCTCTAAAGACAATATAGGGGACTAACGAGTCAAAAATTCGCGGGTTGTAGAGGACATAGTTGAGAGGTTTGATACTTGCTGGAGGTTTCGCAACAAGGTTGCGGCCGCTCAGCTGCTCTAAGCCGAAGTTGTTATTTCCTATTGTTGGCGTGCCGCTCGTTGAGTCGATGGCTCGCTGGCTCAGTTCCGGTGGAGTCGACCAGATCATCTTGGCGGTCAATCATCTTTCAGATAGGTTGAAGATCGAGGTCGATCAACGTGTAGCAGGCGTGACAGTCGCGTTTTCCGTGGAGGAGACACCTTTGGGAACTGCAGGTCCGATTCGGCTCGCAGCCAATCTTCTGGGCAAAGATGACCCATTCTTTGTGACAAACGGTGACATCGTGAGCGATATCGACATTAGACGAATGCTTGCGATGCACGAAGAAACAAAGGCAGATGCAACAATTGCGGCGGTCTCCGTCCGCGATCCTTCCCCATATGGCTCAGTCTTGACCGACTCTAACGGAACGGTGAAAAAGTTCGAAGAAAAATCAGCTTTTTTCTCGGCCACGAGTCTTGTGAATGCAGGAGTTTACGTGCTCAGTCCTAATATTGTACGCTCAATTCCAAGCGGCCGACCTGTCAGCCTGGAGAAGGAGGTTTTCCCTAAGTTAGTTCGGAATGGGCGTATGCAAGCTTGGATACATAACGGATTCTGGTATGACATCGGGAGGATTTCGGAATATGTACGGGCCAACCGAGAACTCTTAGAGAAGCAAGAGCCAAGGGCTGGAGAACCTGAGGCAAGCCAAAACGGGAGGGAGATTTTACGGCCCTCATATTTGGGTACACAGACGCGCTTAGGGGCGGACTCGAAAGTGGGCCCTCTCACGATTCTCAGCGACAACGTCACTGTTGGAGATGAAGCAATCGTGCGGAATTCAATAGTCTTTGAAGAAACGTCGATTGGCGAGAAGGCGATAGTCGAAGATTCGGTCATCGGTGAAAGAGTGGTAATCGGTAAGGAATCGAGAATAGGCCATGGGTCAATAATCGCTGGACAGTTAAGCATCCCAGGAGGATCATTGGTGTCTCCGAACTCGGTTATCCTCTACTAGGATGGAAGGGGGGGTTAGCAAAATGGTGAAGGCACCAAGGCTCTTCGGAACCAACGGGATTAGGGGGGTCGCTGGCAGAGAGATTGACTCCGGCCTAGCTTTTCGCGTCGGTTCAGCTTTAGGAGCACTGTTTCCTAAACGGCGAGTATTGATCGGTAGAGATGGTCGGCTTTCTAGTTCTATGCTCCTCGAAGGGGTTGCGGCGGGTCTGCTCGCCCAGGGGAACGATGTGGAGGATCGTGGTTTGATCACTACTCCAGCCTTGGAATTCATGGTAAAGCACACTTCCTCATCTGTGGGGGTGATAATTACTGCGAGTCACAACCCGCCGGAGTATAACGGATTCAAGGTAGTTAACTCTGACGGGATAGAGATCCCTCGTTCGAAGGAAGAGAAGATGGAAGCGCTAATTCATCGAGATAGATGGCGGTCGGGTTATCAGCCAGGTCAGCGAGTTATCAGAGAGGGACAGATAGGATCCTATTTTGAGAAGCTCGAGAGCCAAGTCCTAGCAAGAGACGGAATCGAGAATCTGAAGATCGTTGTCGATGCAGGGAATGGAGTCGGTGCACTCACGACCCCGAGGTTGCTAAGGAAGCTTGGCGCACATGTGATTGGTGTTAATGATATCATTGATGGCGAGTTTCCCGGTCGGAATTCGGAGCCGCGGCCCGAAAACTTGGGAGCTCTTATGAAGATTGTAAGAGAGGAAAAGGCGGATCTGGGAATAGCTCATGATGGGGACGGCGACAGGGCAATCTTTGTCGACGAGACGGGCGCTATTCAGCCGGGCGATCGGACTCTCGCACTCATTGAGGACGAGTTGCTGATGAATCATCCTGGAGCGAAGATTGTAGCGCCTATCAACACCTCGATGGTGGTATCGGAGGTTGCTAAGAAAAGAAAGGGCAAACTGATTCTTACCAAGGTTGGCAGCATCGAAGTATCAAGAACTGTCGTAAGAGTGGGTGCCTTGCTGGGAGGGGAAGAGAACGGCGGGATCTTTTACGCTCCTCATCATCCCGTCAGAGACGGAACAATTGCTGCAGTCCTAGTTGTGAATGCCATCATTAGGAATGGCAGGCCTCTTTCCAAATTGCTGGATCGGCTTCCCAAGTTCTACATGATCAAAGAGAAAATACCTTGCAAGGAAGGAGCGAAAGACCGTGCTATCGGGGCCCTCAAGAGTAAGCTCAAGGGCAGAATATCCAGCAGCCTCGACGGCATAAGGGTGGACCTGAAAGAACGAGGATGGATTTTGGTTCGGGCCAGCGGCACGGAGCCTCTGCTCAGGTTCTACGCTGAAGCGAAAACGGAAAGCCAGCTCCAAGAAATACTGAACGAGTTTCGACCCCTAGTCCTGAAAGCGGTAAAGTGATGGAAACTCGCCCGAAACACACCCCGATCTTCAATCTGGGAACCCTCAATGAACTCTCCCGAAATTCGTCCGGAATTGTCGCCATCTTTCCAGGCCATTCCGAACCAGAATTGCGCCCTGATCACCCGAACTCGCCTGTTATCAATGCCGGCCAGGGAATAGTCCAGGAAAAATAGGGGGTCTTAGCGACCGACCCTCGCGCCGCACGACTGGTCCCTTTGGACCCTCGTGAAAGTAACCTTCAGGGCAGACCGTCTCCCTCATACCAGGAGAATCGCCCAGAATCAGCCCTAGTCTCAAATCTGGGACCCCTTCCCTACACTGCCCGAGGAATCGTTCTTGACACGGCGAAAAAACGGCAGGATTCGCCTCGCCATCCAAGCCCGGATACCCTGAATCGCCTGTCTCGCCAGGAAAACCTGTCAGACACCGAGAGACCCCGCCAGAAAAGGGGGGGTATTGTTCAGCGGTTTTGCGCGGCATGAGCGGTTTCGCCGGACCTGAACGGAAGTCATCCCGATTCATCACAGGAACATCAAACTCGGGTCAGGGTAGCAGTGCACAAAAGTGCGTCGACCAGCGGATTTAGTCAGGTGTTCCTAGATTGGGCCTGCGTCGGACCAGCGTTTGTCAAACGCGTCAGAGAATACCCGTATCATCCCATTGTTCTTGGTGAAATGTGGCCGGAAGAACTTGGGCCGTCTACCGTCTCTCTCGTTCGTGGCCCATATGAGGAACACGAGTTCCTTGTCGTCTGACAAAGTGCCTCTGACAGGATACCAGTCTTCTTTGGGTTGTCGCACCTCTATACCCAATCCCTTTGCCTCGCGGGCTCTTGAGACTGCGTCCGATTCCTTGGCTGTCATGAGGAGCCTGAATTTCACTCCTCGTTCAATCGCGCGATAGATTTCTTCTTTGACCTTGCTGAACCAGCTAAAGGTCTCCGCAGAGATCGAAACCTTCCTCAACGCGTTAGCAATCACTCTTACCGTCCGAACCTCCATCTCTTCAAGCGTCGGCAGCGGTTCCAGAATATCTTCCGGTTTGACCCCGAGTCGTAATTCCCAATACTGCGGCTCCAGCAACGATAGTAATCGTGTGCTCTTAGCGTTAAGAGCGTCAAGATCCCTGGACATCTCTGTCCTTCTCATGTCCTGAATTCTTGCCACGAATTGCTTGGGCTCGGACGCCTCGAGCTTGTTGCTGCTGACCCGGACAATCCCTTTCTCAACAAGCTCCTTCACGGCTCTTTCAGCCTCTCGCGATGAAAAGCTTGAGTGAGCCAGTATCTGCTCAATAGTCTCGCCTGATGGCTTTTCCAAGAGGGAGAAATAGATTGCGCACCCTTCCCTAGAGAAACCGAGCTCCTCCATTAGCTTCTGCGCTTCATCGTTCAATCAGCGAATCGCCCTTGCCTGTACAATCCACAATTCTCAGGCGGAAGTTGGCAGAGGAAACCCTCTACAATCCACCTTTCCCTTCACCCGCCGGATAAAGTTGGGACATGCGAAGCACTGTGCGAACGAGACGGTCTTCGCGAGTACAGGACAGTCAACTGCCTCCCTCTTCATCCTAGCTAGCTGTTTACCGCCGACGACTCCCTTGAGATCTTGAACGTACTGCTTCGGAGTCGCGGGGCTTTTTTCTGGAACAGTGACTTCCACAACATATTTCGTTTGAGGAAGGTCTTCGCTCATCTGCTTCCAATCGCCCGACCAGCTCGGACTGCTAATTATCCCTTTGTTACTAGAGGACGTCTACTCGGATAGCGCTGCCGGCTATTTCTGAACTCATGGTCGATCTAAGATGATAGGACCGAGTTCCTAATTCTTTGGCATATCTTTCGGCAGGCCAACCGACGCGCCTTTCAGTAACGTGTTGCCTTGTCAAGAACAGTCTGGAATTCTCCATGCTCCTCCAATGTCAAGGTGTGTTGTTGCTACATAACTTTCGCGAGCCCCTTTGCCGTCAGGACCATCAACGGTAGGAAAACCTCGCGTTCCTTCCCCGGAATGGCCGTGTAAACGTTGGGATTGGATTCGGTAAGCACCGAAGCCTCAGCGGAATAAGCGCCTGTGCGTTTGATATGGTAGAGTCCTGCGTAGATGCTTATCGGACCTACAATTAGAAGACCAACAATTCCAAATATGTAAAGGCGCGGGAAAATGTCGTGAATGATAGGCACACCCACCCACAACGGCAAGCGCGTAAATCCGAGCGGGAAGGCATCATAAGTTCCGCACCCAATCCAGAAATAATACCAAGCTCGAAAGATCAGCTTACTGAATTTCGTCTTTCGTTCAAATATATGCTCCTCCTAACGTTTATATGAAATATCGGTCGGCAAACGGTTTGAGAGAACACTTGGAGAAACGGCTCCTCATACTTCCTTTAGCCTGGACTGTTTTCGGCCTCGGAGAGGTCTACGGTCTCCGTTTCCTGCTTGGGCCGATTGTCAACATAGCTCCTACAATTTCCAACGACAAGCCGATTGGTGGCTCGATTTTTCCCGTGCTCTTCTTCAACGTCGCGGCCGTGCTGGGTATCCTGGCTGTTAGCCTCTATTCTCTGGGAATATGGAAGATAGACTTGTCAAGAAGAAAGGACAAGGCCGATCTGGGAGCACTTCTCGTATTGGTGACAGGAGGTATCTTGCTCTGGTACATGCCCCTTTCCTTCTTCTTCGTCGTTGGCGCCATAGTGTATTTGCTTGCGGTGAACATTGAGTAGTTCCTTTTGCCCGTCGACGTGACGGTACTGATCTGCGCCCATAACGAGGAATCCTACATTCGAAAATCCCTCGAAGGAATTCTACGACAATCGATTCCACCCGCACGGATCATCCTTGTTGCGGACAGATGCACTGACGAGACCGTTGCTGTGTCCAAGAGCATGCTTCCAAGGAATTCGATTGTCATTGAGAAACAGAAAACGCTATGGAAAAATAGCTATGCAGAGAATCTGGAAATTGGTAGAAAGAGCGCCATAGGCGAGGTTCTCGCGATTGTTGACGCAGACATACTCGTGCCGCCTTCATTCCTGGAGAAAGCCTCTGCTTCTTGCGCGGAGTGGGCCTCCGTGTCCGCCCTGGTCCGGACTGATCCGGGCCAGGGATTAATGAATTATCTTGTTTCTTTCTGGGAGAGAAGCTATTTGTTTGCACCGTTCGGTCGAGAAGCCCGCGGAGGCGCTAGGAGCATCTCAATGAGAGCACTAGCAGGGGTCGCGGGGTTTCGCGATGTCATAGCTCCGGATACCGACCTTGACATCAGACTCAAGGAACACGGAGAGAAAGTGAAGATGGACACGAGTCTCGTCGCATTGCATCTCCGCAAAATGAGTCTTGAACGGTCTGTGTTCTACCAGATCAAAGCAGGTGAGGCTCGCAGCCAACTCGGAGTCTCCCCGTTACGAACTCTCCTTCACTCGATCGTGCGACTTCGTCCATTCGTTTTGTATGGTTATCTTAAGACCCAGCTTGGCAAAGACAGACCGAATCGATGAACAATCATTGGAGAGAAGGATGGCTTGAACAGTAGATCGGTGTTAGTCACCGGAGGTGGAGGATTCATTGGGAAACACTTGGTTAGCGAGCTTCTTCGAAAAGGGTTTGAGGTTGAGGCCATAGACAAGATCCCAAGGCCGAAGATTTTCCCCAGCTCTAAGAGACTAGCGTACTATCAAGGCGATGTGAACAGTACCCTTTCAAGGTGGCGAAGTAAATCTGGCACGAGAATAGTGCATCTGGCCGCGAAAACTTCGGTTCAGGAGTCAGTCCGACGACCGCTACCTACTGTCCGAGCAAACATAGAAGCCACTTGTCGAATGCTTGATTTCGCTCGCAGGACAGATTGTGAGGGATTCCTATTCGCCTCCACAGCCGCGATCTACGGTAACAAGAGGTCGAGTTGTCGAGAGACCGATACCCCTTCACCCGCCTCCCCTTACGCCTCCTCCAAGCTCGCCTCGGAGTACTACTGCAGGGTCTACGCCAGGCTGTACGGCCTTCCGACTGTTGTTCTTAGGTACTTCAACGTCTATGGCCCGGGACAATCAGACCACTACGCGGGAGTCATTACCCGCTTTGTAAGGGAAGCCATACGCGGGAAACCTCCGATAATTTTCGGTGATGGGAGGCAAACCCGAGACTTCGTCTTTATCGAGGACGTGATAAGAGCAACCGTCGCTTCGCTGACTCATCGTGTTCCTGGTGGGACAATCTTGAACATCGGAACAGGAAGAGCAACTAGCATCCTGTCGCTTGCAGAACAGGTTCTTCGTGTTTTCGATCTGAGGAATCTTCGACCCATTCGTGCTCCATCTAGAGTCGGTGAAGTCAGACACAGTCAAGCCAACATCTCAGCGGCTCGAATAAAGATCCACTTTCGTCCCCGGTATCGTCTTGCTGATGGTTTGCCTCCAACGATCGAGTGGTTGAAGACTCTGGCAAGCCCTTCCTGACTTTGGTGAAATAGAATGTCAAAAATTCGACAGTTGTGACGCCGAGTTGTCTCTACGACCGAAACCTTACTTATTCAGACCGGACAGAGCGCGTACCAAGTAACTGAGCTTGAGTTCCCTGATCCATCCAAACCGAAGGACCGTGGATTAACCGAATGAGAGCTGCTAAGACAGCGGTAATCCTCTCAGGCGGAGAAGGCCTTCGATTAAGGCCTATTACCCATGATATCCCAAAGGGATTGGTTCAGGTTGGCGGGAAACCTCTCCTCGAATGGGTTGTCGAATGGCTCCAGCGAAACGGAGTAACGGAGTTAGTGATAGGAGTAGCCTATCTGAAAGAGAAAATAATGCGCTACTTTGGTGACGGGGGAAAGTTTGGAGTAGATATCCAATACAGCATTCACACGGTAGCGGGCGGAACAAGCGAAGGCTTTCGTCTTGCCATTTCCCGTTACGTGAATTCTCCTTCTTTTTTCGCTCTCAACGGAGACCAGATAACAGATCTTAGGCTAGACAAGATCTACAACAACCATCAGGAGAATGGGTGCTTGGCATCAATTGCGGTCGTACATCCGAGGTTGCCTTTCGGCCTCGTCGAGGTTAACCAGAAGGGGTTCTGTGAGGGTTTTGTGGAGAAACCGATTCTGAACGATGTCTTCATCTCGATGGGAGTATACGTTTTCGACCGGAAAGTGCTGAAGTACCTGCCTAGAATAGGTGATGTTGAAAGAACAACCTTTCCTAAGTTGGCGAAAATGAATAAGCTAAAAGCCTTCAAACACGGCGGCTCTTTCATCACAGTAAACTCGTTGAGAGAGCTTGAGGAAGCCGATGAATCGTTGAGGGAACTAAGGTCAAAATGAACGTCCTAATTACGGGAATAACAGGATTCATAGGCTCAAGGTTAGCCTCTCGACTAGTTAGAGATGGCTACAACGTTCACGGTCTAGTTAGGCATTCATCCGAAAGAGAACTAAGCAGAATTAGAGAAGTAATCTCCCAAGTGCATCTCATAGAGGGAGATCTTGGGACATTCCATTCCATTCTGTCCGCTGTGGATGCTTCAGAGCCTGAGATCATATTCCATCTGGGAGCTCTTACTCCCGTGAGGTTGTCTTTTGACGATCCCTATCCCTATATCGCAACGAACTTCGAAGGGACCGTGAACTTGGTTCATGCAATCTTAGGAGAAGCGCCTAACGCACGACTGATCGCGGCGTCGACTGCCGAGGTATATGGGTGGCAAGACGGCAACAAACCTATCGCAGAAGATGCGATACTGAATCCGGCTTCTCCGTACGCTGTCACAAAATCAGCCGCCGATCAATACGTTCAGATGGCTAACCGCGTGTACCATTTGAAAGGGACAGTACTTCGACCCATCAACAGCTATGGAAGAACGGGCGAAGGAGGCTTCTATACTGAATATCTCATTTCCAAAATGCTCGCGGGAGAAACCTGTTATGTTGGGGCTCCAGACTCCATCCGAGATTATATGTTCGCTGAAGACCACGTCAGCGCCTACATCCTCGCGGCCAAGTCACTCAAGGCGTTAGGCCAAGTTTACAACGTGTCACCCGGCAACCCCGTTACAAACTCTGAGTTGGCAAAGATGTTGACTGCAATGACGGGGTTCAAGGGGAAGATCGTTTTTGGATCCTATCCGCCTGGTTACCCTCAGCGGCCGAAGTCGCAGGACCCGCAATATCTAGTGTTGGATAACTCGAAAATATCGAAGGAGCTGAGTTGGAAGCCATCGCACACTCTTCAAGAGGGACTTAAGCTCACGGTAGAGATGTGGAGTTCAAAGAACAGTTAACCGATGCGTTGATCAGACTTCAGCTCACTGCGGTTAGTCTATGAAGATACTTCTGGTTCACCCTCGTTTGAGCGTAAAGGGTGGCGGTGAGAGAGTTGCAATTCATTCGATCCTCGCGGCGACAAAGGCTGGTCACAAAGTTTCACTCCTGAGTGAAGAGTTTGATGAATCGAGTTTTGAGGACTTTTACGATTGCCCTGGACTGTTCGACAAGGTCGACCGCTCCTATTATCCGGCGTTTAGGCCGGTCCTTGGTCCCCGGGTTCTCCTCTACCAGAGGCTAATCTATCACTGGCGCTGGATCAGGAAAGCGGTCTCACGAGATTCCTTTGATATGGTGCTTAGCACCCAAGATATTGGATACGTGCCCTCAACGCATGCTCCAGTAGTTCAGTATTGCTATTTTCCAGAATATTTCTCTCATTTGCAAACAGGCGAATCTCCAATGTGGCGCTTGTACTATCGACCGGCAAGCACATACTACCAGAATCGAGTTCGTCGCGTAGGAACCCTTTTGAGCGTTTCGGATTTTACCCGAGGATTCGTGGCGAAGAAGTGGGAACGCGATTCCAAGACTGTATACCCTCCTTGTCCGGTCGAAGCTTTTTCCGAGCTCAGCAATGCGCAGCCAAGAGAGAACCTTGTGGTGACTATCGGCCGGATCGTTCCGGAAAAGAGATTTCATCTATTTGTCGAATTAGCTAGAATCGTTCCTAAGACGAGATTTGTTACCATAGGAAGTCTATCAGATGAAACTTCTGCATATTATGAGCGGCTGAAGAGGACCGCCCCAGATAACATTTCGTTTGTTCTCTCACCATTGAGGAAAGTGAGGAATATTCTTGGTCGAGCCATGGCCTATGTCCACTGCGCTGAAAACGAGCATTTTGGAATAACGATTGTTGAAGCTATGGCTGCTGGATGCGTTCCCATTGTGCATGACAGCGGTGGACCTCGAGAGATTGTCACTAGCGACGTGGGATTCAGATGGAGTAACTTGTCTGCGGCAGCAAGACAGATCGTCATGCTCGGTGAAAATGATCGTCTTCGACGGGAGCTTTCTGCAGCATCGTCTGTCAGGGCAGGGCGCTACCGTCCAGAGGTCTTCGAATCAGAAATAACAAGGGTCCTTAGGACGTCTTGAAACTCGAACGTTCTAAGGCTCGGCTTCTCGTTCCTCTTCTAAAGCGACGAATCCCTCGTACCCGCAGTTCTTGCAGACATACTTTACGGGCAACATCCACCCTTCCAGTGCGGTTCGAGATCTTACGACGGAGGAGCCGCATCGGGGACAGGTTCGGAGTCCGACGGGACCTCTGCGAAATGAGCCAAGGATTTCCTTGAGACTGAACAAGGTCTTCGGCGTCCTAGTGAAGTTCGATGCTGGCTTCGGGGAAACCGTATCCGACTAGGACTTTTTTCACCTTGTCGCGATGGTCTCCTTGCAGGATGATGGCGTTGTTCTTGGAAGTTCCGCCGCAAGCACAGTAGGTTTTCAATTTTGTTGCGAGGTCAGGAAGGTCTACACTTTTTCCATCTATACCCTCGACAATAGTAGCGGGTTTACCCCATTTGCGCATTTCCATGCGAACTTTTACGGTCTGCTGCTCCATGCTGATGGTGCCGCAAACACATATGTCTTTGGGAAGGCCGCAGGTCGAACAGACGTCGGCCATTCTAGAAGCCCAGTGCTCCCTTGTAATCGTCCACGTTCTTTCTATGTTCAACTTGCGTATTTAAGCGTGCCCTCAAATGAGGGTAGGTCAGACACCTAGATAGAGGAAGAAAAGGAACCAGAAAAGCCAGGCGATCCCCAGGGCAAGGATTACGGTCGTCTTTTCCGTCATCTACCTTCTCTAATGCATCATAGCTACAGCGCTAAAATCCGGAGTGTAACCTTGGGAAGGGAAGAGAGGAACGACATCGGAGGAGCGCCACAAGGCTGAGCTTTGGAGCTACTTACTGCTTCAAGTCGCCCCGGATTGCTGTGGGTTTCCAGCGCTTTCCAATGGGATTGTTTGGGCTTAGTCGGCGTCAGGGGCTATCGATAAATAGGTATAGCCAATATATACGGGTAAGGCGAGCTAGAAGGTTCTCGATTGAGTGAGCGGATAACCGTCTCGATTGAGCTGGAGTTCTTTAACAAATACTTGTTCAACGCTTTGAAGAGGAGTCTTTACAATGCGAATCCGAAAAGGAAGCTGGACATTATCTACTACTATTCTAGGGATCCGAGGGTGAAGTTCTCTATCTCCATGACTGGATATAGTACGACGAAGCCGAATCCGTCGCCCCAGTGGAGCACCGTATTCAATAACATTCAGAGTATGCGCCAGTACCTTCGCTAGTATCTGGTCTAAGCGCTCAAGCCAAGGGCGTCTTTCAGACCCTTGTACCTATTGCGGACTGTGACCTCTGTGACATTTGCAATCTCCGCGATCTCTTTCTGCGTCTTCTTCTCTCCTTGCAGAACGCAGGCGACGTAGAGTGCCGCTGCGGCGAGACCCATCGGGTCTTTGCCGGCTACGACTCCCTTGATTCTTGCATCTTTCAATACTTGGATGGCTGATTGCTGGGTCTGTATTGTTATTTCGGCACGGCTGGCGATTTTTGATATGCAGCGAATCGGGTCTTCGACGGGCATCGCCATCTCCAGCTCTCTCAACAGGAGACGGTAGCAGCGCGCAACGTCTTTCTTTTTGATTCGGCTTGCTGAGGCCACTTCTTTGAGGGTTCTTGGGGTTTCGCTGGATCTGCATGCTGCGTAGAGGGATGCGGCTGCTATTGCGGCAATTGAGCGTCCTCTGACAAGTCCGCTATCCAATGCCTTCCTGTAGACGACGGCTGAGTCTTCTTTGACGTTGGCTGGGACGTGCAGTCTATCGGTTAGACGGTCCAGCTCGGCCATTGCTTGGGCGAGGTTGCGATCGGATGACGAGTGTACCCTGGTCCGGATCTGCCACTTCCGGAGACGAAGCATTTCCATTCGTGTCTCGAATGGTAGTTGTCTGCCAAAAGCGTCCCGGTTGACTCGGTCGATAACTGTTGAGAGTCCCTTGTCGTGGATGGAGAAGGATGTTGGTATTCCGACCCGTCCTCTCTCGTCCTTTTCTTCCTTGGTGAAGGCTCTCCATTCGGGTCCGCGATTCATTAGGTTCTGGGACAGGACCAGGCCACAGTCTTGGCAGATGGTTTCACCTTGGTCGAAGTCTTCTATGAGGTTGAGGCTTCCGCATTCGGGACAAACGTGAACCTTGGGTGCGTGTGAACCTGTGGCCGGTGTGCTCATGGGTTTTTCCCTCAGTTTCCGAGGAATGTTTGTGTCTCCGCTCTCTGGACTGGTTTTGGAGGGGTCCTTGGAAGAGTCCAAACTCGGAAAGCGAGAGCGACGCGTTCGATTTAGAATATAAGTGTTTCGACAAGTATATAGGCTAGGTCGGGTTCCGCCCTAAGATCCCTTATCCTCCGCAAAACATTTCGAATCTGGCACTGATTCCGGGAGAATTCGACTGATCAAAGCACAATCCGGGGCTTTGATCCGCCTAGAATTATTCACGTTTACGGCGTGAAGTATCCCCCCTTGCAAACGTCCTGTTCGGATTCGATATCAGGATTGATAATGGACGATTCGTCTGCCAATCACGCCTAGATTCAGGACACTCCAAGGAGTCAGGCAAGATTGCAAGAGAGGATTCGACGGGTTCGCTTCCAAGCGGGAAAATAGAACGATTCTGTGCACTAATAACCGTTCAAGATCCAACTCATGGCGCTTGCCATTCAGAGACCCAACGATCGTGAACTGATCAACCGATCGATTCTTGGACACTCGCTTCTCCAGTTCCGACGAAACCTATTATGGCTGGTCAATGGGCAATCGAGAACTTCGTAGCCCGGTGGTGTAGTGGTCTAGCATAGCATGGGCGTTTCGGGCCAGAAACACGGAAGCGTCCCTAGTCGGCTCTGGATCCCCTCGAACAGGGGGGTTGGAGCAACCTGCTGACGGGAGTTCGAATCTCCCCCGGGCTACCATGAGAATGGGTGGTATCCGGGCTTGTCGACGGAAACTATTCGTCGTAACGGACGGCATTTCAGCGCATCATGAACTGCCCCCACGTCCCGGCGTAAAATGCAGATGCTCAGGGACGTCTCGAACACTCGATACCGGGAGAGCGTCCACGCCTGCAGTGTGGATTCCTCTTGACAGTCTGGGGAAACCCCAACGCGATTCTCGGGCTTGCCTTGAAGAGACTACCGCGCTCCGCAAATCCAAGAGTGAGCTGACTACAAAGTTCCATTAGCGTTTGGTTTCCCTTTCACGCTCGGCCGCGCCGCGATTTTCCAGGATCCCCAGCTTTCTAGAAAAGAGAATGCTTGACTGCGCGAAATACTCATTCGGATTTCGGCTGATTCTTGGTAAGAGCGTGTTCTAGGATTGGCTTGCAGTCGGAGCTGGAGGGGTGGCTTGGACTGCTTGTGGAACTTTCCCCCTCACCTTTCGTGCGAACAATACGGTAAGCCCTGCGATGACACCGGCAGCAAGCCCTACAATTCCCATGGGGATCCAGGGCAGAGCATCTGTGCTTCCCATCAGGGTGGGAGCCCGCGCGCGGGACCCAGCTCCGTGTCCACTGAGACTAAGACTCGTCGAGGAAAGAAGCAGGGTCAAATCTGCTTTGACCGAAGCGTCCCGGATTACGTTGACGAAGTTGGTGGTTGTACAGACAGACCCTGTACATGGCTGAAACGGGTAGAGGGCGGTTGTGGTCACGCTATGCATCGCGAGGCTAAGAGTATCATTGTTCCGGAGCAGGAGGTCCGCGGTCTTGTCAAAGCTCCAGAGAAGACCTAGGTCAAAGCTTGTCGTCGATGTATCAGGTGAGCCCAGGGGGTTGCTGAGGTTTGGAATGTTGGTGTTAAATGTCTGAGAGAGTTGACTGGTAACGATCCAAGCGTCTCTCGATCCGAGCGAGCCGCCAAGGTCCAGGCTCTCACTTCCCGTGACACTACTCCAACCATGCAGAATCTGGACAGGACTACCGTTGGATAGTGGCCCGTTCACCCACCACTGGGTATAGTCGGGGCCGCTCGTATTCGCAAGCATCGTAGAAAGCGTGGGCCAATAGGAGCCGGTTGGTCCGGCCAGGCCCGATGTAGTTGTGAGGTATGCAGACGCCATTCCCTTCAGCAAGGCCGGTGCTGTTCCAGGCGACTCTTCACGGGTAGCCAAGTCGATCGATTGAGGGAAGCTCCCGGATTCGGTCAGTGGAGAAAAGGTCAGAGCCCCCAAGGGAACAGACACTGCCAAGGTGTGAGACACGTCAAGATTGGCTCGGCTTGAGCTCAGTCCCTCAACATTCCAGCCAACATTCCCAGATAGATCTACCTGGAATGTTGTGGGCGCAGGCGAAGGCAGAACGGTCGGAGGCGCTGGAGTAAGGGGAGCTGCAGCAATCCAGTCGTACGCGTCGTAGGTCAAGAAAGAGCCTTGTATCCCGAACGAATTGAGATCGGTGCTACCAGGCGTCGTGTCTGGATCAACATACGTGAGAACGAACTTCCCGTCAAAATAGCCTGAGATGACATTGTTCACCATGTCTATTCGCAATACGTGCCATACGTTTAGCTGAGGAGTATACGATGTCGCATTCGCTACTACATGACAACAGGATTGTCCATAATCGTATCTTCCTAGACCGAAGTCGTCATAGGTACCACGGGCTTCCCAGGTGTAGAAGTGTCCGGTTGTGGCGATGGTTAGCTGCAGGGTCCCGTAAGAGCCGCCGACCCATTCGACTCGTGTGGATATTGACCAGTTTGCGAGACTCGCGGGGATACGTGCCCAAGTTGCGCCCGGGGCTACGGTCCCGTCGTTCTTGAAGGTCACAACGCTGTTGCCGAAACTGAAGTAAGAAGCTGGGAGGTTGGGGTCCATTCCCCAGCCAGTATTCATCATCTGGGTGATGTTTGCATAGTTGAAATCATCATCCAGGAAGGGTTGACCTATTGTCGGAGGGTTAGGCGGAGGAACAATCCCCGTACAAGCTTGGTAGGCGAAGGCAACAGGGTCCGACGTGCAACTCTGCGTGAGGATTGCTCTCGCGGCTAGATCATATTTGGCAGTCGAGCCAAGGACCAAAGAAGGGGATCCATAGACGGGCGCGACTGCGAGAAAGAATAGTGTAGCGGCGACAAGAGTCAGACTCGGCTTCTTGAACATATCAATCAGGGTAGCTAATCGTTACTGACCCGAATAAAACCATTCCGGGAATCTGGTCAAAAGAGGAACTTCACCCGGGCTCTTCCTCCGGGTCCGACTGGCATGATTGTGAAACGTCTGCTCAAAGTGTCAAGCGACTATGAGCAGGTGAAGGCGTCACGGCTGGAGCACTCAGTAAGAATCTCGGCCTAGATTGCCACGAAAAGACGTGATCGCCACAAGCCAGGGGCCAAAGATCACAGAAGAAGCAGGTCACTATATGGGATCTCAAATACTCAAAGAGAATTTCCAGGGATCGCACTAGCCCTGGCTCAGAGTCGTCGCTGTCAGAAGGGTCAGACCAGTTCCTGTCATTCCATCGGATGAATCACAATTCCGGCTGTCTCCTTTTCTGGCAGAAAAAAAAAGGGAGGGTTTGTAAGCTGTAGTATGAAGTCGTGGCCAGCCACCGGTCTCCCCCGGGCTACCACGTTGGCTGAATAATCGGGCGTTGTTTCCCCATTGAAGGGCGCGAGCTCAGAAATTTTTCAGTTCAGAGCTCCAGAACCTTTGGAGAAGAAGCCCTGTAATGAGCCCCCCGATGTGTGCGAAGAAACCTCCGCCAGCGAACAAGTCCAAACCAGCAATGAATATGATCAAAATAACGCCTCGAATTCCGGTTGCTGCTCCCATTATGCCATAGACCGCCCCTGAGGCGCCTACTCCACAGCTCAGGGGGTTCATGTTAGGAACGCCATTGAGAAAGAAGCCCGCAAGATCAGCCCCAACAAAAGTCAGGTTTCCTGCGACACCGGTGAGAAAAAAAGTTGTAACCCAACGAGTTTTGGTGACTTGTTCCTCGAGGATAAACCCGAATATCAAAAGGAACAGGACATTACTAGCGATGTGAATGATGCCTGCATGCAGAAAGATAGACGTCACGAGGGTCCAAGGATAGATAGGGAGAGGGCTGTCACATTGTGCTAAAGCAAGAGGTAGGAGAGGGTTGACAAGATCGCCGCCGAGGATTCCAATAGCGATGTAAACGGCGATGAGGATGAGGGAGAAGACAAGTGTCGGCGAAGTCAGGAATGGATTTGAGGGTCTCTCTCCCGACCCCTGGAAATCTTCTGGCACAAAGCAGGCCCGTCCTCGCCATCATATAACCTGCAAGGAAGAGAGCTACCGTCCCAAGTCCCATAGATCTACGAACTTAGTTAGCAAGAAGGCGTAGGCTTGATCCTCGCCTTCTTCGCCGAATCCAGAGGGCTCCCAAGAGGGCAGCCAATGCAATTATCCCCAATTGAGCCTTGTTCGCGAAAATAGATTGGACACCAGATTTCTGAATTATCTCGTTCAATGATGCCAGATCAAGCGGCTTCGAGATTGAACTGTATAACCATGCTACTGTTAGTCCACTTAGAAGCATAAAGACGAATGCAAGATGTCCGAAGCTTCTCTTCTTTGCCATAATGGAAGGGGACGCAGGTTCAGGACTAAACCCCTGAAACTGGCGAAGATCTTCGGTCTCCGCAATCTCTTCTAGTCTCACCTGATCTCTTTCCCCGAGTTTCTGCCTGAGCTCCGCCTGCCTAGTCAGACTATCAAGAATGTCGTCAGTAGTGACCTTGTCTTTCTCTTGTCTCGTCAGAGGACCCGAGAAACCGAATCGATGGCGTGCCCTAGGAGATCTGGAATCCGTACCCAACCTTCTCTCCTCACAAGGTTACTGCGCTGATCGTGAATTTGAGGATAAGAGTACTCGCCAATGCAAGAGCGAGGACTGCCTCAATCTCTCTTTGCTTATTTGACGGAAATGCGGGATAATTGTTATTGCGCTAGCCTCCAGAAAACCGAATGAATTGCCCATTGCAGCCCAAGGTTTATCCTCAAAATCCAGACCAAAGAGACGCAATTTGTCCCGATCAGCCCGTCCATACAAGCTTGTGGCTCTCGGAGGAACTTTCGATGTCTTACACGCTGGCCACCGACATTTGCTCTCTGAAGCTTTCAAGCTCGGAGACGTGGTTTTGGTCGGGGTCACAACCGACAGATTTGTAGCGACTCTCCATAAGAAACACCAAGTCCGTCCTTTTTCAAGTCGAGTTCATGACCTGGACAGGTTTCTGAAAAATCGGCACTGGTCGTCGCGAGGAAGAATAAGTGCGCTTCGTGAGTCTTATGGACCTGCTGCTAGCCGAAAGAAATTGCAAGCACTGATAGTCAGTAAGGGTACTCTTGCGAGCGGTCGTCGATTGAACCGGCTCCGGAGGCAGAGTGGTCTTCAGCCGTTAGATCTCTTCGTCGTGGATTTGCTCAAGGCTGCTGATGGGAAACCGATCTCGACTACAAGGGTTAGGAATGGGGAGATCGATCTTCAAGGGCGAGTTTTGAAAACGCACCGTTAGCTTCAATTTATTGGATGTATACTAATGATCCAGTTTTTTGGATGGCTATTTCATCCTCGGTTCGTAACCGCTTTCCGAAGAATAGACTTTTCTCATCTGTTCCAGTTCCTGTATGAAACCCTCACTCATGTGCCATTTGGAATCGCGCTTTTCTATGAATCCCGCTCCAACAAGTCCGTGTATCATGTTGTAGAATTGTCCGACGCTCATCCCGCGTTTCGAGATCCAGTCCTTCCATGCTTGAATCGGTAGACCGCTTGGTTCCGCTTTCTTGACTTCCTTCCAAAAGTTGTGCGCTTCGCCCGCCAGAAAGTCGCTCTTCCAGAAGACCCGACGGAAAAGTTCCTCAGGAGTACTGGGCAAGTTCCCAGCCTTGAAGAGGATGGTTGTCTTTTGCTTGGCTGGTCTTCGAGTAGCTCTTCGGGGCAGGTGTTTCACGTCCGACAACCCGCAATTTCACCTTTCGTTTAATCCTTATGGTTGAAGAAGAATCTGTAAGTTGGGAGAAGAAGATGGATTGTTGGTTGAGAAATTTCTAACGTAATTTCTTCAGTGAATCGGGCCT
>Ga0209237_1000067_pt1 | contig 45213 bp, 35 predicted proteins | sample GraSoi013_1_40cm_2_FD_185820 | JGI IMG/M metagenome (GOLD analysis project Ga0209237, IMG submission 185820) | Grasslands soil microbial communities from the Angelo Coastal Reserve, California, USA - Sample 10_02_2013_1_40cm (SPAdes) (version 2) | ecosystem: Environmental > Terrestrial > Soil >...
AACATCTGCTCCATATCGCCTCGCCGAAGAAGGTCCTCCTCGGTCGTCGGATCACGAAAGGCCTCGGGGCCGGCGCGCTGCCTCAGATCGGGGAAGAAGCCGCGCGGGAGGCCGAAGAGGAGCTGCGTGCGATCGTCCAAGGCGCGGACATCGTGTTCGTGACATGCGGCCTCGGCGGCGGGACGGGAACCGGCAGCTGCGGCTATGTGGCCCGGCTCGCGAAGGAGATGGGCGCCCTGACGATCGCGGTCGTGACCTTGCCGTTCCGGGGCGAAGGGAAACTCCGGATGGAGAGCGCGGAATGGGGGCTCGAGCGGCTCCGCGACGCGGCCGACACGGTGATCACAATCCCGAACGACAAGTTGCTGGACCTGGTGCCGCGTCAGTCGTTGAACCTCGCGTTCAAGTTCGCGGACGAGGTCCTCATGCGGTCGATTAAGGGACTCACGGAGATCATCACGAAGCCCGGCCTCGTGAACCTCGACTTCAACGATGTCAAGACGATCATGAAGGGCGGCGGCGTCGCGATGATTGGCCTTGGCGAGAGCCAGGCCGTCGGCGACAACCGCGCCGTCGAGGCGATCGAAGAGGCGATCAACTCGCCGCTCCTCGAGGTCGATGTGTCGACCGCCCACGGCGTCCTGATCAACGTCACGGGTGGGAACGACATGACGATTTCCGAGGCGGAGCGCGTCGCCGAGGTCGTCCAATCGAAGGTCTCCCCGACCGCGCGGATCATCTGGGGCGCGACCGTCGACCCGTCGCTCGAACACACGTTGCGCGTCATGCTCGTCGCGACCGGCGTCAAGTCGAAACAGATCGTCGGACGACGAGATCCCTCGGAGGAGAAAGCCCGCGTCGGCGTCGACGTCATCCGCTGAATTGTCACCGTGGCCGATCCACGGGAGGCGGCGAGGCTGTCGCGAACCCGGAAACATTTATTAATCCTCCTCCTTTACGTGAATGTCGCGGTTGCTTCATTCGCTTCCTCGGGCAGCCGGAGGCCGAAAAATGGATTCCATTGTCAGGGAAGTCGTGAGTCGTTCGGGCGTTCAGCCGCGGCTTCCTGAATTCCCCACGCAGTCGATGGGCGTCGGCGCGGAGGACGCCGAACTCGAGCGGATCCTCGCAAGCCTGAGGACGAACATCAAGATCGTCGGCATCGGAGGGGGCGGCTGCAACACGATCGACCGGCTCGTCGAGTCCGGCATCGTCGGGGCGGAGCTCTTCGCCGCGAACACGGACGCCCAGCATCTCCTCATCATCCGGTCTCCCCACAAGCTCCTCCTTGGACGCCGGGTCACGCGTGGCCTTGGGGCCGGCGCGCTCCCCCAGGTCGGCGAGGAGTCCGCCCGCGAAGCCGCGGACGAACTCCGGTCCGTCGTCCAGGGGGCGGACATGGTCTTCATCACGTGCGGCCTCGGAGGGGGGACCGGCACGGGCGGCGCCCCGGTCCTCGCGCAGCTGTCGAAGGAGGCAGGCGCCCTGACGATCGCGATCTGCACGTTCCCGTTCCGGGCCGAAGGAGCGATCCGAGCCGAGAACGCCGAGTACGGCCTCGAGAAGCTCCGGAACTTCGCGGACACGGTCGTCGTGATCCCGAATGACAAACTGCTTGAACTCGTCCCGCGTCTGGCGCTGAATGCGGCGTTCAAGGTCGCGGACGATGTGCTGATGCGCGCGATCAAGGGGATCACGGAGATCATCACGAAGCCCGGCCTCGTCAACCTGGACTTCAACGACATCAAGACGATCATGAAGGGCGGCGGGGTGGCCATGATCGGCTTGGGCGAGTCCGACCGGGACAACCGTTCGGAGGAGGCGATCGAAGAGGCGATCAATTCGCCCTTGATCGACGTCGACATCAGCGCCGCGACCGGAGCCCTCGTGAACGTCACGGGCGGGAACGACATGAGCGTCGCCGAGGCCGAGAAGGTCGCCGAGATCGTCCAGGGCCGCATTGCGCCGAACGCTCGGATCATCTGGGGCGCCGCGGTCGACCCGAGCTTGGAGCACAAGCTTCGAGTCATGCTCATCCTGACCGGTGTGAGATCGAAGCAGATCCTGGGCCCGGGGGAGCACGTGCGCGCCCACGGCGGGGTCGACATCGTGCGGTGAGGCCATGGCGGACATCGTGGATCGGAGCTGGGAGGTTCAACGGCGAATCGAGGAGCGGGCGAAGCGCCTCGGGAAAGGCCGCTACGGCCGGGTCCTGAAGATGGCGCGCCGGCCCACGTCGGACGAGTACTCCAAGGTCGTGCTGATTACCGGCCTCGGGATTGCCGCGATCGGCGCCCTGGGCTTCGTCATCTACCTGATCATGCGGTACGGACCCGGCGTGTTCCACGGGATTTTCGGTTACATGGGGCTGTGATGGAATGGGATTGCTCGACGATCTCTCGAAGCGCGAGGCGAAGCCGGAGTCCAAGCCGGAGCCGCCCGCGGTCGGCCACTACGCCGTAAAACTGGACCTGAAGGAAGAGAAAGTCTCCCTGACGGCCGGGCAGACGAAAGAATACGCCGTCGTCGTCACGAACACCGGGACCGAGGACGACACGATCCGGATTAAGGTGGACCTCGTCTACAACTCGGAGCTTCCGGATCCGCCGGAGTGGACGGTCAAGCTGTACGGCGTCGAGGACAAATTCTGGGATGTCACCTTCACGAAGGTCACGGAGAAGGAGTTCCGACTGATCGCGGATGGCCAGCGTGAGATCACCTTGACCGTCACGTGTCCGAAGGGCGCACGGTACGGGGACCGGTTGAACGTCGTGGTGAATGCGATCTCGAAGGGCGACCCCGGGGCGTTCGATGCGAAGACCCTCAGCTTCAGCGCGCGACAGGCGGTCCTTGCGGTCAAGTCATCCATCGGTCATGAACGCGCCGTGGCGGACGCCATCTACGCCCGGGCGAAGGCAAAGGACGTCGGGGTGTTCTCGGTCCTCGTCCCCGCGAACTTCCGCGGCTACGTCTACGTCGAGAGCATGAACCCGGATCGCCTGGAGGAAGTCGTCCGCGGTCTGCGACGGGCTCGCGGGGTCGTGAAGGGCGAGGGGGAGTCGACGGGAATCGCCTTCTCGGAGATCGAGGCGTACCTCACCCCGAAGCCGATCGTCAGCGGGATCATGGAAGGCGACATCGTCGAACTGGTCGCCGGCCCGTTCAAGGGAGAAAAGGCCCGCGTGATGAAGATCGACGAGACCAAAGAAGAGATCACCGTCGAGCTGTTCGAGGCCATGGTCCGCATCCCGGTGACGGTTCGCGGCGACAGCGTCCGGGTCCTCCAGAAGGAAGAGGAAAAGTGAATGGGGCCATCCGAATTGGTTGGCGCGGCGACGCTCTGTTAACCTTGTTTAAGGTTGCATTCATCCTCTCACGATGACCTCGCCATGGTGGCGCCGAGTGCGGCTTCGACGATCCGGGGATCCCCGCTTCGATGGTCGAACGATGATTCGATTGCCCACGGTCGAAACGTTTATGTCGGCCCGCTCTCTGGGGCCGCCTTACCGAGGTTTCGGACGATGGTGGAGAAGCTGAACGTCCTCGTCGACGGGGGGAAGGCGACCCCCGGACCTCCCTTGGGACCGGCGCTCGGTCCTCTCGGCCTGAACATCGTCGAGATCATCAAGGCGATCAACGAGAAGACGAAGAGTTTCGAAGGGATGAAAGTCCCCGTCACGTTGCTCGTCGACCCGAAGTCGAAGGCCTTCACGATCGAGGTCGGCACTCCGCCGACGTCCGCACTCATTACGAAAGAGCTGAAGATCGAGAAAGGCTCCGGCGACCCCGGCAAGACCAGGGTCGGGAACCTGTCGCTTGCGCAGGCGATCAAGATCGCCAACATGAAAGCGGACGCGATGCAAGCGAAATCCCTGAAGGCGCGGGTCCTCGAGGTGGTCGGCACCTGCGTCTCGAATGGCGTGACCGTGGAAGGGAAGCCCGCGAAAGAGTTCTCGAAGGAAATCCAAGCGGGCAAGTACGACAAGCAACTCGCCGGCTGAGGTCAGCGGGCTTTCGGAAACGCCTTGCGCTCCCGGGCGGTCGGTTGCGACAGGTCGAGGAGCATCGCCTCGAGTTGGATCCTGACGAAGTCCATGTCGCCGACCCAGAGTCCTTGGAGTTTGTCCGCCGCGAGCTCCCCCTCGCGGTAGAAGGAATTCAGGATGAACACTTCCTGGTCGCTCGGGAACACGTAGGTGTGGGCGAGCCGGGTGGCGGACATCGGCCGAGACGGGAAGTGGAACTGCACGCGCATGTTCCGTCCCAGGAGGCTTCCGAGTTCCGCGAGGTCCGGGCGGTTCGCCTCGTTCAAGACGACCCGCACGACTCGTCGGGATCGGCCGAGGGCGTCGAACATGAGCCGCAGGATCTCGGGGGCGACGGGGAACGGACTGACGCACAGGATCTGTCCGCTGCTAGAGAGGACCACCTCGCGGAGCTTGCGACCGATCGACTCCGTCCCTTTGTAGATCCAGAGGTCCGTCTCGGTCTCCCGTGCCTTCGAAGGGACGCTCTCCTTCAACCCGCCGACCATTTCGGCCGCGGCGACGAGATCGTCGCCTCTCGACTGACGCGCTTCCTCCGCGACGATTCGAGGCGCGCGGGCCCGGTATCGGTTCGGGCGCTCCCGCGAAACCTCGATCCAGCCTTTCGTCTGCAGGGACTGCAAAATCCGATAGACCGCCGGATACTGCACGCCGAGGAGCTGGCTGATGTGCTGGGCGGTCGCGACCCCGTTCTGGAGAAGGTTCAGGTACGCGCGGGATTCCTTGCCGGTGAGACCGAGGGTCTCGAGGGCCCGCGCCACGTCCTCCTCCCGCACGCATCGGGCTAGGGGCGATGGCTACAAAAGGGTTATGCAGTTATCATCGGCCGACTGATAATTCCTTGGCGACGCCGTTCGGATGGTCGATTCCGCGCGACATACGAAGGAGATTAGTCGAGTCCCGTTGGTAATTCGCCGAACACGGACCCGGCGTCGCGCGTCCGCAAAGCCTTATTAGGGCCACGCTCTTTGGCCGCCTCTCCTCTGCAGGAGGCCATCCCGGCTGCACGCACTGCAGGAGGCGATTTCCCTTGGCGGACAAGCATTCGGTCGAGACGATCAAGAAGCTCCTCGAGGCCGCCAAGCCCCGCGCGTTCAAGGAGTCCGTCGAGGTCGCCGTGAACCTTCGCGACATTGATCTTTCGGTCCCGAAGAATCGTGTCGAAGAGGACGTCGTCCTGCCCAAAGGACGGGGGAAGCCGATCCGCGTTTGCGTCTTCGCGTCGGGAGAGCTCGCCTTGAAGGCGCGGAACGCCGCGGACCTCGTGATCCAGCCGCAAGAGATTGAGGAGTACGCGAGCGACAAGCGGAAGGCGAGGACCCTCGCGACGTCCTACGACTTCTTCATTGCAGAAGCCCCGCTCATGCCGGTGATTGGCAAGCGCCTCGGCGTCGTCCTCGGACCGCGAGGGAGGATGCCTCGTCCGGTGCCCCCCACGGCGGATCCTACGAACCTGATCAACTCCTTGCGGAACACCGTCCGGGTCCGGAGCCGCGACAAGCGGACGTTCCATGCCGCGATCGGGACGAGGGACATGCCCCCGGAGGATCTCGCCGAGAATCTGGACGCCTTGATGCGCCGCGTCGTGGGCAAGCTGGAACGCGGACGATTCAACATCCAGTCCGCCTACGTGAAGACCACGATGGGCCCCGCGGTGAAGTACCTCTGAGGTGGTCCTTTGGCGCACGTCGCTCCCTACAAAAAGCAGCTCGTCGACAACCTCGCGACGCGTTGCGCGCAGGCCCGCGTCGTCGGGATCGCCAACATTCACGGGATCCCCGCGCCGCAGTTCCAGGCGATTCGGAAGAAGCTCACCGGGCGCGCGACGATCACGGTCGCGAAGAACAACCTGCTTCGTCTCGCGTTGCAGCAGGCGAGCGAGAAGAAGCCGGACCTCGTCAAGCTCAGTGACACGATCGAGGGCCAGACGGCCGTCGTGACAGCGGACATCAATCCGTTCCGACTCTTCAAGGAACTCGAGGCGACGAAGACGCGCGCCCCCGCTCGGGGAGGCGAGGTCGCGCCCGAGGATCTCTGGGTCCGCGCCGGCGAGACGCCCTTCAAACCCGGCCCGGTCGTCGGTGAACTCCAGAAGGCGGGGATTCCCGCAGCGATTGAACGCGGCAAGGTCATGATCCGCCAAGACAAGCTCATGGTGAAGGCGGGTCAGCGAATCCCGAGAGAGGTCGCCCAGCAGCTCGCGCGGCTCGAGATCTTCCCACTGGTCGTCGGCCTCGACTTGCGGGGTGCCTACGAGGCCGGCACGGTGTTCCGGCGGGAGGCGCTGGCGGTCGACGATACGGTCGTCCGCGGACAGATCGCCCAGGCGTGGCGGGAGGCGCTCGCCCTCGCGCTCACGATTGCGTACCCCACCAAGGAGACGATCCGCCCGCTCCTCGCGAAGGCCCACGCACAGGCGTTAGAGCTCGCCGTCGAGTCCGAGTTCCCGACGAAAGAGTCGATCAAGTTTCTCCTGGCGAAAGCCCAAGCTCAGATGCTCGCCCTCGTCGCGCGCGCGCCCGGCGCGGCCGACGACGAGGTCCGCACGATGACCGGATGATCAAAGAACAAGGAGGTGACGACGAATGGAATATGTGTATGGGGCGTTGGTCCTGCACGCGGCCGGCAAGCCGGTCAACGAGGAGAACCTGAAGAAGGTCCTCACCGCGGCCGGGGTGAAGGTCGACGAGACCCGCGTGAAGGCCCTGACCGCCGCGCTAGAAGGCGTAAACATCGACGAGGCCCTGAAGGCCGCCGTCGCGATGCCGACCGCCGCTCCTGCGGCAGCGCCGCCCGCCGAGAAGAAGGAAGAGAAGAAGAAAGAGGAGAAGAAGGAAGAAGAGAAGGTCTCCGAGGAAGAGGCGGCTGCGGGCCTGGGTGCGCTCTTCGGCTAGGCCGAGGGCCGCCCGCACCCTTTTCCATTTCTTGGAGGCCGAGCGGGAGCGATCGTCATGCGGCGCCTTTCTGCGCGGCTTCCTTCGCTCGCTTGCCCCGCTCCTTCGCCGTCAGCCCGGTCGCCCGCTCGAGAAATGCGTTGTACGCCTTGATCGTGTCCGTTGCGACAGAATCCGGGACCCCGGGCTTCATTGTCGTGTCGACGAAGAGCTTCTTGCCGTCGGTCCACACGACCATCTTGTCGAGGGCTCCGTGGGAGACGATGACCTTCGCGCCGTCCGTTCCGACGTCGCCGAACACGTCCGCGGCGATCTTTAGCAGGCCATCGCCCTCGAGGGTCTTGCCCGTGCCCCGTTTCAGCTCGTATTCGCGCATCGGATTGCAATTCCCGATTCTCGGACCGCGTATGAACGTTACGCTTCGAGGACCGCTAGCGGGTCCGCCGACGTCATCATGAACGGCTGCGTCTCACCGTAAGCCCGCCACACGTCCTGGCAGGCGCACGAGAGGTCCGCGAAGTCCGCGCGGAGGCCGAGTGAGAATTCTTCGATTGCGTTCACGACGCGCCGATCGCAGGTTCCGCAGTTGTGTGCTCCGCGGACCATGCCGCCCGCGGTCGGGTGGCTCTTCACGTGGGCTTTCAGGTCGTGAGTGCGTTCCAGAACCTCGACGACGGACCAGAGCCACGGCGGGCGGTACTCGCCCCGGCGGAAGAGCCGGTCGACAATCGTGCGGCTCTGGACGTTCACCGGGTTGAAGGAGACCGTGTCGCTGTACGGATCCGCTTCGTGTCCCGATCGGACCGCGTCTTCGATCGCCTCCCGTTCCGTCAGGAAGGGCGGCTTGATCAGCAGGTAAGTCTTCACGGTCGCGCCGGCCTCGCGCGCCAAGGTCGCGGCCCGGGCATGTTCTTTCATGCCCCACACCTTGTTGATGGCGTACCGCAGGACGTTCTCGTTCGTCGACTCGAGTCCCAAGGCAATCTCGAGTTCGTCCACGAAGCGCAAGGCGTGGTCGAGCTGGTCCCGGCGCAACAGATGGGCGAGCGTCTCGACGATGACCTTGTCGCAGCGGTCTCCGAGTTCCGTGAGGATTCGCTCGCGGACATCGGGAGACACCTCGTGGTCGTCAAAGAAGTTCCCGGAGGTGTAGACCTTCACGAGCGGCTGCCCCTGATGTTTCTTCAGCACCACGTCGAGCTGGTGGCCGATGTCCGCGGGGCTCACTTCCTGCGCCACGTCGTTCACGTATCCGCACATCGAGCAGCCGCTGGAGCGCGCCCAGTAGCAGCCGCGGGTCCGGAAGATGATGACCCATGCATCGACGATTTTCCCGTGGAGCAGGTCCTTCTCCGTCCACGTGGAGATGTATTCCCGCGGGTCGAACTCGCGCGGACGTCGTTCGTCCTTCACGACTTGCTGGAGCCGCATGGCCCGGCGTCGAACGGCGCGGCCCGGAAAAAGCTTTGCGGGCTCAGCGTCGATCGCGCACGGCCGACAGGCCCAGGATGGCGCCGAGCGCGACGAACACGAAGGCGAAGAACCGTAGGCCGAACGCGAGATCCGGAGCGACGGCGATCCCTGTGCTATAGGAAAGGGCGACCGGGAGGTCGACGAGCATCTCGTACAAGACGAATAGGATCACTCCGAATCCGACGAAGCTGATTCCGCTTCCGGGGCTTCGATGTCGATGCGTGACCGTCGTCGCCGGGAGTGTGGTCGCGTAGGAGCGCGGTCTCGCGACTTCCGCGGGCGTCGCAGCGACGACTGCGGTGACCACCTGGGCGGACTCAGGTCTGGGGAGGTCCGCGGGCGCGTACCGTCGGCAGGAATCGCACCACCACCGTTCGTATTGACTGATCCAGCGCAATGCCGCCCCGCAGGTCGGACAGGCGAACCTCGACTCGCTCACCGGCGCGTACGTCCGGCAGTGGTAACAGTACCATCGTCGGTATCGGGCGATGTACGTGAGCTCGCGGCCGCACGTCGGACACGGATGGAGCGCGTGCATCGGCTCGATGGCGGGAGCGACCGAAACCACGGGCTGGGATTGGGGCATCGAGACGAACGAGGGCGCCTCGATTCGTTCCGCGACGGGTTCCTGAGTGGCCTGCGTTTCGACGACCGGTGTCTCCACGACAGGAGAAGCGCTGGCGGGCTGTTCGCTTTCCGGTTCTTCCTCGACGGCCTGGGTTTCTGTGACCTCCTCATGCGTGTGGAAGGACTCACTCTCGATTTCAGGTCGTTCGATCAGAATTGGTCCTGCTGGCGCCTCACCCTCCGCGTCCAGCTCCGGTTCCGCTTCTTCCTCCACGGTGTCGAGATAACTCAGAAGTCGTTCGCGGAGCTGCTCTTTCGTCCCGGTCGGATCGAGGTCATACGCCTTGCACAGATCCATGAGCGCCGGCTTCTTTGCCTGGAATACTTTGAGGCGAACGATCGGGGGTCTCGGTCCCGGCTCCTTCGGTTCCTCGCGGGGAAGCTCTTCTTCCACGATCTCCTCTGGTTGGGGGGACGCTTCGGCGGGCGCGGGGGTCGTCGGGGTCGTGGGCGCTTCGGTCTTCTCAGGCTCCGCCGTCGGCTCGACGTCCGTCGGCTTCGCCGCCTCAACTTCCTCCGTCGTGGTCTCGGGTCCTGTCACGAGCGAGGTGGGCTCGCTCGCTTCGGCCACGGGCGGAACATCGACCGGCCGGACATCGACGGGCATCGTATCCTCGAGCGATCGCAAGACCGCGCCGTCGGCGGGGTACGCATTGCACCGGTAGCAGTAGTGGCGGTCGTATTGGGCCACGTACGACAAGATACCCCGGCAGGTCGGACAGATTTTCGCGCCCCGGTCGCCGTAGCCTTCGGGCGCGTAGTTTCCGCACGCGTAGCAGTAGTGCCGTTGGTACTGCTCCAGGAAAGCGAGTTCGTTACCGCAGGTTGGACAAGGAAGACTGATCACGCAACGCATCGGAGGCCGGGTGCGGCGAATAAAGGCTTTTCCATGATTTCCAAAAATGAGACTCTTTCGCGTCGGTGCGCGGCTCAGCCACGCGGAAACCCTTTTACCGAAAGGGACGATGGACTCGATGCGCCACCATAGCTCAGTCGGTAGAGCAGCCGCCTTGTAAGCGGCAGGTCGGGAGTTCAATTCTCCCTGGTGGCTTTTCGGCGCGCGTTTTTCTCCAGGAGGAATCCGGCGCGGTTCTTCTCGCGCGGGACCTCACGGAACTCGACATCGAGGCCCGAGGAGAGGCGCAAGGCCTCCGCGTGCAGTGGGATGAGGTGGGGTGTCCGGACTCGATACTTCCCTCGCACTTGGCGGATGACGAGCTGCGAGTCGCCGCAGACGAGATACGCGCCCGCCGAGCCGCGTTGCCGATCCAAATCTCGCAAATGCCGCAATAACAAGAGGAGGCCGTGATATTCCGCAATGTTGTTGCTGCGCATCGGACCATCGGGGGTCTGCAGGTCCGGTACGTCGCGAACGGATTCCATTTCTCCAATCACGAAGGCCGCTTTCATCGGCCCTTTCTGCGCGAACTGATTGCCGGGACAGGCGCCGTCGAAGAAGCACACGGTACGCGACCCGTCGCGAGATGCGGCCGTGTCGCCCGGGAGGGCGGGCGGGGCTCTTGAGGATTGGCCGGCCCACCCATGAGATCGAGACACCTTGGAGGATGTCGTCCGCAGAGTTCGCGCCGCGATAACCGGCCGAAAAGTGTTACGTACCCGCCGCGGGGGTACGCCCTCTTCGATAGGCCCACCCATGCGATTCCAGTGGCGGAAGATGAAAGACGACGTTTCCACTCGAGCCCCCACCTCCGATTCGCTTCACATTCTCACGGAATACATCCTCCACATGTCCGTCACCTGTCTTGGGGACGAGGATGTCACCCCCCTCTACGAGGAGTACATCCAAGATTCTCGGCTGGGGGATGCGGAGAAGGCGGAACTCACCGCCATCTACCGGAGCTTGCACTCGGTCCCGTCGATTGTCGCTCACGGCTGAGTCCTCGACCAACCCGGAACTCGTGAACGGCAACCGCGCAGCGATTTCGGCCGCTCGTCGCAATCGAATTTCGGTCCGCTTTCAGGCGCAGTGGGTACAACGGGAGTCCGTGCAACAGGGGCAGTTCCCGCAGCAGCCTTCTGCACGCAGTTCCTCCGCGAGCGCCTTCGCCAGCGTTATCTCGATGGGTATCACATCTTCACCTCCGTTCCCGGTTTTCTCGCGATGAGGGTGACGGCGGACGCCTCGATCCCGCTCGGCCCCTTCCGCCATGGCCGGTCTTCAACAATTCGGAGTTCCACAAATCCTGCATGCCGGATCGTCTCCGAGTACTCGCCACGGACCATCGCATTGCCGACACAGCCGCAGTCGTCTTCGATGGGGCCCAGATCCCGTTCTCGGACAACGTCCGAGATTACGAGTCGACCGCCCGGCTTCAGGATCCGGAAAGCTTCGGCGAACACGGCCGGTTTGTCGGGGCTCAGGTTGATAACGCAATTACTCAGGACCACGTCCGCATGTCCATCCGGAAGCGGCAGTTTCTCGATTGGCGCGAGGACAAACGATGTATTCCGAAGATTGTGAGAAACCGATGCGGTCGTGGCGCGTGCGACCATCGTTGGCGTCATGTCGATTCCGGTGGCTTGTCCTGCAGGACCAACGAGGCGGCTCGCGAGGAACACGTCGATTCCGGCGCCGCTGCCGAGGTCGACCACGGTCTCGCCGGGGCGTAACACCGCATGCCGGACTGGATTTCCACTGCCCAGTCCGAGGACGGATTCGACAGGAATTCCCACGAGCTCCGCCGGCGAATAGCCGATCACACAACAGGCGTCGTTTTCGCAAGAGAGGCGGCTGCGCGCTGCGATCGAATACCGTTCCCGCACTTTCGAATGGACTTCCTCGGCTGTTGCATCCATGGTATCTACTACCAGTCAGTAGTAGCCAACATTAAATACCCTCCCTTCCTTGTCCTACCGGATGTCGGAAGTCAGGGCGCGGGCCAACACGCTCCTCCAGGAATCGTTCGAGCCTTCCGCGGAACGGATCCGCAGTACCTTGCGTGACCTCGGATTCAGCGGGCACGCTGCCGAGGCGTTCTGTGCACTGGTTCGGATGAGCCATGCGACCGCGGGCGATTTGGTCCTGAAGACCGGGGTCGCGGATTCGAAGATCTACTACGCCCTCGACGAACTGGCGGAGAAAGGTCTCGTCGAGGTCCAGGACGGCAAGCCAAAGACGTATCGGGTGGTGCCGTCGAAAGAGGTGGAGATTCGATTGACTCGTCTTGTTGAGGCCGAGTACGAGAAGCAGCGGGTCGCGACGACGCGCCTCGGCTCCCTCCTCGAGCCGCTCCGTGCGGCGACGAAGTCTCCCGACACCGACGTGGCGTACATCGTGAAAGGCCTGCCCAACGTCGTCGCCCGAGCAAAGGCCCTGATCTCATCCGCACGCAAGGAAATCGTCGTGCTCGCCGCCGATGAAGGGATCTTCCGCAAGCTCGAAGACGATCTCGCCCGTGCGGCCCGGCGGCGGATTCGAGTGCGGCTTGCGGTGCCCGAGATTCCCGTCACGAAAGACCTCGAGAAAGCCGCGGAGATCCGCGCGATCCTGTGTGAGTGCGTCCTCGTGGTCGTCGACGGCCAACAGGTCCTGACGATGTCCCGGACGGCGGACGGTGACGCGTACGCGATCACTTCGACCGACCCGACGTTGGTCCGGCTCGGCCTGGACTATTGGGAGAGTCCCCGCTGCTGCGTGATGTGATTTGAGTCACCCGCAGCGAAACCGTTCCCTCCATAGAAAATGCGAATCGATGCGAACGGGAAGTTATCGCGACAACGAGGAAAAGGGACACGGTTAAATACCGTGTTATACTGTATTCAGTCCGGTCCCCGGAGGGACGAGGCGCGCCGGATGCTCCAACCTCAAGAACTCGTGGTCGCTCGACTCCTTCCCACGATCCGCGCGCGGTTGGCCCGTGAATTGCTGCATACGTACAAGATGAAACAGGTCGACGTCGCCCATTCGATGGGGATCACGCAAGCGGCGGTGAGCCACTACAACACGCAGAGCCGCGGCGTGGACCAGGAGATGCTCCGACTCTTCCCGGAGATCAAACCGTATGTGCACGAACTCTCCTCCCAGATCGCCCACGGGATGACGCTCTCGGACCAGATCGCGAGCGTGAACGAGTTCTGCTCCGGCCTCATGCTGACGGCCCGGTTCTGCGAGTACCACAAGAGCCTGGGGGACATCGATCCCCACTGCACGGCCTGCTTCCCGTCGCCGCCTCGACCCTAGCGGGTCACTTCGGCTTGCGGGATCCTTTCAGGCTCTCGATGTCCGCTTCCACCATGATCTTCGCGAGCTGCTTGAACTTGGTCTTCGCCTGCCATCCGAGGATCCGCTTGGCCTTTCCCGCGTCCCCGCGCAGGTTGTAGATCTCCGAGGGTCGGAAGTTCTTCTCGTCGATCGTCACGTGCGCCTCCCAATCCGAGATGCCGGCGACCCGGAACGCTTCCTCCACGAATTCGCGCACCGAATGGGCCTCGCCGGTCGCTCCGACGAAGTCGTCGGCCTCCTTGTGCTGGAGGACCCGCCACATCATGTCGACAAATTCCGGGGCGTACCCCCAATCCCGTTTCGCATCGAGGTTTCCGAGGGTGACCGTCTTCGCGAGACCGTGATGGATCTTCGCCACGCCGGTGCTCACCTTGCGGGTCAGGAACTCGAGGCCGCGTCGCTCGGATTCGTGATTGAACAAGATGCCATTGGATACGAACAAGCCGTGGGCTTCGCGGTAGTTCACGCAGGCCCAGTACGCGTAGACCTTCGCGACCCCGTACGGGCTTCGGGGATGGAACGGCGTGCTCTCGTCCTGCGGCTCCCGGTCGACCTTGCCGAACATTTCGCTGGACGAGGCCTGGTACACCCGCGCATCCGGCGCGTACGCGCGGACCGCTTCGAGGACCCGCACGGCCCCGAGGCCCGTGATCTCCCCGGTGAGCACGGGTTGGACGAACGACGTTCCCACGAACGACTGAGCCGCGAGATTGTACACCTCGTCGGGCTCAGACTCTCTCACGGCCGCGTTCAACGAGGATTGATCGATCAGGTCGCCGTCCAAGAGGGACACCCGGTCCACGAGGTGCTGGATGTTGCCGATGTTCGGAATGCTCAAACGGCGGACGAGCCCGTGCACGTCGTAGCCTTTCTTCAGGAGCAGCTCCATGAGCAACGAGCCGTCCTGACCCGTAGCGCCCGTGACGAGCGCGGACTTCGCCATTGCGCGCGGAACCCCTCACCCGCTCTTTATCGTATCGGCGCAAACACGTGAGAGAGTTCTGCGAGACCTACCTGATCAAGTCGCCGCGGCCTTTCATCTTCTCCAGAACGAGAGTCTCATCGAACAGGCGGGCCCGAGCCATGCAGTCGTCTTCAAGCGCTCGCAACGCGGAGGTCGAGGCCCTACATCCCGAGCGCGGTTTCCATTTTTGCTAGGAAAATGGCCACGTCGAACTGTCGGGCACGGTCGATGCAGGCGTCCCGCATGGACTCCAAGGCCGCATCGCTTAGCGATGAGATGCGCGATGCGAATGCGTCCACCGTCGGCGGGAGTAGGAAACCGGTCCTGCCGTCGACGATCGTTTCGCGATGACCGCCTTCGTTCGTCGCGAGGACGCTCTTCCCGGAGGCCATCGCTTCGACGGGGGTCATGCCAAAGTCCTCGTCCACGGCCGTACTGATGACCCCCCGGCAGCGTGCATATAGGTCTCGCAAGGTCGCCTCTGGCACCTCGCCAACCATCGTCACGTTCTCCGGAGGATTCAGCGACGCCACGTATCGCTCGGCGCGATCCCCCTTCGAGAATGCGCCGACGATCGTCAGCCTCTCTCTCGGAAGACGTCGAAAGATCTCGAGTTGGAGCTCGATGCGCTTCTCCGGATAGAGTCGATTCACGGACAGCCATGCGGCACCGAGGCTATTGAATCGAAAGTTTGACGTGTCGACGGGAGGATGGATGATGTCTGCCTCGCGATGGTAAAATCGTCGAACGCGTGCCTTGACGTTCTCGCTGTTCACGACGATGCGGTCGCAAGATCGCACCGCACGACGGTCCCATGTTCCGTGGACGGTGGTCCATGTGCTCGCAAAGAGCCGGCGGCCGAGTGGGAGACGAGCCTGCACCGCATCGCGCTGGTCGTAGAACATCCGGGTCGGCGTGTGGCAATAGTAGAGGTTCGGATGGTGGCGACGCGCGGCGTAATGAGCCCAGTTCCCGGAGAGGATGTATTTCGAATAGTCCGGGAACCGCGCCCGCGAGAACTTCCGGCTCGCGTCAATCTGTTTGAACGGCGGACCCGGGTGGAGAGTGCCGAGCGAGATGACGTTGACTTCACCGAACCCTGCCCGAGCGGGCAACGCGGGGTCGTACGACGTCGTGATGAGATCCGCGTCGAAATGTCGCGCGAGGGTCAGGACGAGGCGCTCCGCGCCGCCGATCGTCTCCATGTAGTCGTGGAAGATCGCGATCCTCACGGGTCACCGGGCCCTTCGCAGGACGAGCATCGCCACCGCTCGGGTCTCCGGGATGGAATGCTCCGTGGCGGCCTCGGCTTCGGTCGCCTCCCGCCAAGCCGCGCCTTGGCGGACCGCATATCGTTCCACGTCCAGGGTCCATCCCGCGGTGGCCCGCTGCAACCGCTCCCGGTTGTAGGCCCGCTGGTGTCGGTCTTCCTCGGGCACCCCGTAGGGGACGGTCAGGAAGAGTGTGCCGTTCGGACGGAGGAGCGACCGGAGGCCCGCCATTAGCTGAATATCGTCCTCCGCGGCGCGTCGCGGGTCATACCAGCCCAGGCCGACGTGCTCGAGCGTCGAAATGACGGTCGCCGCGTCGAACGATTCGTCCCGAAACGGTGGTCGCCTCAGATCCGCGAGCACGAAGTCGGCGCCGCCCCCCTGAATCGGGAACGGAGCCAGGTCCACGGCGGCCACGCGATATCCCATCGCGGCGAGGAACAGCGGGAGGGCCGACCATCGCGACCCGACGTCGAGGATCCGGCTCCCGGGGGGCACCTGCAACCCGCGGATCACGAACGGGATCTCCGAAATCCGCTCCGTGAGGACGAGAGTCCGCCCGATTCCGCGGGGCCACACCCGGGTCATCATCTCGCGGACGTAGGCGTGGCCTTCCAGCAACCAACCCACGAGCCGCCACCGGTAGGAATAACGGAAGCGAGCCGGCCACGCGAACTCTGTGATGTCTGGAAGACGGCTCATCCAGGGCCCCCGGTCGTTTGCAGCATCCGGCCGCGATGCGCTGAGACGCTATTTCGTTCCATCGGCTGCCTCGGCCGCCGAGCGCACGATCGTTCGCATGCGGTCAACGAAAATGCGCGTATCGAACGCCGCCGCCCGCCGCTCGCACGATGTGCGCATGCGTTCGAGGTCCGCGACAGTGGTCGACGAGATCGCCGAAGCGAGAGCCGTCGCCGTCGGAGGCACGAGCCATCCGGTCTCTCCCGGGACGATCGTTTCGCGGTACCCTCCTTCGTCCGCTGCAACGACGGCCTTGCCCGCCGCCATCGCCTCGACCGGCGTGAGTCCGAAGTCCTCGTCCTCCGAGGTCGCGACGAGGCCGCGGCAGGTGGCGTACCGATCCAGCAACTTGGCTTCCTGGATTTCTCCGAGGAATTCGACGTTCGCCGGCGGGTCGAGGGAACGGACCAGCCGATTTGCATCGAAGCCCAGCTGAGACCCCCCGACGACGACCAAACGCTCTCGAGGCAACCGGCGGAACGTCTCGACGAGGAGCTGAAGGCGTTTCTCGTGGGACAGCCGGCTCACCGCGAGCCACGAATCACCGACGCGCCCGAACCGGTATCGCGACGTGTCGACGGGTGGGTAGACGACCTCGGCCTTTCGGCGAAGGAAGCGCTCGATTCGATCTGCGACGTTCCGGCTGTTCGCGACGACCGTCTGGACGGCGGCCACCGCAGCCTCATATTCCGGCCGCCTCCGATCGATCCAGCGTCGCGCGGCCCAGCGCCGGACCCGCGGGAGCGAAGCGAGGATCGAATCGTGGAGATCGTAGAACACGCGAACGGGTGTGTGGCAATACCAGACGTTCGGACGGAACCTCGGGGCGGCGAACACGGCCCAGTTTCCGGAAAGGATGTAGACGTCGTGATCGGGAATCGCGACCTCTCGAAAGGCCCGCGCCTGCCGGTCTTGGCGCATGGGAGGGCACCGCGGGACCCGCGCGATCTCCGTGGCGCGGACGGTCTGCATGCCCGCGCGCTCGGGCAACGTCGGATCCAGGTCTGTGACATACAGGTCGGCATCGAACGCGGCCGCAAGGGTGAGCGCGACGCGCTCCCCGCCACCGATGAAGCGAAGGTGGTCGTGGAGGACCGCGACCCGCATGGATCGGCGGGATGCGGTCGCCGGCCATAAAAGCGTGCGGCTCAGCACGTCGTGGGGGTGCAGCCCCATGCGATCCAGTACAGCCGCGCATAGCCATTGTCGAAGACCTTGATGAACGGCGCGTCGTCGAACTTCGCGATGACGGCCGGGTTCATCGGAGCGGCGGTCTCCCACGGCGTGAGGCGCACGCCGGCCTCCATGTCCCTATCGATCCAGATGTACGTGCCGTTTTTCTCCCCCGAGGGCGACGGGATGTCCGAGAGCCCCGCGTATGGGACGTTCGCGAAGTCCAGCAAGAACGGATCGCGCGTTCGGTCCCACGTGGCGTTCACGCCGCCGAATCCGAAGACCGTGGTGGAGCCTTGATGGTCCGACACGACGAGGCCTCTCGCGTACTCTCGCGCCCAGTATGCCGGGTCCAAGGCGGCTGGGATCGTCCCTTCTCTCCAACCCGCGAGGGTCGAAGAAGGCGGGATGCCGGCGACCGCGTTGGCGGCGAGGAGGAGGCCGCAGACCCCGAGGACGAACGTGCGTTTTCTACCGCGAAGGCCCGCGAGGTCGAGCAGGCGGAAGAAGCCGATTCCCGCGAAGATCGCGAGGGGGATCATCAGGTACTCCGTATGTCGGTACGGAATCAGGACGCGCGGGGCCGCGACGATCCCGACCACGGCGGAGCCGAGGAGCGCAACGAACCACCCATTCACCTGGAGACCGTCCGGGAGGAAATCGACGAATCGGCGGCCCGATGCGGCGAACGAGAGGAGGAGGACCAACGGCACGAAGTAGAGGAGCCCGCTCGCCGGCACCTGAAACGTGGTCCCCGGCACTCCGACAACGACCGAGACGACGCCGATGATGAGGATCGCTCCCGCGGCCAAGACGTAAGCCGTCGCGGGCCGGCGCAGGCTGGGATACCGAGGCCGATATCGCCAGCCGAGACGTGATCGTGCGAAGATGATCGCGGCGAGAACGACGAGGCCCGCCGGGAGCAAGGCGAGGAACGCCCACCACGGTTGGATGTTCACATCCGGCAGGATCGAATCCCGAAACGTCGTCGCGTACCCGAGCCAGTACACGAAGGTGCCGGCCATGAGGGCGCCTGCGAACGCCACTTCGCGCTTCACGCCTGATGTCCATCGCCACGGACGCGCGAGCCCTTCGACGACGATCGTCCCGAGGACCATGATGAGGAAGAAGTACAGGGAGAGGTGGTGCGTCGCGATGAGCGTCGCCGTGACGAGGAGGAGTGGCACCATCGCTCGACCGTCCGTTCGAAGGCGCGCGAAACACAGGAGGCCCGCGAGGGCGAGGAGCTCCCCGACGGTCGCCGGCGCCGTGTGCGCCGTCGTGTACGCGACCGGGATCGCGCCAGCGAGGAACGCGGCCGCGAATAGGGAGAAACGATCGTCGTCGGTCATCCGACGGGCGACGAGGAACATCGGGAGGACCGCGAGCGCGCCGAGCACGGGGACGAGCACATTGATCGTCGTCGGTACGTCGAGGCCACCGAGCTCGACGACTCCGGCCTGAGCGAAGAACATCCCCGGGAAGTACGGATACGTCACCCCCCATCCGTAGTACGGGGTCGAGACGTGCCCTCCGCGGACGAGCGCTCGCAGAATCGAGAAGTACTCGCCGGTGTCGGAGCCCCAATAGAGGAAGGACCAGAGAGGCGAGAGCCGCACCGCGATCGCGATGAGCGTGACCGCGGCCAGCGCGATGGCGGTCGACTTCCTCATTCGCTCGCGAACCGGCCCCCGCTACTAAAGGGTTATCCGCGGTCGGTCGCGTGTCCAGAAAACATTGACGCAAACTATTTCTCCGCGACCTTTCTGTCCCGCGCAATGGCCCGCCGCTGCCCGGAGTGTTACGCCGAATTGCCGGAAGACGCGGTATGGGTGTGCCCGACGTGCAAGTACACGCTCCGGACTCCCGCCGCCGCGAAGGCGGGTATCGTATTCATGGTCCTCGGCTTGGCTCTCTTGGGCGCGTTCGTGTACGGTCCCGATCAGATCGGTCTGCGGTCGGGCCTGGTCCCGACGGACCTCGCCAACGTGACGATCGCGAACTTCCCGTTGCTCGTCCTCGGCGCGTTCGGGGTTGGCGCCTTCCTCGTCGCGACCGCCGCCCTGAAAATCCGATCCGAGCAGGCGAGGGTCTCGGCCGCCTAGAAGAAATCGTCGAGCTTCAGGTCTTGCGTCTTGTCGTTCGTGAATAACGACGTGATCGCTTCCTCGATCAGATCGATGCGCTGACGCAGATAGTTCGAGACCTCGAACTGCTGGCTGATCCGCTTCGAGATCTCGAGGTACTTCTTCACCGAGCTCTCGTGGACCGTCAAGGTGAGGTTCCCCCCGCAGGCGAGGCATTTCCCCCGGAGCGGGATCCGGCGGTACTTCTCCCCGCACTTCGTGCAGCGGACCTGCTGGCTCGAGAACGCCTTCAGGTTTCCGATCAGGTCCGGCAGAAAGTGGTGGACGACGATCCGCGCGACGACGTCGTTCGGGTCGACCGCCCGGATCCGGAGCGCGAGCTCGAGCTGCTTGTCGATCTTCTCCGCCATCGAGCCCTCGCCGTACGCGGACGCGAGCGGGCCTTGCGCGACATCGGTCGTCTCGTGCGTGAACGAGAACCCTTCGTACTGCAGGACGCTCCCGATCCGCTTGCTCACCGTGTCAATCTGCGGCTCGATCTCTTTCGGATGCGCGAAGCGTTCCGCGGCCTCGTACAGCGAGGTCGGATACGCCGGCATGACGTCGAGGTTGTGGGCCTCCTTGTCGATCTCGTTCGGATCGATGCGGGACGTCAGGACGAGCGGCGCGTCCATCAGCCCGCCGCGTTTGTCGGGCAGGAACGCGCGGGAGAAGTTGACGAGGCAGTCCAGGAGCAGGATCACGGAATCTTCGTCGCCGTCGCAGTTCCGGCGTCGCGCCGCGATGAGATACGGATGGGCGAAGCATGCGTTTGCGTCCGTGAATCCGACGATGCGCGCCAAGACGCCGCCGCTCGTGTGCGGGGCGAGCGTGACGACAAGGTGGCCGAGCAAGTCCTCGGGCGACTTCGCGGCGTAGAATCGGCCGAGGCCATAGAGCCGCTCGAGCAGGTCGTCGACGAACCCCGCCACGCGGACCAGGTATTCTCCGCACGAGCGCGCGGCGATGATGTCTTGCGGCCGCAGCTCGACAGTCTGATCGTCATGCTCCAGGAGGCGGCCGCTGCGGTCCCGCGTGTACCCGAGCCGTCGGGCGGTCTCGACCGAGATGCCCACTTCGTGTGGCGTGAAGTGCGTGAGCGGCAGGTTCGTCATGTCGAACCGGGTCGTGCCGTCCTTGAACACATAGACGTCGTGCTTCGCACGGAGGACGCCTTTCTCGATCGGCTCGGGCGTCTTCGTCCGCGAGATCATCCCCTGGACGGCCTTGATCTCCGCCGGTTTCGTCTCGCCCATCCGTTCGAGCGCGGTCCGCAGGACGTCGGCCAAGGGGATGCGCTGCCGCGTCGGCCCGTTCCGGGAGACCGTGTGTCCGCCGCACGAACACTTCGGGAGGAACCACCGCTTGCCGCACGAAGCGCAGATCCGCAGGCCGACCTCGACCTCGATCGTCTCCTTGGAAGCCGCCTCGAGCAGGAGCCGCTGGGCCCCTCCCTCGTGGCCGATCGGGAAGAGCGAGTGAGGTGCCGGTTGCATCTTTCGAGGGGCCGACTTCTCCGGGCGGGCCATCCGAGCGCCGATTCGCGTAGGCCCGCGGGCCTTCACGGGGAAACCCGCGAGCGCGGACACGAAGGCGAGGGGATCCTCGCTCGCTGGGGCCGGGGCGAGACGCAGCACCGGTCCCGCCTCGATTCCGAGCGTCGCGAGCAGTGCGGCGGTGTGGCGCTCGACGACGACCTCGTCTCCTCGGACCCGGTACGTGGCCCCGAGCCGCACGAGCCACTCCCGCGGTTCCTCGTCGCCGGGCACGACCAGACGGCCGTCGTCGATTCGCCCGTGGGCCCCGATGAGTTCGCGGAGGCGCGTCAATTCCTCCACGGTCAGATCGTGGAAGAACAAGTTGTGTCGCGGGTGGAGCGGGATGCCGAGGTCCCGAGACCACGCGAGGGCCTGAGGTCCGTCGACGTCCTCCCAGCCGTCCGGAAGCGCGCCGAGCTTCTCGCGCAGGAGCGCGCCGTACCACTCGAGGGAGAATGCCCCGGGCATCAAGACGTGGTTGTTCTCCAAGAACTCGCCGAAGGGCACGAGGATCTCCCCCAGATCCGCGATGACCCGGACGCGCGGCGTGAGACGTTTCGCGGCTTCCGCGTCCGTGACCTCGACGAAGTCCCCCGAATCGAGGACGACAAGCGGTCCCTCGATCCGATCACACGGCGTGACGGCGCCGGCCTTTCCCGGGCGTTCCGTCTTGATTTGCGTTCCGACCGCGATGAAGTCGTCGAGGATGTGCATCGTCGCGGGATGGAGGGCGAGGGCGGCGAGACCCGTGGCCCGCGTCCGACCGTATCGGAGCCGCAGGCCGCCGGGCCGACTCGGATGGCAGAGGACCGGCCGGCCCGCGACGATGTTCTGGATGAACACATCGCTCGGCTCGACACCCAATTCGTCTTTTGTGTCCTCGGGCCGCGACTCCTTCTGCGCGAGGTATTCGTCGATGAACTCCCATCCGTCGATCCGGAGTTTCTTCACGTGCTTCTGGATCTTCGGCGCCTTCAGGCACATCCCGTCCGCGATTACGAGGCACGCGCCGCCGCGGATCCGGTTCGTCTCGATCCGCGGGAGGTCGCGATGCCCGCTGATCTCCGCGTCCTCGGTGCCCTCTCCGTCGATCGCGACGGGACAGTTCGACACGATGAGCGAGATCTCCTCGTCGGAGGGCGTGTACTGGAGGTGTTGGGCCTGGCGGTACAGCGGGATTTCCTCCTTGAAACGCTCGACCTCCTCTCGCGTCGGCACGTACCGTCCGATGCCGAGCTCCCGCCGCACGAGGTCGGCGATCAGCACGCTCAACCCCTGGCCAGTGCCGCCCGCCGAGCGGATCGGACCGGCGTACGACAGGTCGACGTACGAAGTGCCGTCCCGGTTCCGCTTGATCTTGACGCCGGCGAGGCCTTCGAGCGGCGCGACGAGAATCCCTTCCGTCAGGATCGCGAGGCCGACCCGAACGGCGCGCTCGACCGCTTTCTCCTTGCTCGTCGCTGGCCGCAGGGCCATTTCCTTCGCGACGAGAATCGCCAGCTCTTCCCGGTCGTGAGTCTTCGCCAGCTCCCGGATCCGACGCGCGACGCCCTCGACCTCGTAGTGCTCGAGGAGGCGTTCGACGCGGGAGGCGAGGTCGTCCGTCAGCGGGATCTCCACGTCCAGCTCCGGATCGTAACCCCGCGTCCGCGCGGCCCGGGCGACCGCGTACGTCGCCTCGACCTGCTTCAGCAGGCCCGCGAAGTAGCCGCGGACCTCCTCTGAAGCAATCGGTGTGCCCATTCCATCCCTTCGAGAGCGCGAGCGGCGGGTCGTATCCGGGGTATCTCGTATATGTCTTTGTGTCGCGTGACGCGCGGACGCGCGAATCTTCACGTGTGAAGCTTTATCGCTCTCGAATGTCGTGAACGCACCGGCGATGTTGCAGGTCAAGAATCCGGACGCGTTCCAAGAGTCGGTCGTGCAAGCGGCCGAACCGACCGTGGTCATGTTTTGGGCGACCTGGTGTCCGTTCTGTCGGCGGTTCAAACAGGAGTTCGAGAAGCTCGCGGCAGGGCGACCCTGGCGCTTCGCGGCCGTGTACCTTGACGACGAAGACAATCCACTCTGGGAGGATTATGCGGTCGACGTCGTTCCGACCCTCGCGCTGTTTCGCGGCGGGAAGGTCGTCGACCGACTGGACGGAATCCTCGGCTACGGGATCGACCAGAAGATGGTCGACGAGTTCGTCCGCCGGCTCCAACCCGAACTCGCGTGAGCATTCGATTTCGTGCCTGATTCTCAGGTCGGCACGTTTATCGGCCTCCCGCCAGGATGAAATCGCGTGCGTAAGATTCGGAGTGGAATCTACGGACTCAACCCGCTTTTGGACGGCGGCGTCAACGAGAACAGCACGACCGTTGTCATCGGCCGATCCGGCGCGGGCAAGACCACCCTCGCCACGCAGTTCATCCGCCGCGGCTTGCAGGACGGCCAGGAAGGCGTCTTCGTCTCGCTCGACGAGAACAAGGAACAGATCATCCGAGAGGCGGTCGAGATGGGCTGGTCCGACATCCTCGATTATCTCGACAACGAGCTCCTCGTCTTCATCGACGCATCCGGCCGAGAGTTTTCGAATTTCATCCGCAAGGAACTGCCGGCGTTTGTCGCGGACTGGAAGGGCAGCAACGCCCGAATCGTCGTCGACCCGCTCACGCCGGTCCTCTGGTCGACGAAGGACCTGTACGAGCAACGGGACCTGATTGGCTACATGTTCAAACAGACGCGAAAGGTCGGGACCGTCCTCTGCACGCTCGAGGAGCATGGCCCGGGGGACCTCGCGGGTCCCGAGACCGTAATCCCGATGTACCTGGCGGACTGCGTCGTCCACCTGAAGTTCAACAGCGACCACGCGAATCCCTCGCGGCTCCTGAACATCATCAAGTGTCGCAACAGCCGCCACAGTCCATCGGCGCACGCGTTCCAGATCGTCCGCGGCCTCGGGATCGTGATCGAAGGCGTCGATGGCCGAAAGCCCGTCTCGGCGAAGGCTCCGTCCCAGCTCCGGCAACTCCTGCTCACCCACTCGATGCCGAAGAACGTGCGCGACGCGCTCGAGAAATCCTTGGACGGACTCACGGACGACGACTTTCGCAGCCTGAAGCCGGAGCAAGTCCTCGACCTGATTATCCAGGAGTATCAGGGGGCGTGACGTGGCCCGCGGGCTGGGTCGTGCCCTCCAGCGGGCCGTGTCCCGGGAAGGGACCGATGTCGACTTGGAAGGCGAGGGCCGCAGCCTCGCGAACGCGCGGCGGCGACACGTGTTCCGCTACCTCTGCCTTCGACCGTGCGCCCGGATCGGAGACATCAGTCGGGACCTGAAGATGTCACCCGCGACCGTGCGCTGGCACACGTGGGACCTCATCGAGAACCGATACATCCAGTCGGAAGGCGTGAGCGTCTTTCCCGCTGGACTCATCGATCCGCGGGACGTGCCGCTCTTTGCGGCCCTTGCCGCGGCCGGTCGAGCGGCGGTCCTCGCTGGCGTGTCCGATGTCCCGGGCCTCTCGTTCCAGGAGATCGCGTCCCGGGTGAGGCTCACCCGACAGTCCGTGAGCAAGGTCGCCTCGGAACTCGTCGAATTCGGTCTCGTGCGCATCCTCGATGACGGGCGCTTCCGCCGCGTTGAGCCGACCGATCTCCTTGCCCGGAAGCGCGAGGCGAACCGGGCCCGCGCCGAGGCGTTCGGGGAGGCGCTCCTCCGGCGACTCTCGGGCGAAGGCCTGGCGCCGGAACTCGTGCGACGCGAGGAGACGACCCTGCTCGTCCGGTTTGGCACGGGCGCCCACCGGGTCCTCTTGGAGATCCCGGTGGATCCCTACGAGACCTCTTGGAAGGCGTCCGTCTGAAGGCCATGTTAACGGATTGAATAGACGGCGTGATACGGACGATACAACGCGCTTTAAGTAGCACGTGGACCCCCATTCGACGATGGACGAGAGCTATCTCGAGTGGCTGATCGGACTCCCGGGATTCGGCGAGGCAAAGGCTCGGCGGATGGCCGAGCGGTTCCCCTCGTTCGAACAGCTGCGGGCCGCGACCCGTGAACAACTATCCTCGGTCGAAGGCGTCACGTCTGGGGACGTCGAGAAGCTCCACAATCTCCTTTCGGACGGTTCCGGACGGGACGCATCGGGTGAGCTCTTCCTTTGTCCGCAATGCGGCTCCTTCGCCGGGAGCACGGCGAAATCGTGCCCCTTCTGCGGCGTCGAATTCGAGGTCTCGGCAGATTCCGGTTTGTCGGACCGGATCGAGGACTTCGTCGCTGAGGAAGACGCTCCGGCCCGGATGTGTCTCACCTGCGGTGCAGGGATGGGCCGTGAAGCGACGAAGTGCGACGTCTGTGGACGTTCGTACACTCCCGAAGAGGTTTCGATACTCCCCGGATTCCAGCCCGACCTCGACGAGAGCGCGCCGTTTTGTTCCCGCTGCGGCGGATACCTGTTCTCCGATGAGACCGAATGCGCGATCTGCGGCACGTCGGTCGCATCGACGAAGCCGATCGGGCCTTCAGTCAACGCGAAAGGCGTTGTGAAAGACTTCCTGACGCGCTGGCAACGGGTGGCCCAGGCTGAACCGGCTCTCTCCGAGTCGGACCGGCTCCAGGAAGAACTCGAGCACTACGACCGCCTCCTCGATACGGACTCGACGCTGGAGAGGGCCTGGGTCAATCGGGCGAAGATCCTCGAGAAGTTGGGCCGGTCGAAGGAAGCCGCGGACTCGCTCTCGAAGGCCGCCGACCTGAACCCGGCGAAAGACGACGAATATCGTCTCGAAGTCCAAAACATTCTGCGCGCCTCGGTCGATGCATCCGCCCTCCCGGCTCGTTGGCGCCAACCGGCCGCCACGGCCGCGCCGAAGGTCGCCGAGACGCGACTCGTCGAGGCTCTCACCCACTACGATTCCCTCCTCCGCGCGGACCCCTCTTTGGTCGTGGCTTGGAGGACGAAAGGCGAGATCCTCGACCGACTCGGACGCCCGGACGAGGCCCGAGCGTGTTTCGAGCGCGCGGACCTGCTCGAGCGCGCGGAAGGCCGATCCCTCCAGGCAGCTGCCTCCGGCCTGCGATCCAGCGGACTGGCGACCCCCCGTCCCGTCGGCTCCGGCCACGTGAACGGCCGGGTCAACGGCACGCGCTCGGGGCGGACGAACGGACGCACGAACGGCCGGACGAACGGGCGTGTCAACGGTCTCGCGGAAGGCCGTGTGAATGGATTGACGACCGGAGCCGTCAACGGATTCACCTTCGGCAAAGGGGCCACGAACGGTCTGGTCAACGGCAATGGATTCACGAACGGCCGCCGCGGACGCTACGGTCCCCCGCGGATTCCCGCGCAACCCCACTGGTCCCGATCCGTCGTCGGCATCGCCGCCGTCGTGGCGCTGATGGTCATCGTCCCGATCCTGGCGAGCATGCTGTCTCCTTCGCCGGGTGGGCCGTCGCCAATCATCCGGATCGACGGGGACTTCAGTGACTGGGCGAAGTTCCCGACGTACTCGATCAACCCGACGGGCGCAATCCAGAATCCGGCCGTGAATCTCCAGGCGATCAAGGTCGCTGCGCAGGACCAAGAGCTGTTCGTGTACGCCCGGGTCCAGGGTCTGCTATTCCAAGGCGCTGCCGCGAACGAGACGGACAGTTTGTTCGTGTTCCTCGACCAGGACAACAACCGCTTGACTGGCTATCCGATCGGGGATCTTGGGGCGGACGCGATGGTCGAGGTGACCGGATGGCAAGACTATCGCGGGATCCAACACCAGGTCACAAGTTACCTGTTCGACGAGTCGGTGACCCCTCGGTCGAATGATTGGAACCGGTTCCGACCCGGGGGATCCGCGGTGGCGGCGTTCAGCGGCTCGCAGCTCGAACTGCGTACCTCGGTCAGCAATCCCGGGCGGACCCGAGTCCTTGTGTATTCAGCCGATAACCTCGGAGAACGTGCCCCCGCAGACGGCTCCGTTCAAGTGGGCCGAGCGACTCTGATCCTCGGCCAACAGACGATGGCGCCGGACATCGTCCTGAGTCCGAACATCACCATGCTTCGAACCACCCTGACCCCGATGGGCGGCGTGACATCGCTGACGTCATTGAACCTGACACGCCTCGGAAGCTCCACCGACCCAGTGAATCTCTCTGTCTACCAGGACGATGGCAACGGGGTCCTCGACTCCGCGGACAGGTTGCTCGCGGTCGCCGCGATGCCCGGGACCTCGGCAAGTTTCACCCTAAGCGAAAGCATTGCCTCTCCCGCGGTCCTGTGGGTCGAGGCGCGTTGGGCCAACCTCACGCCGACATCGACGTTTGGGCTGTCGATCGCGGGAGCGGGCTCGAATGGGACCGTGAGCTTCCGACCTCCGGAGATCGGCCTCGTCTATCTCGGAGCCGCGCCGACGAGTCTGAAGGTCGATGGCGCCTTTGGAGATTGGCGCGGTCGGCCGTACGGCCAGGATGCACTCGGCGATGTGACGAACCAGACCGGTGGGCTGCAGTACGATGCGAACGTAGACCTGCTCGCGACCGCGGTCGACGTAGCGTCCAACTTCACCGGCTACGTCCGTGTCGATGGCCGGCTCCTTGGCGGCGAAGACATCCCGACGACTCGGATTCGAACATATCCCGGCCCTCCGGCGACCAACGTGACCGTGGCGCCTCAGCCTCCAGCCGAAGGCGACGATGTCGTGGATGCGTTCATCGACTCGGACAACTCGAGCGCAACGGGCCTATGGTCCGATGTCCAAGGCAACGCCTATGGATTCGACTACGCGATTGCGGTCATCGGACGGAACGGCGCGGTGAATTCGAGCGGCCTCTACGCGTTCGCGCCCGGGACCGCTAACCCCTGGACTTTCGTTCGACCGGTCGCGGTTGCGTTCGACGCCCACCGCATGGAGTTCGCAGTCAACGCGACGGCCATGAACCTGACCGCAGGGTATCGGGTGGTCTACCTCGCCTCCGACTGGAGGCTCGGATACGATGTTGCGCTGCCCGACGCCGCCGTCGCCCGATTCCCGATCGCAGCCCAGGCCGCGACGAACGCGGTGATCAACGAGGTCTCGCCCCAGCCGAACCCGGAGTGGGTCGAGCTGGCGAACCCGACGGCGACTCCGATTTCTCTGAACGGCTGGAACCTCGCCCTGGTCCGCGGGAACCAGATCAACGTCATCTTCACCTTCACGACGCAAACCCTCGGCGCGTGGGGATCGGGGCTCGAGTATCTCTTGGCGGCTCTGCCCACCAACTCCTTGCCGAACGGGAACGCTCAGCTCCTGTTGCGGCAAGGCACGACCATCGTCGACCAGACGGCGTACTCTCCGAGCGTCGGAAGCGGCCAGACGTGGGCGCGGTTCAAAGACCCAACCACGGGGAAGCCGATGGACACGAACAACGACGCGGCCGACTTCTACGTCTCGTTGTCGCCGTCTCCAGGACGGGCGAACGATCGCCACCGCCCGACGATCACGGTGGTCAAGACGGGCAGCCGGACCGTCGCCGCGCCCGGCCAGATGATCACCTATACGTTGTATTATAACAACACCGACACCGGGATGGCGAAGACGACCTGGATCAACGACACGTTGCCCTCCGGTGTCGTCTACTCGTCCTCGAGCGTTCCGTACAGCTACATCATCGGCCCGACGTACGGGTGGATGTTCACGAACGTGATGCCGGGGGCCCACTCCTTCACGGTCGCGGTCCAGGTGGCCGCGACGACGACCGATGGGCAAGTCCTTCGCAACACCGTCACCTTGGACTACACCGACCAGCTCTCGCGGCCCCTTCCGAGGAGCCGAGGTTGGGCGAACACGACCGTGTCGCGGCCGACGATTACGGTCGTGAAGACGACGAGCCCGGCGAACGCGAAAGCCGGGGACCTCGTGACCTTCCGGATCTATTATAACAACACAGGCTCCGTTGCCGCGGGCACAGTCACGATCAAGGACTCATTGCCGACCGGCTTCGACTACATCGGGGCGACGCCCGCGCCGACCTGGAACAACGGGCGCACGTTCTACTGGAACTTCACGAACGTCGCGCCGGGCCCGCACAGCCTCACGATGACCGCACGCGTAAACGCGAGTTTCAGCGGCACGCAGCTCGTGAACTGGGCGTTCCTCAACTACACGACGGTCGGCGGGTATCCGCTGATCGGGAGCACGTCCTCCGTCACCGTCTCGATCCCCGAGCTCTCCGACATGATGTTCGTCGCGGTCGTCCCGGTCATCATCCTCGGACTGAAGGTCCGGGCGAAGCGCCGCTCGAAGGAATAGAGAGAGTGGCTGACAGCGTTCCAAGGACCAACGGCCGTTAGAACGGCACGGTTCGTCGTCCACCACAAGGATGGACGGCTAGCGTGCCTAGGTCGTCGGCCCAAGCCTTCCTCAAAGGAAGGCAGGCTTCGCGCAGGCTCGCGCACTGCACTACCGCAGGGAACGTGGGCGGGCTTAACTTCCGGGTTCGGGATGGGACCGGGTGTATCCCCGCCGCTTTGGCCGTCAAACCACTGCTGAGACGGCCGAGAGAGTGCGCGGTTATATCAGGATTTCGATGGGCGATGTCTAGCGACCGAGGCCGAACACCGCAAGGAGGAGGTTCCCCGCGAGGAAGGCGAGCAAGAATCCGATGAGGAGCGGGAGCATGAACGGGGTCTTCGGAGTCACCCAGGCCCGATCGACGCCCGCGGCGCGTAGGCGGGCGATGTCGTCGGCGGGATCATGGCCGCGCTTCGGGAACAGGACGAGGACGTGTTCTCCTCGCGGCGTGATTTTCTCCATGAGCCACGCGTGGGCCGGGAACGGATTGAGTCGGGCTCGGTAGCCGAGGAACGCCTGTGGGATCGCGACATCTCCCCGGAGCGCATTGAAGACGAACAGCACGATCGGGATCGCCAGTGACACGATCGCGGCGTCGACCCAGACGACCAACGAGAACGGGAAGACGATCCGCAAAGTCGAATCCACCCGCGGGTCCGGCATGAGGAGCGGAAAGGGCAGGGCATTCGAATAGGTCGGGACCAGCAGCGTGATTGCCATTAGGCCTTTAGCATCCGCCCCGCCGTGCAAGACTCGGAGTCGGTAGAGCCCTTGATACACGACGATCATGACGGGCGTCGAGGCCAACTCGGTCGTCGATCCGGTGGCCGGAACGGCCCCCGTGAACAAGAACGGCGCGATCCACATCACCCCCGCGACGAAGAACAGCGCGATTCGAACAGGCCGGGCGTGGAATCCGTCCTCCTCGGTCAGCGGGCGTCCGAAGAAGACGGCGTAAAAGAGAAGGGCCGCGGAGCCCGCGAACGACCACGCCGGCCACGGCGCGGATTCCACCACAAGTTCCGCGGCGAGGACGACGAGTCCCAGCGTTCCGAGGCCGATCCACAACGCGTCGCGGACGCGTCGCGTCCGAAGGTCGGACGCCGCGGCGACGACGAGGAAGGCGGTGCCGGCCGCGAGTCGCGTCGCCGCGAACGCGTCCACACGTCCGCATCCCAGCGTCGTTATTTCAAGGGTTGCGTGCTCCGCATCATGGGTCGCAAGACCTGCGTTTTTCTCGGTAACGACTAAATAGACCTTAACGAATAGCGCAAATCGTCGAAGGATTTTCTCGAAATCCCTCCGAGGACCGACATGATGGAGCCGCGGCGAATGAAGGTGAAAGTCTGCCTCGTGGGCGAGCACGCCGTGGGCAAGACCTCGCTGATCAAACGCTACGTCCTGAACGAGTACGACGATCGATATATCGTGACGCTCGGCGCGAAAGTCTCCAAGAAAGAACTCGCCCTCAATCCGAAAGGCGGGGACGCGATCCAGATGGACATGACGATCTGGGACATCATGGGCTCGAAAGGGTTCCGCGAGCTCCTTCGCGAGGCGTACTTCCACGGTGCGCAGGGGATCCTCGCCGTCGCCGACATCACCCGATACGACACGCTCGAGGACCTCGACTCGTGGGTCGAATCCGTGTTCCGGACCGTCGGCGAGATCCCGGTCGCGTTTGCGATCAACAAGATCGATCTGAAGGACCAAGCCGCGTTCGGTGAGGATCAGGTGAAACAGGCCACGGAAGCGTTCGAGGCTCCGTATTTCTTCAGCTCCGCGAAGACCGGCGAGAACGTCGAGCTCGTGTTCCGCACGCTCGGCGAGACGATCGCAAAGACCGCGGCGAAATCCGCATCGCAACCGTAGTCGGCCCGCAGGTCCTCGGACCTTGACGGACCCTGGCTCAACCGTTCCGGCGCACCGCCATAGGCTCAAGTAGCCGGCCCATTCTCCGCCCTCCGTGTCCGGTGCCGGACCCGCGTCGGCCTCCGTTCGCGTGCGTGTTACCCGGGACCTCGGCCTGTTCGACATCACGATGGCGGCGCTCGGCGCGATGGTCGGCGCCGCGATCTTCCTCCTGGTCGGCGCCGCGTACGCGGTCGCCGGTCCGCTCATCCTCTTGAGCCTCGCGATCGCCGCGCTCATCGCGGCCCTCGCTGGGATGGCGTACGCCGAGCTCGCGTCGGGCCGACCCGATGCCTCGGGGGGCGCGTACGTATGGGTGAGGAGTGCGTTGCCCGCGCCGAGCGGGTTCCTGAGCGGCTGGCTCTCGTGGGGCGGACACATCACCGCCTCCGCGTTGAGCGCCCTCGGCCTCGGGATTTTCATCGTCGAGCTCGTCCGTCCCTCGGCTCAATCGTCGTTTTTCGGGCCTAACCCGCTGGATGTCAGCCTCGTCGCGCTCGCCGTCCTCGCACTATCCGCGGCCGCGCACTTCGCCCGCGTTCACCTCCCGCTCCGCGCGCTCGGCCGGCTGACGTTGGGGAAGATCCTGCTAATCATCCTCGTCGCCGTCCTCGGGGCGATCTCCATCTTCCAACCCGGTCCGCCGCGGGGATTCGCGGTCGGGGCGCCGGTCTCCTCGCTCGAACTGATGCTCGGCGCGGGTGTGCTCTTCATCGCGTTCCAGGGCTTCGAGGTCGTCGCGCAGCTGTCCGACCAGGTGAAGCACCCCGAGAGCAATGTGCCGCGAGGCGTCTTCCTCGCCCTGCTCCTCGCGTTCCTCGTCTACGGGGGGTTCTTCCTCGCGGTGCTCGGTAACGTGCCGGCCGGCGCGTTGTCCGGTTGGCCTGCGTGCACGGCCTGCGTCGGCGGGTCGGAAGACATGGTCCTGTTGGGCGTTCGATATTTCCAACTCGGGCAACCGTACATACGGGACTCCGTCCTGATAATCGGGGTCGTCTCGATGTACGGCGCCCTGAACTCGAACCTGACCGCGGCGATCAAGACCTCGTTCAGCATGGCGCGTGATCGCCTCCTTCCCGGGATTCTCGCACGGATCGGGGGACGCGAAGTGCCTCCGGCCGCTGTCGCCCTCACGTTCGTCGGGGCGGGGTTCCTCGTCTTCCTGACCATCGAGACAATCGCGATCCTAGCGAGCCTCGCGTTCCTCGGTCTCTTTGCGTTCGTCCACGCGTCCGTCATCGCCTTGCGCCGGGGAGAGCGGCGGAGCGCGCCCGGTTTCCGGGTGCCGCTGGTGCCCGCGGTCCCGATGGCCGCGATTGCGTTAAACCTGGCCCTCGGTGCGCTGCTGTGGAATTACCCCGCGCGGAGAGACGCGCCGATTCCGCCCGGGACGTTCGCCATGCTCCTCGGCGGAGTCTGGCTCGCGGTCGGGCTCGCGTATCATTGGATTGGAGGCCGCCGAACCGCGGGCCGTCCGGCTTCGGCCAACGCGGCCGCGGAGGTGCGCGACATCCTGGCGACGTCGGAGGACCAGGTGGAGCTCGAGCGGTACCGCGTCTTCCTCCCGCTCCGGGAGTTTGAGGACGAGTCCCTCGTCGAACTCGGCGCACGCATCGCCCGCGCCAGGAACGCGGAGCTCAGCCTCCTCCATGTCGTCGAGATTCCTCGAAACCTCCCGCCAAAGGCGATTCGGTTCCGGTACGTGGACGACCGGATTCGCGGGCTTCAACGACTCGCTCGGATCGGCGAGCACCTCGGGGTCGACACGCGTCCCGTCGTCAAGATCGGCCACAAGGTCTACGAGATCATCCTGGACACGATCCGCGAGGAGGCGGTGAATCTCCTCGTCATGGGATGGCGCGGCGAGCGCATCGAAGGGGACCGCCGCGTCCTCGGGAGCAACATCGACTACTTGATCGAGAACGCACCGTGCGACGTCATCGTGTTCAAGACCCAAGGGTTCCGACGGCCCCTCCGCCGAATCGTCGTCCTGACGAGTCCGATCTGGAGCCTCGAAGGGATCGACGACCTCGCGTTGATCCTTGCCGCCGAGGACCATCCGGTCGTCGAAGTCGTGGCGCTCGCAAGCGATCCGTCCGAAGCTGAGCGCCTCAAACAGGAGAGCACGAGGTTCGAGGGCCGCGCCCACGAGCGCGGCGTGACGGTCGAGCCGAAGGTCATCTACTCGACCCAATGGGAATCCGAGGCGCTGCGCGAGAGCGCGGAAGCTTCGTTGCTAATGATTCGCGCGACCTCGCCCGGCGGGCTGCGGAAGTTCTCCCTCGGACCGGTGGAAGACCGGATCGTCAAGCTCGCGAAGTGCCCCGTATTGATCCTACGGAAGGGGGCCTAGGGCTCGGCGTCGCGGGAGCTCGACGCCCCGCTCATGGCTGGGTCCTCCGTGACGTCGGGGCTTCGGATCTCCCATACGATTCGAGCGGCCGCGAGCAGCATCAGGAAGGCGAGGATTCTCGAGACGGTCACATTCGTCGTGCGTTGCAAGAGGGCAACTCCGAGTCCTACACCCGCGATCCCAACCAGGCCCATGATGACCGCGAGGCGCAGCGTCCTGCGAGTGACCTGACCCATCTGGCGGTGCGTGAGGAAGCCGACGATTTGCTGCGGCAAGGACACGAGCGAGCTGATCGTCCCGGCCAAGATGGCGGGAAGACCGAAGATCAGGATGAGCGCGGGAATGCGGTATTCGCCGCCCGCGACCCCGAGCAGGCCGGACGTGAGGCCGATGCCGAGTCCGACGACCAATCCGAGCACCGCCTGTTCGAGTCCAAATGAAAACGGACCGGGCGACGGAGACTCGAACAATAGGAGCCGCAAAGCCGTCGTCACAAGGATTCCGGCGAGGAGGCCTTTGAGCCATGTCGAGGGCGTTCGGCGCGCTAGGACCGCTCCCCCGTATGCACCGGGCAAGGACCCGACCATCATCGTGGCGGCAAGGAGCAGTATGTCGAACGGTTGAGAGAGGGCGCCCCGAAGGAGGGCGGTCGAAATCCCGACGAGCACTCCCGCGAGCAGATTCCCGGCAATCGTCCAACGCACGTTCCGCAGCAAGCTCAGGAGAACGGGTGCCCGGTACTCTCCTCCCCCGACGCCGGTTACGCCCGCGACGATGCCGATCGGCAATGCCGCGATTCCGGCCACCAAATCGTCCCGGGAGAGTTTTCGCGGAATCGATACGCTCTTCATCCGCGCGGCTCCCCCATCATGCGTTTGCGGTAAGACGAAACCCTGCATAAGGACGCAGGCCATCGGTTTGGTTTGGGCATCCTACACGAGGGTGACGTCGACCGTCTCGACGCTCCCGACTCCGGGGATGGCGGCGAGGGACTGCTCCAGAAGGTCGGACCCTCCGGACGCGTCGCTCACGACCGCGATCGCGAGGATCGCCTTCAGGCCGAACGCGACGGGCTGCTCGCGCAGATCCCGCAGGGCGTCCCCGAGCGTCGAACGGACACGCGATCGGATCGACTCGAGGTCCGTGTCGGCATCGTCGGGCATGATTCGGAACGTGACCGCCACGGATCCCATCGCGCACCTCACGGCCCGGTGAACGAACAGGCCGGGCACCGATACGACACGGATTGGTCGCGGCATCGCGCGCACCGCCCGATTCGAGCTTTGCCGCAGCTCGGGCACGGGAACAAGGTCGTGCCTTTTCCCGACAGGACGGCGCCACACGACGTGCAGCGGCTCTCCGCGCGGATCACGAAACGCGGGATGAAGTGGGTCTATAAATCGTTGTGCTCCAGGGCGATCTATATCCTGTGAGCTGAATAATTATGGCCGCTCCGATTCGATTCCGCCAACGAGGTCTGCGCGCACCGCAAACTTTAATACGAAGGCTCGTTTTGGCAAACGGTCGCATGTCGCCGCCGCTAGCCGGAGGGCCCGTAGCTCAGCTAGGTAGGATGGCGAACCAACACCGTCCCTAGAAAGAGCATCCGGCTTTTAGCCGCCTTCCTTCACCGGAGAGCGGAAAGAAACCGGGTGGTCCGGGGTTCGAACGGGCCCTGCGGAGCGCGCGGGGTCCCCGAAAGTCCCCGCGGGCCCGTACGGCTCGCGCGCGCGTGGCATGCCAGGTGGAAAACGGTCGCCCAGGGAGGACCTCCCCTTGAGGTTTAACGTGTTGGAGCATCAGCTAGTACCAGAGCACCGCCTCGTGCCGGAGGAAGAGGCCGAACGAGTATTGAAGGGAATGAAGATTACCCGGGACCAGCTCCCGAAGATCCGGAAGAGCGATCCCGTGATCCAGGTCCTCGAGAAGATCGAGGGGCCCATCGACGAAGGCCGGATCATCCGCGTGACGCGGGTGAGCGGGACCGCGGGCGTGTCGGAGGCCTATCGCCTCGTCATCGGGAGGTAGGGAATGCGCGAACTCATCGATGCGTTCTTCCGAGAACGCTCCATCGTAAACCATCACATCGCCTCGTTCAACGACTTCCTTCCGACGATCGACAATCCGAATTCGCGGATGCAACGGATCGTGGACAACCTGCGGTCGTCGCCCGAGGACGAACGCCGTGGCATCATCAAGCTCGACGAAGACCGGACCGAAGGCGACGTCATCGAGATCCGAATCGGCCGGAAGCGCGACGACCGCGGACGGATCGACCTCGAGGCGAAGCCAACGATCACGCTGGGCCTGCCGGTCGTCAAGGAGGCGAACGGCGCAACGCACCCCCTCAACCCGATGGAAGCGCGCCTTCGGAACCTGAACTACACGGCCCCGATCTACCTCGATTTCACGGTCATCGAGAACGGCATCGAACGTGAGCCGGAACGGGTGCACATCGGCAACTTCCCGATCATGGTCAAGTCGAAACGGTGCCTCCTCTACAAGGAGAACATGGAGACGGAAGGGGAGCTCACCTCCGACGAGTACAAGCGCAAGCTCATCGAGATGGGCGAGGACCCCTACGACCCGGGCGGGTACTTCATCATCGGTGGGACGGAGCGGGCCCTGATCTCGCTGGAAGATCTCGCGCCGAATCGGGTCCTCGTCGAATTCAACGAGCGATACGGCCGCAAGGTCGAGGTCGCCAAGGTCTTCTCCCAGAAAGAAGGGTATCGCGCCCTCACCCTGATGGAGAAGAAGAAGGACGGTCAGCTGATCGTCAGCGTGCCGACCGCCTCCGGGCAGATTCCGCTGATCATCCTCATGAAAGCCTTGGGCATGGAGAAGGACGAGGACATCTACAACGCGGTCGTGTCGACGCCCGAGATGGCGAACATCGTCTATGCGAACATCGAGGAGTGCCAGAACAAGAAGGTCTACCCGCCGAACGGGATCTTCACGAGGGACGACGCGATCAGTTACCTCGAGAAGAAGTTCGCGACGGGCCAGGCGAAGGAATACCGGATCAAGAAGGTCGAATCGATTCTCGACCGGTCCCTCCTCCCGCACCTCGGCGACACCCGCGAGGACCGGATCAAGAAGGCGATCTTCCTCGGCCGCGTCGCGCGGACGGTCCTCGAGTTGTCCCTCGGCATGCGCCGGGAAGACGACAAGGACCACTACGCGAACAAGAGGCTCAAACTCGCGGGCGACCTGATGGAGGATCTGTTCCGGGTCGCCTTCGCGAACCTCGTGAAGGATCTCAAATACCAATTGGAGCGATCCTACGCACGGCGTCGGGAGCTGAAGATCTCCTCGGCGATCCGGCCGGATCTCCTGACGCAGCGGCTGCTCCACGCGCTGGCGACGGGCAATTGGGTCGGCGGGCGCGCCGGCGTCAGCCAACTCCTCGACCGCACGTCGAACATGAGCGCATTGAGCCATCTCCGGCGAGTCACGTCTCCGCTCACGCGGTCCCAGCCGCACTTCGAGGCGCGCGACCTCCATCCGACCCAATGGGGCCGCCTCTGTCCGAACGAGACGCCGGAAGGCCAGAATTGCGGGCTGGTCAAGAACTGCGCCCTCGTGATCGACGTGTCGGAGGGATTCCCGGAGGAAGAGGTCAAGCTCCTCCTCGCCGACCTCGGGACGAAGCAGGTCAAGGGCCAGCAGACCCAGCTCACCCGCGTGTACGTCAACGGGGATCTCGTCGGGCTCCACGAGGACCCGAAGGTGCTCGTGGCCGAGATCCGGGAGCGTCGTCGATCGGGTCTCCTGAGCCACGAAGTCAATGTCCGCTTGGACGAGAACATGGGAGAGATTATCATCAACTGCGACGAGGGCCGGATCCGGCGCCCGCTGCTCGTCGTGAAGGATGGCCACATCGTCTTCTCCCGCAAGCATGTGGACGAACTGAAGATGGGCCGCCTCCGGTTCTCCGACCTCGTCCGGAACGGGATCGTCGAGTGGATCGACGCGGAAGAGGAAGAAGACACGTTCATCGCAATCTATCCGTACGACGTGCCGAGCCGGTGCAAGGAGTGCAAGCACCCGCTGAGCCGGAACGACGTCACGTGGGCGAACATGGGGAGCCGCGACGACGAGCCCGAGCTCCTGTGCGCGCACTGCCACAAGACGTTCACGGTCAAAGCGGCGATCACGAAAGAGCACACCCACATCGAGGTCGACCCGATGGTGATCCTCGGGGTCGCCTCCGGAGTGGTCCCGTATCCCGAGCACAACTCGTCCCCGCGCGTCACGATGGGCGCCGGCATGGCGAAGCAGTCCCTCGGCCTCGGATCCAGCAACTACCGCCTGCGGCCGGATACCCGGAGCCACCTGCTCCACTACCCGGAGCAGCCGCTCGTCCAGACGGACTCGATGAAGTACGTGTCCTTCAACGAGCGGCCCGCAGGCCAGAATTTCGTCGTCGCGGTGATGTCCCACCACGGGTACAACATGGAGGACGCGATCGTCATGAACAAGGCCTCGATCGATCGTGGCCTCGGTCGCTCGTCATTCATGCGAACGTACCGCGCGGAGGAGCGCCGCTACCCCGGCGGTCAGGAAGACCACTTCGAGATCCCTTCCCCGGACGTCCGAGGCGCCCGCGCGGACCTGTCGTACGCGAACCTCACGCCGGATGATGGCCTCATCTCGCCGGAGGTCCTCGTCCAGGGCGGCGAAGTCCTGATCGGGAAGACGAGTCCGCCGCGGTTCCTCGAAGAGGAGACGGACTTCCTGACTCCGCAGAAGCGCCGCGAGACGTCCGTCACGGTGCGGCACGGGGAAAGCGGTTGGGTCGACTCTGTCATGCTGACGGAGAGCGAGAACGGCTCGAAGCTCGCGAAGGTGAAGGTGCGCGACCTCCGGGTCCCGGAGCTGGGCGACAAGTTCGCGTCGCGCCACGGGCAGAAGGGCGTCATCGGGCTCATCGCTCCGCAGGAAGACATGCCCTTCACCGCGCAAGGCATCATCCCGGACCTGATCATCAATCCCCATGCGATTCCGTCCCGGATGACCGTGGCCCACGTCCTCGAGCAGATCGGCGGGAAGGTCGGCTGCCTCGAAGGTCGGTTCATCGACGGCACGCCCTTCTCCGGCGAGCGGGAGGAGGCGATGCGAAACGCCCTCGTGGAGAACGGCTTCCGGTCGAACGGCAAGGAGATCCTGTACGACGGCCGCACGGGCCGCATGATCCCGGCGGAGATTTTCATCGGCGTGATCTACTACCAGAAGCTCCACCACATGGTCTCCGGCAAGCTCCACGTCCGGTCGCGCGGCCCGGTGCAGATCCTCACGCGGCAGCCGACGGAAGGACGGTCCCGCCAGGGCGGCCTGCGGTTCGGCGAGATGGAACGGGATTGCCTGATCGGCCATGGCGCCGCCATGGTGATCAAGGACCGCCTCCTGGACGAATCGGACGGGACGATCCAATATGTGTGCGGCAACCCGGACTGCGGTCACTTCGCGATCAAGGACCGGAAGGGGAACCTCCGATGTCCGGTCTGCGAGAACACGTCGAAGATCTATCCCGTCCAGACGTCGTATGCGTTCAAACTCCTGCTCGACGAACTCCTGTCCTTGGGGGTCGTCATGCGTCTGCAGCTGGAGGACATGCGATGATGCCATCAATGAGGGGGGTCACGAAGCGAATCCAGGCGATCAAGTTCGCTCTCCTGAGCCCCGATGAGATTCGCCGGATGTCGGCGACGAAGATCATTACGGCGGACACGTACGACGACGATGGGTTCCCGATCGACATGGGCCTGATGGATTCCCACCTCGGGGTCATCGAGCCCGGTCTCCGGTGCAAGACGTGCGGCGGTAAGGTCGACGATTGCCCGGGCCACTTCGGGCACATCGACCTCGCGATGCCCGTGATCCACGTCGGGTATGTGAAGGACATCAAGAAGCTCCTCCAGGCGACCTGCCGGAAGTGCGGACGCCTGCTCCTCACGCGCCAACAGGCGCAAGAGTACATGGCGGAGATGGAACAGGTCGAGGAGCTCGGCGGCGACGTGACGGAGGTCGGCTTCGTCACGAAGGAGACCGCGCGGGAGGCCCAGAAGCGCCAGCGCTGTCCCCATTGCGGTGAAGAACAGGGGAAGGTCACCCTCGACAAGCCGACGACGTTCCGCGAGGACGGACACAAGCTCACCCCGAAGGAGGTGCGCGAGCGCCTCGAGCGGATCCCGAACGAGGACCTCCGAGTCCTCGGGATGAATCCGGAGGTCGCGAGGCCGGAGTGGATGGTCTTGACCGCGCTGCTCGTCCCGCCCGTGACCGTTCGTCCGTCGATCACCCTGGAGAGCGGAGACCGCTCGGAAGACGACCTCACGCACAAGCTCGTCGATGTCCTGCGGATCAACCAGCGTCTCCGCGAGAATCGGGATGCTGGCGCGCCCCAGCTCATCGTCGAGGACTTGTGGGAGCTCCTTCAGTACCATGTGACGACGTACTTCGACAACCAGACGTCGGGCATCCCGCCGGCGCGGCACCGGTCCGGACGTCCGCTCAAGACGCTCGTCCAGCGGTTGAAAGGCAAAGAAGGCCGCTTCCGTTCGAATCTGTCCGGCAAGCGCGTGAACTTCAGCGCCCGGACCGTGATCTCCCCGGACCCGATCCTATCGATCAACGAGGTCGGGGTCCCGGTCGAGGCGGCCCGCGAGCTGACGGTCCCCGTCCATGTCCAGTCGTACAACCAGGAGATCGTGAAGCAGTGGGTCAAGCGAGGTCCGACCCCTCTCGGTCCCCTGGGAGAGTATGCGCCGGGCGTGAACTACGTCATTCGACCGGACGGCCGGCGGATCCGTGTGACGGAAAAGAATGCGGAAGTCGTCGCGGAAGCCGTTGAGATCGGCTACACCGTCGAGCGGCAACTCGTGGACGGCGACATCGTGCTGTTCAACCGGCAGCCCTCGCTGCACCGGATGTCGATGATGGCCCACGAGGTCCGCGTCATGCCCCACAAGACGTTCCGTTTCAACCTCGCCGTCTGTCCGCCGTACAACGCGGACTTCGACGGCGACGAGATGAATCTGCACGTGCTGCAGAGCGAGGAGGCGCGCGCGGAGGCCCGAGTCCTCATGCGCGTGCAGGAGCACATCCTCTCCCCGCGGTTCGGCGGCCCGGTCATCGGCGGCATTCACGATCACATCTCCGGCTCGTTCCTCCTGACCCACAAGGAGAGCAAGTTCACCCGGGAGGAGGTCACGTTCATCCTCACCAAGATCGACATGCGGGACCTTCCGCCGCCGGACATCAAGAAAGGCGGGAAGGAGTTCTGGTCCGGCAAGGCGCTGTTCTCCGCGATCCTGCCGAAGAACCTCAGCATGACGTTCAAGTCCTCGATCGCGCCGAAAGGCGACATCGGCTTGAAGGAGCTGAAGGAGGAAGACTCGCTCGTCGTGATCAAGAACGGCGTCATCGCGTCCGGCACGATCGACGAGAACGCGATCGGCGCCTTCAAGGGCAAGATCGTGGACAAGCTGGCCCGGGACTACGGCCCGGACGCCGCGCGGGAGTTCATCGACCGAGCCACGAAGATGGCGATCGGCGCGATCATGATCCGCGGCTTCACGACCGGCATCGACGACGAGGACATCCCGGAAGAGGCGAAGAAGCAGATCACGGACGTCTTGAAGACCGCGATCGAGAAGGTCGAGGACCTCGTGGAGTCCTACAAACGGGGCGAGCTCGAGCAGATGCCCGGCCGGTCCCTCGAGGAGACGCTCGAGGTCGAGGCGATGAAGATCCTCGGCCGCGCGCGCGACCAGGCCGGCCAGATCGCGGGCAAGCACCTCGGCATCGAGAACAGCGCGGTGATCATGGCCCGATCCGGCGCTCGCGGGTCGATGCTCAATCTCTCCCAGATGGCCGGATCGATCGGGCAGCAGGCGGTCCGTGGCGAACGCCTGAGTCGCGGCTATTGGAACCGCACGCTCCCGCATTTCAAGAAGGGCGATCTCGGCGCGGAGGCGAAGGGCTTCGTGAAGTCGTCGTACAAGAGCGGTCTCCACCCGACGGAATACTTCTTCCACGCGATGGGCGGACGGGAAGGCCTCGTCGACACCGCGGTGCGAACGTCGCGGTCGGGGTACATGCAGCGCCGCCTGATCAACGCCCTCGAGGACCTGAAGGTCAAGGAAGACGGCACGGTCCGGAACACGGCGGACACGATCATCCAGTTCAAGTTCGGAGAGGACGGCGTCGATCCGTCCCGCAGCGTCCAGGGGCGCGCGGTCGACATCGATGACATCTTGCAAGAAGTCCTCGGCGAGGAGCCGTCGTGGAAGGAACGGCTCCGCGAGCAGGAGATGGCCTCGTACGGCCTCACGGAGAAGGACATGTATGTGGAGATCTCCGAGGAAGAGGTCGAGGTCGAAGAGGAAGAGCCTCCGTCGGAGGAATGACGATGGCCCGAGCGACGACGATTCAGGCGCTGCGGAACCGCGGGATCTCGAAGAAGACCGCGGAGATCCTGGCCGACGCCGGCTTCACCTTGGAGAAGCTCGCGGCCTCGAAGCCGGAGCGCCTCGCGAAGTTCATCCCGAAGAAGGAGGCCGAGAAGGTCCTCAAGAAACTCGGCACGGCCCCCGCGGAAGCGAAGCCGGCGCCGAAGCGCGAGAAGGCCAAGCCCGCGGCCCGCGCCCGGAGGCCCTCGGCGAAGGCGGCCGAGGCGGAGCCGGAAGCGCCGCTCACAATCCCCGTGAAGGCGCCGCCGCTCTCGGCGGGCGAACAGGAGATCCTCGACGGGTTGAAGGAGATCGGACGATGGCTCCCCCGGTTTGTCGTGACGGAGCTCTCGAAGAAACTCCATGGTCTCAAGCTGAGCAAGAAACGCCTTCAAGAGGTCCTCCAGCGAATCTGCGAGAAGTTTGACCTCCACGCGATCGACGCGAACGAGTCCGCGGGAATCGTGTCCGCGCAGTCGATCGGGGAACCGGGCACGCAGATGAGCCTGCCGTACGAGGAGAAGGTAATCGTCCGCGATGACGGCCGGGTCCGGGTCGTTCCGATTGGAGTCCTCGTGGATGGGCTCATGTCTCGACACCCGACGGATCGGGATGGCTCGACCGAGTGGTGTGACCTCCCCCACGGCCACCGCCTGGAGGTCCCGAGCCTCACCGCCGAAGGAAAGGTCATCTGGAAGCCCGTCCAATCGGCCAGCCGTCACCTTCATCGGAATCCGCTCCTGCGGATCCGGACCCGCCTAGGCCGAACCATCACCGCGACCGCGAACCATTCGTTCGTCACCCGCCGCAACGGTCACATCGAACCAATCCTCGGCTCGGAATTGCGCCTCGGCGACCGCGTCCCTGTCCTGCGGCGGTGGTCGGTGCCCTCGCAGGCTCAGGAGCTCGACCTCGAGGAATTCCTCCCGAAAAATCGATATTGGCATGGGACCGAGCTGGCAAAGGCGAGAGCCCTGGGCGCGCGGTGGCGCAGAGGATACGGCCGGGACTTCGTCGTTCCGGTCGGCGTCAATGCACTCGCGCGACACCTTGCGGGCCGCTCCCAGTTCGGGATTGACGATGGGTTCGTGTACCCCATCCAAAACCACGGCCGAGCCAAGGTTCCGGAGAGAGTTCCTCTGGACGCATCGATCGGCTGGCTCCTGGGCGCCTACCTTTCGGAAGGCTGGGCGGCCCACTATTACGTCAACATCTCGAATACCGATGAAAGTTTCCTCCGGAAGACCCGTCGAGTCGCCGAGTCGTTCGGAATCGGTTACGGCGAGTACGACAACACCCGGGGCTTTGCGAAGGGGCACGACCTGCATCTTCGTTCGGTCGTCCTCTCGGAGTTCCTCCGATCGGCCTGTGGCCACGGATCCGCGCAGAAGCGAATTCCGGAATTCGCGTTCGGGGCTAGCGACGCTTGCGTGGCCGCACTCTTGCGGGCGTACTTCGACGGGGACGGCAACGTATCCGTTGATCGCGGTGCGATTCGAGTCAGCTCAAACTCCGCCGAGCTTATCGACGGAGTGGCGCTCCTCCTTGGTCGGTTTGGGATTGTTTCGAGCAAAGGACAGACCGGGAAGCAGTACACCCTCTGGATTCCACAGCATTACGCCGAAGCGTTCCGGGCCGCCATCGGTTTCGAGTCCGCGCAGAAGAGGACCTTGCTGGACCGGCTCTGCGCGAAGCCCAGTCGTGCATTCACCTACGACGGACTCGACATGATCAGCGGATTTGGGACCATCTTGCGGGACGTGTCCTGGAAGCTTCGACTCTCGACGCGTGACGTGAACAACTTTGCGCGTCGGCAGCGAGTCGGACGGAGGACCCTTGCTCGACACATCTTGCGGTTCGAGGCCCGGGCGAAGCAAATCGGAGTGAACGTGGACCACGAGCTCCGAACGCTTCGGTCTCTGGCGGACGAGGACGTCCTCTGGGACGAGATTCTTGAGGTCCAGGTCACCCCGGCTCCTTCCGATGCGGTCTATGATTTGTCGGTGCCCGGTCTTGAGACATTCACGACATCGGAAGGCGTCGTGACCCACAACACAATGCGGACCTTTCACTACGCGGGCGTGGCAGAGATGAACGTCACGCTCGGACTCCCGCGGCTGATCGAGATCGTCGACGCGCGGCGCGTGCCATCGACCCCGATCATGGAGCTGTATGTCAAGTCGGGTCACACGGATCTCGAGCGGATGCGAAAGATCGCGACCGAGATCGAGATGACCTCCCTCGAGGACATCGCCTCGATCGAGACGGACCTCGTGAACATGCGGGTCCTCGCATATCCGGACGATCACCGCATGAAATCGCGGGGCGTCACCTGGCCGGAACTCGAGGAGAAGCTGAAGAAACTCGGCGAGATCCAAGAGGTCCGGCGCCAGGTCGGGAACGCGGAGAAGAAGGCGAGGGCGCTCGTCGTCGAGGCCGGGGAGCCGTCGTTCAAGAAGCTCCAGCGCCTCGTCGAACAGGTCCGCATGATGAAGATTAAGGGAATCGACGGGATCTCGCGCGCGATCATCAAGAAGCGCGGCGAGGGCTACGTCATCTACACGGAAGGATCGAATCTCTCGAAGATCCTCGAGCTCCCGTACGTCGACGCATCGAGGACCACCACGAACTCCGTCCAGGAGATCTACGAGGTCCTGGGCATCGAGGCCGCGAGGAACGCGATCGTGAACGAGGCGTACAACACGCTCCAGGAGCAGGGCCTGACCGTGGACATTCGCCACATCATGCTCGTCTCCGACATGATGACGAACGACGGGGATGTGAAGGCGATCGGCCGCCACGGCATCTCCGGACGCAAGTCGTCCGTGCTCGCGCGGGCCGCGTTCGAGATCACGGCGCACCACCTGCTGCGGGCCGCGATCACGGGCGAGGTGGACTACCTCGACGGCGTCGCGGAGAACGTGATCGTGGGCCAGCCCGTCACCCTCGGCACGGGCGCGGTCAACCTGATCTACAAGCCGCCTCCGGGGGCCCCGAAGCCGACGGCCGTCGCCAAGCCGAAACCCGCCGTGACGCCTCCGGCCCCCATTCCGCCCCCCGAGCAGCCCCTGGAAGAGGTCGTCCCGT
>Ga0209237_1000068_pt1 | contig 45149 bp, 53 predicted proteins | sample GraSoi013_1_40cm_2_FD_185820 | JGI IMG/M metagenome (GOLD analysis project Ga0209237, IMG submission 185820) | Grasslands soil microbial communities from the Angelo Coastal Reserve, California, USA - Sample 10_02_2013_1_40cm (SPAdes) (version 2) | ecosystem: Environmental > Terrestrial > Soil >...
TACCATTCACAAGTGACAGGAGTTCGCCGAGCGTTAATGAGTTCTCGCCGAAGTTGTACTGTGGGAACATTGTCGTGATGTCTCGAGCGACGCCTGCAGCCTGAGACTTGTATTGTGACCTGAGGTCCACTAGGAAGAGCGGGGCCGTGTCGCTCCCTGCAAAGTACTCTCGTTGGGAGGCGAACGATACCACCACCGAATCACTTGCAAAGTGTTCTCCGAACTGGATATACTGTAGAACTGGACCGGTGAAAACTCCTGCAACCGTAAAGGGTACAGTGGAGTTGGTGTTGTTAACTGTCGAGTTTCTTGTCAGAATCGAGAGCTGGTCTCCTACGACGACACCAAGCTTGGATGCTAAGGAATCTGGAATCAGAAGCGATCGGTTATCGGCAACGAGCCGAGAGTAGACTTGGGAAACGGTCGGCGAGTTTACGAAAGTGTAGGAGATGATATTTGGGAAAACTGACGGGTCCACGGCGAGAATCCCGATACTGCTGTTTCCACTCTTTCCGAGTGCTTTCGCGGGATGGTCGCTGGGAGAGAGAGGTGTCGCACTAGCAACTTGCGTTATTCTTATGAGGTTGCTAGTGAAGCTAATCGGAATTGACTGATTCGCAACTAGTATGATGTCGGCCCCAAGCGCCTCTTGGATTCCCTGCTGGAGCGCCTCCTGGACGCCGCTCTGGATCCCCCCTATCATTATGGCGAAGCTGAGTGTTATCGCAATCATCCCAAATGATACCGTGCTGCGCAATAGTCTCCTTCTGCCGCTCCGCGACGCAACATACCGGACCGTTCTAGATGCGGGGAACACGAGCAACATGATTGCTCGGCCAGTTCTTCCGAAAAAGACCGCTCCGAGGAGGATGAGGCCGATTGGGACGAGTATCACGTCCAAGTAGGCGATGTGGAATGGTGTGAGTCGGAGCGACTCACTTGCTCCCAGCCCGAGCAAAACAATCCCCGTTAGACTGACTCCTGAGAGGGGTAGCTGTCTCCTCTCGTTCCTGGCTGAGGGTCTAATCGCCTGAATTATGTTTATTCTGCTCGCGGAGATTGCTGGATAAAGAGCTCCCGCGAAGACGGCCGAGAATCCAGCGACTAGACCGGTGATAGCAATGCTCGGAGTTAACTCGGCGACCGGGAGGCTTGGAACGTTGAACGTGGTCTCGAAGACTGATGTGAACAGTCGAGCTAGCCCAAGGCCGCCGAGTATTCCTGCGATTGTGCCCAGGGCTCCAATTAGAAGTCCCTCGGCAAGGAAGATTCTGAAAATCTGGCTTCGAGAACTGCCAACGGCACGCATTATTCCGATCTCATAGGTTCTCTCCATAACTGTCATGAATAGAGTGTTGAAAACGATGAAAGAGCAGACGACGAGCGAGATAGCGATCATGACATTCAATCCTATTTGGAAGCCAGCAGTCTGGGCGCTAATGCGCTGGACGGCCTCCGCCTTTGGAGCGCTCACATCGTAGAGCGGGAGCAATTTCTGAAGATCATTCTCGACCAGCAATGCCTTGGTGGAGTCGTAGAGGCTTGCGTAGATGTGAGTGATCTGTCCGCCTAAGCCAAGGTCCGATTGCAAGTCTGGTAGGTACATGTAGATAGATGAGCCGAGATTTCGAAGGGGATAGTTGATCCCTGCGACTCGCAGAGGTAACGGTTTGATGTTACCCTGTGATGTTAGAGTGAATATTTCGAAAGTTGAGTCGACGCTTAGTCCATACTTCTCAGCTAGTATGTTATCGACTACAGCCTCACCAAAAGAGACTCTTGACGATCCAGTGATGTTGAAGGTGGCATAGTCGAAATCAGTCTTCGGATCAACCCCTACCATGAAGAATGTAGTGTTGGACGCGGAATTGCCGATCGCTCCGAGCCAGTTGAGCCTTTGAGTGGCTTGCCGGACCAAAGGATCGCTCAACACTTTGCTGAGAGTCTGATTCGGGTAGAACGGAGCCTCGGTGCCGTAAGTCACTACTATGTCCGTTGCCCCCCAAAACTTGTTGATGTAATTGTCGAACTCGCCAAGGGCGCTGGCGGTTGCCATGTTGATTCCTACAAGAAGAGCGACACCAAGGAATACAGCCGCAATGGTAAGGATGGTACGGGCCCGACGTTTTGGAAGGCTTCGAGAGGCAATTTTCGCGGATAGCAATTCTTCCACCCGATAGTCTTAGTTGGGCTGGGATAACGAGCGTCCCGGTTCAGGCGGCAGGGGTTCTACTGCTCTGATGGTCCGCCGCTGTCCAATCAATGGCTCGCGGACTTTCTCCGTAATTCTCCCGTCCCTCATCTCGACGAGACGATCCGCTTTCTCAGCCACAACTGGATCGTGAGTTACCACCACGACCGAAGAACCCTCCTGCTTAGCCATACTGTGCATTAGCTGAACTACTTCGAAGCCTGTCTGAGTGTCAAGATCGCCGGTCGGCTCATCGGCAAGAACAATTCGCGGATGATTGGCGAGCGCCCTCGCAATAGCGACCCGCTGCTGTTCTCCCCCGCTCAACTCGTCCGGGAGATGATCCGTCCGGTCCTGAAGCCCCACTCGGCGCAGAAGCTCCATCGCCCGGTCTCTCGACTCTTTCCGTTTGACTCCCGACGTTATGAGTGGAAGCTCAACATTCTCTAACGCTGTTAGAACTGGAATGAGATTATGGAACTGGAATACGAAGCCTATCTTGTGCCGTCTCAGCTTCGTCAATTGTCCATCATTCATTCTGATTATGTCCTCACCATCCACCAGGGCCCTACCCGAACTGGGCTTGTCCAAGGTCCCGATTATGTTGAGAAGCGTTGTCTTACCTGATCCGGAAGGACCCATTATCACCATGAATTCGCTCTGCTGGATTTTCAGTGTGACACCGCGGAGTGCATTTACCGTGACCTTTCCTAGCCGGTAGCTCTTCTCTAGATTTTCTAGCTCTACAACGGCTGGAACTTGCAAGCGCGGTCTCCGAACAACCTTCTAGTGGTCAATTCTGAGCTATGAAACCTGCGTTCGGCGAACTTGGACGAAGCGCTTTAGACTAGGCCCGAATCGTCGATTCCCATGGCGCCGAGAATCGTTATTCTTGACATTGAGACTTCTTCTCTAGAAGCCGACGCCGGCATTGTACTAGGGGCAGGTCTCCTGCCGGAGACTGGCAAGAGCGAATACTTCGAGGCTAAGAGGACTGATCAGGAGAAGGCTCTGCTAGTCAAGCTTCTCAAGCGGTTGGAAGCATACGACGCGATCGTGACTTGGAGCGGTCGAGGCTTCGATACTCCCTTTCTCACAACTCGTCTCTTGAAGCATGGCTTGGACCCTCTTCCACTTCTGGGCAAGATGCAACTTGATCTGAACGAAGTCGTCAGGTCTCGTCTCCGTCTGACTTTCACCTACCTAGATCACGTCTGCGACTTCTTTGGGATTCACCGCGATAAGGGACCTATGGGATTAGAAGTTCCTCACTTGTTCGTGAAAGCCTTGGAAGGGGACGAGACAGCCTTGAAGTCGATCAAGGATCACTGCCTCGACGATCTCAAAGTCACCCGAGAGGTCTTCTTGAAGCTCAGACCGTTGTTGGAGAATCAGTTGTCCTAGAAGACGCCGAACGGTGTCTGGATCCCGACGAGCGCGTTCAGCAAGGCTAGTATTACTATGTAGATGCTGAATAGGCCGAGGCTGATTACAAGGTTCTTCTTCCAGTGCAGACTCCAAGCTATCCCAAAAGGAACCCCAACAGTAAAACCGATAACATGGGCAATGTACGCCACGCTTGGATCGTAGCCTGGTATCACGCTTGGAGCGTAGACGAGTGCGACGTTCAGGACGAAGTAGATTATCGCCACGAGTCCTTGGGGTGCGAGGAAGAGCCAACTAAACTTGAGAGGAGACATTAGCATCACGATAGCTGCGAGCGTGAAAATTGCCGCACTTGCCCCCAGCATGCCCGTGTCGGGGCCGTAGATTCCGATGATTGGTGGCAGTAGGAAGCTTGTGAATCCCCCCAGAAAGAAGACCAGGAGATGATTGTTCCGCCCGATCATCTTTTCCAAAGTGTTGCCGAAGACAAAGAGAAAAGGCAGATTGCCGAGCAGGTGCTCCCAGCTCGCGTGAACAAACAAAGCTGTGACGAGGGTCCAGACGCGTCCAGCATAGAGATTGTTGAGGCTAAAGACCAGATTCTGATCGGCCCAGTTTGGATCCTGCTGCCACGCGTAGAGGCTCGCTAACACGCAGGCCAACATCAGGAACCAGTTTACGCGCATGGACTATGGGACCGGGATAGAGAGGGAGGAGGGATGAGAGGTATTTCAGAAGTATCTAACTCGGGAACCGGAAAGACCGTTCTTGGCATTACTTGGAGTAGGATCGGGGAAATGGCTCCCGAGTGTCCCGCGAACGCTTGGACGAGGCTCCCAAAAAAAATGGGGTCTGAACGGCCTAAAGTCGACACTCTCTACGTTGATGTGAGAGTACAGTTGTGCGAGGTCGTAGACGCGCTCGTGGTCGTTGTGCTCTGCTGGGATATACCCGTACTAGACGTGCCGCTGATAGGGGCGAACGCGTTGCCCAGAACGTAAGCGGTCGCGCCAGCTCCGATCCCGACTAGAAGCACTAGGAGCAACACCGATCGTAGCGAGAAGCCACGAGATACAACTGGTTGAGTTTCTTGAAGCGACATTTTCATCTCTCACCTCCTCGAATATCGAGTGGTAGGCGAAGACCATGACGATTCTCCTAGGAATTCGGTTAAATGATGTCAACCAAGCATCGATTCGATTTCTTAGAATCTGAGCTTCAGCCAAGTTTCTAGCTTACAGCTTCGAAAGCAAACCGCGAAACCTGGCGGTGAAAAACGTTCGTGGCAGCCGTTATTGTGCGCATTTCGTCGTTAAACAATTAGTACAGACTTTTCCCTATCATTTGGACCAACACAGGTTTTCGAGTTATGGAGTGGCATGCCCTGTGTCCACACTCGACCGATCAGTAACCATCACTAGTTACGCGACCCGTAAGCCTCCTGACAGCGCAGTTGGCCTTAGGATTAGGGGATTGCAAAACAATGCTATTCAGCAATCTTGTCCACCTAAAGGCGCTCCTAATGGTTCTCACGGCCGCCGTAGGAACCATCGCAGGGGGCACGATGCTCAGCTCATACGTGAACGGCAGTAAAACCGGCCCCTCATTTCTCCTCACGATGAATCCTTCAACATCGTCACTCGAGCAAGGCGCGTCCCTTACCTCTACTATAAGCATCATCAGCGTCAACAGCTTCTCAGGAACAGTATCATTGTCCCTATTCTTTACAGGTTCAAAACTCCCCGCGTCAGTAAGCCCTTCCAGTGTGAGTGTCCCGGGCAACGGCACAGCAACGTCCACATTGACTGTCACCGCAACTAGTAACGTTGGAAGCTACAACATAGTTGTCATTGGGATCGCAACTAGTCACGGAAAGACCAACTATGCATCGACCACGTTGGAAGTCCAAGTCACCTCCAACCAAGACTTCACGATCACATCCTCTCCGTCGAGCATCCTCAACACTTTTGGAACCAGCAACACAGCGACCATCACGGTCACAAGCTTGAACAGCTACGCTGGGACCATCGGTCTGACAGTAACAGCGCCCTTCGGCTACATCTCTGTGACGGGCAGCCAAAACCCTCTGATACTATCGGCTGGCGGAACATCCTTCAGCACTCTCAACATAACCACCAGTCTCAGCACGAACCTCGGAACCTACAATATCACGGTAACTGGGACCGCTGGAGCACGAGTTCATTCAACCGTCATTAGCCTCACGGTGGTCGACCCCGTTGTACCGCCGCCCGTAATCGAATCCTTGAAGCTAAACAGTTACCAATTCACCAACAGCACGAATCTATCTCTTAATCTCCAAAACACTGGAAATACATCCGTGACATTGACGTCCTACGTGGTACGGGACTCATCTGGAGACACGTGGAGTCTTGGAAACTGGGCGGGACCCACGATAATACCTAATGGTTCTGGCACAGCAAGCATCCTGATTGGCACCAACTGCCCCGGTTGCGTCTACGGCGGAATACCTGGTTTGTTCTTCCAATTCACAGCAGGACAAACGTACACAGTCATCGTGACGACCACCAATAACAACCAATTCTCATTCACAGTAACCCGATAAAAAGCTGGATACAACTCCCAGTCGACTTTCTTATCCTCGCAAAGGTATCATGTGCCGCTCATCTGGACAGACCCAGATCGATTCTCTCATGAAGGTAGTGCTGCGATAGCATTGCCGTCCGTGCACTGTGCAGAACATCCGACCTCTGAGAATCTCCGGCAACACTCCCTCCTCGACCACGCTTGCCTCCCTCGACGGATCAGATAATGAGTTCGATCCTTGCTCAGAGAGCGGGTTGTCGAGAGGCTTGCTCATCCGTTGCTTCCGCAGCCATTCTATCTCACAACGGGCGCATTAAGCATAGCCCCGCTCACTCAATCCAGCTATAGCGGCTCGTTGACCGTATATCTCCACAGATTTCTGGGGAAATAAACTGGGCGAAAAGCGCCGGTGCTCAACTCTAGTAGCGCTGGTTTACGAGAAATTGACTATCCAGCATTTCAGAAGATGAGTCATAGAGGGAGTTGTCCAAAGGATGAGATTAGTTAAGCGAATTGGAAAACCTCTCGTCCGGTGGATCGCGTTGCTGGAGATCTAAGCTCCAACTCGCATGATTACCTACGGGTGGGGTTAGCTATGGATTCTCGGGAGTGATTCTGGCTCTGACTCATTTGACTGTGCCCATTGCTCCTTTTTTCGAGCCCGATCTCGCTAAATTGAGCCCATTTCCCATCAATCGACCGAACTTCTTTTATGGCGACACTTGCGCGAGCCGGTATCGAGGATTATCATATGCCTAAGAAACCCAAACAAGCTAAGAAGTCTAAACCGAAGAAAGCTAAGGTTGATCCTGTTCCGAAGGGCTTCCACACAGTAACTCCTTACCTGGCAATTAGTGGGGCCGCTGCGGCCATCGATTGGTACAAGAAAGCCTTTGGAGCGAAGGAGCTCGCGCGTCAACCCACACCCGATGGAAAACTGATGCATGCTCGGATCAGGATCGGAGATTCAATTGTGATGATGTCCGACGTGTTCCCAGGTGCTAATGCGCAAGCAGCGGACGTTCTTGGTAACAGCCCAGTCACTCTGCATGTCTATGTGAAAAACGTTGACAAGTTCTGGCATCAAGCTGTCGATGCCGGTGCCAAGGTGACGATGCCGTTGGACAATCAGTTCTGGGGTGAACGCTATGGTCAGCTTACCGACCCGTTTGGTCACCATTGGTCATTGTCAGAACAGATCAAAATGAGCAAGGCAGAGAGGGATGAGAAACAGAAGCAGGCAATGTCAATGTTCTCTCAGGGACAGCACCCGGAAGCACCAGAGCAGACTACGCCGGCTCAATAGCTACGTAAGTAGTCTCTTCCAGAGAAAGTGGGCCCTAGTTTCAAACCCCAGTTTTCCATACAATTCTATAGCCGCGATCTCCACGGCTGGAACGGATAAGGTCACGAGATCTATCTCTTTCTGTTTGAACGCTCCGAATAATGCTGTCAGCAACGATGTGGCGATTCCCCGCCGCCTGTAATCTTCGTCTACCCCGAGCGTCTCAATTGACGCTACCTTTCTAGATTTCCATTTGTCGAGAGTTTCCGCTGGAGGACTCGATTCTCTTCCACATACGAATCCAACGATCTTCTTGTTGAACTCAGCTACAAAGAAGAATTCTGGATTTGCGGAATGAAATCCCTCAATGTCAGCCCTTGTCGTTGTTGCGTCCCAAGAACCGTATCTTTCCGCTAATACTAGAACCTGGTCAAGGTCACTGACTTGGAATTTCCTAACTCTCGTTTTGACGGCTGTTCTTTCCCTCACGTTTCGTTGCTGTATAGTCAAAGATTTGGCCCCTGTGCCCCCTTTTGGGGCATTGTCATATCCTCACAACCACCATGCTCCGGTCATCTCGGTACTGCCGGGCTCGCCTTCCAATCTCTCCAAGAGCATATTCAACTATCCTCCTAGGCTCTTTCTGCCTCGCTACCGCTTCCAATACCTCGTCCTGGTTCAGCACCGCAGTAACCCCATCAGTTGCCAGGATGAGGTGGTCTCCTGTCCTGATTTCTTCGTTGTAGACTGTTGCTCCTTCAAAGTATTCTCCGATTGTGTTGGTCAGGAAGCCTTCTCGGTTCTGGGGTGCTGTTTTCAATATCATCGCGTTGTCTCGGATTAGGAAACCGTAGCTGTCTCCCGCATGAGCAATCCTGACCTTTCCGTCGGCCAAGTGTGCTGCGGTGAGTGTACTAGACCCGATTCCAGGGCTCTTCTTCTTTTCTTCCAAAACTATCCTGTTGACTTGCGGGATTGTCTCTGCCAAGTCGCCTTTGAACATCAACCTGAGGCTGCTAATGGCAAGTCGGCTTGCAGGTCCTCCGCCGTAGGGCATTGTTACCCCGTCAGCTACGGCATACAGTCCTAATCTGTCCTCAACCAGAATAGTGTCTTCGTTCTCCTTGTGGTCTTCACCTTTGATGGAGGCCCCGTAAGAGACGGTTCTTGGAGTAAGCAACATTCGGACGCTACGCTGTTGTCAGTCGGATAAAAAAACGGTATTGGGAGTTTGACTTGTGGGCGTGTTACTTTTTGGCGTAGATTTTGCCGCTGCTTTCGCCGGTGGACATGTTGCCTTGCCCTTCGACCCAGCCGGTCGAATTGTTAAGCCAGGCTAGTTTGGGTGACTGGGTCATGAAGTGTAGTTCTCCTTCCCAGGTGCCGGTCTGCGGACCGCTCATGCGGCCTTGGCCGCCTCCCCAGACTACGACCATGTCTCCGTCTTTGGTGTTGTGGATGGATTTTAGCTGCCAGTCATTGGTTCCGTCCGTCTTGAGGCTGACACTGACGGTGTCGATGTGTCCGGCGTGGTATTTGCCGCTGACTTCTCCGTGATCATTCATCTCTAATTGAACGCCGTTGGGACCGATGTCCTTGATGGTGGTGCTGTTGTTCTTGGCCTTGAACTCGAATAGAAGTTCGCCCTTCATCTTTTGTGCTTGAGCTTGCATAGTTGTTCTTCTAACCCGCGACCCTTGTCGACGCTATAAGAACGTTCTCGATCAAGATTACTTTCGCCCTCCTCGCAGGTATCTCTAGCTACCTGGAGCGCTGCCCGCACGCCAAATCCCGCGTCGGGCTTCCAAGCCCATTCTGCCCGACAAGCCAGAATCCTCGCCGAGAATACAGTTCGCCTGGCTAGAACCTTTTGGAAAAACCCCCGGGGGGCTGGTGAGGGTCTGCGACGTGAGAGTGGGAGATCCGGAAAATCTGGAAATGAGCTGTTTAGTTTCGCTCGTCAATAACGTCACGAACCTGAAAATCCGAGACACTGGGCTCGGAGTATCATTTCTTCCAGACCTCTCCTCCAGTGTAAGGGTCCAGAAAGTTCAGCTCTGTATCCAAGACCTGCTGGTAGACTCTGCCAGCTTCGGTCCTGCCATAATACGTGACCCTGCCATCCATGGTTGCCGTAACTAGGGATGTTCGTGTCAGGATGCCTGCGGGTCCTAGCAACCGATCGAAGGCCCTATCGTCTCCTCCGAAGGGACCGTTCAGCAAGGTGCTCTTCGCGCATTTGTCCGCGAAGACCTCTATCATCTTCAATACGGTAAGTCTCTTCTCAGCTTCTTTCTTGGTGTCGGGAGACAGCGGCAACGGCTATCGGCCGAGTTTTTCAGCTAGAGCTTGGAGTCGGGCGTATCTTTCGCGTAGTCTTAGTAGGTTGTAGATGGAGATTACGGAGAGTGCGAAGAGGACGAAGGTTAAGGCTGTCTCGAAGAGACCGGGTACTGGCCCGGGGCCAAACCTCGGAGGGAAGAGGATTATTCTCACCAGCGAGGCAACAGCGAGGAAGAGCGCGAAGACGGCGATGAGAGCATTAGTCGTGATGATGCTCAGGAGATCCGCCGCCATTCGTTGAGTGTCCTCCTTCAACGCGGCGAGTAGTTCCTTTAGGATGGGATCGTCGATAGAAGACATGGTTCTAGACTAGGTCTCCTTGTGAAAGAGACCAATAGTGAACTGCGAGTTTTTGAGGATTTAAGCAGATTCCTAGGAGAACAACCATCTTCATCTCATTAAGACCGTATGTCGAGGAAAATGTCACAAACAGAAACGCAACCAGCAGCAAGAAAGAGCTTCTCAACACGCTCACTGCTACTAGTCATTCTACTCGTAGGACTCGGTGCCGGCACAGCCGCGTACGTTCTCGCTAGCGCATCTGCCGCCGCTAACACTGCATCGAACCAAAATGGTCTCAACACTTACAATGGACAGTGGCCTGGCTTGAGGGGGGCCGGGCCACTCGGCTGGGAGACGCGAGACAATGGGAGCTTCACATCGTTCAGAGCTGCAAGCACCATTACAAATGTAACAGTCACCGGCTTCAACATCGTCGACAGCAGCCACCTTACGGTGACTCTATCGTACCAAGGAACAGGAACCACGCCAGCAGCAACAATCGTCGTCGTAGCGCCAGGCCTCAGCGGCAGCAACACAATCTCAGCAGGATGGAGCAGCCCAACAACCGTAAGCGTCCACGTAATCGGCTCCGCCAGCCTCTCGTCGAGTGCAACCTGCCTACGAGTGTTGGTTGTGCCTCTCACAGGAGCATAGGAGATTGACTCCGCGTCAATCAAACCCCCTGTTTTTTTACCGATCTCCTAATGAAGTGTGGCAAGGGATGAATGAATAGGGTTCTCTTCCTGATATCGGCTAATCGACTGACGGACTGTTAGTGGTGTACCGTCTTTACTCGTCCCCAGCCAGGTCCCTCTGACTTGAGACCTGATATTCCGAAGCTCCAGGAAATCTTAGGTGTAACCCGAAGATACTTGCCGGGGCCAAAACTACCTTGATGATCTAAGACCTCGGCTGTACCATATACTTTGATTGCCCTTGGTTTCCAAGGATCGATAGACTCCAGGTCGTCAATTGTCAGTGCAACAAACTTGTTCCCGTTCTTCACGTTATGGTATTTCAGCGTCCGGTGGAAAATATCTTGGCTGTGGCTTCCTACCCAGAAGTATCTTCCATCGAATTCAAACCCGACGGGCACAACATCAGGCTGGCCCTTACCGGACACTGTGGCGCGCCTAGTCAAACGTTGAGATTTCAAATATTGAGTTTCAGCTTCAGAGAACGTACAATAGCCCTTCTACGCCCTTTTCGGTTCGAGTCTGGATATATTGACTACTCTTGACTATTGACCAAATCTCTTCATCATGAGAGAATCTTCGCAGGAATGCGATGTCAGACTCAGTGGTCTTGATTGTTTTCTCCTTTAAAACAGAACAGAACCGGACTAATTGCATCTCTCTCGATGAGGGCCCTCTCCATTGCGCTCAGAGAGCGAGCGAAAGCCATCTCGGTATCGGTTGACGGGATTCGCATGTCCATTATGATGTCCCAGAAAATGTAGGGCTCCCATGAAAAGTGCTTCAGGTCGAACAGCCTTTTCAGGGGTCTATACATGTCCTCGAACCGGTTGAGATGCTCCTTTCTTGCGGGTGCTAGCCATTCTTCCCTGACTTGATTCACTGAAGCCTTGAGATCATTAGAAAGCTTCTTGTCGGATCTGAACCAGCGCGCCTGTTCCAAGATTCTTCGAATATGGTAGAACCAAGCGGCTGAGCGACGATCGAATTTATCGTAAGCGTACTCGACACAGATTACTCGTCCCTTCGGACCAAGAAGGCTCTGAACCTTTTCGAGAACCTTGCCAGGATGAGGAATATGATGCAGAGAGCGGTTGAAGACCACGAAATCAAACTTCCTGTCTGCGCTCTTCCAGACACCAAAGTCCGAAACCTCGTATTCCAGCCTTCCACGTTCAGAATTGTAAGGATCAGTGTTCATCGCTTGCTTTGCAATCTTGACCGTCTCTGCATTGACATCGATGCCAAGCAAGTGGTGGCCTCTCCGCGCCAGTTCTAGGCTGAGGTAACCTCTTCCACAGCCCACCTCGAGTATCCTTTGTTTATGGCCTGGGACAAGCCTGTTAACGAGACGGAACATCTCCCCAAAAGTCAGCTCTGCAAGGTAGGGCTGCCTCCAGGGGCTTCCCTGCATGGAGGGCCAGCTCTTTAGTTGACGAAGGTCTGGGGTAAAGCCCAAAGGTGGACGAGTACTTACCACGATGTTCCTGGATCGAGTGTAATTGACCAGAATGAAAAACTTGCATTGAGATCTTTGTTCTACGCCAGAGCATCATTGTATAAAGCGTCGAGGGTAGAGAACGTCTCTTCAGGTGTGGAAGGGCTCACAGGGAGAATTTCTTCCGCAATAGACCTCTCAAGTATCTGCCTAATACAGTAGCGGAGCTTCGTAGGATTCATACCGGCTTCAACATACCACATGGGATGATCCATGTTCACATAGACGGTTCGGACGCCACTCTTGTCAGTTTCAACATATGCCTGGCCCCGGTCTCCACCATGTGCAACATCGAAGGCGAGAATCTGGTCCTTGAGATGGATAATACTCCGGGTGACTTCCCGACTATGTCTCTTTCCCTTTCTGTGCTTCCTCTCTCCGAGAACGATCTCCTTCCTAGTCTTGCCCGGTACCACGTTAATCTTCGGAGTGACTCTTGGAGTTAGCATTGCCTTTGAGAGGATCTGAACGTTTCTTCGAAGACTTCGACGAAGCCTCTCAGCAATCTCTCGATTGAGATACTGGATACTTCTTAGCTCCCTTCTGCTAGCTGTCTGTCTCAGAAACTTGTAGACCCTGTTCCTAACGAAGCCTCGCATTGCTTTCTCGAAAACGCGCCACTGGGCGCTGTCATGTTCGAACTCGTTTCCTCCGGGGAGGCGTCGAAGGAAGTCAGCGTTGACCCATCCCTGGATGCGTGACAAGCCGTGAGTCCGGTACTGGTCCAAACCGAAGAACTGGTGCTGGAGACAGGTGATGTGTTTCTGCTGGACGCTTATTCCTGCCTCGGATATTCCAGCTCTGACCTTTGATATCGGCATTATCATGATCTCCCCCGTTATTCTCCCGTATTCAGTGGCGATGCTGACTGGGAGCAACGTCGAACCTCTCAACTCCTCAGGTTTTACCTGTTCTCCATTGACCGAGACTTCGAAGGGTCCGTAGCCTCGGAGGGCGAGAACATTGGCCCGTGCTAGTAGAGCTCTCCGGACGTCTACGGGATCAGGTTTCTTGGTTAGTGAGCGTATTCGAATTCTCAAACCATCATGATCCAGAGGTGCTTGGATGAGCCGGAGTGGTCTCCATGTCGATTGGTCTGTAGCGTCCCAGTGTTTGTCGATTAGGTTCTCCGTCAGAGTAATCGTGCGGTCGAATCGGCCTTTGTGGACTTGAAGCTCCAAATCTTTACCCACTGTAAGCCAGGCTAGGCTCCCCATGCCGTACGATTCTCGTATCGGACGCTTGTACTTGCTTGAGAAGCCTTCGTCAGTTAACTTCCCCTTGGTGAGGAACTCTCGCAGACCACTGAGGTCCATGCCGTTCCCCCATTCCTCATATTCGATGGTAGAGCCGCTCTCTGGAATCATGATTTCGACCTTGGTGGCTTCGCCCCACATCCAAGAGTTGACCACGAGCTCTACGAAAAACTGGGCCGCGTCAGTGTACTGGCGTCCCAAGGTTTTGATGATGCTCTTGTGAGTGGAGACCCGAAGCTCATCATCCACCATAGAATGGACCGATCTAGCAGGATGAGCGCGTCTCCTAGAGGCCAACGCTGGAATCTCTTGTCGCATGGAATCTCGGCCGGATAATGGAATGATGTAACCCATCTCGACAAAGCGCGGGAATCAAAGAAAACTGAACAACTTACCGGTCAAGAATCTATTTCGATGCGCCAGCCGTTCTGGCTAGCGCTCAGACCCACAAATTACCGCGTTCTATCTTGATCCCGTAATTTGCGACGAGTTCACACATTTCTTTGTACATCCTCTCAGAGGAAGCAACAACATATTCTACAGTAGTCGGGACGAACCCACACATCTTCTCGACGAGCTCCTTGAAATCCTTCGGTTCCTTGTCTAAATCGAAGACGATCTTCCAGAACCAGCTAGTCGTGGTCACATATCTCCGGTTCAAGAGAAGGACTATCCTCGCAGCATCCTCCGCGAGCACGCGCCCTCTCGACAATACTCCGACCTTGTCGTCTATCACTATGGCGTTTCTCATAACCGCCATAGACTCGGTCATCATCATGAACGACTTTCGAATCGCTTCAACAGAACCCGCTTTGTCATTCTTCGCGACCGCGTCATCGAGCTTTCTGAACCATCCGTCCCGCTCGTAAAGAGCAATTCTGTTTCTATACTGGTCCGCCTCCCAAGGCCAGTTGTCAGTTAATCGTTCGGCGGCATCCAGAATGTCTGAAGCCTTGAAATATTCAATCTGTATGATGAGTCCACGATGAAGATAGTACTTCATCGGAATCTCAGCTTGATCACGAACTACAACAATTAACTCCAAGTCGGAATAAGGACGGTCAAGTTTCTTTGATGTTGAGCCACAGACATAAACCGCTAGTATATCGGGCCCGTATTTTTCGACGACACGGACTGAAATTTGGCGTGCGATCCTCATTCGGTCTTCGTGGGTAAACTTTCGTAGTTTAGGGATCAAAATGGACCAATCCTTCTTGTCGGATGATTCTGCTCGGCGTGGCTTTCATAAGTACGGTTCTCTTGCCTTGACCTATTCTTTGTGAGGAAGGCAGCGTGGTAGAGACTGAGACAGTTCATCGCGAAGCATCGACACCGGAGACTCGGAGGAACAAGCTGAACGAGCTTTCTGGAAGGGACTGGATTAAGTTCACAAAGTCATGGTTTGTCCATCGGCCCGAGCCTCGAGGAAAGCGGAAGATCCGACATCCGGCCTCATTTCCGGAATCCCTAGTCAAAGACTTCATTTCTTTTTTCACCAAGAAAGGCGAGCTCGTGGTTGATCCTTTCGTCGGAACCGGAAGCACCTTAGTAGCCGCACTAGAGACAGGTCGCCCGGGAATAGGATTTGAGATTGTCAAAAGGTACGCCGACATATCGAGAGAACGGGTCAAAGAGGCCCTGACTCGGAACAGGGCACGTGAGGAAGCGATGGAGGACGGATCGTCTTGGGCCAAGATCCTTACAGCCGACTCGACAAGACTATCCAAGATCTGGAGAGAGAAAGGTTTCCCTCCGCCCGACTATTGCATTACGTCGCCTCCCTATTGGAATCAGCTGAGGAAGAGTCACATGCGGCAGAAGAGTCGCATGGAAAAAGGCCTAGACACGGCCTATAGCGATGATCCTGATGAGATTGGCAACATAGAAGATTATCACGATTTCTTGGGTGCTTTGAAACGTGCCTTCGATGAAGTCTACAAAGTCATGAGACCGAAGGGCTACCTGACGATTATTACGAACAATGTTTTCAGTGATGGAAGAATGTATCCGCTCGCGTTCGATACAGTCTCAACTCTTTCCCAAGAACCGTTCGCTTGGACTCCGAAGGATGAGAAGGTGTGGTGTCAGGATGACAAGGCCCTTCTCCCGTTAGGAGTCTTCAACGCCTGGGTGGGGAATAGACATCACCAGTACTGCTTGATCTTCAGGAAAGAGGGATAGGCGACGACCGCCCCTAGCATGAATATGTTAAAGAAGGGGTAAATATACGCGGAAATTAATACAAACTTGTAATGACTCCCGGCAGCTACGTTGTCGAAGTCATCGTCGAGAATAAGCCGCTAGCCCGAGACCCTGAAGGAGAGACGATACACCAGAATCTCATCCTGAAAGGCGGCTACAAACAAGTGACTAGTGTCCGCGCAGGCAAACTCCTACGGATGAACGTCGAAGCCAACAGTCCGGAAGATGCACGCGCGATAGTCCGCAAGCTCTCCGATGACCTACGAATCTACAACCCAGCAGCTCACACAATCCAAGTCAGAACGGTAGGATAACCTAGTAATGGTAAAGGTCGCAGTAATCCAATACCCGGGAAGCAACTGCGACCTAGACGCCCTAGAAATTCTCCGAGGAGTTGTCAAGGCAAGGACAGATCTTGTCTGGCACAAAGATTTGGAACATGATGACTATGATGCATATGTTCTTCCCGGGGGATTCAGCTACGGCGACTATCTCCGGGCTGGTGCAATTGCTGCCACGAGTCCAAGCCTCAGAATTGTCAAGGAGGCCGCTGAGGGTGGCAAACCGGTTCTGGGAATTTGCAATGGCTTCCAAATCCTAGTAGAGGCTGGACTTTTGCCGGGAGCAGTATTACGCAATAGCACGCTTCGCTTCGTCTGCACATGGACTAGATTGAGAGTCGAAACCACCCGCACACCCTTCACGAGTAAGGCCGAGAGAGGACAGGTGCTAGAAATTCCCGTAGCGCATAATGAGGGACGCTACTATCTGGACAAGGAACAAATCCCGGAGCTAGAGAAAAACCAGCAGATCGTCTTCAGGTATGTGAATGAAGAGAAAGAACCGACGGAAGACGCTAATCCTAACGGGTCAGTCGACAACATCGCTGGCATATCCAATCAGAAGGGCAATGTCATGGGCCTGATGCCGCATCCTGAAAGAGCCTCGTTACAAGAGCTCTCACCAGACAACCAAACAGATGGTCGACTCATTTTCGACTCTATGATGAGAACGCTAAACGGGTAAAGAGCGTAAGATGAGAAGTCTATGTTCAAGATTCAATGCTTTACCCGCGGAAAACAAAGATCCCTCAGCTGAATCAGACACGCATTCTCCTCCACCATCAGTGTTTGGGATTATTGTTGTAGGATTGCTCGCTGGATTAGTCGTTGGCCTGCTGGCCGGCCCAAACTTCACTCTGCAGGGGTTCTTCCTCGGTTTTGCGGGAGGAGCATTGATAACCGCGGGTCTCTACTTCTACACTGCGGGAAGGAGCCGACCTGCAAGATGAGCGAGCCCGCCCGTTCCAAGCGTAGAATAGCCCTCGGGGTCTTCGCCATAATCATGGGATGTGTATCGTTGGTTGGGTTGTCTAGCACCAGCTACTACTTCGGCCTCGGCATCTTTGGTGGAGCGTACGGCGCAGTTATGATAGCCCTCGGGGTGGCCCTTATCGCAAAGAAGGAGACGGTCACCGGATGACCGGCTCGAAAGATGATAGCCGGAGGCCGAGTCCGATTCCGCGTGCGGTCCTTGCTGGACTTATTGCTGGAATTGCAGCGGGAATCGTGAGCTTCTACGTCGTCGGCCCAGTGGGATTGATAATAGGGTTCATTGCGGGAGCAATAGTGGGCTCGCGAACAGTTCTCCTGACGAACAAAGCAAGAGAACAGGACCAATGACCATCGTCCAGGTTCAGAAACCGAACCTGACGGACGAGGAGATTCGCTTCGCGGTCAAGAAGCTCGGGCGTGAGCCCAATGAGGTCGAGTGGGCCATGCTCGAGGCGCAGTGGAGCGAGCACTGCAGCTACAAGTCGAGCAAGCCACTGCTTAGACTTCTGCCCAGCAAGGGACCTCGAGTAATCGTAGGACCCGGGTCTGACGCTGGAGTCATTGATGTTGGAAATGGGTGGGTCATTACGCTTCACATTGAATCTCACAATCATCCGAGCGCAATCGATCCTTACGGTGGTGCGGCCACCGGTGTAGGAGGTGTCGTCAGGGATATCCTCTCACTAGGGACCCGTCCCATTGCGCTACTCGATCCCCTTCGATTTGGTAGCATAGAAACCAGCCACAGTCGCTGGCTCTTCGACAATGTGGTTCGCGGAATCGGCTCTTATGGGAACTGCATCGGAGTGCCAACGGTCGGAGGCGAAGTCGAGTTTGACCACTCCTTCGAGCGAAACTGTCTCGTGGATGTTGTCTGTCTCGGCCTCGGCCGCAGGGACAAGCTCGTTCTCGGCAGACCTAGTCGACCAGGGGACCTAGTGTATATTGTGGGAGGAAGCACCGGACGCGATGGGATTCAAGGTGCCAGTTTCGCTAGCAGAACTCTAACAGAAAGATCTGATTGCGAAAGATCTGCAGTCCAGGTTCCAGATCCATTCACCAAGAAGCTGATCATCGAAGCAATCCTAGAAGCCGTCGATGCAGGCATTGTTCAGGGAATGAAAGACCTCGGAGGTGGAGGCCTGGCTTGTGGACTCTCGGAGATGGCCTCGAAGGCTGGGATGGGCATGGAGATCAACCTCGACAATGTTCGGACCCGCGAGCCCGGCATGCGCCCAGGTGAGATCCTGATCAGTGAATCCCAGGAACGCATGATTGTTGTTGTTAAGCCCAAGGATGAAGGGAAGCTCACGCGGATTCTGGATAAATGGGAACTCGGCTACTCACGCATCGGCCATCTCACAAAAGACGGAATACTCCGCATAAGACACCAAAACCGCTTGGTTGCTGAGGCGCCTGCCAAGTTTGTCGCGGAAGCACCCTTGTCTCCGCGGTCCAGCAGAAAGCCCTCCTACATTGACGAATTAGCCGACGCTCCTGAACCTACGATTCCGGAGGACCTCAACGCTACTCTGTTAGCGCTTCTTGGTAGCCCGAACATTTGCAGTCGAGCATGGATCTACCGCCAGTACGATTTCGAAGTAGGACTTCGAACAATCATCAAACCGGGACAAGCAGACAGCGCCATCCTAAGACTTCCCAACAGCAGAACACTCGCAGTTACGACCGATGGCAACAGCAAACAAGCCTTCTTGGACCCGTATTGGGGAACGGTTGGACTTCTCAGCGAAGCTTTCTCCAACCTCGTCGCTACGGGGGCTGAGCCAATCGCCGTTGTCGACCACCTTCAATATGGCAATCCTGGCAACTCAGAGGTCTACTGGACCTTCAAGGAAGCAATTCGGGCTATCCGAGACTATCTCAAGGCTACGCGGGTCCCGTGCGTTGGAGGAAAGGTCAGTTTCTACAACGAAGACGCTCAGACCAGGACTGCGATCAAACCTTCACCTGTAATTGCAGCCTTAGGACTCCGAAATGCCAGAGCACCGAAGGTTATCTCGGCTCTCGCCAAGGAAGGAGATGATCTACTGACCGTTGGAACAACCTTCCGAGAACTCGGCGGAAGCGAGTACTATGAGAGCGTTCGGGGACTAGTTGGTGGACGGGTCCCGAAGGTCAATCTGAAAACAGAGAGACAACTCCTCCGAACTGTCACGAAAATTATTGAAAGCGGAGTGGTCGAAGCCGCTCACGACATATCGAAAGGGGGACTGGCGGTAAGTCTGGCAGAAATGGCCATCCAAGGCCAGAAAGGATTCACAGTAAATCTAGACAATGTGCCAGCCAAGACCACAAGCCTCGCTCAATTGCTATTTTCTGAGTCGAAGCCGAGATTCGTTCTAGAATCACGAGCGAAGAATACGACGCGCATACTTCAGAGACTGAGAGCGGTCAGAATCAAAGCAGCGAAGATCGGGAGAGTCCAAGGAAATAGAATAGAATTCGAATCCAGCAGAGAACCTCTCATCGCGGTCCCGGTTGCCTCAGGTGCCGAAGCTTGGTCCAAGACCCTTTCCAAGACAATGGAAGCTGCCCCATGACTATCGACGACACTGGTTTGTTTTAGATGATCGTGTCAAGAAAGAGCTATACACGGCCTGAAATTGATACAGGTTTGTAATTGAACCTGAGGGGCTTCAATAACGATCCCATTGTCAGAGCGAAGAGTCGTGTCCTCGCTCGCCCCGAGCTAATCCAGACTCCACAAATCGACCTCGAAGGTGAAGGCCACACCGTAAAGGAACAGTGTGGAGTCATTGGAATCTATTCGTTAAAGAACGAGCCGGTCGCCGAACGCATCGTCAAAGGACTCTCAGCCCTCCAACACAGAGGCCAAGAATCCTGGGGCCTGGCCACGCCTAACGAGCCTATAATCAAAGGCCTCGGACTAATCGGCATAGGGGCGGCATCCAATGCCCGGAAGATTCTGCGCCTAGAGAGTAACCGAGGCATAGGCCACACTCGCTATTCCACACGGGGACGAACAAACCTCGAGAACGCTCATCCATTGGATATTCATGGGGAGTTTGCTATCGCCCAGAACGGGACCATCGCCAACACGGAAGACTTGGAGCCTCTGGTAAAAAGCGAGTTCCCGATCATAGACTCAAACTCGGACACCAAGCTGGCAGGATACAGGCTCCTACAGCACTATCGTCGAGAACATGACTGGACACGAGCCTTCACCCGGCTGGCCAAGGAAATCAGCGGGTCCTACAGCTTCGTCATTGTCACACAGGAGGGCGAGGTGCTCGCCGCCAGGGACGAGTCAGGTTTTCGCCCACTATGTCTAGGCTGGGATGAAGAGACTCGAACGAATCTTGTTGCCTCTGAGAGCTGTGCTCTGACGGCACTTCATGCCGAGCTTGTCCGGGACGTTCAGCCGGGCGAGCTCGTCCGTTTCAACCAGGATGGTGTAACAGTCACAGAGTTTGCAGAGTCTCCCCATCATCACTGCGCGTTTGAATACACCTACTTTGCGCATCCTAGCAGCAAGATCGAAGACCACTACGTCTACGAAGCACGACGACAACTAGGGAGAGTTCTTGCTCGGAAATATCCCTTCAAGGCAGACGTAGTGATACCAGTCCCCGACTCTGCCCGGCCAGCCGCTCTAGGGTACTCAGAGGAGAGTGGGATACCTCTGGAAGAGGGGTTGATGAAAGACCGGTATCGGAGGAAGGGGAGTCTAAGGAGCTTCATCGAGCCTACGGATGAGAGCCGGGAAGAGATCGTCAGAGAGATCATAACCATCAGACCCGTAGTCGATGGGAAGAACGTCATCGTGGTCGACGACAGCATAGTACGGGGGACCAGCAGCAAGAACATCGTACGAGCGCTGCGCGACGCAGGCGCCAAGAAGGTCTACATGGTCGTAACCTTTCCACCCATACGCCACCCATGCTACATGGGCATCGATTTTCCCACACGCGGCGAGCTTCTGGCGACCAAGGTCGACGGCGATACAATGTCGATTCCAGAATTAAACAGAATGGTTGCCAATGAGATCGGCGTCGACGGTCTCGGCTACAACGACATCGAAGGACTGAGCAAAGGAATCGGACTCAACCAGAACGAAATGTGCTTCGCCTGCGTAACAGGCGAGTATCTCGGATTGAAGAAGAACCCCGTACTCCGGACCCGGGAAGAAATGAAGGCCTAACAATCGACCCGGCCCGAGTCCATATGAAGATCCTCATCGTCGGAAGCGGCGGCCGAGAACACGCACTCACCTGGGCCCTGTCGAAGGACCCGAACGTCAAGCAGATCTACGCAGCCCCTGGCAATCCAGGCATCGCAGAAATCGCCACCTGCGTTCCAACCGCCTCGAACAACAATGACGAGCTCGCCTCGTTTGCATCAAAGCACAGAATCGACCTGACTGTCGTCGGACCTGAGGCTTCATTGGGCGCAGGAATAGTCGACGCGTTCAGAAAACAGAATCTCGCGATTTTTGGGCCCGACAGGCAAGCAGCTCGTATTGAAACATCAAAGAGCTTCGCTAAAGAGCTCTGCACCAGATACGCCCTACCAACGCCGCGCTGGGAGACCTTCACAAGCAAGTCAAGAGCAATTAGAGCTCTTGACGAGCTCGGCCCCCCATGGGTGATCAAAGCAGACGGACTCGCAGCGGGCAAAGGAACGACCGTCACTAAGGACCGGTTCGAAGCTGAGGCGGCGATTCAGAGGGAATTAGTACGAGATCCAAAGAGAATCGTGATGGAGGAGTTCATCGACGGATGGGAGGCAAGCTTCACGGCAACCGTTTCGGCAGTTCGGGTCCAATGGTTAGCACCTGTCTTTCAGGACTACAAGCCAGCCTTTGATGGCGATTCTGGACCAAACACCGGAGGTATGGGTGTCTATACTCCAGTCCCCTCCGTGACCCAATCGCTCGTCGAGAAGGTAAGGAAGAAGATTCTGGACCCTGTAGCGGCGGCGCTAGCGAAGGAGGGTGCTCCTTTCCAAGGAGTTCTATACCTGAATGTCATCGTCAAGCATGGGACCGAAGACCCCTACGTGTTAGAGTTCAACGCACGATTAGGAGATCCTGAAGCTCAGGGAATGATGCCACTAATCAAACGCGGACTCTTCGCTCACCTGAACGCTGTTGCAGCAGACTCAAAGAGGCCACCAATACCAGAATGCTCCCAATCCGCGTCTGTCGTAGTTGTCCTCGCGTCCAAGGGATATCCAGAAAATCCCTCGACTGGAGATCCGATCACTCTTCGCCCATTAACTCACAGCAGCATTGTCATATTTCACGCGGGAACAGCCAGAAACCCGACTGGGCAACTCGTAACCGCGGGCGGGCGCGTCCTGAACGTGGCCGCAACCGGACCCGACATCGAATCAGCCCGGAAAGATGCCTATTCAGTGATCGGGAACGCGATACAGTTTCCAGGAATGCAGTATCGATCTGACATCGGGAGCGGCCAAATACGACGCAGACAACTAGACCCAATCAAAACGTGACCCACGGTGCAAGACTGCATATTCTGTAAGATCGTGAGAAAAGAACTGTCCTCTTACTTGATCTTTGAAGACGAGAATTTCATCGCGTTCCTCGACATTCGACCACTAAACCCCGGACACACGCTGGTTTCACCGAAGAAGCATCATCGCTGGGTCTGGGATGTCCCAGAGGTTGGAAGGTACTTCGAGACAGTTCGCATGATCGCGAAAACTCTCCAGAAGACCATGAACACGGAATGGGTAGTTGCCGATATTGGAGGGATGGGCGTGGCACATGCTCATGTTCACGTGGTCCCCAGATTCACAGGAGATGGGCATGGAGAATTCGTGAATGCGAAGAACGTCAAAGACATATCAGCGGAAGAGATGAAAAGAATTGCTGAAAAAATCAGAAACGGCTTGCATCGAGCCAACGCCGCGTAAGCGGGAAAGAGGTGTGGCTTTCGAGCTCCCGACTCAACCGTCTGCCACCAAGCATCAAGTTGCTTGCCGAGAAGTTTCGAGAGGGGCTACTGACGAGTCTAGGAGGCAACCTCGTGGGCGCCTACCTGCATGGCTCCATAGCGTTTCCCGAGTATAACCCCAAGGCTGGAGACATCGACTTCTATGTTGTAGTTCGTCGATCTCTCAATAGGAGAGAGATTGAGAGTTTGAATCGTCTGCATCGATCATTGGCCGCCAAGTATGGGTTCGGAAATAAGCTGGACGGATTCTACATTCCATATGCCACGGCGCGAAGACGGGAGAACCCCAGAAATCTCGTCTACGGAGCCCATGGCAGAATTCATCGTGGAGGCTCGGATGATGCTTGGCCCCTCCACCGAGAACATTTCGCTCGCTGGGCCTACCTTCGACTCTTCGGTCCTGGGGCTAGCAGAATCTTCCCACGAGCGTACTGGTCAGAAATTAGAACCGCGCTTTATCGACAGTTGGTCTATGCGAGGAAGATCATTGATAGTGATCCCTGGTGGTCAGTCCTCAATCTCTGTAGGCTCGTGTACAATTTCGAGAAAGGAGGTATTGCCGTCTCGAAGCTGGGCGCGGCTAAATGGGCTTTGAAGAGACTCCCATCGCGTTGGAAACCAGTTATCAGGTCAGCCGTCAGGACATACAAGGGGGTTGCAGATAGAAGAGATCGCACGATACTGGTGGGCGGTGCGAGAAAGTTTCTTGGATTCGCGTCCGTCCGAGTCATCGCTTTCGACATAGCATGGAATTCCCGGCGGCAAACGACCGCATATCTTAGAAAGAGCCGGACCGGATCGAGGAGATAATCTTGGTTCCTATCGGTGTACTGGTCTCGGGACGCGGCTCCAATCTAGAATCGATCTTGGACGCCGTTAATGGAAAGTACATCACGAAGGGCCAGGTGAATGTTGTCGTCTGTAACAAACCAGGTATCGGAGCGCTTGAGATAGCCAAGAAACACCGCGTGCAGACGGTAGTTCTGGACGACAAGGGACTGCCGAAAATGGACCCCGAGTACGATCAGAAGACTATAGCCACTCTCGAGACTCACGGAGTGACTCCTAAGGACGGTCTTGTTGCTCTTGCAGGCTACTTTCGAATCATCAGCCCACAATTCGTCGACCACTATCATAACAGAATCATGAACGTGCATCCGGCGCTGCTTCCCGCTTTCTCTGGCCTCGAACCGCAGAAACGCGCGTTGGAACACGGAGTGAAGATTTCCGGAGCCACCGTCCATTTCGTCGCGAAGGAGGTGGATGCAGGGCCAATAATTCTCCAAGCCCATGTCCCAGTCCGGGACGATGATACGGTTGAAACCCTGTCAGATAGAATTCTGCGGCAGGAGCATCGGCTCTACCCGGAAGCGATCAGGCTCTTCACTGAGGATCTGTTGAAGATCGAAGGGAGGAGAGTTGCGCTCAAGACTTGACTGCAGTAGTTCTAGACGGTAGGCGTGTTGCTTCTGAGGTCAATAGACAAGTCGCAGTCCAGGTTGGACATCTAGCGAAGCGGGGTATCAAGCCTTTCCTCGCGACCATTCAGGTCGGGGACGACCCTGCTAGCTCTAGCTATCTCAGAGGGAAACACAAGGCCGCCGAAGAAGTTGGAATCCAGTCCGAGAACCATCATTTGCCCACAGACACGCCTCAAGAGAAGCTTGAAGCTCTGCTAGGCCAGCTGAACACGAACCCCGGAGTCCACGGAATCCTCGTCCAACTCCCCCTGCCACATGGTTTTGATGAGGATAGAATCATTGAGAGAATAATTCCCTACAAAGACGTGGACGGGCTGCACCCGATCAACGAGGGAAGGCTGGCTACTGGCAAGGAAGAGCTCGTGCCGTGTACTCCGAAGGGAATCGTCAAACTACTGACTCATTACAAGGTCCCTATTCCGGGACAGCGAGCAGTCATCATCAATCGAACGACACTTGTCGGTAGACCCCTGGCCAACCTCTTTCTCAATAGAGATGCGACCGTAACGATATGCCACTCGAAGACGCCTAATCTTGCTCAGATAACAAAGACAGCGGAAATCCTTGTCAGCGCAGTGGGACGACAAAACTTCCAGATCAAACCGGACCACATTAAACCCAAAGCGGCGGTAATCGATGTCGGTCTAACGCGCGTTGAGGGAAAACTCCGGGGCGACGTCGATTTTGAAGCTGTCAGCAAACTAGCCGGATTCATTACTCCCGTCCCCGGAGGAGTAGGGCCAATGACAGTCGCATGCCTGCTAGAGAACACAGTCCTAGCGGCCAACATCCAAACGAGAGGAGGATAGAAGGAGAAGAATTGCCTCAATCAATAGTCAGGAATGTAGAGCCGAACGAACTGGCAGCGTTGCCGAAGAACATGCAAGACTGGACCTCTGGCCTTATCGAGCTTCCCGGAACCAAGAGTGTTCTATCGTCTACCGCTTTTGATCCTACGGGTTGTTTCGTTGCTGAGGACAAAGGGTCGGTTGTTGGCTGCGTCGCTGTCACAAACCTTCCCCGGAAGAACTGGCTGGTCATAAGATACCTCGTTGCCAAGCGCGCGCTGTCTCGGGTGTATGATGTGGAGAAACTGCTCAGCAGAGCACTAGAGCATGTCGAGACAAAGAAGCCCGAGTTCCTCAGAGCAACTACACCTTCGATACAGCCGTACGTCGATGTTTACAAGAGCTTCGCGTTCAAACCCATTCGAAGAGACTTCAGGATAACATGGGATCTAACAGGGACCATTGAATCGCCTAACAAGCAGGTTGAGATCAGAGAAGTCACCGAGAAGACTGCCCCAGAAATCGCCGAAGTTTACGTCGAATCTATCCGTCCCTATTGGGATTGGCAGACAGAAGAACAGGGAGGCGAAGAAGCTGTCACCAAAAACTTCGGAGATGGTCTAAAGAGAGGAGAGAGATGGTTATCCGGTCATGTTGGAAACGAGCTGGTTGGATTTACAGGTCTCATCCCCGATTACTACAAGACGGGGGATGCCCGTTTTCGAGGTGCGTTCGTGCTTCCAGAATATCGAGGAAAAGGTTACGGCCGGATACTCATGAACCAGGTTTCAAGCTGGGCAAAAAGAAAGGGTCAGAACAAGATGACCGTGTACACCTTCTCATACCTAGACAGCCTTGCACCGGGAGCCCTGTTATACATCAAGTCCGGCGGTAAGATCGAGAGCGAGTATCTCCAGCTACAGCGGGCATGAACATACGCGAAACCATTCCTATTGTATAGCTTCAAGATTTAACGGACGGGTGTGACGGTTTGACCGAGGCTCAGATCGCAGTCGAGAAAGAGAACCTAAGACGATACATGCTTCGTTTGAGAGACCGACAATCAATCGGAGAGATCGAGGAGAAGAGTCGGGACATCATTGACCAAGTGTTGCATCTTCACGAGTACGTCCGAGCCAGAGGTATAGCTTGTTACGTCAGTAAAGACAGCGAGGTCAACACTAGATTCCTGATCCGAGCGGCTCTTGACCAAGAAAAGCGTGTCCTTATTCCAGTCGTGAAGAAGGGAGAGATAGAACTCTTCTTCTCGGAAATCAAGGACCTAGGAAGCGAACTGGCTCCCGGCACCTTCGGCATTCTAGAGCCTAAGCCGGAGTTTGCCCGCCCTGTGAGCCTCGATGCTGTTGACGTGATTCTCGTTCCAGGTATCGTCTGGGATCGTGAAGGATACCGGCTGGGCTGGGGGCGAGGATACTTTGACCGGGTCATCAAGAGCCTGCCCCCGCATGTTCGTTCTGCCGGCCTGGCGTTCAACATGCAGCTTATCGGTCGAGTGCCCCGAGATCAGTTTGATGTACCAGTGGATATGGTTGTGACTGAGTCTCGTGTGATACGGGGTCGTCGATGACAAGAAGCGTCAGTATTCTGATGGGATCTGAGAGCGACCGGGAAATCGCAAAGAAAGCCGAGATCATTCTGGACAAGCTCGGAGTCCCATATGAGACAAAGGTCCTGTCTAGCCACCGGAACCACAAGGAACTTGACAAGTACGTTGAGACGTCGAGGGCAGATGTCTTCATCACGATCGCGGGTCTCTCCGCGGCCCTCCCGGGCTTTGTGGCGTCACTATCGACAAAGCCTGTTATCGGGGTCCCGGTCTCTGGGAAGCTGAACCTCGATTCGATTCTTGCAATCGTCCAATTACCCTCGGGAGTCCCCGTCGGGACCGTCGGTCTCGACAACGGCACGAACGCCGGACTGCTAGCCGCGCAGATCCTGGCCTTGTCGGACTCAGAGGTCTTCAAGAAGCTCACCATGTATCGGAGCGGGCAACTGTAGGATGCAAGAATCTATGGAGAATCTCTCGGCCCCCTTCAAACGGGGAAAAGTCAAAGACGTCTACGACATAGGACATGACCAACTACTCTTCATCTTCACCGACCGGGTCTCAGCCTATGATGTGGTTCTGCCCTCAACCATTCCAAGAAAGGGCGAAGTTCTCTGCAAGCTGGCGGCTTTCTGGTTCAATAATCTCAACACGCCCCACCACATGGTCAGCGTCGAAGATACGAACCGGATGGTTGTTAGGAAGCTGAAGATGATTCCTGTGGAGTCTGTGGTTCGAGGATATCTTTACGGTAGCCTTTACGAGCGGTTGACGAAGGGCGAGATCTCGCTTCCTGTAGAACCCGTCTTGGCCGCGAAGCTTCCCGAGCCGTACTTTGACCCTACGACGAAGTCCAATGTGAAGGATGAGCCAGTCACGGTTGAGCAGATTGAGGAGGAGGGCTGGTTGGACTCGAAACGGCTGGAGGCAGTCAGAGGCAAGACCCTTGAGATTTACAGCAAGATGTCTGTGAGGGCTGAGAAGGCTGGTTTCATACTTGCTGATCTCAAACTGGAATTCGGTTTCGACAAGCAAGAGAACATTGTACTGGGTGATTCTATAGGACCTGATGAGTTCAGATTATGGCCCAAGGCCAACTATTCTCCTGGGAAGATTCAGGAGAGCTATGACAAGCAGCCGATCCGGGACTGGCTTGGAAAAGTCGGCTACAAGAAGACGCTCGATGAGACAAGAAGAGAGGGACAGCCCACGCCTCGGCCCCCGGACCTTCCATCCGACCTTATCCAAGAAACAAGTCGGCGATACATTATCGCGTATGAGCGTTTGACCGGACTGAAGCTGTAGATTTGCCCCGGCCTCGCATGACCTATGCCAAGGCAGGGGTCGATGCGAGGCACATCCACGAAACCCACAAGGTGCTGGCTCGCAAGCTAGAGTCTACTTTTGCGACCCGAAAGGGCAAGGTTGGATGGCCAATCTTTCCGATCGGCCACTACGCTGGTCTTGTGGACTTGGGTGGTGGAAGGGTGTTGAGCCTTCACACTGACAGTGTTGGGACGAAGGTCATCATTGCTCAGATGATGAGGAAGTATGATACGATCGGGATAGACTGTGTCGCGATGTGCGCAAACGATCTGATCTGCACAGGCGCGGATCCCATCAGCTTCCTAGACTACATGGCCATGAGCAGACCCAATCGCGCGATCGTTGAGAAGGTTGCGATTGGCCTCGTGAGAGGTGCGAGGGAAGCAGAGATAGCGATTGTTGGAGGAGAGACAGCTATCGTCCCGGAACTCTTAGCAGAGAATGGAGGGTTCGATCTAGTCGGGTTCGCAACAGGAATCTGCGAGAAGAGAAGCCTGATTCTCGGTGACAGGGTTCGAGAACACGACGTCATAATAGGAGCTGCCAGTTCAGGCATCCACTCAAACGGACTCAGCCTGGCAAGAAAAGTACTCCTAAGGAAATACAAGCTCAACGAGACACCGCCAGGGCTAGAGAGAAGCCTTGGCAAGGAACTTCTAGAGCCTACAAGAATCTACGTAAAGGCCGTGAAGGAACTAGTGGAAAAGGCGGAGGTCCACGGCCTCGCCCATATCACGGGTGGAGGAGCCTTCCTGAAACTGGGAAGGGTGATCGGACAAGCCAGACTTGGCGCAGAACTCGACGAGTTACCGCAACCGCCGGAAATATTCCGACTCATAAAACGAGCCGGACGCATACAGGACACAGAAATGTACCGTACGTTCAACATGGGAGTAGGTTTGATCGTTATCTGCCCAGGGACTCAAGTGGAGGAGGTAATTCGTGCGTTCAGCAAACACCGACAAAGCGCAAGACGGATAGGGCGCATAGAAGGGAAACCGGGAATCAGAATCAAAGGCAAACCGCTGAATTGAGTGGTTTGGATCCTAGCCATAAGTCGTATGAACAGTGGAAACTCCCTCTTCAAGAGCTTCGACATACAGATAGGTGAAGCGGAGACCCAGCGCTTCGCAATAAGACCCTCTTGATCGAGGACCCGGCTACTGCTTTGTTGGTGACGGAACGGTTTATGTTTGAGCCAGCGAAGCCTCAATCGATTTTCCTTGGGTCTTAGGGAGCTACTGATCCCTCAAGAGAAGATATTCTTTCAACTCCTAGAGCAAGAGTCCAAGAACGTTCTCGCTGGCGCTCTTGAACTCGATGATCTCGTGCAGAATTTCGACCAATTGGCCGACAAACGGAACAAGATCAAGGATATCGAACACCAAGGAGATAACATCGTCCATTCAATCTACGACCGCCTCATCAAAACCTTCATCACACCGATCGACCGAGAAGACATCAGCAAACTGGCCTCTCTCTACGACGACGTTCTAGACTACATCTACGCGGCTGTGAACCGCATCTACCTATACGAGGTCAGTTCTCCTACTGAGCCGATGAGGAGATTTACCGATCTCGTGGTGAAGTCTGTTCGGGAAATCGATTTTGCCTTTGCAAGTATTCACAAGATCAAGGCTCCCGAGGTCGAGAGTCGAATCATCGAGGTTGACCGGTTGGAAAACGAGGCTGATGTCGTTCTCAACGAGGCTGTCGCAGCCTTGTTCAAGACGAATGATGCAATTTCAATAATCAAGCTTAAGGAGATTTACGAGTTGATGGAGACCATCACGGACAAGTGTGAGGATGTAGTCCAGGTGATTCGAGACATCATTCTGGAATACTCATAGGTCAAGAGCTCATATGGCAACGGTTATCGTCCCCGTGGGGATAGTCATCTTTGTAATTCTTGTCGCGTTAGTCTTTGACTTCTTGAATGGTTTCCATGACGCGGCCAACTCAGTGGCTACCGTTGTATCTACTCGGGTCCTGTCGCCGCGAATAGCGGTTCTATGGGCCGCCTTCTTCAACTTTGTAGCAGCCTTTGCATTCGGCGTAAACGTCGCGTCCACCATCGGGAAGGGAACAATAGACCCGGCGATTGTGACTGCTTGGCTTCTCCTGTCAACTTTAATCGGGGCGATTGCGTGGGATATCATTACTTGGTGGTTTGGTCTGCCCACCAGCTCATCCCACGCTCTGGTGGGCGGGCTGATCGGCGCGGGAGTGGTTAAGGGAGGGTGGGGAGTTGTACAAGTCTCAGGGGTGAGCAAGATACTGCTCTTCATCGTGTTATCGCCGCTGATCGGACTTCTGGCTGCAATTGGTCTCATCCTCTTGACCACTAGAATCGCAACTAGATTTCCACGCTCAACCGCGGACCATAGCTTCCGTCGACTGCAACTAGTATCCGCAGCTCTGTACAGTCTGGGTCACGGCACGAATGATGCTCAGAAGACGATGGGAATAATCGCTGCTCTGCTGTTCGCACAAGGGCTACTTGGAGCGGTCTTCTTTGTTCCGTTCTATGTTATCTTGATGGCTGGAACAGCCATGGGTCTTGGAACGTACTTTGGAGGTTGGAGGATAGTTCGAACCATGGGCATGAAGATAACCAAACTACATCCCTTCGGGGGATTCAGTGCTGAGACCGCTGCAGCCACGACCCTTTTCGCAACAGCGTCACTCGGGATACCTGTAAGCACGACCCACACTATTGCGGGCGCGATAATGGGTGTGGGTTCCACACGCCGCTTGTCCGCGGTTAGATGGGGTGTAGCCAGACGAATCGTCTATGCATGGGTCCTAACGATACCCGCCGCTGCTTTGATAGCCGGAGTCATGTACTATTTGCTCTCCTCAGCGGGACTAAGATAGCGCCCTGAAATGCCCATTTCAAGTTTCGAAATGAACTGGAGAATGGGCAGTAGCCTGCTCGGACTTGTTTAAAGAAAAAGAAGGGTCCGGTCCGACGCATGGAATCGTGTATTACATTCGGCGGGCGCTCTGCCAGAGACCTACGATGTTTCCTTCGGTGTCCTTGAAGTAGGCTGTGAAGCCCATGTCAGCAACTGGCTCTTTCTTCCGTACCATCTTGCCGCCTAGCTTCTCAATGTTCTTCAACGCAGCCTCAATGTCAGGAACATCGACAGTGATTACGGTGTTCTTGACTTCGCTGTTGCGTTTCGTCAGTCCGCCGTTGATGGCTCCTGGCTTAGTGGGCTGCTGGGTCTTCTGGTCCATCTCTGTGGTTCCAACCATGTGGTACTCCATTCCGGGGTACTTGCTGATGTCCCATCCGAAGGCTTTCTGGTAGAAGCTCTTTGCGCGTTCCTCGTTGTCGGCCGGTATCTCAAAGTGTACGACCCTCGTATGATGCATATTCTGCACTTGAAGGGGGCGGGCGGGAAATCCGTCTAATAAATACTCGCTATACTTTTCTTCCCTTTTTGAATTGGAGTCAAGCGTCCTTAATGGCCGATCGGACCCGGGATTACCGCTTTGCTGAATCACTGGTGACGGATTTCTTAAAACTCCCGCTCGAATGCGGGTTATTCGGTTCCTAATGCGCGAAACGATGTTCGACGAATCATACAACATACGAGAAGTTCTTGACGACGTAATAGAGAGAGTAACTCTACGCGAGAAACTCATCCAGACAGCGAAAGGATTTGCTGAGAAGAAGAAGGAAGAAAGATACACACTAGCGATTAGACAGTTTGAGAATCTCATGACTGACTTCCTCAGACTTTACCAGCCTATACTCGAGAGACTTCGCAGCTATCGAGAAGGCCTACAGAAAGAACTCTCCACTTTGAAGTCATCTCTCGCAACCGTCAACGGAATGCTGGAAGTCTCGAAAGGAATTGAGGGCTTGGCTGCTAGACTGCAGCGATTGGAGAGCGATGGTCAAGAGCTCGATGAGACGATCAAGGAGAAAAGCAAGATCGGCGATAAGATAGACGACCTTTTCAACAGAATCAGGACTCACAATCCAGGGATTCCGGGGCCTGGAAGAGACTCGTTCGCCGACGTAATGTCGGGAATGCCTAAAGACCTATTCCCCGAAGAGCCGACAAGAGAAGCTCCAAGCGCCAAAAAGGCATCAACGCGCGGCTAAGGCTCTCATAGAGCCACCGCCCTCGAATTTGTCCAGTCGAATTCTGTTTCTTTCAGCGAACTGAACTCGGCCTCCCCGCAAGGGTTTGAGACCGGTCACGCATCACTGCATACGCGATTGCAACCGCAATGAGAACCGCCACAGTCGTGCCGATTATTGAGTCGGTAAACGGTCCGCTCGCGAGAGACCCTGTTGTGGACAGGATCACTTCTGATACGGTACTAAAAGCAATGATTGCCACATCGACTCCAAGAGTTAGGACCCGTGCTCTAGCCTTGCCCATCAAAAGCAAGTAACCTGCGGGGAAGGCCATTAGTCCGAGGAACACGTGAACGATACCTAGAGTTTTCCCTGACGCGTCAATCGAAAAGTAGACTAGCGCTGCACCGCCGAGCAGGACGATTCCCCCGACGATGAATTCTAGAACTGCTAGGAGTAACGCTCTCCTTCTTAGATTTGTGTTCATATGCGTTCGTATAGTCTGCATTTCTGTTCCCATCAAGCTTATCCTGGAGCCGGATTATCTAAGAACGCTCCTAAGACTCGTCGCGGTTTGGGACAGTTCTGTTCTGCGGGGTCCTGTCCAAGAACGCGAAGGAGCTTGGGGGATTTGTTAAGAATCAGAAGAGACTCTCAATATGCTGCGGGTTCGTGGAAATGAAGGTTCATCTCTGGTTTCGGATAACCTCGATCGTCGTGTTTCTACAGATCGCGCTTGGCGGGCTGTTAACATTCAGTTTGATCACGTCTTTGCCGCATATCATCACTGGATTTGCAGTCCTCGCCTTTGCCATAGTCACTCTGGTTGTGGCTCAGACTCTGAAACCGCCCTTTCGGCCGTTGCAGGGTCTCTCCGTCGGATTGGTCTTGTTGATCATAGTGCAGATTATCCTCGGATTCACCACTCTGAGCACTGGCAATCTGGTGATCGCATGGGTCCATCTGCTGGTTGCTATGGGCATTTACGGGATGGTGATTGCTGGAACCTTCATGTCAATGAGACTGGACTACCGCGCTAGAGAGCAATCGCCTCCGAGTGTCGGGCCACAAGCCTAACTTCTCGGCTGCTGTATTCCTACTGTCGCCAGCATCTTCCTCTCAGAGCTGGGCGCGTTAATCGATATCGTCCTCACGCGCCTTTCGACTTCACTTTCGATCCAGTCGAAGACCTGCACAACCCTCTCGGCAATAGTCATGCTGGCAGATATCACGCCCGGTTGTTGTTTGACCCATTCGAGAATATCGTTTCCCTCTGCAACGTTGGCTCCCGTAAAACCGAAAACCGAGCCGTCTTGCGAATCGGAAGCTCTGAAGATCACGTTGCCTATTTTCGCGACGACAGATTTCTCTACTTCCGATTTCCTGCCCTTTTCGCTCTGCACTCTTAGCTGGTAGGATATGCCCTCGGTCTTTCTCAGATCGACCATCGGCATGGTGAAGATTGCGGTCTCTTTCATCATCACGTTGAGTCTCCGTTTGACGGTCCTCGTCGAGACCTTGAGCTGCTCCGCGAGTTCGTCCAGTTTCCTTTCTGCTTCTCTCAACAAGAGGCTGACTATCTCCCAGTCCAATTTCGTCATACGAAACTTGGTCGTCCTAATCCCAAGCCCCGGGACCCACGAGACCTCGCCCTCAACTCCCATGCCGACTATCAACTTCGAGAAATCCTGATCCTGGTTCGCCAGCAGGGTGACCAGCACGCTCTTGTCGTAGGTGCTACCGATGTTAATGACGCCCTCGACCTTGGCGAGATGTGGGATTGCGACCTGCTTCGACTCTCTGTCTTGGAACTCGATTCGAAGAGAAGCGAACGTGCGTCCGAGCAAAGCTGGGTTCGGAACTAGGCGATAACCAATTAGAAATCCGGTGTCCTTTAGATGCTTGACTCTGTTTCTGACAGTCTCCTCGTCGACGCCTAGCTTCGCAGCGATTTCAATGTATGACTTTTTTATGTTCCAGATGTCCGGTGAGCCCCAGAGCTCTCTCATGAGATCCGAGTACGACTTGTCCCGGAGCGACAAAGTATTCCCACTCAGCTGATGCCTGTCTCTCTTCTTCCTCTCCTTGCTATAAACTGTCCAAAAACGCGGGGGTCGTTTGGGATTGGCTTAGGAAGAACGGGCACGCAGTAGTTTCATGAGCTGGCGACTCAGTGTCCTAGTTTCACAAAATAGGATAGACGCTTCCGGGACCCCATCCCCATACTCCTCACCATTCGAGAAATGGAGAAAATCATATGGTAACAATCGCTGAAGTCCGCGAAGTAGACGCTTCTACAGACGAAGTCTGGGACATAGTCTCTGATGTGGACAAGGACCCTGAATACTGGAGTGGACTGACCTCGATCCGCAACATTCGGAAGGATGGAAACCTGATCGAACGGGAAGTCGTCGTCGGATTCATGGGGAGGAAGGGGACGCAGAGGATCCAGCTAGTCCCGAAAGAGTCGATACAACTAACCATGATCGACGGACCGTTACGAGGGTCAAGAGAGATCAAACTGGTTCCGTTGGAAGCGAGGAGGACGAAGATTGATGTCTCATGGGATATTCAATTTTCAGCAATCCCCGATTTTGCACAGGGCTTTGTGAGATCCCGCCTCGAAGAAAGCACCAGAGACGCCCTCGACAAAATTGCAAAAGCTGCCCGAACCCGAAGGCAGTAGAATTTTCTCAGTACTCATTCTCTTCGGAGTCTTGACTGCATTCTACCAGGCTTGAGCTCTTCCAGATTCTTCTTAGTCTTCTCGTAAGCCAGCTGTATGACCCTCTTCGCTTTCTCAAGATCTTGAGAGTTCTCGATTTGGAAGCTAACCCACCCGGCTTCGCTGTGCACTTGTGCTCGGTGGGGGAGAGCCTGTCCGGTCTTCAATACTGATGCCTGGTCCTCTTTCGAGAGTAGAATGTCCAGCGATGTCGGTCCGTGGGAGTGCATGAATTCGACGCCATCGACTTGGAATTCGATCCCTCCGACTCTATGAGGTGCCTCTTTTACTCCGGGCAGTTGTAATATCCAGGCCCTCAAGCTCTCGTAGGTGGAAGACTCGTCTTCCATTCTTCGACCCTTTATCCATCCAAAGAAGTTGCGTATTTGTTGACCGGTGATTCTCGGCTCTGGGTCATGACTATTTTTGGGAGTTCAGTCTTGTGAGTTCTTCGCTTATCATCCATAGTCTCTCAGCGGAGGTCCCGTCGTAGGATTCTTTAGATGATCTCTTTTCTTTCCCTCTTGAGAAGAATTTTCCGGTAACGCCTTCCAATCCCGGCGACGTTGCGAGATAAATTGCAGCTCTAGCAGCCCTGTCTGGACTAATCATGAAAGGACGGCCCACTGTGACGAGAATCGACATAAGGCCGCCCTGGTCTTTTCCAAAGCCCGTTCTGACAACCCCAGGGTGAAGACTGTTGACCATGACCCCAGTGCCCTCCAACCGTTTTGCCAGTTGATACGTGAAGAGAACGTTGGCTAGTTTTGACTGGCTGTAGGCGTGGTATCCGCTGTACTTTTTCTCGCTCTGAAGATCCTCGAAGTTCATCTCAGTTCCATAGTGGGCTGAGGATGTTAGGTTGATGATTCGCGAAGGTGCGCTGGCCTTCAAAAGGTCCAAGAGTAGATTGGTCAATAGAAAGTGTCCTAGGTGGTTTGTGGCAAATGTTGCCTCGAGTCCGTCGACAGTCTGGACTCGCCTTGGCAAGAAGATGCCGGCGTTGTTGATGAGTACGTGGAGCTTCTTGTATCTACCCGTGAAGTCATGCGCTAGTTCGCGGACGGAGTCTTGGGACGATAGGTCCGCTGTCATCGCATCGAGGTTTCGGTTACCGCTCTTGGCTCTCATCTCAATGAGAGTCGCTTCGCCCTTGTCCCTGTCCCGGGAAACTATCACGACTGAAGCGTTCAGCTTGGCCAGACCCATGGCTGTGGCCTTGCCTATTCCCGAATTGCCTCCGGTGATCAGGCAGACTTTGCCAGTCATGTCGACGTTGCTCGCTTCCAAGAGCTGATTCCCTCGTGGAATTTGGTCGAACGGCTGGGAATAATGTTTCGGGTCTTAGTCAATATGGCGCTCGGATCACAGCGTTTCCGAGAGATGACCCGTGTTGTCTTACTGGCTGGATTCTGTCTGTCTCAGTCTTGGAGCAGTTGGTGTTGGGGTTGGTTGAGTGTGCATGAGATGGGGAGCATGGGGAAGTAGCTCTTTCCCGCGACTGATAGTATGATGTGTTTCACCGAACGATATGTGTGGCCGGCTGATAGTGTCACTAGGCTGAAGAAGATTCCAGAAGAAAGGCACGCCTTGAATTATGAGGGTTGGATACTGAGCTAGGGAGAATCCCGGAACCCCTATGTTCGAGGTTCCGGACGTGATGGGGCCTGGCTTGGTGTTGAGGAATGTCCAGGCCAGAAAAGCTGTGCTGGCGAAACCAACAAGGGTCGCGAAGCTCATCAGAACGTCAAAGAACTTCTCGATCCTCAGTATGAGTTTCATAACTCTCTCCGCATTCTGTTCTATGAATATGGTCGTGTTGTCACCAGCCGTTGGCGACGGTTGGAACCATCCTATTGACGCCGCCAACATTGATCCAGAACCACCCCTCAGCGATTGCTCGCGAGTACTCGAAGACCTCGAAGGACGATGCCCGCGACGAGGATGACTAGAGATGCGGATAGTTGCTGAGGCCGGTCGAGCTCAACCTTGTTCAAAGCGCTCTCCAACCTAGGGTACAGTATGTTGAATTCTGAGGTAGCCACAGATAGGTTACTCGCCTCCGTGAGGTCCAAGGACATTGTCGTCGCCGCTCCCGAACAGTCCAAGCCCGCAGTCAATGAGTATGCTCTCCAAACTAGTCCGGTTTCTCAAGTCTCATCCAATACTATTCCTGCTTCTCCTGACTCCTGGTATTCCAGAGTACCTTTCCGCGTCAAGCCAGATCACCCTTCTAGTCGTTTTCCCGCCTCTCTTCTTCCTGTTCCTCGCCGCTAACCTCGGATTATACGGTTCAGGAGTCATATTGATACGCGAAGCGATGATTCGATGGAAGAAAGGCTGGGCTTCAGTCTTCCTCCTCGGAGTCGCTTATGGGATTGTCGAGGAAGGATTGGACCTTTGGACCCTCTTCTATTCGAAAGCAGGCCCCGTCGGTAACCTCGGCTTCTACGGTCACTGGCTAGGAGTAAACTGGGTCTGGACCGTTGGACTGTTGACATTCCACTCTGTCTACAGCATCGGGCTACCGATCTTTCTCTTCGGGCTCGTGTTCCCGGAACTAAAAACAAAGAGCCTCGTGTCCGGTACGCGACTAGCAGCGACAGTTCTCTGTCTTATTGCCGACTCGATTTTCCTCTTTGTCTTCGTTTCGGCTATCTACTCGGGCTATAATCCGGGCGGATCGCTACTTCTGTTTTCTGGGCTCGCCGCCGCAAGTTTCGTGGTCTTAGCGAGAGAGCTCCCCAGCAATTTCCTTAGAACCAACCCGGGCCAACCAAGATGGAGCCCTCGCAAGTTCGCTTTCGCGGGGGCACTATTGTTTCCAGCAACTCTCCTCGCTGGAGGAATCGCAGCAGGAACAAATCTTCCCGCAGAATTCCCCTTCATGTTGGACATCATACTTGCTGCGTTCATCTTGACGAGAGCTTACAAGTCGATGGGAACTGTGAACAATCAGGAAGAGAAGGTAGCGCTTGGCATAGGACTGGTCCTTCCAATCGCCGTTTTCGGTCTGATAGCAAGCATTGGCCTCGCCAATCCGCTGATAGTCGTCGCCGACCTATTGTTCGTCCTCTTCTCGCGTCGGCTCTGGAGGAAATGGCACCAATGGACTCTGTTGCATCGTTCGGCACTACGGACTGGTCTTCCAGGCTTTGGGGAGTCCCCTGCTCCACTATTCCCATGACTGAGACACTGCTACACTTCCACGAAATCTTTAGAGACGTTCGTACAGCACGGAGACCTAGCTCAAACAGACCGAATGACCATCTTCTGTCTGGCGAGAACCCATTATATGGTAATGCAATGAGCGGCAGTCAAGCTGTGAGAATGTTGAGTGGCAAGAACATCAAGGCGAAACCGAAAGGGACCAGCATCGACGGCAAGGATGCGATGGAGATCATAGCGGGAGTACAGGCGATGTACGACAAGATTCCAGCGTTCATACGACCCATGCTCCCAGCATTACCCGACATCCTTCGCAGGATACCATCCTCCGCCGGCAAGTACACTCTCAACGAGATAATCCAGCTATTGGATGAAGCTTACGAGACTGGGCGGTTGAAGAGGTAGCAGGACGGACCATGCCTTGAGTCATCTCTCTAAAGATATCACCTCCTCCAAAGGGCGAGAACTGGCTGGAAAGAAAATCGCTCTCCTCGTGACAAGTAGTGTAGCCTCGTTCAAAGCGCCAGAGATAGCTCGGGAGTTGATGCGCCACGGAGCAGACGTTCACGCCGTCACCTCTCCCTCTACGGAGAAGATGATTGGCGCGGATCTTCTCGAATGGGCCACGGGAAACCCCGTAGTCACACATCTGACGGGTAAACTCGAACACATTGCGCTCGGGGGAAAAAGCGAAGGCCACGCAGACATGGTTCTCATCGCACCTGCCACCGCTAATACGATTGGAAAGTTGGCGTCTGGAATCGATGACACTCCTGTTACGACGGTTGCCGCGACCGCCATAGGCTCACAAATACCGGTAGTGATTGCGCCTGCAATGCACGAGCCTCTATACGACCACCCGATTGTTCAGGAGAACATCTCACGGCTCAAGAAGATTGGAGTAGAATTCGTTGAGCCGGAAATACTGGAGGGAAAAGCAAAGATCGCTTCTACTGAGAAGATTGTCCGTTCGATTATCGCGCGATTCTCGAATAATCAAAGTAGGGATCTGGAGGGTCGACGGGTTCTGGTGACGGCTGGTCCAACAATCGAACACATCGATCCTGTCCGTGTAGTTACTAATCGGAGTTCTGGGAAGATGGGCGTAGCCATCGCAGAGGAGGTTGCTTCACGCGGTGCAGACACGACGTTGATTCTGGGTCCCGGGACGGTAAATCCGCCGTCGGGCATTAGGACGATCAGAGTTGAGAGCACCGGTGAGCTTCTGGAAGCAGTTCTCGGCGAGCTCAAGAGGACTGAGCCCGATCTGGTTTTCGCTGCGGGCGCGCCGACCGATTACAGACCCGTAACGGTCGCTCCTAAGAAGATCAAGACTCGCGAGAAACCGCAGATAAACCTGGAGCTTCGCGCAACTCCCAAGATATTGGAGGAGATCCGAAGAGCCAGCCCGAAGACTTTCCTAGTGGCATTCAAAACGGAACACAAGGTGTCCAATGAAGAGCTGATCGATGAAGCCTTCAAGATAATACATGAGAAGAACGCTGATCTGGTCGCTGCAAACGATGTCGGCCTCGAAGGCGTAGGATTTCAAGCGGATACGAACGAACTCTATGTTGTAGATGGACGAAAGAAAGTAGTGCATATTCCTCTATCTGAGAAGCGGGAGGTTGCACGGCAGCTAGTCAACCTGGCTGTTCAGAGAATGAGAGACTAGGGACTGTTTCTTTAGTGGCGAAGAAGATTGTCCGAGCCGCAGCGGTACAGGTCAAACCAGTCGAGACGTCCGTAGAGGACACGATCTTTAACGCGGTAAAGCTCGCGAAGAAAGCGGCAGAAAAAGAGGTGGACATTATCTGTCTACCAGAACATTGGTTGCCGGAGAAAGTGATTCCCGCGCCCATGAGCCCTCTGCCGGGCTTGCAGTCGCTGGCTGAGGAGTATGGAGTTGCGGTTGTTGGAGGAGCGTTCTATGAGAAGGTCAAGGGACAGGTGCGGCTTAGCAGCCCGGTTATTGGAGAAGATGGGGAAATTATTGGACGACAGTTCAAGGTCCACTTGTTCCGTTTCGAGCGGAAATACGCTAGGCCTGGGAGCTCCTATCTCGTCTTCCAAGTGAAGGGCTACAAGATTGGAATACTAGTCTGCTACGATGTTGATTTTCCTGAACCATCACGCATCTATGCACTGAATGGCGTCGAATTGATACTCTGCCCGTCGAGAATTGTGAAACCTGGAATCGCCCCGTGGCAACAATATGTTACTGTTCGATGCCTGGAGAATCGCATGCCAATAGTCGCGCCGAACATCTTCGCGCCACCATGGTTTGATGGCCACAGCATGATCATTAGCCTGAGAGAGGATCGTAGAACAAAGATCTCTCATCCAAAGATCGCGTCAGTCTCTAGAATGGGAGAAGGAATTGCGATCCAGGAGATCGACCTCTCTCTCCATAACCGTCTCCGTCGAGAACGGTTCGCTGACAGAAGACCGGAGACCTACAAATAGAGGGCCGTAGCGATTCCGGCCCGACAGATCGAAGCGGTAGTCTTCGACCTAGACAACACGCTCCTCAGATCGATTATCGGTGCCAGACTAGCACTGCTTGCTGTCGCGAAACTTGTTTCAAAGCAGCTGAAGAGAAATGGCTACTCCGTCGGCTATGTTCGATTATTCGAACATCTCCGACGTATCGATCATGAGATGTTGGGGCGAAAATTCCGATACAACAGAGACGTATGGTGGAAGACACTGTTCAAGGAACTGGGGCTGAAGAGGATGGATCCAAAATGGATCCACAATCTAACGCTTCAGTACTGGAGAGTCTATGCGGCGAATAGCCCTCCCTTTCGAGACGCAGAGCCGACTGTGCGGAAATTGAAAAGGGCTGGTTACAAGCTTGGTATCGTCTCGGACAGCGACGGAACACCCGGGATGAAGAGGAAGAGGATACGACAGGTCCCTTTTCACAGCCTATTCGAAGCTATTGTGGTCGCAGGTGAGGACACGCCGAGGGTCAAGCCCGGCCATGAATCATTCAGCCTTATCGCGAGAAAACTCGGAGTTCAGCCGAAATCCAGTATTTACATCGGCGATAATCCCAGGACCGATATCGAGGGAGCAAAGGCTGTTGGAATGATCTCCGTCATCGTTCATCGCAGAAGAAACCAGGGAGGCGACCCGAATTATTGGGTTCCTAATCTACGCGCGCTACCTAGACTGGTCAAAGCTCTCCAACGAGATCCCTGATCGATGATGATCGGGTAAGGACTCAGGCTCCGGGTTCGCAGTAGACTTTCACCCGATATTCCGAGGCAGCATCGTTGAGGACTGTGAAAGCGCAGCCGTCGAGTGTACAGCCACGCATCGAGGGGGTGCAGCCGAAATAGTTGTAGACAGCGGTCCTATTGTCGAAATTCAGCCAAATTATCTGTTCCGTGGTTACTCCTCCATCACTGTACGAGGCTTGAACCTGGGTATGGTTGCCGTTTTTCGTCAGTACGTATTCTGTCCAGTGCGCAATCGGACTAATCGGGCCACCATTGGGTTGGGGAAGACTCTCGTACCATGCGAGAACAGCAACGACGACTAGAGCGATCACGAATATTGCAATGTGCTTGTTTCTCACGGCTTCTCCGACCGTATACAATCATACCGAGTAGCACTCCACAGTAATTGGGACATTGTCACCGTTCAGGTATGCTAGGAATGTCAGTGTCCCCCTTAGAGGGTTCACCCTTCGAAAGTAAACTGTCTTTACTCTGAAGGTTGCAATCAGAAATGTTCTAAGCGTTCGACAACCTATCCAATGTTCGGGTCTCGTTTTGAGGAAGATCTTCACTATCGACAGGACGGCTGCATTTGCGACCATGTGGACAATGAGCATTCTGAGCTGATGTCAAGCGGTCAGTCATGTCCTAATTCGACAAGAGAGATTAACCAGTGGCATGATCAGGGGCATTTCATCTGCTTCTTCACGGCAAGAACCGAAGACCACAGGGAAGCTACTCTAGCTTGGCTAGCGAAACACGGGGTGAAGCATCACCAGCTGATCCTCGGCAAGTCTAGGCGCAGAGAAGGAGATGAGTAGCATTACATTGACGATACTCCGATTCGAGCCACTAGATACAAGGGAGTCTTCGGCGACATCGTGAAGAAGACAAAAGACATGATGGTCTTCGAGGACGAGTAACTCTCTTACGCGTTCGAGATCCGAATTACCGCATTCCTAATCAACGGCACAGAGCAGATTGGTTCCCAAACGTTTAGAGAACATACTCCTTCTGGGTCGCCTTTTGGGTATCGTTAACTGTCGCTTTCATCGTCGTAGTTCTCTATCTGTACTTTCTCTGGAAAGGCGCTAACTTGCCGCAGCCGGTGTAGGGACCTGATGCAACAGCTTAGAGTTAATGACGCCTTGTTCGAGAAACTCGACCTGTCTATGGTTGGATTCGATCTTCCGTCTAATAATCTCGGCTAGCTGTGGGAGTTTTTCGTAGCCCACAAACTTGCGGTCGAGGTCCATGGCTACTTTGAGAGTTGTCCCGGATCCTAGGAACGGATCCAGGATCACGTCTCCTAGAATCGAGAACATTCTGATCAATCTTCTAGGAATCTCTTCTGGAAAGGCTGCTACTCGCCTTTCAAGACCATCAATATCCTGTCTGGCGCCTGGGACCTTCCAGACTTGTGAGAACCATTCGTCCCGTTCTTTCTTGGTAAACTTGCTATCGTAGCGCCGTGGGTCTTTAGGCGGGAAACCGCGCGGGGGGCCTTTGCGGAAGATGAGGATGTACTCCATGTCGAGAGTTACGTAGGCGTTGGGTGGGAGGAATCCTGATCCCAGGAAAGCTCCCTTGCCCTTGTAATGGGGCCTGTTGGTGAGCTTCTTCCACAGCACGTAGGGTAGCGTTACGAATCCCAGTTTCTCGAAGTTCTCGATGATTCTGGAATGGTTAGGATAGAGATGGAAGAGTCCTTCTCGGGTCCGCGTTGCGTCTCCTATGTTGATACAGGCGATCCCGCCTGTGACGAGTACTCGTTCGACCTCTCGCCAGACCTGGTTGAGATATTCGTGCATGGCATCGTAGGAGGACGCAGAAGCCTCTGTGAAGAAATCGTCCCAGATCGCCACCATTGGATACGGAGGCGAGGTCACAGTTAGGTGGACTGATTCGTCTCCGACTTCGCTCATTCGACGACTGTCGCCGATGATTACTCGGTAATCAGGGCTCATCCGACGGTGGGAATCAGCTATTGCGTATAATAGCTCCGCGCTCTATGAAATAGCCATGTTGTTATCGTTGCTTTCTTTGGAATCCGGTCACACGGGGATCGTGAAAGTATGATACGCCGGTTGAGCCGATCAAGGGGATTATCGTAGTTTCTTGTCGAGGAACTCTAGCGTCCTCTTCCAAGCCAAGTCTGATGCGTCCCGATTGTACTCTACCGGCCGATTCTCTTCGACGAACCAGTGTTTCGTTCCAGGATAGAAGTGAAACGCGACATCCCTGCCGGCCCCGCGAATCTTCTCCTCAGTAGCTCGCACATCCCCGATGGGTTCCCATTCATCCTCGGGTGCGAAATGTCCCAGGAAGGATGCTTCAGCTTTGGAGAAATCAATAGAATAGCTCCCGTAGAACACTACAACGGCTCCAACAGTTTCAGGCTTCAGCGTGCTCAACAGCAGAGACCATGCCGCTCCCATAGAGAACCCCACGACGCCGATTTTGGCTCCGGATATTGATGGGTCCAATCGTAGGTAGTCGGTGGCACCCAGGACGATCTGCTTTACTCTATCGTCGGCGACTTTTGAATGGAGTTCCTTCGCCTCGTCGACGGACGTTGCCAGAGGACCATCATAGAGGTCCGGCGCTAGTGCGAGGAATCCCTGAGATGCTAGCCTGTTGGCGAAGCTTTTGAAGAAATCGTTGAGTCCCCACCAGGCGTGCAGTACGAGGACTCCTCCCCGCGGCTTTTCGGGTGATGCTAGGTATCCCTTTCCCGGTCCGCCTTCTGTTTTGAATTCGACCATTCGACTCTTCAATGCCATCATCGAAACTGAGCCACAGGGGACTCTCGTGACGAACAGTCATTTATCTCTGGTTATGTGAAACTAATTGGCGCCAATTGATAAGGCAGAGGTGGGAAAATGCCGTACTTCGTCGTGATCGAGGAGCAGGGATCGGCGTGGGATGACAAGCGGTCGATGCAAGATCAGACGGGGTGGGACGAACATGCCGTGTTCATGGACGCTCTCACCGACGAACACTTTGTGATTCTGGGTGGTCCCCTGAAATATTCGAGGCATAGGGCCATGCTCATCCTCGATGCGCCAAACGAAATGATGCTCCGAAAGAGACTCGCCGAAGACCCTTGGATGCGCACCGGTGTGCTTCGTACTCTCGAAATCTATCCTTGGGAAGTTCTCCTTGGAAAACTAACTTGAGAAGCAGGAGCGTTTAGTACGCGTTAATCGACGCTTTAGCTAACTTGTGTTCGAATGATGCCCAAGCGTAGCGTCGCTCGTGATCGAGAAGCCATTTTTTCCGCCATATTCCTCCGCCGTACCCGACAAGCGAGCCATTTGCACCAATCACCCTATGGCATGGCACAACAATCGATATTTTGTTGGCGCCGTTTGCCTGTCCAACCTCGCGGGATTTTTCAGGCTGTCCGAGCACTTCGGCAATGTCACCATAACTGCGTGTCTGTCCAGGAAGAATCTGTTTCAAGGCCTGCCAGACGGCTTCTTCAAACGCTGTGCCATGCTGAATTGCAGGTATTTGGAAAGCTGCAGACTCGCCGGCGAAATAATCTTCGAGCTCAGCGACGAGTGTCTCTAGGACAGTGTTGCTCCCTAAGCCGATCAATCCAAAGTCTCGCTCTAGACGACGAAGCTCGCCTGTCAATGCCACGCGATTCTCAAATTCGAGAAGGTGCAATGCTACGTCATCTGCAACGGCGATCATCGACCCTAGAGGCGTGCTAATCGTGGTACGAACAAGCTTCCCGTCAGTCACAGACCTTAGTCGATTTGC